>Ga0075311_1000127_pt1 | contig 12446 bp, 10 predicted proteins | sample MayberryNE_Catta_FD_120044 | JGI IMG/M metagenome (GOLD analysis project Ga0075311, IMG submission 120044) | Natural and restored wetland microbial communities from the San Francisco Bay, California, USA, that impact long-term carbon... | ecosystem: Environmental > Terrestrial > Soil > Wetlands ...
CGCGGCTCGTGCCGCTGCGGGTGCAGCGATGAGATCGGCCAAGCGGGAAGTCGGACTGACCGAAGGCGTCGCCGGACTGGGTGCGGACGCGAGCCTGCGGAAACGCTCGGTCGCCGGCCGAGACCAACCACGACCTCGTCCAGGAAGGTCCTGAACACTCCTCGACGCTCGACCGGTGCGATGCTCCTGGGATGAGGAGTCGAGACGTCAGGGGGCCGAGTCGTGAGTGAGCTGTTGGGTATCGCTCGATTCAGGATCCACGAGGGCAAGGTCGACGAGTACAAGCGCTTGTCCGCGCAGGCGATGGAGATCGTGCGGACGAAGGATCCCGGCACCCTGCAGTACGACACGTATCTCAACGACGACGAGTCCGAGTGCGTCATCATCGAGCGGTACAGGGACTCGGAGGCCGCCATGGCGCACGCCGCCAACCTCGGCGACATCTCGGCAGCGGTCCTAGCGATCGTCTCCGTGGTCCACGGCGAACTCCTCGGTGAGCCGAGCGCCGAGCTGAGAGCGAAATTGGCCGACAGCGAGGTCCCGGTTCTCTTCACGCCCTATGAGTCGATGTAGACGGCACCGGCCGAGTCGAAGAAGCGGCAGCGTGTCCTCGTGGCAAGCCTGCCGGTCCACCGGGGACCGTCCTCGGTTGCACTCGAGGTGGGTGTCGCGAGCATCGCTCGGTAGGGTTGGGGACCGTTCCCGAGAGAGGACCCGATGGAAGCTGCGATCCCCGAACCACCTCCGTCGTCGGCAGCGCGTGCGAGCGGCCTCCGCAAGGTCTACGGCGAAGGCGACGCGGCGGTCGAGGCACTGCGCGGCATCGACATCGAGTTCGTGCGCCGCGAGTTCACCGCGATCATGGGTCCGTCCGGATCCGGGAAGTCGACCCTGCTCCACTGCCTCGCCGGTCTCGACAGCCCGACGACCGGCTCGGTGTGGATCGGCGACGTCGACCTCACGACCCTGAACGAGAAGCAGCTCACCGCGCTTCGCAGGGACAAGGTCGGGTTCGTCTTCCAGGCGTACAACCTCGTTCCCACCCTCACAGCGGCAGAGAACATCACGCTGCCGCTCGACATCGCCGGCCGCGGGGTGGACCGCGCCTGGTACGACCAGGTGGTCGACACGATCGGGCTCCGCGACCGGTTGGGGCACCGGCCGAGCGAGCTCTCGGGCGGTCAGCAGCAACGCGTTGCGGGCGCTCGTGCCCTCGTGAGCCGGCCCGAGATCGTGTTCGCCGACGAACCGACCGGCAACCTCGACTCGCGATCGGGTGCCGAGCTGTTGGGCTTCCTGCGCGAAGCCGTCTCGACGTATGACCAGACGATCCTGATGGTGACGCACGACGCGAACGCGGCGAGCTATGCGGATCGGGTGGTGTTCCTCGCCGACGGCCGGGTCGTCGACGAGATGCGTGGTCCGACCGTCGACGGTGTGCTCGACCGCCTGAAGTCGCTGGAGTCGTAACGACGATGTGGCGTGCGACGTTCAAGGCGCTGCTCGCCAACAAGCTCCGGCTGCTCCTGACCGCCCTGTCGGTCGTGCTGGGCGTCGGGTTCGTCGCCGGCACCTACGTGCTGACCGACACGATGAACGCGGCGTTCGAGGAGTTGTTCGACCAGACGACGGGGGCGGCCGACGTCGTCGCGCGATCGAGCACGGCGTTCGACGCCTCGCTGACCGAGGGCTCCGGAGGCGGTGGGTCGGAAGAGCGGCAGCCCTTCCCCGAGGGCGTCCTCGACGATGTCGCCGCCTTGCCCGACGTCGACGTCGCGACCGGCGATGTGCAGGGGTACGCACAGATGGTGGATCCCCGCACCGACGAGGTGATCGGCGGGGTGGGACCGCCGACGATCGGAACGAACTGGAGCGAGCTGGCGGACCAGATCCTCGACATCCGTGCGGGCTCGCCGCCCGCCGGGCCCGACGACGTCGTGGTCGATGCGGCGACGGCCCGCACCGCCGAGCTCTCGGTCGGCGATCGGATCCGCATCCTGTTCCAGGGGCCCCCGAGGGAGTTCACCGTCTCGGGCATCGCCGGGTTCGGGGAAGCCGACAACCTGGCCGGCGCGACCCTCGCGGTGTTCGACCTCGAGACGGCGCAGGAGGTGCTCGAGAAGGAAGGCGTCTACGATCTGATCAACGTCGTCGGACGGGACGGCGTCGCGGCCAGCGAGCTGCGTGCGTCGGTCGCGGCCGTGCTGCCCGACGGCATGGAGGCCGTCACATCCACCACCGTCGCCGACGAAGCCTCGGACACGCTCAAAGAGGGGCTGGGCTTCTTCCAGACCGCGCTCCTCGTCTTCGCGCTGATCGCGCTGTTCGTGGGCTCGTTCATCATCTTCAACACCTTCTCGATCATCGTCGCTCAACGGACCCGCGAGCTCGCGTTGCTGCGCGCCCTCGGCGCGTCGAGGCGGCAGGTGATCGTGTCGGTCGTCACCGAAGCATGCGTGGTCGGCCTGATCGCGTCGGTGGTGGGGATCGTCGTCGGCATCGGCATCGCCATCGGCCTGCAGGGACTGTTGGGCCTGTTCAACATCGACCTGCCGAGCACCTCGATCCAGCTCTTGCCTCGCACGATCATCGTGTCGTTGGTGCTCGGAGCCCTCGTCACCGTGGCCGCCTCGATCCTTCCGGCTCGGCGGGCAGGCACGGTCGCGCCGATCCAGGCATTGCGGGAGGCGGAGGACGCGCCGCCGACCCGTGCCCTGATCGGACGCAGGCTCGCGGTCGCGGTGCTCGTCACCGGCGTGGGAGTCGCCGCGATCCTGTACGGACTGTTCGGTGCGGAGTCGAACGAGGCGACGCTGGTCGGACTCGGCGCCGCCGTGACCTTCATCGGTGTCGCGATGCTGTCGCCGCTCGCCGCGAGGCCGGTGGCGGGCGGCCTGGGAGCCCCGCTGCGCCGGCTATCGATCCAGGGCCGGCTGGGTCGCGAGAACGCGATGCGCAGCCCGAAACGAACCGCCTCGACCGCGACGGCGCTGATGATCGGTCTCGGGCTCGTGTCGATGGTGGCGATCCTGGCGGCCTCGCTCAAGGCGTCGTTCGACGCCGCGCTCACCGAGACGTTGAAGGCCGACTACACCCTGTCGACCAGCTCGTTCACGACCTTCAGCCCCGACGTCGGGGAGCGGGTCGCCGCATTGCCCGAGGTCGGCGTCGCATCGGCCTTCCGGCAGGACGGCTTCCGGGTCGGCGACGCCTCGTCGTTCCTCACCGCCGTCGATCCGGCGACGGTCGAGGACGTCGCCACGATGGAGGTGTCGGAGGGATCGGTCTCGGAGCTCGGCGAGGAGGACACCGTGCTGGTCCACCGAGAAGTCGCGGAGGAGCGCGGATGGTCGCTGGGTGACGAGGTGCCCGCCCGGTTCGCCTCTTCGGGCGACATGCCGCTCACGATCGTGGGCATCTACGACGAGAACCGCCTGGTGGGCGACTACGTGGTCTCCCTCGATACGTACGAAGGCGTGTTCACCGAACAGCTCGACGCGTTCGTGCTGGTGACGGGCGCCGAGGGCGTGCCGCTGCCGGAGGTCGCCGATTCCATCCGGGCCGCGGTGGCGGAGTTCCCGAACGTGCAGGTGCAGGACCAAGCGGCGTTCCGCGAGCAGCAGGCCGGCTTCATCGATCAGCTGCTCGCGCTCGTCACGGCGCTGCTGTTGATGGCCATCGTGATCGCGCTGTTCGGCATCGTGAACACGCTCGGGCTGTCGATCTACGAGCGCACGCGCGAGCTCGGGTTGCTACGCGCGGTGGGGATGAGTCGGCGCCAGGTCAAACGCATGATCCGCTGGGAGTCGGTGATCATCGCGGTCTTCGGCGCGGTGGTCGGCATCGCGATCGGCGTGCTGTTCGGATGGGCGCTGCAGCAGGCCCTCCGCAACCAGGGCGTCACGGAGTTCGTGCTCCCGGTGGGCCAGCTCGTCGTGTACCTCGTGCTGGCCGGGCTCGCCGGCGTGCTGGCGGCGATCTGGCCGGCACGCCGGGCCGCCAAGCTCGACGTGCTCGAGGCGATCTCGTACGAGTAGGCCGGGAGCGGCCGTGATGGCGGTCGCTATCATGCCCGCATGCCGAGCCTGACGCTTCCCGAGGGCCTCACCGTCGAGCTCCCCGAGGGGGAGCCGGTCGGCGCCGCGCTCCCCAAGGGCACGATCGCGGCGCGCGTCGACGGGGAGCTCCGCGACCTGTCGTTCGTTCCGTCCGAGGCCGCGGCCGTCGAGCCGATCGATCCACGGTCCGACGACGGGCTGCACGTTCTGCGGCACTCGACGGCGCACGTGCTCGCGCAGGCGGTCTGCGACCTCTTCCCGGGAACGCGATACGCGATCGGTCCGGCCGTCGCAGAGGGGTTCTACTACGACTTCGACATCCCCGAGCCCGTGCACGCGAAGGACCTCGCAGCGATCGACCGCAAGATGCGCCAGATCGTGAAGCGGAGGCAGCCGTTCGTGCGCGAGGAGCTCTCGCGGGCCGACGCCCTGGAGCGCTTCGCCGACCAGCCGTTCAAGCGCGAGATCATCGAAGCCGGCGACGACGCCGACGGCGAGACGGCCGCGGGCGACACGGTCTCCGTGTACACCAACGGCGAGTGGGCCGACCTGTGCCTCGGCCCGCACGTGCCGCACACCGGCATGCTGGGCGCGTTCAAGCTCACCAACGTCGCAGGCGCGTATTGGCGGGGTGACGAACGCAACCCGCAGCTCACCCGCATCTACGGCACGGCGTGGGCGTCCCAAGACGACCTCGACGCGTACCTCCACCGGCTCGAGGAGGCCGAGCGCCGCGACCATCGCAAGATCGGTCACGACCTCGACCTCTTCTCGTTCCCCGAAGAGATCGGATCGGGGCTCGCCGTGTTCCATCCGAAGGGCGGTCTGATCCGGCGGCTCATGGAGGACTACTCGCGGAAGCGGCACGAGGAGGCCGGCTACGAGTTCGTCTACACGCCGCACATCACGAAGGCGGAGCTGTTCGAGATCAGCGGGCACCTCACGTGGTTCGCCGACGGCATGTTCCCTCCGATGGAGCTCGACGGCGGCACGCAGTACTACCTGAAGCCCATGAACTGCCCGATGCACATCCTGATCTACCGCAGCCGGACGCGGAGCTACCGCGAACTTCCCCTGCGGTTGTTCGAGTTCGGCACGGTGTACCGCTACGAGCTGTCGGGGGTGGTGCACGGGCTCACGCGCGTTCGCGGCCTGACGATGGACGACGCTCACATCTTCACCTCGCACGAGCAGCTCGGCGACGAGCTGCAGTCGCTGCTCACGTTCGTGCTCGACCTGCTGCGCGACTACGGACTCGACGACTTCTACATGGAGCTGTCGACCAAGCCCGACGACAAGGCGGTCGGCAGTGACGAGGAATGGGAGGACGCGACCGAGACGCTGCGGCGGGCCGCCGAGACCATCGACGTGCCGCTCAAGATGGATCCGGGCGGTGGTGCCTTCTACGGTCCGAAGATCAGCGTGCAGGCGCGCGACGCGATCGGTCGCACCTGGCAGATGTCGACGATCCAGGTCGACTTCCAGTTCCCGCAGCGGTTCGACCTCGAGTACACCGGCGACGACAACGCCCGGCACCGGCCGGTGATGGTGCATCGCGCACTGTTCGGATCGGTCGAGCGGTTCTTCGCGATCCTGACCGAGCACTACGCGGGGGCGTTCCCGCTGTGGCTCTCGCCCGAGCAGCTGCGCTTCGTCCCCGTCGCCGATCGCCATGTCGAGCACTGCGAGGAGCTCGCGGCCAAGGCGCGTGCCGCGGGGCTGCGTGCGTTCGTCGACGATTCGAAGGAGAGCGTCGGGAAGAAGATCCGGGCGGCGCAGCTCGCCAAGGCTCCCTACACGCTCGTCGTCGGCGACCAGGAAGCGGCCTCCGACGCGTACACCGTGCGCGACCGGGCCGGCTCCGAATCGGGCGGGGTGACGTTCGATCGCCTCATCGACGGCCTGGTCGAGGAGGCGTCGAGCCGCTCGATCGCGCAGACCGACTTCGGGTCGGCCTGAGGCGTTCGATGGAGCATCTCTGGAGTCCCTGGCGCATGCAGTACATCGAGACGGCACGCGACGAGCTCGAGGAAGATGGCTGCGTGTTCTGCGTCGTGCCCGAACGTGAACCGGAACGGGTGCTCGCACGCGGGGACCTCGCCTACGTGGTGTTGAACAAGTTCCCGTACAACCCCGGTCACATGTTGATCGTGCCTTTCCGTCACACGGGTGATCTCGAGGACCTCACGCCGCAGGAGAACGGCGAGCTCCAGACGATGCTGCAGCGTTCGGTACGGGCCCTGCGGGAGGAGTCGGGTCCGGACGGCTTCAACGTCGGCATGAACCTCGGCTCGATGTCGGGGGCGGGCATCCCCGACCATCTGCACTGGCACGTCGTTCCCCGATGGAACGGAGACACGAACTTCATGCCGGTCGTCGGCGAGGTGCGCGTGCTGCCGGAGCTGCTGGCCGAGACCGCTCGGAAGCTGAGCCCGAGGTTCGCCGTTGGGTGAGCTCGAGACCGGGATCGTCGAGCTTCCACACGGCGGCAGTCTCTACTACGAGCTCGCCGGTGAGGGAGCGGTCATCACGCTGTTGCACCCGGGCCTCTGGGATCGCCGCACATGGGATCCGCAGTTCGAGCCGTGGTCGGAGCGGTTCCGCGTGCTCCGATACGACCAGCGAGGATACGGACGGTCCTCACGCCCCGATGGATCTCCGTATTCGCACGTTCGAGATCTCTTCGCCGTGCTGGACCACCTCGCCATCGGCGCCACCGCGCTCGTCGGCTGCTCGATGGGCGGCGCGTTGGCGATCGACGCGACGCTGACCTCGCCCGAACGGGTGTGGGCGCTGGTCCCGATCGCCGCGGGCCTCGGCGGCTTCGAGGAGACCCCCGACGAGGAGGCGTGGTGGGACGATCGAGCCGCTCCGATCGAGGCCGCGGTGGCCTCGGGCGAGCTCGAGCGGGCACAAGACCTCCTGCTTGAGATCTGGGCTCCGTTGGGCATGGAGGATCCAGCCGGCGCCCGGGTGCGGTCGATCGCCCGCGACAACATCCATGAGCTCACGATGGACGAGTCCGCGGCGGTCTCCCTGGATCCCCCGGCGGCTCGGCGGTTGGGTGAGATCGACGTGCCGACGCTCGTGATCGAAGCAGCCTACGACCCTCCCGACGGTCGTCGCGCGTCGCAGCTGATCGCCCGAGAGGTGCTCGACGGACGGCTCGTCACGATCGAGGCAGACCACGTGGTGAATCTCCGCGCGCCGGATCGCTTCGACGCGGCCGTGCTGCCGTTCCTCGACGAGCACGCTCCCGGCTGATCGCCGAGCGAGGAGGCGCTACTTCCGCTCGGCCTTCGCGGTCTCGAACTCGTCGATGACCTTCTGGGCGAGATGCTGGGGCATCTCCTCGTAATGGGAGAAGGCGGCAGTGTAGGCGCCCCTGCCACCGGTCATCGACCGCAGGTCGATCACGTACCGGGCCACCTCGGCCTGCGGTACCTGAGCGGTGATCCGCGCCTTGCCCCCGGCGACCTGCTCCATGCCGCCGATCTTGCCGCGCTTCGAGTTGAGATCGCCCATGATGTCGCCGGTGTACGCCTCGGGCACCACGACCTCGAGGTCGACGATCGGCTCGAGGAGAGCCACGCCGGCCTGTTCCACCGCTTCCTTCAGGGCTATCGAACCGGCGATCTGGAAGGCCATGTCGCTGGAGTCCACCGCGTGGAACTTGCCGTCGACGAGTGTGACCTTCACGTCGACCATCGGGTTCCCACTGAGCACGCCCTCGGACATCGTCCTGACGATGCCCTTCTCGATCGACGGGATGAACTGATGGGGCACGGCGCCGCCGAAGATCTTGTCCTCGTACACGAAGCCCTCGCCGTGGGCGAGCGGCTCGATCTCGATGTTGCACACCGCGTATTGACCGTGCCCGCCGGTCTGTTTCACGTGCCGTCCGACCCCGGCGGCCTTCCTTCGGATCGTTTCCCGATACGCGATCTTCGCTGGTGCGGTGCTGACCTCGACGCCGAACTTGCGCTTGAGCCGTTCGATCATCACCTCGAGGTGGGCCTCGCCCATGCCGTGGATCACGGTCTCGTGCGTCTCCTCGTTCCGTGTGACGCGGAGCGTGGGGTCTTCCTCTCGGAGTCGGGCGAGGCCCGTGGCGAGCTTGTTCTCGTCGCCCTTGGTCTTCGGGGCGATCGCGTACGCGAGCAGCGGCTCGGGTAGATCGAGCGCGGGCACATGGACGGGGGCGTCCTTCGAGGCGAACGTGTCACCGGTGTGGGCGTGCTGCAGTTTGGCCACGGCCCCGATGTCACCGGCGGCCACCTCCGGAACCGAGTCGTGCTCCTTGCCGACGAGCGTGAAGAGCTGCCCGATGCGCTCGTCCGTTCCCTGCGTCGCGTTGTGGACCGTGGAATCCGGGCGAAGCGCTCCGCTGAAGACCCGGAACATGGTGATGTGGCCGACGAACGGGTCCGACAGCGTCTTGAACACGAACGCGGTCAGCGGGCCGGCGGGGTCGGTCGCCCGCTCGTCCTCGGATCCGTCGTCCTTCACGACGGTGACCGGAGGGCGCTCGAGCGGGGAGGGGAACTCCTCGACGATGAAGTCGAGCAACCGGTCGATGCCGATCGCCTTGGCCGCCGATCCGACGATCACCGGAGCCAGCCGAGCGTTGGCGAAGCCGAGCTTGGCGCCCGAGACGATGTGCTCCTCGGGCAGCGTGCCTTCCTCGAGGTATTCCTCGATCAAGGCGTCGTCGGACTCCGCGACGGCCTCGATCAGCTTCTCGCGCGCCGGATCGGCCATCTCGTGGATGTCGTCGGGCCACTCCGACTCCTGGGCCCTGGGCCCCGAGGGATAGAGGTCGGCCTTCTCGTGCAGCAGGTCGGCCACGCCCACGAAGTCGTGCTCCGCGCCGATCGGCAGCTCGAACGGTGCGACCTGATTCCCGAACGCCGCGACGAGCTGTTCCAGGGTCGACTGGAAGTCGGATCGCTCACGATCGAGCTTGTTCACGAAGATCGCCCGGGGGAGCCCGGCCTCGACCGCCAGCTCCCACGCGACTTCCGTCTGCACCTCGACACCGTCGACCGCCGAGACGACGACGATCACGGCGTCGACCGCGTTGATCGCCGAGCGGACGTCACCGATGAAATCGGCGTAGCCGGGCGCGTCGAGCACATTGATCTTGGTGTCGTTCCACACGACGGGGGCCATCGACAGGGAGACCGAGATGCCCTTGCGCTGCTCGTCGGGATCGTGGTCGCCGACCGTGCTCCCGTCCTCCACCGTGCCCATGCGTGTGATCGCGTCCGATGCGAAGAGCATGGCTTCGAGCAGGGTCGTCTTGCCGGAGCCTCCGTGGCCGATCAGCAGGACGTTGCGGATGTCCTTCGCATCGTAGGTCTGCAAGCTCGCGCTCCTTCGGGGCTCGGACGGGACGATCGGTGTGCGAGGTCGGCATCCTACCCAACCGCATGGCGGGCGGATGCGGCCGGCTGAGTTGCTACGCTCGCCCGGTCCTCGCCCATGGTGCGCTTCGAACGACAACCGCCGGGCACCGCGATCACCCGCTCGATCCTGTCGGTGGGTGCGCTGCTCGCCGCCCTGGCCGGATGGCTCGTGATCGCGCGAGAACCCGAGCAGGCAGCCGTCGCGGCGCTGGGCTCGGGGGTGTTGCTGCTGCCCGGCGGCCACCGTGCCAACCACGGGGCCGGTGGGCCCACCGATCGCATGCTCGACGAGCTCCTCGACCGCGTCTGGGACGCCGCGATCCTCGGACCGATGGTGTGGGTGGCGGTGACCAGCGACAGGTCCGTCGCGATCGCCTCGCTGGCGGCGCTCTGCCTGAGCGCGCTCTCGGCCTACGTCCGGGCCCGGGGAGCATCGCTCGGGTACAGCGTCGAGGAGAGCCATCTCACGCGAGGGGTGCACTACACGCTCGTCGTCGTGGCTCTCGGCTCCGACCTCGCCTGGGTCCTGTGGGTCGCCCTGGCGGTGTCCGCCCTGACCGTGCTCGTGCGGGCCACGCAGGTCGCCCGTGAGGAACGCTCATGACCGCGGGCCCGCGTGAGCCGACCGCCGCTGTGACCGGGTCGGATCCGATCCCGGCCGACGAGACGCTTCGAGAGACCGTCGCCTTCCACGCGTACCGGTCCGTGGCCTGGCTCGCGCGGGTCCTGCCCGAGAGGATCGGACGGCGAGCGTTCCGCTTCGGGGCAGCGATCGCGTTCGAGCTCTCCCCGGCGACGCGAGGGATCGTGGCGCGCAACCTCGCGCGAGTGCTCGGCCGGCACCCGGGCGACCCGATCGTTCGCGGCGCCACGCGTGCGGCGTTCGATTCCTACGCGCGCTACTGGTACGACTCGTTCCGGTTCACCGTCACGCCGCCCGCCGATGTCGCGTCGCGGTTCGAGTCGGCGGGGGACGATCACCTCTGGCAGGCGCTCGACGAAGGGAAGGGTGCGATCGTGGCCCTCCCGCACATCGGGAACTGGGACGCCGCCGGTCCGTGGTTGCGCTCCCTCGACCGCCCCCTCGTCGCGGTCGCCGAACAGCTTCGGCCGCAACGCCTGTACGACATGTTCGCCGCGAACAGGACCGCGTCCGGCATCGAGGTGGTGGGATTGGGCGAGGACGGGATCGGGCGGATCCTGGCGTCGCGGCTCGCCGACGGCTACATCGTCGCCCTCGTGGCGGACCGCGACCTCGCGGGACGTGGCGTCGAGGTGACGATGTTCGGGAAGCGGCGACGGCTGCCCGCCGGTCCGGCGTTCCTGTCGCTCACCACGGGTGCTCCGCTGCTCGTCACCCCCGTCTACCAGACGGAGCGGGGATGGCGATGCGTGATGACGCCCCCCCTGGTCGTCGAACCGACGGGCGACCGCCGTGCCGACGTCGCCGCGCTCACGGCGCGGATGGCCGAGGAGTTCGAGCGAGCGATCGCGGCCGCCCCGACCGACTGGCACATGTTCCAGCCTGCCTGGGAGGACTGAGGCGTGCGGATCGCGGTGGTCTGCGCCTACGACCTCGACGCGCCGGGGGGTGTGCAGGTGCACGTCGACGAGCTCGCAGGCAGGCTGGCGGAACGCGGGCATGCGGTCGAGGTGTTCGGCCCGGGACGCGGGGGCCTGGGCACTCCGGTCCGGGTTCACTACCGGGGCACGGTCGCGCCGATCGCTCCCTGGCCGTCCGGTATACGGACGGCCAGGCGGGCGCTAGCCGCCTTCGCGCCCGACGTGGTGCACGTGCACGAGCCGTTCACGCCCAGCTCGTCGATGTGGGCTTCGTTGGCGGCCACGCGGCCCGTGGTGGCGACGTTCCACGCGTGGCTCGACCGGTCGCGGCTCTACGAGGTGGCGGGCCCGCTCCTGGGCCCCGTGCGGCGTCGCCTGGCCGCAGTCATCGCGGTCTCCGAGGCCGCCGCCGCCTTCGTGCGCCGGGCGCTGCCCGATCTCGATCCGGTGGTGATCCCCAACGGGCTCTCGGTGGCTCGGTTCGCCGGAGCCGTGCCGTTGGCCTGGCCCCCCGGCCGGCGGATCGTATGGGTCCACCGCCTGGATCGGCAGAAGGGGTTCCCGGTGTTGGTCGAGGCGTTCCGCCGCGTGGCCGAGGATCGCGACGACGTGTTCCTGACCGTCGCAGGCGACGGAACCGATCGCGGCGCCGTCCACGGGCTGCCCACGGCCCTGCGATCGCGAGCGATCATGCTCGGTCGGCTCGAGCACGACGAGGTGCCGTCACTGCTCGCGGGCGCGGACGTGGCGGTGGCGGCTGCGACGGGGCAGGAGAGCTTCGGCTACACGGTCGTCGAGGCGATGGCCGCCGGCGTGCCCGTGGTGGCCACGGACATCGAGGGGTACCGGCAGGTGGCGACCGCCGACGACGATGCCGTCCTGGTGCCGCCGGGCGATCCCGGCGCCCTGGCCGCGGGGATCAGCCGGGTCCTCGACGACGAGGCGTTGTCCGCTCGACTGGTGAAGGCGGGCCGGCGAACCGCGACGTCGTTCGACTGGGGGATCGTGACCGATCGCATCGTGGGCGTGTACCGGTCGGTGCTCGAACGGTCGTCGCTACGATAGGCGCATGTCACCGACGTGGTGGATCGTGATCGGGCTCGTCGCCGTCGTGATCGGCGCGCTCGTGTGGTTGTACAACCGTCTCGTTCGGCTCCGCCTGCGCGCCGACGACGGCTGGGCCACGATCGACGTGCAGTTACGCCGCCGATACGACCTGATCCCGAACCTGGTCGAGACCGTCCAGGGATACGCCGCACACGAGCGTGAGGTGTTCGAACGCGTCACCGAGGCCCGGACCCGCGCGATCGAGGCGGGCGGCATCCGGGACCAGGCCAGCGCCGAGGACGCCGTGACCGCCGGGCTCGGGAAGCTGATGGCCGTCGTCGAGGCCTATCCCGAGCTCAAGGCCGACCAG
>Ga0075311_1000128_pt1 | contig 12315 bp, 11 predicted proteins | sample MayberryNE_Catta_FD_120044 | JGI IMG/M metagenome (GOLD analysis project Ga0075311, IMG submission 120044) | Natural and restored wetland microbial communities from the San Francisco Bay, California, USA, that impact long-term carbon... | ecosystem: Environmental > Terrestrial > Soil > Wetlands ...
AGCGATCCGAGAACGAACAGCACACCGAGCGCGACGTGCACCCACTTCCAGCCGCCCGAGACCGTCGTCGACGCGAGGAACTCGTTGAACGCGGCCCCCAGGAACATCACACCCAGCAGGATGCCCACGGTCGCGACGGATGTGATGTTGAACCGGAGCACGAGCACCCCGACCAGCAGCCAGGCCAGGCCCGTGATCAGGAACAGCCACCAGTTCCTCGCGAACCCGGTCGCCTCGCGGCGGATCTCATCGTCCATCGGTTTCCCCCTGTCTGTGAGCGCAGGCGGACATCGCCCGGGGGGAATCATGGAACGTGGAACACGCGAGTTCCAGCATCTTCCGGCGTTCCGGGTTGGAGTGGAACGCAACCGGTCGGAACGTGTTACGCCGTCTTCTCCTGGCGCTCGCCGCGCTTCCTCGAGGCCTTCTGGGGCACGAGCGTCGGATTCACGCCGGTGAGCACGACATCTTTGTCGACGAGGCACTTCGTGACGTCCTCGCGGGAGGGGAGCTCGTACATCACGTTGAGCAGGACCTCCTCCATGATGGCGCGCAGGCCGCGGGCGCCGGTGCCCCGCATGATGGCTTGCTCGCTGATCGCGCGCAGGGCGTCGTCCTTGAACTCGAGCTCGACGCCGTCGAACTCGAAGAACCGCTGATACTGGCGCACGAGCGCGTTCTTCGGCTTCGTGAGGATGTCGACGAGCGCGTCCTCGTCGAGGTTGTCGACGCTCGTGATCACGGGGAGCCGGCCGACGAACTCGGGGATCAGCCCGAACTTCAGCAGGTCCTCGGGCAGCACCTGAGCGAAGAGCTCGCCGATGTCCTTCTCGTCGCGGGAGACCACCTCGGCTCCGAACCCGATGCCCTTGCGGCCGATGCGGCTCTCGATGATCTTGTCGAGGCCAGCGAACGCGCCGCCGCAGATGAACAGCACGTTCGTCGTATCGATCTGGATGAACTCCTGGTGCGGGTGCTTGCGTCCGCCCTGGGGGGGCACGCTGGCCTGGGTACCCTCCAGGATCTTCAGCAGCGCCTGCTGCACGCCCTCGCCGCTCACGTCGCGGGTGATCGACGGGTTCTCGCTCTTGCGGGCGATCTTGTCGATCTCGTCGATGTAGATGATGCCGGTCTCGGCCTTCTTGACGTCGTAGTCGGCCGCCTGGATCAGCTTCAGCAAGATGTTCTCGACGTCTTCCCCGACGTAGCCGGCCTCGGTGAGCGCGGTCGCGTCGGCGATCGCGAACGGCACGTTGAGCATGCGGGCGAGCGTCTGAGCCAGGTAGGTCTTGCCGCACCCCGTCGGCCCCAGGATCATGATGTTCGACTTCTGCAGCTCGACGTCGGATTCCTTCACGCCGACCTGGATGCGCTTGTAGTGGTTGTAGACCGCGACGGAGAGCACCTTCTTCGCGCGCTCCTGGTCGACCACGTACTCGTCGAGGAACCCGAAGATCTCCTGCGGCTTGGGCAGCTCGTCGAGCTTGAGCTCGGTGGTCTCGGAGAGCTCTTCCTCGATGATCTCGTTGCAGAGATCGATGCACTCATCACAGATGTACACGCCGGGTCCGGCGATCAGCTTCTTCACCTGCTTCTGGCTCTTCCCGCAGAAGGAGCACTTCAGCAGGTCGGAATCCCCGAACTTCGCCATCTGCCTCTCTTCCCTCTCCGACGGATCGAACGGCCGGGCGCGCAGGCCCGGCCAGGAACCATCTGCGGAATCATCACACGGCGCCGGCTCCCGCGGTAGCAAGCTCGGCGATACCCCGCGTGGTGATGATCTCGTCGATCACCCCGTACTCCTTGGCCTCCTCGGCCGTGAGGATGAAATCTCGGTCGGTGTCCTTGGTGACCTTCTCGAGGTCTTGCCCCGTGTGCCTCGCGATCAGGTGGTCGAGCAGCTCTCGCGACCGGACGATCTCCTTGGCCTGGATCTCGATGTCGACCGCCTGTCCCTCGGCGCCGCCGTGCGGCTGATGCAGCAGCACCCTGGAGTGCGGGAGCGCGAAGCGCTTGCCGTGGGCGCCGGCCAGCAGCAGCACGGCGGCCGCGCTCGCCGCCTGTCCCATCACGATCGTGGACACGTCGGGCTTGATGTATTGCATCGTGTCGTAGATCGCGAACAGCGACGTGATCACCCCGCCGGGCGAGTTGATGTACAGGTTGATGTCCTTGTCGGGGTCTTCGGACTCCAGGTGAAGCATCTGGGCCATGATCAGGTTGCCGACGTTGTCGTCGATCGGCGTGCCCAGGAAGACGATGCGCTCCTTCAGCAGCCGCGAGTAGATGTCGAACGACCGCTCGCCACGGCTGGTCTGTTCGACGACCACCGGCACCAGGTAGTCGTTGGCGTTGATGTTCGATCGCATGTCGGTCATGGCGTCTCCTCGGCGTCGTCAGGCGTCTCGTTCTCTGGCTCGTTGTCGACCGGCTCGCCACCATCGGCGGCCGCGTCGCTCGCTTCTGGTTCGATCTCGGCACGCTCGACCAACAGATCGAGAGCCTTGCCCCTGATGATATCCCCGGCCAGCGTCACGATCTGACCGCTGCGCTCGAGCTGCTTCGCGAGCTCCTTCGGTTCGCGGCCATATGCCTCTGCGAGGGAGCTGATCTCGGCCCCCAGGTCGTCGGCGTCGGCCTCGATGTTCTCCGCCCGCGCGACCCCCTCGAGGGCGAGATCGGCTTTGATCGCCCTGATCGCATGGTCGCGGGAATCCTCGCGCAGCCGGTCCTCGTTCCATCCCTGCGACTCGAGCACATCCTCGATCGTGAGTCCGGCGCGCTCGGCACGCTCCTTCGCGTGGGCGACCCGGTGCTCGGTCTCGTCGTCGATCAGCGTCGCCGGGATGTCGACCTCGATCGTGTCGATCACGGCGTCGAGAACGCGATCGCGGACCTGGGCGGTGGCCTCGCGCTCCTTGATCTCACCCAGGCGCGTGCGCAGGTCGACGCGGAGCTGGTCGATCGTGTCGAACTCCGATGCCGTCTTCGCGAACCCGTCGTCGGGCTCGGGGAGCCGGCGGGCCTTGACATCCTTGACGAGCACGGTGAGGTCGGCCATCGCGCCCTCGAGCCCTTCGCCCGCCCCCGGACCCATCACCTCGGAGACCTTCAGGATGTCACCCGGCTTCGTGCCCGGGAGCTGCTGATCGAGGGCCTCGCCGAACTCCCCGGAGCCGACCGCGTAGAGGTAGTCCGTGCGGGTCAGGCCGTCGATCTCCGCGTCGCCCGAGAGCGCCTTGACGTCGACGGTGACGAAGTCGCCGTCGATCACGGGCCGCTCGGCGGGCTCGAGCTCGGCGAACCGCTCACGCAGCCGGTCGATCCACTCGTCGATGTCGGACTCGGCCACCTCGACGCTGGGCTTCGTGACCTTCAGACCCGCGTAGTCGGCCACGGTGAGCTCGAGGCGCGGCCGCACCTCGACGGTGGCGGTGAACACGAGCGGCGCGTCGTCGACGAAGCCCTCGAGGTCGATGTCGGGATCGGCGATCGGGGCCAGATCCTGCTCCGAGACGGCCCGTCGGTAGTACTGGGGGACGGCGTGCTCGAGGAACTCGTCGCGCACGACATCGCGACCGATCTGTGCGTCGATGATCTGCTTGGGCACCTTCCCCTTGCGGAATCCGGGGATCCTGACCTGATCGGCGATGCTGCGATAGGTGGCGTCGAGCTCCTTCGAGTACTCGTCGGGCGGGATCTCGACGGTGAGCTTGATGGTGTGCTTCTCGGCGTTCTCGACGGTCGTCTGCATGGGCTCAGTCAGGCTACCCGAGATCGATCGCAGCAAGCGTCGGCCGAAGGTCCAGGTCCCGGGACGGACCCATGCCGATAGTCTCGGCGCCGTGTTCGAGCACGAACTGGCCTTCGCGAACGGCCTCGCCGACCGAGCCGCTGAGATCGGCATGGGTCTCTACCTCGGCGACGGCCTCGAGATCCGCAGGAAGGCCGACCGCACGGTCGTGACGCAGGCCGACACGTCGATCGAGGCGATGGTCCGGGAGCAGATCGCCGCGGCGTTCCCCGACGATCACGTGCTCGGCGAGGAGGAAGGCGGCACCGACCGCGAGCAGGGACGCGTCTGGATCGTCGACCCGATCGACGCCACGGCGAACTTCGCGCGGGGCGTCCCGATCTGGGCGACCTTGATCGCGCTGCAGGTCGACGGCGAGATCGCGCTCGGCATCGTGAACGCCCCGGCGCTCGGCGAGCGGTACGAGGCCGTCCGCGGCAGGGGCGCGCGCATGAACGGCCGGAGCATCCGGGTGAGCGAGATCGACCGGCTCGACGACGCGCATCTGTTCTTCGCGGAGATCGGGTCGTGGCTCGGTGAGAGCGGGACCGGGGCGCTCGGATTGCTCGCAGCGGCCCCCCGGACCAGGGGGGTCGGCGACTTCTGGGGTCACACACTCGTCGCCCGTGGGGCCGGCGAAGCGATGATCGAGCCCGAGCTCAACATCTGGGACTACGCCGCGATCCAGGTCGTGGTCGAGGAGGCCGGCGGCCGCGTCTCCCAGATCGACGGATCGGCGCCACGCCACGGCGGCAGCGTGGTGTCGTCGAACGGCCTGGTGCACGACCGCATCCTCGAACGGCTCGCCGGCTGGGGGGGCACGACGGCCTGACGGCCGATCGCTGCACCCCCGCTCACAGCTCGATCGTCTGGCCGCCCTCGCCGGTCACCGCCATGACCGCGTTCGCCGCGGCCACGTCTTGCACGCCGACCCCGGTGAGGTCGCAGACGGTGAGCTGCCCCTCATCGGTGCGTCCGGGCTGCGCTCCCGCGCAGACCTCGCCGAGCTCGAGGGTCCGGCCGGCCTGGTCCGGCGCGTGCTGGAGCTCCCCCAGTCGCAGACATTGCTCGCGTGAGTCGACCACGAGCAGATCGGCCCGCCGAAGGATCTCGGGGTCGAGCTCCTGCTTCCCGGAACCGTCGGCGCCGACGGCGGTGACGTGTGCCCCGGGTGCGAGCCACGCGGGGTCGACGAGCGGCTCGCGTGCCGCCGTGCAGGTGACCACGACGTCGGCGCCCTCGACGGCATCCCGCACCGAGGGAAGATCCTCGACCACGCAACGAGCACCGAGCCGAGCCCGCAGGTCGTCGGTCGCGCGGCCGGCGTGGGCGGGGTCCCGGCCCCAGACTCGAACCTCGCCGAACCCGGGTCGCACCTCGGCGAGCGCGTCGACCTGGAACCGTGCCTGGGCACCGGTGCCGATCACGGCGACCCGATCGACCCGTTCCGGCGCGAGATGACGTGCCGCGACACCCCCGGCCGCGCCGGTCCGCAGGTCGGTGAGGTATCCACCGTCGAGCAAGAACGCCGCCGGCGATCCGTCCCGCGCGTCGAAGACGATCACGAGCCCGTCGATCGCCGGCGGCTCCACGCCGTAGAACCCGCTCGCGGCCTTCACCGCGTAGTACGGCGCCCCGTGCAGGTGGCCCGCCTTCACGTGGATCTCGCCGCGCGCCTCCGGCACGTCGAGATGGATCACGCCGGGCAGCTCGGCCCTGTCAGAGGAGTACTCCACGAATGCCCGCTCGCACGCCTCGATGCACCCGCGCATGTCGATCGCCCCGCGGACGTCGTCGGCGCGGAGCACCCGGACCCGGTTCACGCGCGCAGATTACCCCTCCGCGAGGGGGCATCGGGTGCTACGGTCGGGCATCACCCCGACGACGCAGGCGAGGCCGGCCATGACGATCGAGCGGTTCCGGATGGAGCGATACCAGTCGCTGCACTGGCACGAGGTCGACTACGACCTGTCGGAATCGGGCGTGCTGCCGATGAACATCCGGGAGCTGCTCGGGCCGGCCGCCGAAGCCGAGTCCTTCCTCTCCACGAAGCTCGGATATCCGCTCTCGGAAGGTTCGGAGGAAACGCGAGCGAACGTCGCCGCCTGGTACCCGGGCGTCACCGCCGAACACGTCACGATGGTCAACGGTGGTTCCGAGGCGAACTTCCTGGCGTTGTGGGCCCTGCTCGAGCCCGGGGACCGGCTCGCGTTCATGGTGCCGAACTACATGCAGGGGTGGGGCCTCGGCACGTTCTTCGGGCGTGCGAGCGACCGCGTGCGACTCCGGCTCGGGGAGCAGGGCTGGACGCTCGACGTCGACCAGCTGCACGACGCGGTCACCAAGCGCACGAAGGTCATCATGGTCTGCAACCCGAACAACCCGACGGGCCACGTGCTGACCGAGCCCGAGATGGACGAGGTCGTCCGCGCGGCCGACCGCGCCGGGGCCTGGATCGTCGCCGACGAGATCTATCGAGGGGCCGAGCTCGACACCGACGAGGCGACACCAACGTTCTTCGGACGCTACGAGCGGGTGGTCGTCACGAGCGGTCTCTCCAAGGCATTCGCGATGCCCGGGCTGCGGGTCGGGTGGGCGGTGGGACCGACGGAGGCGATCGCACGGATATGGGACCGCCACGACTACACCACGCTCACGCCGTCTGCCGTCAGCGACCGGCTCGGAGCGTTCGCCATGTTGCCCGAGGTCCGAGAGGCGATCCTCGCCCGAACCCGCGCGATCGTACGAGGCAACTTCCCACGACTCGAGTCGTGGTTGCGGACCCACGACGACATCTTCACGTGGGCTCGGCCCGACGCCGGCGCCATCGCATTCGCGAAGTACGACCTCCCGATCAAGAGCTTCGAGCTCGCCGAGCGCATCCGCACGCAGCGAAGCGTGCTCCTCGTGCCGGGCGACATGTTCGGACTCAAGAAGGGCCTGCGGTTCGGGTTCGGCTACGACATCGAGCACACCCTGAAGGGGCTCTCGCTCGTCGACGAGGTGCTCGCCGAGGTCGTAGAGGGCGGATGAACCTCAGCCCTCCGTGGTCCCGGGGTCGAAGCGGTACCCCATGCCGCGCACGGTGACGATCCGATCGTTCCCCATCTTCTTGCGCAGGTAGCCCACGTACACATCGACGACGTTCGACCCAGGGTCGTAGTCGAAGCCCCACACGCGACTCAGCAGCTGCTCCCTGCTGAGCACCTGGCCGGGGTGGCTGAAGAAGGTCTCGGCGAGCGTGAACTCCCGGGCGGTGAGCTCGACCTCCTTCGCGTCGACGCGGAGCCTGCGGGTCCGTACGTCGAGCACGCAGTCGCCCGCTTCGATCGTGGTCGAGGTGGTGGCGCGTCCGCTCCGCAGGCGAGCACGCACGCGGGCGAGCAGCTCGTCGAACCGGAACGGCTTCGTGACGTAGTCATCGGCACCGCCTTCGAGTCCGTGCACGGTGTCGTCGACCTCGTCTCGCGCCGTGAGCATGACGACCTGGATCGCGGCATCCCACGACCGGAGCTCGCGCAGGACCTCGTATCCGTCGATGCCCGGCAGCCCGATGTCGAGGATCACGAGATCGAACGCGTCGCTTCGCAGGTGGGCGAGCGCCTGCTCGCCGGTCGGTGCCACGACGGTCGTGAACCCGTTCGCGCGGAACCCCTTGTCGAGGAACGCGGCGATGCGGTCCTCGTCCTCGACGATCAGGAGGTGGCTCATCCGACTTCCTCGGGTTCCGCACGTGGCTGGTCGACCGGCACGACGATCGAGAACCGGCTCCCACGTCCGAACTCGCTGCCGACCATCACGCGGCCGTAGTGCGCTTCAGCGATCGCCCGGACGATCGACAGGCCCAGCCCGGCACCGTCGGAGGCCCGTCTCCCGCCGCCTCGGGCGAAGCGGTCGAAGATGCGCTCGAGTTCCTCGGGTGGGATGCCCTCACCCGTGTCCTGGACCCACAGCTCGGCCTCCCCGCCGAGCACCCGGGAGCCGATCTCGATCTCGGCGCCCTCGGCGGTGTGCTGCACCGCGTTCTGTGCGAGCTGCATCGTCGCTTGGGTCAAGCGCTGCCGATCCCCGATCGCGATGCCGCGCCCTACGCCGCCGAGACGCCACGCCCGCTCACCGAGCGCCTGCGCCTTCGCGAGCAGCTCCTCGGTGAGCTCCGCGAGATCAACGGGGCCCAGACGCAGGAAGTCGGCGCGCTCGGCCTTCGCGAGGATCAGCAGGTCGTTGACGATGCGGTGCATCCGCTCCAGCTCGTCGTCGATGAGCGCCAGCGTCGACCGGCGCTCCTCCGGATCGTCGCCCATCAGGTCGAGGTGCCCTCGGATCACCGTGATCGGCGTCCGCAGCTCGTGCCCGGCGTCGTCGACGAATCGCTGCTGGGTGTCGAACGCCTCTTCGAGCTCGTCGAGCATGCCGTTGAACGTCGACGAGAGCTCGGCGAGCTCGTCGTGCCCGGTCACCGGGAGACGCTCGGTGAGATCCGCGCCCGTGGAGATCCGCCGCGCCGTGGTCGTCACGGCGCGAACCGGTCGCAGCACGCTCTCGGCGATGCGCCACGCGATCACCGAGCCGATCAGCAGCACGATCAGACCCACCTCGATCGCCCCGAGGACGGCACTGCCCACCTGTCCGGCTTCCCGGTCGCGAAAGAAGGTCGTCACGAAGACACCGCGCGCGTCGCCCCCCATGTGCAACGGCACCGCGAGGTACTCGACGGCCCCGGCCTCCGTCTCCGCGCGCCCCCGCTCGGAGACCTCGAGCGAGCCGAGCCGATGCATCAACGCCTCGTCGTCGGTCAGGTCGAACGATCGGGCGGCGGCTTCCCGGCGGTCGATCAACTTTCCGTCCACGAACGCGAGGTACGCCTCGTTGCTCGCCGGCACGTTCCGGTCCAGGAACACCTCGAAGATGCGGCGAACGTCATCGCCGAACCGCTGACCGCTGAGCGGATCGCGTCCGCGGCTCAGACTGCGGAGCTCGTCGGCCTCCTGCACGAGCGAGTCAGCGATGCGGTCGTCGAGCTGCACGAGCGAGGCCTGGCGGACCACGAGCACCGCGGCGATCACCCCGATCGCGAGGCTGACGATCGACCAGAACAGGATGCGCGCACGCAGCCCGGAGAACAGGCGGCGAGGCGAAGCCGGTTCTGACGACGCCGGTGGCGTGGCCGGCGGATCCGTCGTCTCGTCGTCGATCGGAGCGGAGGTCTCGGTCTGCATGCAGGGGTCGCCGGGGTCGTGACCGGCCCCGCCATCATTCCACGGGAACCTCCCACCAGCCTTTCCGACGGGCCAGATGAGGGGACTCTCATGTGCAACTCACGAGGGTCTCACCGGGGCTCCCCAGCATAGGGTCGTGGCGATCGGACCCGAACGGATCATGGCGTCCACGAGGAGGACGACGGGCTGGGACCTGGCGGAGGGTGAGCACATCGTTCCCGGACGGATCGCCGTCGGGCTCCTGGGGTCGAGCAACGTGCACGACGTGTACGCGGCTTGGGACGAGACGATCCTCGGCATCGTCGCCGTGAAGCTCTTGCGCCCGGGATCGGTGAACGACGAGCGGGCACGCAGAGCTCTGGCCGGCGAGGCCGAGACCCTCCGACGCCTCGCTCATCCGTCGTTCCCTCGGTGCTTCGACGTCGCCCTCGAAGGCGGTCGTCCGCACATCGCGTTGGAGCTCGTGGAAGGGCCGCGGCTCTCGACCGTGATCAGGCGCCAAGGGCGAATCGGGGTCGAGCAGGCGATCCCACTGATCCTGCAGCTGGCGTCGGCGATCCACTACCTCGCGACGACCGGCACGGTCCACCTGGACGTGAAGCCGAAGAACGTTCTGATGGCCCCCCCGCCGAGGCTCATCGACCTGAGTGTCGCGCGCAACGTGGACGCCGCGAGGAAGACGACCCGGCCCATCGGCACCGATCGGTACCTGGCGCCAGAGCAGGCGGGCACCGGCCTCGCTTCCGAGATGGGACATGCGACCGACGTGTGGGGACTCGGCGTCACGTTGCACGAATCCCTAGCCGGGGTGCGCCCGTTCCCCGACGGCGACCCTGAGGCGAGCGGTCCCGCACGATTCCCGCAGCTCGTGGTCGATCCGAAGCCACTGCCCCGCGACGTTCCGGACACGTTGGCGAGCCTGATCAGGGCGTCGATCGAACGCCGTCCCGAGAACCGTCCGGCGGCGGCCGAGATCGTGCACGAGCTCGACCCACTGACCGAGGCCATCCCGCCGCAGCCGATCCTCGGGAAGGTCCGGGTCCGCGCATGGAGGCCGCGCTCCCGATGAGAAGAGCCTCACCATCGACTCACGGTCATCTCACGTCCGCTGGCTAGGTTCCGATCAGGAGATCGAACGAGCCTCGGGAGGAGGACGACGATGTGGACCAAGATCGCGATCGGAGCACTGGTGGCATTCGTGGGCCTCGGGGTGACGCTGTACAGCCTGCCGGATCAGGACGCGGATGGCGTCCCGGCCATCGTGCTCGATGAGAAAGCGCGTCGCGAGGACGACGCCCTTTCAGAGGTCGACGGACCCGACGAGGACGACGGGGACGGCGACCGCGCCAAGGGCAACGACGGCACCGGCGGCGGGAACAACACCTGGAAGCCCGAGTGGAGCGGCGACGGCGACAACACCCCCGGCAACGACGGCACCGGCGGCGGAGCGTGGAGCGCCAGCTGGAAGGGCGACGGCGACGCCACCCCCGGCAACGACGGCACCGGCGGTGGCATCGACGGTGACAACACGGCCGGCAACGACGGCACCGGTGGCGGCAACAACACCTCCGTCGGCGGCGGCGGCGGCGGTGGCGACTCCGGCGGCGGTGGCGGAGGCGGAGGTAGCAACTCCGGGGGAGGTGGCGGCAACACCTAGCTCGTCCGACCACCGGATCTGACCGAAGGGGAGGCCCTGCCCGCGGCCTCCCCTTCTTCCGTGCCCGGTCCCGTCGGTGGCGACCGCTACGCTCGAGGTCATGACAGGGCGGACCAGATGTGAGTGGGCGCCCCTCGACCAGCCCACCTACCTCGCCTACCACGACGAGGAATGGGGCGTGCCGGTCCACGACGACGCGCACCTGTTCGAGATGCTCACACTCGAAGGTGCCCAAGCCGGTCTGAGCTGGTCGACGATCCTCCGCAAGCGCGACGGATATCGGCGAGCGTTCGAGGGCTTCGACCCGGCGACGGTCGCACGTTTCACCCCGTCGAAGGTCGAGCGCCTGCTCGAGGACCCCGGCATCGTGCGCAACCGGCTGAAGCTCGAGTCCACGGTCGCCAACGCCCGTGCAGTGCTCGACGTGCAGGACGAGCTCGACTCCCTCGACGCCTACCTCTGGACGTTCGTCGACCGCGCCCCGATCGTGAATGCTTGGCGCTCCCTCGGTGACATCCCGGCGGAGACCGCGGAGTCACGAGCGATGTCGAAGGACATGAAGCGGCGAGGCTTCCGCTTCGTGGGCCCAACGGTCTGCTACGCGTTCATGCAGGCGTGCGGGCTCGTGAACGATCACGTGGTGTCGTGCTTCCGGTACCGCGACGTGGCTCAGTCCTCGACGTAGAGATCGGGAGCGTCGCGACGGCTCTCGATGTACGCACGAAGCTCCTCGTCGATCGCCGGGTCGAGCCCGGGATCCTCGTAGGACTCGAGGAGGTCCTTCCAGGCGCGGTTGGCCGCCACGTCGGTGGTCTCCGAGCCCATCGCCTCCCAGGTGGCGAAGTCGGGCGTCTGGAACAGGGGCGACATGTCGAGCCACTCCTTGAAGTGCGCGCGGGTGTGCGGCGAGGAGAGGAACAGCCCCCCGGGGCCGACTTGCTTCAGGGCATCGAACGCGATCTCCTCTTCGCTGAAGCCGATGCCGCGGGCCTGCACCCGGAACTGGCGGAGCAGCTCGACGTCGAGCGCGAACTTCTCGAACGAAGCGGTGAGGCCCCCTTCGAGCCAGCCGGCGGCGTGGAGCACGACGTCGGTGGCGGCGAGGTTCGTCGCCCAGAGCATCATCTGTGTCTCGGCCGCCGCCTGGGCGTTGACGGCCGGGCTCGATGCCAGGCCTCCCCCGCCCCGGAACGGCAGCCCGTATCGCCGCGCGAGCTGGGCGCCCGCGAGGATCCCCCACACGGACTCGGGGGTGCCGAAGGCCGGCGAGCCGGTGCGCATGTCGGTGACCGTGAAGAACGAGCCGTAGAGGCAGGGCGCCCCTTCTCGCACCAGCTGGGCGAGCGCGACGCCGCTGAGTGCCTCGGCGACCTGCTGCGCGAGTCCCCCGGCCACGCTCACGGGGCTCGTCGCGCCCGCGAGCAGGAACGGGGTGACCACGACGGGCTGCTTCGCCTCGGCCCATGCGAGCAGCGCGTCGGTCATGCGGAAGTCCCAGATCAGCGGCGAGTTCGGATTCACGATGCCCATCAGCGCGGGCTCCGCCTCGATCGCCTCGCGGCCTCCGTGCACGATCTCGGCCATGCGGATGCCGTCGCGTGCCCGTGGGCCGCTCGTGCCGTACGTCGTGTACGGCTTGTCCGACC
>Ga0075311_1000132_pt1 | contig 12125 bp, 10 predicted proteins | sample MayberryNE_Catta_FD_120044 | JGI IMG/M metagenome (GOLD analysis project Ga0075311, IMG submission 120044) | Natural and restored wetland microbial communities from the San Francisco Bay, California, USA, that impact long-term carbon... | ecosystem: Environmental > Terrestrial > Soil > Wetlands ...
TGAGAAAGCGGTATGTCATTCATTGTGATATCAGTGACATTCTTCTACTAGACTATAACAATTCACATAATTGATCCACTTGATAGTACAAGCATTAAGCCCTTGGTCCTCACAGACATTTACAAGTTAGTAATTATATAACAAAATATATTGTAGTACTTAAGTAAGAATATCGACCGAAGACTTTATTCTATGCTTTAACATACAATATTATCTTATCAATACTCTCATCTATTCCACTTTTTTCATAATCAATATGTTGAGCTAGTATCCAGTAAATTCTTCAAACTTTATCCTTTCATCTGGAATCCGTAAATCACCTTGTAACAACTTTTGCATCGCTTTTAGCATTCCAGGGGGTCCACAAATGTAGAATATTGAATTCTCCAATTCATCGCTAGTCATATGCCTCGTTAGCATTTCCTTATTTATGAAACCAATTTCACCTTTCCAATCACCTTCTCCGGCTGTAGCAATATTAGAAGCAGATTCTTCCTGTCCTTCACCTGTAATAGTGTAGACTATCTTTAGACTGTTATTTGCTCTCACACATTGATCAAAATCCGTTCTATAAAGGATACTCTCCTCATTTCTGTTAGAATCAAACATTATAATTCTTACTGGTAAGCGACTGTCTGTTGCATATTTTATCATGCTTCTAAATGGAGTAACCCCTATGCCACCGGACAGAAATACAACACATTTCGAATTGTCACCTTCAGGAAGGACAAAGCTTCCTACTGGTGCTGTAATCTTTATTGGAGTTCCAATTTCTAGATTTGCGAGCGTCTTTTTGAACGGTGTATCCCTTATCCTTGTACTAATCAAGATGAATTCCTGCTCTGTCGGAGAAGAAGCGATCGTAAAGGACCGCACAGGTCCCTCTACATCCTCCTTAGTACCAAGATCCATAGCGGCATACTGCCCGGCTTTGTAATCCAAGTAATGATTCTCCTGCTCGACATCTCCGAGACCAAGTTTGAAAGACATCATATCAGTGCCCGGATGTGACGTTACCTCTAACAATTTCAATTGAAACTTAGACGGTCTAATAGACACGATTAAATCATCTAATATTGTCGTTATGTGGTCTTAATAATTTTGTCCTAGGTCATATCAGTCATGCACACACCTCAAATCTACAATAATTCTCATTTGTTTGTCCGTTAATGAAATCATAATGGTAATGCTAAACTTCTACATAGACAGAGTCATTTTCTACCGTAATCTTGTATGATCCTAGCGGTTCTAGCTTCTGCGGAAACCAATTCAAATTGCCTGTTGTAACATCCCATTTCGAGCCATGCCATGGACATGTCAGCTCGCCACCATTAAGCTCTCCCTCATGAAGTTCTGCTCCTTGATGAGGGCAGGTATTGTTTGTAGCATAATACTTTCCTTGAACATTTGCTACCAAAATATCTTTCTCGCCAACTACAACATGTGTCATTTTTCCCTCAGGTATTTCAGAAACATTTCCTACGTTAATTTTTGCCATACCCTTGGTCTACTTTGTACCACTTGTACATATAACTTTCTTACTAATTCACTAGCAAACATCATGTATCGCCACCAGACGTAGAAGTATTTATGTGAAACATGGTGCGTCGGATCAAATAAGCGGGCATGATCACTAGTAAAAGTATAACAAAGGATATGATCATGTAAATACCTGCGTTATGATGGCTGCTTATAGAATATACTCTATAAATCTGACTATCCGAAATAGCAAGGATTAACCCACTAAAGCCCATCATCCCTATTAATGAAAATATTAGAAACAAGTTAAATGATTCTCCAAGTAGCCTTATTGTCACAAACACGCCTGCTCCAACCATAATGAATGAAATGTGTTGCATAACATGGACATTCTCGTGAGTGGAAGCATAGTCAAAAATTTGAGGTATGTGCCATATGAATATGAGAAAACCGACGATAACTATCCAGCTCCATGGATACGTGTTTAATCGGAAGATTGTTCGCAGAATTGCTTTCCAATATTGGATTGCATTCATGGTTGCTCTGGAAGAAGGGTACAAGATTCCCGATTTAGTCCTGCTCAAAGATTTCTTTTCGATGCTTATCATGAATCTCAAAATGCGCTCGGCGACAAATACTGACAGGGCACCAATAGAAAAGAATAGCATATGTTCTATAACCATGTGATTGCCCAGATCTCTTTCCAGTTGTACGAGTACTATTTCATTTAGTGATAATACGACAAGTAGTATGAAAACAGCCATAACTATGAAATCATAAAAATGGAACACCTCCATCTATCTAGTCCGAATGTAATTCATCTCCTTTGTAATATATAGTACGTTATGTTCCGTCAATCAACAAAGAAATTATTGAATTTCTCTACTCTGTCTGATTACGATTTTTTTATAACTTTTATAGATGAATATTGCGAGATGTTTCGGACGGGAAAATTATCTAATTATTTAGAGATAAAATATAATAAGCAAGATTAATACGTGATACCAGTTGGATGCATCAGAGCTCGTAGAAGCTGCAAAAAAAGTACTAGATTGCAATTGGACTGGTAAATTTACGATACCCTCCGCAACGTTATATCCTCATCAATGGAGTTGGGATTCATGTTTTATTGCAATTGGGAACTCATACTTTGATACGGATAGGTCAATGAAGGAACTCGAGTATCTATTTGATGCTCAATGGAAGAATGGGATGATCCCCCACATAGTATTTAACGAGAAGGAAAAAACTTACTTCCCTACTGCTGAATATTATGAGATTACGCGTTCTCCTAATGCCCCCCAGCATATTGGGACATCCGGAATGACACAGCCCCCTGTGCATGCACTTGCATGTTTCTATATTCATTACAATAGTAAAGATCAAACAAAAAGCAAAGATTTCCTGGCAAAAGTCTATCCAAATCTCTTGAAATTCCACAGGTACCTTATGACTGAACGTGATCCGGAAAAGTCAGGCTTGGTGACGATTTTTCATCCATGGGAATCGGGCCGTGATGATTCTCCTATTTGGGATGACGCATTAGCAAGAGTTAGCATAACCAAGCTTTCAAAATTCGAAAGGTTGGATGTCATCGCTGTAGGCGGAGCAATAGATACCATCCCTTCAAATGAGGAGTATAATAAATTCATCTTTCTTATTGATTTGATGAAAATGTATAATTATGATGAGAGAGAGATGTACGAAAAATTCCCTTTCAAGATCAAGGATGTTTCATTCAGTAGCATGTTATACGTTACAAACAAGATTCTGCTACATATTGCAGATATATTAGGAGAAGACTCACGAGAGATATCAGAATGGATATCGAGGACAGAACAGAATTTTTACAAGTACTTTTCTATTCCGTTAAACGGAAAATCTAATGTGTCTGATGGTCTCTTTTATGACTATGATCTTGTAATTGGTGATCGTATAGTCAAAAGAACTGTTTCGTCTCTTTCACCTATCTATACAGGGCTAATATCAAATCAGGATGCTGAGGCAATAGTGAAATGGATAAGTAACGCTGATTTTTGCGCTGAGTATGATACCATAGCAAGCGCAGATGAAAAGGAATCATACTTCAAACCTGTGACTTATTGGAGAGGGCCGATTTGGATTAACACAAACTGGGCCCTAAGACTAGGCCTATTGCGATATGGATATATTGATAGGGCAGAACGTATACGGCAGGGGGTATACAGGCTTGTGGAGGATCAGGGATTTAGAGAGTACTATGACCCTACCACTGGAACAGGCCTCGGTGGCAAGAACTTTTCATGGACGGCAGCTCTTCTAATAGACATGATAATGATGAAAAGCAATCCTTTCTTAAAACAATAGCTTTCTTTGGCAGTGGAATAAAGGAAGGATAGAACAAGAGAATGCATGATGTGTTTTTTTCAAGGAACTACCACTAACAAGAGTGAAACGTTTTACAGCACCTATCATATGATCTAGCACAGTAATATATGATTTTAAGAAAATTGTTGCAACTTGATATGCTATTGTGTTTACTGTTATTAAGTTAGATTCCATAAGTAGTATGCAAATGGTAGCAGATGGCAGGCTGTTATTGATCATGTTCTGCCTGGCGTATATTAATGAATCAATTTGATTTTTTTAATATCTATTGATTGCAAGGAGCAAATTTTAGTGCAATAGGCACGTTGTATCTATATGTGTATATAAGATCGGTCTTCACGAAACTCTTTTAAGAATGAGCATTGGTAGGAAAAAAGTGATAGTCAATGGCGTGTGAAAAGGGACATAGCCACTCTTGCATAGAGGTATCACTGTTATGATAGATGTTCAACTTGCAGGAGATTTGGGATTTGGGATATCATGGCTACGGATGGTTTTGACTGTATCGATACTTCTTGCAGCTGGCTTCTTCATATATGTCATACTTTCTACCAGATCCAAGCACGCCCTATTGGCAGGCTTTGATAAGGCAAAATATGAACTAAATAAATATCACGCCGAAAAATACTGGGCTATTTTTGTGGGCGGCCTACTCATATGGTTGTGGTTTCTGGGTTATCCATGGATGCCGCCAGTTGCATCTCATGATGCTATTGAAAATCCGGATGAAGTACATATCATCAAGGTCACTGCGGGCCAATGGTTCTGGCAACTTGAAGATGGAGGATACATGAAGAGTGACAGAGGAAGCGCTCAAGGTTCTCTCAATGTACAAGATGATGGATCTCATGATCCCTTACCTGAAGGTCAATCTCCAGCTCCGGTTAATGTGAAAGCTGGAGAAACTGTTAAATTCATCGCTACTTCTCGTGACGTAAACCACGGTTTTAGTATACTGTCGAGTTCTAAAAGTATGGATTCGCCAATGATGCAGATGCAAGTTGTTCCTGGCTTTAATAATGAATTTTATTTCACATTCCAAGAACCCGGTGTCTATACGATTAGATGTTTGGAATATTGTGGATGGAATCATCCTTATATGATATCCCAGATAACGATCAACGCCGCATAATCACTGGAACACACGGAAAATGGGAGAAACAAATACAGGCGTATTGCATTTAAAGTACGAAAAGGACGAGGGTCCTGCCCCTGAGTATCTTATCTCAAAGGATCTGTCCGATTTAACGCTAATGTTTATAGTGTCTTCTGTGGTGTACTTTCTAGCTGCAGGATCACTTGCTATCCTGATGAGACTTTTACAATCTGGCGTTCCTATCTCGCAAAACCAACAGTCGGTCGGCCTCTTTTATACTGCATTGACTGTTCATGGTCAAGTCATGTTCTTTGGATTTGTTTCTATGCTTACGATTGGAATTAGCTATTATCTTCTAAGCAAATTTGCAAAGAAGCCCCTGTACAGTATGATGTTAGCAACGATTTCCTTTTCCTTATTGAATGCAGGAACAATTTTTCTCTTCGTATCCGGAACTATGTTCTTTGGCGCTGGATGGTACAATCTTATGCCCTTGACATTTCACCCAGGTAACGGAGGGTGGAATTCACTTTCAGCTGTGATATTTTTGATGGCTGACGCAATGATAGGCATTGGGCTTGTAATATTTTGTTTGGTTGTTATTGCAACGGTGTTCAAAGGAAAGATCGCGGCTGGCGTTCAAAAATCAGAACCTGAGGGAAAACAATATGATGATAGTCACAAGAATCAGGTAGACCTCGATGATGGTGGAAGAATAGATCTGCTTCCTATGGTGCAAATTCCAAGTTCGACTAGGTTGGTTTCTGTATTAGGTATAAGCTCATGGTTTCCCAGATACTATAGGAGAGCAGTTCCTGCCGTTTCAGTAGTGGTTGTTGGAGTCTTTGTAAATGCAGCGGCATTGATAACCGGGAGTATTGGGCTTTTTACCCAATTAGGGATTGGATTCTCATATCTACTCAACCCTGATTTCGATCTAAACTGGCTTCTGGCGAAGGATGCATGGTGGTTCTTTGGTCACCCTATAGTATATTTTACTCTTTTTTCATTCTTAGGTGCAGCATATTATTACATTCCCAGATACGCCAAAAAAACAGTGCCTTACGATAAATGGGCATATAGATCTTGGCCATTTTACTTCGTATTCACCGTAATGGTTTTCACTCATCATACCTATATGGATACGCCAAATCCGGCTTGGCTAAAGATGTTAGCCCAGGTAGCTACTTTTGGAGTGATATTTCCTTCAGCCCTCACAATAATGACTATAATGATGTACATTTTTCGATCTAAGATCAAGTGGAATCTGACCTCTCTGTTTTTAATGGCCGGCTTTGTGGGTTGGACAATAGGCGGATTTACCGGCGCAGAAACAGGCTGGTGGGGAACCAACATATATCTACATAACACCCTAAATATAGTAGGTCACATTCACCTTGTTCTTTTGGTGGGTAGCGTTCTATTTGGATTAGGACTAATATATTCGATAGTACCGGATTTAACACGAAATAAATTCGGTGTCAGTCTAGGACGGATCCATTTAATTCTTACTGTAATAGGCGGATTTGGGATTGCCCTCTTATTCACATACTTGGGATTTGCTGGCTTTGTTAGAAGGGAAGCCGTGGTTCCACAAGAATTTAGTTGGGCAATGCCTTGGCTCTTCTTCTTTGCATCCACAGTAGGAATTGGACAGATAATCTTTGCTTATAATCTGTTTCGTACCCTCAAGCATGGACAATGGTTTAAGAGTAACGGCCTGTACTATGCTGCGGCAATTTCTACATCTTTGGCTGGTATCATGCATCTAATCTTGGTTCAATATTTTGTAGGATTCGACTCTTTGACCTCTACCTTCTTTATAGTTTCAGGCCTCGCACAAATATTTTGGTTTATACCTTATGTGAGGAAGTGGGGTAGAATATGGTACACTATTGGAATAGTAGGTACCATTGCGCTTATAGCACTATTTGTCAATTCTCAAGCAAGCGGCGAGGATGGCTTTGACTGGAAGTTCATTTTATTCTATTTGGTTGTTGGAGGAGCACAGCTCTTCTGGATCATTCCCCTGCTTTTAAGCTGGTCTAAGGCAAGATTCTATGCTGGAATAGGTTGTGCGATTTCGATTAGTTTGTTCTGGATAATTACTAACTCTCCGGAATCTGTTGTTGGGGTAGAGGCGCCATACGATGATTTATCGATCTTGATTGAAGGGCTACAGGTGATATTCATTGTCACGAGCGTAATGGTGATATTAAGAGGCGGGAGTTTGTGGCCAAAGAAGAATATCACTGCCGGTAAAGATAGTGACCATGGCAGCTCTAACATGGGCCCACCCTCAAACCAAGAGCTCGACATTTAGTTTCAAGGTATTCAAACTATGGTTAACCATACGAGCATCTAATGCTGAATCTCATGTGAATGAATTTTAGAGTTTAGCACGGCTTAAACAAAACAATACATTTCTTGCTAGGATTGTACTGATGTATTGCGATTGTCGTTGGCTGCGCTTGCAACAGGAGTGATCTGTAGAATTCCCAGCATCCAAGGATGAAATGTACAATGATACGGAATCTCGTCCGATCCAGTTATCACTGCAGACCCAGATGAACCTGGAGTTATGGTCCCAGTGTCAAACGCCTGACCGGAATCTGATGAATCGATGGATTGACCGGATGTCGCAGTGTGTGCGGCAATATCTTGATTGGTCCAAGTAACTTTGGAATTGCTCGTGATTTTTATATTCCCTGGTTTGTAGTATTCCTTGTCGAGAGAACTCTCTTGTACTGCCGCTCCATTAGGTATTGCAATTGTTGTTGAAGTGCTGATGCCAGTACTAGAATTCGATGGCGCAGGTGGTTGAGAGGTGGTGGGATTCGCCTGCGAGTTTAGGTTTTGATTCTGTGTAGCTAGCATTGTGATATAGACCGATGCAACAGATGCGACAGACAAAGCAATCCCTATCCCAAAGATAGCTTTGGATAACTGTGGATTCAATTTATAATATTCCTTTTTTCTGCACTATAAAAATTTTGACGCTTACTACTACAAGAAGTCTATCCACATGAGAAGGGATAGACTGCACCCGTGTGAAGCAAGTTCCATACCTTCTAGACGTAAAAGTCTATCTAATTGCTACGTTCTGTCGACTAGTAATTCCTAGATTCTAAAATGTAAATTCTGGTTCTATACAGGTCTAATGTTCCTACTCCAAATGTTATCAGGTAATCAATTGAACGTGCATTGCTTAGCTCCGCGTAGCAGAATTGACTTGCTAGTTATTCAATAGCACTATGTTTTGAAAGTGAATTATTATTATCAGCCTTCACCGATCTAACAGAAAGCCAAATTAGCAATTTAGTAATCATGTGCTTATGAATAAAATAAATATAATGAAGGATTCGACAGCATTCTGATGCATCGCTCGCAATTAACCGTGGTGTTGATGGCTATCATGACGTTATCACTACTGTGGGGATCAAGCTTTATCGCGATCAAGATTATCGTTGATGAGGTTCAACCCCTAGCTGCATTTGGAATGCGCTTCTTCATCGCAGGTCTATTGTTAGTATCCGCTCATTATATCTTGATTCATACCATTTATCGTCGATCCGAAAGAAAAGACTACCAGATTCCTCAGTTCAAAAATAGACAGCTCTGGAAAAGCTGGTTATTATCAGCCCTATTCTTCATCGTGGGAGGACAGGGAATACTCGCAATAGGGGCCCAATACTTGTCTTCAGGAGCTGCGGCTCTAATCAATTCCACAATACCTATTTGGGTAGCAATATTCATGCTGCTATTCCTCGGGAAGAAACCAACCAAATTAAGCATAACTGGCATTACTGCAGGGTTTATAGGACTAATTATTTTGGTTCTTCCAACCTTGGAATCGGAGGGATCCAGTTGGGTTGGTGTCGTTTTACTTATTGTCAGCTCCATTTCATGGGCGATAGGCTCATTATTTTCTAGCCCTATTCGTGATGTGGGTACACCACGAGCAATTCTTTTGCCTACTGGTATGTTTATGACATTGGGTGGTTTGATTTTGTTAGCCATATGGGTAATAACAGGTACAGGAGAAGTATCTCCTCTCAATACCCTCTTCTCGCCAAAGGACAATCTACTGGTATCATTTTTATTCCTTACATTGGTATGTACTGCAATTGGCTATGCGATTTTTTACTGGCTTCTTGGCTCTACTACCCCATCGTTGGCGAATACCTTCGCATATATTGTACCTGTGATCGCAGTATTCTTGGGGTGGGTTATACTTGGCGAATCAATTAGTTCGCAAACCATAATCGCCACAGTTGTGATTTCAGCAGGAGTAGCAATGATGATAATTAGCCCATCGTCCAAAAAAACTAACAATTAAAATATTTCATAGAGGAGAGTATAATGATACATACCGTAATAGGTGCTTTAGGTCAATAAAGTGGGCAATATGAAAAGAATAAGATTAGTATCATCCAACATAATTGAGAGTATTATTGACAAGTAACATGTTACCAAATGCAGTACAGTACTGTTGCAATTCCGAGATTGATTGCAATTCATTATCACGCATATCGGGACGTTTGTTTGGTTGTTGCTAGTCTACCTATTTATTGCTGATAAAGTAGACGTGCAGATAGTTTTTGTTAATATCAAATGATTCGGGCGTTACCCTTGTTATTTACAAGATCTTTAATCCATTGAAAAAAATTCCAGCTATATCTATATCAGAAATCTTAACAGCACAATCTTATTTTTGTCAGTTAATGAACAGAATATTGAAAACTCGGATAGAGAGTCATGCCACCATCAACATAAAGTGTCGTACCAGTAATATAACTTGCTTTGTCTGAAGCCAGAAACTCTACTGCATTTGCCACTTCTTCTGCCCTACCGATCCTTCCCATCGGTATTTGCATCAATGTTTTATGCCGTGCAACTTCATTTTCATCAAGCAGGATGTTCATTGGAGTTTCTATGGCTCCTGGGGCGACTGCATTTGCTCTTATGTTGGATTTTGCAAGCTCGGATGCAAGAGTCTTTGTCATCATTTCAACTCCTGCTTTGGAAGTTGCGTATGGAATGTAGTGCGGTTTGGGTATCAATTGATGTACGGAGGTTATGTTTATGATACAACCTCCGGTTGGATCCTGTTGTTTCTCCATATGTTTTACAGCTTCTCTACAGCATATGAAAGGACCTGTAAGATCCACCGCCAAGATTTTTTGCCATAAATCCACTGTAGTTTCTTCGAGCGGTATGTCCTGCTGTACACCTGCGTTATTGACCAAAACATCTATCCTGTTATAGTTCTTGATTGTCTCTTCAATTAATCGAATACAATCCTCCTCTTTGGAGATATCAGCTTCTATCGGAATAGAATTGCAGCCTAAAGTTCTGATTTCATCAGACACTGTTTGAGCCTCTTGCAGCTTTCTAGCATTTGTGACCACTGCCAAATATTCCCCGGACTTTGCAAATGTGATAGCTATGGCTTTTCCGATTCCCTTGCTAGACCCTGTTACAACTCCAACTTTTTTATTCATAAATTACAGTTGATTATCCCAAATTAGTAACTATTTATGTGTTTATGTCGGAGGATGTTGGACAGACTCAATCAGATTAGGCATAGAATCTTAGAGAAAGTATCGTAAACTCATTTAGTTATCTGGATCGCAAAGAAAGGCCTTTTCGCAAGTGATGCATGATGATTATTCTTGAGGTTGAAAAGGTCCGTTAAACTATCCCTATTAGTAGTATCCCCTCTGTCAGATTCATTAAAAGGTACAAGTTTATCAAACTGATTTTTTCAGAAGAAAAATTAAGAGGCAAAATATGTGTTCAGAGGTTACGATGATCTTTGTCTAGACTTCAGCTTCATTTTGATCCCGTTCTTTGGATTAAGTGTTATGCCGGGTTGAAGCTTAACGCTTTGATTGGGTGCAAGTCGTATGCTCCAATAACTTGATATTGTAGCTATTAAGAGAATCCCCTCCTGCCATGCAAATGGTTCCCCAACACATCCTCTAATCCCTCCTCCAAACGGAAAATAGCTGAACCTAGGCAGATGCATCTTAAACTCTTCAGTCCATCTATCAGGATCGAATGATTCTGGATTATCATAGTACTTTGTATTATGGTGCATCACATATTGACTGAACATCAACGAAGAACCCTTTGGAATCGTATATCCTCCTAACGTATAATCATTTTGTACGAACCTTCCCATAGTCCATACTGGAGGATACAACCGCATAGCTTCTCTAAACACTTTTTCAATATAATTCAATTTAGGCAAATCGGCAATTGAAGGTTGTTTGTACGCTTCGCTATTTCCACCTAATACTGAATCTATTTCTTCAAAAACCCTTCTCTCAATCTGAGGATTCTGAGAGAGGAGATAGTACGTCCATGTTAGAGCATTTGATGTGGTTTCATGGCCGGCGATCAGTATCGTTATTATTTCGTCACGTAATTGTTTGTCTGTCATTATGCTGCCATCGTCGGCTTGGACCTTTATGAGCTTGGAGAGCAAATCCGCTCCTGAAAAGGATTTATCGTTTGTTCCCTTTTCTATTACTTTTCTCCTTTCAGATATTAATCCATAAACTATGGTATTAAGCGTCTTTCCTGCGCCCTTTGCTTGTGCGACTTTAGGGAGAATAGGAACACGGTCCAAGATTTGGCCTAGAGGGTGTTGCAGTCTACTAGCATACTTTTTCGTAATGGAGAACGCATTCCCAAAATCTCTTGCCTGTTTAGATTCCATATCATAGTCCATAACCGATTTACAAATTATTGATAATGTAACCTTCATGAGTTCGGAATGGATATTTACTACTGAGCCATTTTTCCATTCCTGAATCATACGTAGAGCCCGATCAGTCATTATCGCTCCATACGAAGATATCTTTTTTGGAAGGAATAATGGCTGGATCAGCTTTCTTTGGCTTTTATGGAATTCTCCTTCACTCGTAACTAGACCTTCACCAAGTAATCGCTTCGCAGATTGAAGACGTGGACCTTTACTGAAATTACTATGATCGTAGATCAAAATCTTTTCTATGTAATCTGGATTATTGATCAGGTACACATGCAGGCGACCTAACTTGAAATGAGATAGATCCCCATATTCATCAGCAATTTTTGAGAGGGTATTAATAGGATCTTTAACGAAACTTCGTACAATCTTTCCAGGGATATGTGAAGATGGTCCTGGCGGGAA
>Ga0075311_1000135_pt1 | contig 12067 bp, 14 predicted proteins | sample MayberryNE_Catta_FD_120044 | JGI IMG/M metagenome (GOLD analysis project Ga0075311, IMG submission 120044) | Natural and restored wetland microbial communities from the San Francisco Bay, California, USA, that impact long-term carbon... | ecosystem: Environmental > Terrestrial > Soil > Wetlands ...
AACATTTCCATATTATATGTCCTATAATTATCAGCTATGGTCTATGTCCACAACTCTAATAGTAATAACTATCCAAGTGGTAAAGCAAGGATACGGATGGATTTCACTTGCAAAAGACTCTATCCCTCCAACAACAAGTACTTTTTTGGTTCTAGCAACGCTATGTTGCATCCTATATGCGGACATACAGGGTCTCACATCGATATATACTGCCGTATCTAACTTTTTCATTGTGTAAGGTGGTATCGCACGTTTGTTCATCTTGGTAGAAAATGCCATATCAGAAAGTTGATGACTTCCCTTGAAGGAACTCAAGGGCTGAAACGGGGTACCTTTTCATCTGACCCCTATTAACCATGTGTCAGAGATCCCGAAGGTATAGAAATTGATGCCTATTCTTTCTGCGTGATGTTTGGAATATCAAGGGTGCATTCCTTCTGCACTGCATCGTCAGAACCATTAGAACCATTACCAACTACACCCAATAATTCGCCTAGCTCCTCTAATGGACCTTCTTTACTAGCTTTGAGAGTAGGTACGTTACGGACAAAAATATAAGAGCCATAATTGCATCAAATACGACTCGACCCAAGAACCTGTAGACTATATTCAGATCTTATATTTAGGTTCTTAGTTTGGTAGTATACTTATTAGGGAAAGTTTTTCCGTCTTCTGTTCTTAATGTGATAGCAGTAATTGGCCAGGGCTACTTTGCTTTGATAAGCTATTCAAAATTGTTCATTCCTGGTCTAGTATCCTCCTACCATTTAAAGATCATAACATTCTAATCCAAGTAGTACGACCAACTAAATAATCATATATAAGTATATAAGGGATCAGAAGTATATCTGGTAACGTAAATGTCGCTGGTTGGCATTGTTTTTGTGTTATCATAGTCTGCATTTATGGCGATGTGAGGGCAGCATTCTTAATGGGGAAAGTTCTTCTGTTTTTTTATTAAGAAATGCGGTTCTTATTTAGATATGGGTAAATGGAAATGCATATGGTGCTCTAAAGTCTTGGAATGAGAATCCTTTATGGATCTTATTGCAGCAACCACAAGGGAAGAAGGTGGACAGCATGTCCATGGTTGCAGATAACTAACCTTAGTCAGTAATATATAAGTAAGATAAATTACATGATATGAGATAGTGCAGCAGCAAGTCAAAGGTAACGGAAAGTCTAAGAAGGTTAAAGACATTAAAGTTATAGAAATTGCTCCTAAGAGCAAATATAAAAAGTTAGAACGTCAGAATCAAATGTTAACACAACTTGTTAAAGAGCAATATGGAAATTAACAAAGTAATGAAAACACCTCTATTTTTACTTGGGCTTGTGTGCGGCGTTATTGTTATTTCTGATGGTATGATAACAATAGCGCTTAGTCAACAACAAATCAATGTCAGTGAATTGGATACACTTGATAGAATGCGGTATACGGCAATTCAAATGACTTTGCTTTCAATGCAAGCAGAGAATCCAACTAATATGACCAGTAACGAAATAGCTAGCGAAATATTCATGCTAACAAATGCCACTCCCGAAAGACCAACCACTCTTGAAATAGAACAAATGTATATGAACCTGACCCAATAAAACATCTCTATCCTTTCTAATAATATAGATGGTCCTATAACTAGGACCGGCGCTTGCACAAGATCCCAACAAGTCGCGCTGGAACGGAAAGTCATTGTCTAACAGTCAGTTGGCGAGAATCTACGGCTTCACCGATCTCGACGGCAGCCAACCTGATTGCAAGAGTACCCATTATCGACCAAATAGCTGGTCTTGGATAGCTATATATCTAGATATTGAGATACCTAGAAGTAGGCTGTAAAGTTCTAGATATCCAGGCAGTGTTAGGTCCAGAGAGTACCCCAGTTTTATCAAATAGGTAACTCTAACCTCTGAGAGATTCCCTGCGGATCCTTCACTAGGTAGTTAGCCGGTTAAGTAAACAATTAGTCATCAAATGGTAAAAATAGAGGTACAAATTCCCCTGTAAAAGTCAGCATCTCGTCTATATACTTTTATTTCATCTTTCAATTAATCACCTGAAGGTGCAAGTAACATCAAACTGTATTATACCGTTATGCATATACAGTGCCATAATATTATCGACCACTATATTTCTTATATCCCAAACTCAGCCTTTTGCCATTGCATTACAGTCACCCCCAAAAGATAGACAAGAGTATGCTCAGAGTATACCCATGGTTTTTCCTCTTCCAATTAGTAATGATCATTTTACCAAATCCAGTAATTCCTCTTCGGTTCTTAACAATTTAATAGATTCTCATTACAACGCTGTCAATAGGAATGGAACTGGTACTCAATTCCATAAATTGCAAATCACGCCTGGCAGCAGCACATGTTCAGAATGGTTTTCACTTGATGGTAAAATAGCTACCGGTCCTGCTGTAGGGGTAAATTCTGACGGTAGATTACAGGTCTTTGCCGTTGCCACTGACAACCAGCTATGGTTCAGGTCGCAAAGCACTGCTGGAAGCAATACCTGGTCAGCTTGGACGTCTCTTGGTGGAAACATAAAAAGTAATCCCGCAGTGGCAATAAATTCTGACGGTAGATTACAGGTCTTTGCCGTTGCCACTGACAACCAGCTATGGTTCAGGTCGCAAAGCACTGCTGGAAGCAATACCTGGTCAGCTTCCAATATCACCTAATGGAAAGTGGAAGTCTCTCTATGCTGGCTTTGGAATGACAGGAGTCATTCAAGAGGCAGGTAATAAACATATTCACCTTCAGCCTATGACGTCAACATCTCCAGGAGAAACGCACGGCGCAGCCGTTGCTACGACCACTTCATATAAAGACTTTAGTCTAACACTTGATGTCATTACAAAAAGGCAGCTTCGCGAAAATTCTCCTCCAAATAACTGGGAAACTGCATGGCTTAATTGGAATGGCATTGATCAGTTTCATTCATATGGATTTACTCTAAAGATACAAGGCTTCCAGTTAGAAAAGAAGGATAATGATAACCATGATGATAGTGCAGAAATTTATCTGGTAACCCAGAATAGTCCTTCAGTCAAGTTGAATACTTGGCAGAAATGGCAGATAACAGTCACCGGAACAGAAACAGGAACACCACGAATCCAAGTATGGATTGATGGCGCAAAAATAGTGGATTATTCAGATAATCAACCTGGTATCCCACCTAACAGCGAAACCATGAAGCAGGGAGGGCCAATAGTACTATATACTGAAGATGCTGCGGTAGGATTTGACAATGTACAGATAAAGCGATTGTAGGCCCATTGTGGGTGGAACTCTTCAGGTGTTATGACAAAAAGTTACTAAGACGCCGGTTTCTATCCTAGTGGCAAGCCTGAGATCTTGACAAATTTCCGAGCGAGAACAATATGGAAAAGAATGAATTAGGATATTACCAATTGAAAGTAAAGAGACGGATAAAATTTTCATTGGAGAGCATTATACAGGTCAGTAATTGAGGACTCTTTTCATTGTGTATATGGACCTAGAATGCAGGTCGAAACTTTTAGCTTCACTTTCATTGTATCTTTAGATTTCAATCGGAAATCCCATCATGCTAATAACTTGTCTGTCCTCCTTCAGCGGACAGATGATCCTCGGCCTGAATAATATAAACCCGTTGAAACAGAAACGTAAACATATATTGAATATTAAACGTTTTGTTTAGCATTGAACTGGTTATGGTGTTTTAAGCAATGTTAAAACATGTTTGGTACGCTACAAGTATTCTAATATTACTCTCCCCCCCATATTTTTTGGGATACATACCCCCGTTCAATGGTGACGGAATGTACTTTCATTGGGACGCCAAAGCGTCGGCGCTGCAAAGACAGGATGAGAACGAGATAGGAGACCTAAATGTTGGAGGTGAATCATTCGGCAATAATGGGAATAGGTTCGGATCCTTTGTAGAATGTTCCAATGATGAGCAAGGTCTGAGAAAGTATTTCCCTGGCGGGGTTCACCTGAAATTCTCAGCCAAAATTCTAGATGATAATCAGTCCAGTGCCACAGGTTTCTGGCAGTTATTCTTTCACGCATATGGAACAACCAATGCGGTAACCAAGAATGGAACGTTCTATAGTGGACAGGTGTTAGGAGGAGGAAATGAGGATGCCAGCAGAGGGATCACATTCACTTTAGGAGGCATCGAAATAACTGACGAGATTTGCGGAGGCACCTCTAAGAATGTAATAATAAAGGCGTCATGTTCTGAAGCTGCCCCTGTCTTCTATTCTGAATTAGATGGCGATAAAATTGGGTCTAAGACTCCCCCAGAAGGTAATATTATTTACTACCTTTTTGGAAATAATATCACATGTCTTTAATCAAGCCTTCTCAGGCTATTATTAAAAAAGTCAGATTGACTAAAAGAGTCCATTGATTATGAAGCCAAAGACTGATCAATATTTAAAATAGGGCTACGACTTTACATAACCTGGATGGCATTAGATGGTATTTTTTTTATTCCTGCAGAGCCAGACTCCCTCTTTATGACAACTTCACCGTGATCCGCCATAATTTAAACAAAGCATTGAGGCTTTCTTAACTAAAGCGTGAGAAGACTCCGCTGATAATGCGGACAGCTTCTGCTGAGAAAGGTTATTCGTACAATAAATATGATCATGAATGTCTCGATCATATTTATTCTTAGTTGCTGATATTGATAACAAAGTAAGAAGTAAGAAAATAGAAGGTTGTGAAATTTTTAGTTTCTATTCGCTATCGCCGTCAGCATCGCTGAAATTGAACTATGGGAATACTTGTTCTGCTGCTTGAGATACTGCGTTCTCGTCACCCTGAATCTGCGAGGCAGTGTTCTGACATCCGACGTTGAATGGTAGTTTACCGTTTCCACAAGCGTTAGCTTGTGAAGTTGCTTGATTCTTTTCATATCACTTCTTCTTGCCTGCAAATGCATCTTCTGTTGCCACTGCTGATGTTGCTATTAGCATTGCCGCTACAGCAGCTACAACAGCTATAGTCAAAGTCTTGTTGTTGTTCATGATTCTGCCAATATGAACACGGGGTAGGAAAATTTAGACTCTCATCCATGAGCAAGAATCGGTAATAGCAACAGAAGATTCTCAGATAGATTTCGTTACTCATGCAAAAGGTCACTCATACTCATACATCGATACCTCCCCAGCTGAGCTCTCGGACAGGCGTAATACAAAGCCTTCAAGTTTACGATCACAGAAACCGATCCCCCGCTTCACCATCATCTGATTCAAACTCTGCGATCCTGCTAGATTCGAGGATAGAGCTGAGCGATTCTCCAGAGGACTTCATTGAATTTTTAAAATCCCAAATCTATGCGACTGAATTAGCTCGTAAAGGATTCAGATCGGATGACATCACAGCTTCAAATTCACGTTATACCCTAAAAAAGAACAAGGTTCTTAGCCACCCCAATCTGTCAGAGATAGGACATCGAAATGTTAGGATGGTGAGAACAAATAATTTCATTTGACCACACAGGTAGCTAGTGAAGTTTCATTTGCTTACAAGCTTCAAGAAGGCTACGAGTGTAAGTCAATTAAATGAAGGCAGGAGTTGGCTACGAATGATGGCTGAATAACAGGCAAAGGAGGATGTAATTCGAACAACGCATCCAATCTTATGGTGTTATGGAAATGGAATCAATTCTACGATTGACGGGATAATTTCCTCCATCGTTCCTTTCATGATGTCAAAGATAGCGTTAACTGAAATAGGCATCGATTCAGTTAGAGCTCAGAAAAAATACGGCCCACAATTCAGCTTTAAAAACAGTGCCAAATTAATGTTCAAATAAAATACCTGATTCAGACGATAAGAGTTATGCATATTTCAATTTGACTGGTTTATTATGTACACAACATCGTCTTCATACTGAGTTGGTTCAGTATTATTTTGTATATAGTTATATTCACCGGCCTGCATATATTTTACCTAAATTGGCTGTAATAGTCTAAAAACAATAAATCGATCCACTAATTCAAGCGAAATTCATGTAGTTGAAGATGTTAATGGAAGTCTTATAGAAGTCCCAAGTTCCAAATTCAAGCAACAGTCGCAGAAGTTCTTTGATTATCATTTGTGGACGTTATTGGATTGGAACTTATGATATCATGGAATCTAAGCAGATTGAGCTCTGTGAAGTATCGTTTAGCGTCTGGAGTGTAATTCTCTTAATTCGATTAATGTATTTCTCACTGACTTATCAGGTATCATCGACTCAACAATTGAGTGGTACTCCCCGACTGGTACGTTTTCGCTAATCGCATCAATAACCTCTAACTTCCAATGGAGTTCGTGAGCTATCTTGATCATTTGAATTGTCTTGTATACTATAGACCCAAAAGCTGTGATCTTATAAGATTTGCCGTTCTTTCTGATTACACGAGCATTTTTTAGCTTGGACATACGATTGTAATATCGTTTGGGGCTCTCAAAGTCGCTGATTTTTGGGTCTCGTTGACGATTGGCTATCATATCAAATATCTTGAGAGAATCTTCATCAGAAAGAGCAAATAGGATGTCTGAGAGCGATGTATTATTTGTCCCCGACATTATTATTCATCAGTAGGCTGTTCTGATACCATCATTAAGTTGCATTATCACCACTAACTCTAGAATGTATTTAAATTATCACTGGAAAAAATACATCTTTGATTCTCTTTTAAGGGAGAACGGCAAAAATTTCATAAGAGTTGATAAAAATGTCTTCGAAATCCGTATCGCAGGTTGTCATTGATTCTTTTTTGCAGTGGAAAAATATAGTGTAGTTTTATTGCATGAAATTATATACGTGCAGCAGATTTTTCTTTCATGACTTTCTGATATAATTAGGCTGACGATTGCTTTGATTCATGCATTATCTGGAGAACTAACTTCAACTAACTTCTTGTTAGACGTTTTTCCTCCAACAATACGTACGCTACAGGTGTTGATTGCAAAATAATCTGCCAACTTCTTGATCAATTCTTGATTCGCTCTTCCTCCTTTTGGTCTGGATCTTAGTGATATTGTGATCTCGTCGCCATCGATGACAATCTTACCTGCTGAGGAATCAAATTTAACAAATACATTAAACCTCCTACGTTTTGGAATTGACATACCATTCCTTCTTCATTGATCTTGAGATTATACCTTGACTATTTGTTTGTTAATAACCACGTTGAATTTTGGCAAACGAATCCCGTAGGAATTGGAAGGATGTTCACTATGGCCAAGATTCAAGTGTGGGCAAATGTGATGTTTTTATATAACAACCATTACTGTGTTTCCAGATTAAGGCATCCAGAGACTCCTTCGGCTGGAGATAGTGAATACAACAAATTGGATTTACGACTTGTCTTGATAATAGGTAACTTCTATGAGGGGATTATTGATTACGAACGGAAGAACTTAACTTCTTCACCTTTCTCACGAATAAACCATATTGCCTTCAGATACATCTGTATATGTTCTGACGATGCAGTTCCTATATACAGTTCTTCTTTCTTATTATCATTTGTTTTTATGAGATTCCTACTTTCAACAGTATCAATCACACTTTATAGATCAGAATTTGGCATAAAATTTAAACATAGTATTAATTCTCAACGTCGAGAATACAAATCAGATCGGGTGCAATCTAATTTAGTAATTTACAAATGATAGATTTGATCTATTCCTAATTAAAGGACTCGGATAAGACAAGTTATCGAATCTCCTCGGCTAGGATTTGGTCAGCTGAGCAGGATATATAGGTTAGATTCGGAATGTTCCGAATGTGGCGGTCAACATACAAGATACAGATGCCAATTGCGTGTTATATCCAGACATTTTAGCATTCATAGTTCTTTCTCCCCTTCTTCTTTGATATTAGACTGATTACTGTATTTTTGAGATCGGTCTTTAAATGAGACGGATACTTTGTGGCGAAACAAAATAATAAGATATACCCGATTTGATAATCAGCAAGAAATAACTTTAGCGTATTTATCCGTGGAGTTTTCGAGAGATCTGAAAGTATATTTTTCGCACAATCATAAGGGACCTTCTTTTTGACTTGATAAGTCTTAGGGTTAATAAAGCGTTCCCAAAAACAGGGGTCCACTACAAAACAGTACTAGCGGCTCTGTTCAGTTAACAATAAATCTATAGCTTGAAGACATTCCATCTCTCTGTTGTGATTATGAGAAACAGAACGCCTTCAGACGAGCCATTTCCGATGGATATGCTAAAAAAGATTATCTGATTAAAGTCGGATACCTTCTGCGTTCGCCAGTGGCCAGCGGCTGGTGCATTGTTCCTTTATCTTTCAACTATTTGACCCAAAGTCAAATTTGCTGATATACGATTAGAAATTGGCGTCATTCCATTTGAATCAGTTAAGACTGTCTCAGCTCTCGCATTTTCCAGGTCATCATCAATAAAGGTGGTAGCAAACTGTAACGTACCGCTCTGGTTAGCTAAGATCGGAACCGACAATGAAGAAGTCCTAATTAGTGAGTTATTATGAGTGGCATATACTTCCATAGAGCCACTCATCGGTTGCCCAATAAATGAAGGATCCACTACTGAATAATCTAACATTAGTTTTATTTGATTGCCCGGACTGTTCGTCAGGGGAATGAAGTGAACATAGTCTAGTTCTTGAAACACTTTTGCCGCTCCACTATTAGGTTGTTGAATAGGCTCAGGCTCAGGCTCAGGTTCATCGTCTATGCCTGGAGTTATTATCACTTGTGCATCCACAACCTGGTTCGAAGACAAGATCAGCACGATTGACAAAAGGCAAGAAATACAAAATATCGAGTTATCTCTAAGCGCTGGCATGTTGCGAATCTTTGTATATCAAAGATTAAATATGTTACAGTACTTTCAGCAGGATCTATTTGACATAGACCGCTCTATTATCTAAATCAGCGTCAAATGTGCTTATATCGTAAAGAGTCATGTAATCTCATGTAAGCTCATCCCTGGTCGGACTTGAGACAACTCTTCCAGATTACAACCTGGCTGAGTCACCTGATTGTGTGAGATATATTCTGGGTGGGGCCTTTCTTTTAGCGCGCGCAAAATCAATGAAGTAAATGTTTTAACAGGTGCTTATCTGATACTATCAGTCTATTGCGGAAGACTATTTTCAAGATAGTACCCAAAAACAAGAACTATTTGTTCTTGTTCTTTGTCATGTATTCGCCCATCTGCTTTAGTTCATTAACAAAAGTATTGTAGTCATAATCTTGGGTATGCAAGACGTTACTCCAAAAGGCAGTCAATGCGACTACGGCTGCCAATTCATTTAATTCTTCATCGGACGCACCCCACATCTTTGAAACCTCTCTATGATATGTTTGGCAGTAAGGACATTTCACTGCAGCCGCTGCAGCCAACATCATCATTTCTCGATATTTTTGGGGGATAACAGATTCCCCTAACTGATATTTCTTAAACAATGGCCACATCTGTGGAAGTATATCTTTTGGTGTTTGCTTCATAAAGCCAGGAACGGTACCGAATGTTTTTTCAATATCCTTGATTGATTCCTCGTAACTCATAGGAATAGTTTAATGAGCCTTATAAAAAGGATTGCGGAATAATGATTATTTTAACCGGCGCGCTCAGAAGATCTCTAACACGATGGGCTCCTGACTCATTTCGGCTCTCTAAGGAGGCCGTAGTCTACGCAATTTCTTCAATTCCTGCAGACAGCTTAACTAATCTGTCTCATTATCTCTTCAATGAGGTCTAGATATCTCGATTCAACAGCGGGCAGTTGGTGAAATAGAATTTCTCTGCAGGTTACTTGATTGGATATCTCCAATTTCGATACCAAACTAGAACAATAGTATGATAATTATAAAAGATGTTATCTCAGATTTAAGAGAGCGTCTAATGCAGATAAACTAAAGCGATACATTTGTTGTGAAATATGAACAAGAATTTGACTTTGGTTGTTGTCGCTTCAGTGATGCTCGTTGCAACATCAGCCGTAGCAACAGAAGATGCATTCGCAGGTAAGAAAAAACACGATGAAAAGAACCAAGCAACTTCACAAGCTAACGCTTGTGGAAATGGTGAATTACCATTAAACGTTGGTTGTCAGAATGTGGGTTCACAAGTCCAGGGTGAGGAGAACGCAGTATTACAAGCTGCAGATCAAGTCTTCTCAACATTCCATCACTAAAATAAATAGCAAATAAATTGATAGAGTGCAGAAGAATGGATTCCTCCTCCCTTTTTTCTTTGCAATTGATCAGTAGTAGCGACTACCATAAACAAGTCTTGATACTTCGCACTGAAGCTTGTGATGGTGAAGAACAGGTTACAATTTGATACTTAAGTGCACGAGAATGCTCTGACCAGAAATACTTCACCTCCTGTAAACCTTTATCGAGGATACAGGTTGGGGCATACCCCGTTACTAGTATATCGATTAACAAGAGATAGGCCCCTGCAAAGTGTATATGAATATATCGATATAATATCAATATGGGTTTAGAAGTCCCGATGAGTCGAGAATTGATCCGTAAAGTTATTCCTGATATTAGTTGTAGCACTAATTGTGTTGTTGAAACGGATTAATGGATCCTTTATCTATAATATTGACTAATTGGCGTACATATGCCAATAGATCTAGACTTTCCAAAGAATCATCAAGTGATAGGAAAACATAAACAACCAGACGGAGAACACTACCATTTCGTTTGGGGACCAGGAAAGGCTGCAGAAGCAGCAGAAAAAGAAGAAGTAAAAGCTGCGTATACTGCCAGAGGAGAGGAGCTAGTTCCTTTAGGAGTTCACGGTACTATGATAGCAGTAGATTGGGATTCCTGTTTTGCAGATGGCGCTTGTATTGAAGCATGTCCTGTTCAGGTCTTTCAATGGTATAGAACGGAGCAAGATGTTCCGGCGATACAAATGGCTAATGCTACAAGTGAAGGAACTGGAGAAAATTCTCTGAAGGATGCACGAAAAGACTTTACTGACAAATCCGATCCAATCGGGGAACATGATTGTATCTGGTGTATGGCTTGTGTGTCTGTTTGCCCCCCACAAGCAGTTAAAGTGGATCAAGGTAACCTTGAATACCATGAAAAATCAGCAGGCACATTCAACGAAGATTTAGCAAAAAGCAGCGCACCTCCACCGCATGCGCATTGATTTTTCTTAAGTTTAGAAGGTCGTAATAACCTTGAGAGGAAAGATTTCGAAGCGGAGGTACACTTCAATCGCGGTATCCAAAGTGTGGCAGCAACAAAACCGAAAAGTCCTCCGATTCATGCAGTGTTTAGATTGTTCTTTAGGCCTGTTGGCTTTTTGAAAACCATTTCAAATTCCAAAGGACTGCAATAACAATCATATAAAGCTTGTTGATCGCTTTTCGCATACAGCTGCTGCAGCGGGCAGTTCGGCACCAGCAGCCGCTGCTGCTGCGGCAAATGATGTAGAATTATCTGGTGGAGATGAGGAAAATCCAGAAACTGGCGTGGCCTCAGCAGCTGCAGCAGGTGCTGTAGCAGCTTCTGGCGGAGATACTCGAGAGGCAGCGTCTCTTGCTGCCGATGAAACAGAGTCCGTTGAAAGAGGTTTAAAAGCATTACCGACTCCGGTGCAAAGTCCAAGCGAGACAACGGCTCCTTGTCCCGTTGGACAAGTTCTTGACCCAACAACACTTGAATGTGTATTAATACCTTCAGCTGTCGGAGAACAATGCGAAGAAAATAAGGTATTTCAAAATGACGAATGTATAATTATACCAGAATCATGTCCAGGAGGACAAGTGCTTGATTTACAGTCACTTCAATGTGTATTAGAGCCAGCAACAGATGGAGATGAATCTGGAGGAAATGACTCAGACGAAGGCGAGACAGAAGATAGCAATAATTAGCGGACATCAGGCTATCTTAGGGATAAATCTTAGATAGGGTTCTTGTCAAAAGATGGAAGATTAAAAGATGGAAGATTTCAGTTTTGATCCAAGTAATTAAAGAGATGCAGTCCACCTTGCCATTTGATTGGAATCTAACAAGGATCTGAGGATTGAAGTCTTCGAAGCTTAGACCCTTAGGAA
>Ga0075311_1000138_pt1 | contig 11983 bp, 7 predicted proteins | sample MayberryNE_Catta_FD_120044 | JGI IMG/M metagenome (GOLD analysis project Ga0075311, IMG submission 120044) | Natural and restored wetland microbial communities from the San Francisco Bay, California, USA, that impact long-term carbon... | ecosystem: Environmental > Terrestrial > Soil > Wetlands ...
ACAGGGGTTTCTGAGCGCTGAAAAAATCGCGCTCATGAAAGAGACGGCAGTGTTTGTGAACATCTCACGCGGTAAGGTGGTGGACGAGGCGGCACTCGCCCGCGCCCTGGCCGAGGGCCGCATTATGGGGGCGGGACTCGACGCTTTCGCCAGGGAACCGTTGCCCGTGGAAAGCCCGCTCTGGGATCTCCCCAACGTGCTGATGACACCCCACGTCGGCGGGAACGGAGGGCGCGAACTATGGCGGCGATTTAGTGAGCTCGTGCGCGACAACACGCGCCGTTATCTTTCCGGTGCGCCGCTCAAACACGTCGTTAGAACACCCGACGGGACGCTCCAAGGCTTTGAAAACCAGCCGGCTGGCAACTCATAGTTGCCGAATCGAGGGCCGTCGCTGAGTATTGACCTATTTTGCCGCGCTCGAGAGAAGGGATCGAATATGTCTGATGAATCTTACGACGCCATCAAAAACGACTTCATCATGGCGCTGCGAATCATTTATCGCGAGGGGCTGAGCGACGCGTTTGCTCATCTCAGCATGCGCAGCAACGAAGGCAACGAGATGATGTTCATGCCGCGCAAGAGCCCGGCTTTGGTCAAGAGCCACGAATTGTTTTTTGTCGATTTCGACAAACCCGTGCCGCAGTCTTCCTTGCACCAAGCGATTTACAAAGCCCGTCCCGACGTCAAGGCGGTCTTTCACTTTCACTCTCCGGCGGTAATCCTGCTGAGCGTGGTCGGCCAAACCATTCGGCCAACGCACAACTACAGCGCGATCTTTTACGAGGGGGTGCCGCTCTATACCGGAACCGGGCAGGTCGAGTCGCCGGCACGCGCCGGGGAGATGGCGAAGCTCTTGGGCAACGCCAAGGCTTTGATGCTGCGCGGCCATGGCGCGGTTGTCGTCGGGCAATCGATTCGCGAAGTCTGTATGCTGGCGCTGTTTCTCGAAGAGTCCGCGCGGTTGCAAACTGAGGCAACGAAACTCGGCACACCGATGTTCATGGAGCGTGACGAAGCCGAGAAGATCGCGAAGCGGACCTTCAAGCCGACTTCAATCGAACGTGCCTGGGACCACTATGCGGCAAAATACGCCGATTGATTTTGCCGCTCGCTGCTGTTCGCCCACTCTTGAATCCTTTACCGCCGCGTAAGCTCTAACCCGCTGGTTGCCAAGCACCCGGTCCGCAGCCCCACGCTTCCCCAGGCATCTCAACATTGCTCCCTTGCAAACTTTGCCGGCTCGGCGATACAAGACACTTCGAAGGCTAGTTGAATGAACCCGTAAGTCAGCGTCAATGACTTAGTCAACGAGATTCCGCATGAAGTGTCCTCGCTGCCAGCATGAAAATCCCGCCGACGCGAAGTTCTGCGGCGAGTGCGGCGTGCGGCTCGTTGCGGGGTGCTTCGCCTGCGGAGCAGCGAATCCTCCGGAAAACAGATTTTGCGGTCAGTGCGGCGCATCGCTCGCGCCAACCGGTGCGACGCCGAAGTTTGCGTCTCCTCAGTCGTACACACCGAAACATCTCGCCGAGAAGATTCTTACATCGAAAAGCTCTCTTGAGGGTGAGCGCAAACAGGTTACGATTTTGTTCGCCGACATCAAGGGGTCGTTGGAGCTGCTCGCGGATCGCGATCCGGAACAAGCGCGCAAACTGCTTGATCCTGTAATCGAGCACATGATGGAAGCAGTGCACCGCTACGAAGGAACCGTGAGTAACTTAATGGGCGACGGAATTATGGCGCTCTTCGGTGCGCCGCTATCGCACGAAGATCACGCCGTACGAGCCTGCTACGCGGCGTTACGGATGCAGGAATCGGTGAACCGGTATGCTGAGGGAGTGAGGCGAGCCGAGGGTGTACCGATTCAAATCAGAGTGGGTTTGAACTCAGGAGAAGTGGTGGTCGGGGCCATCGGCAACGATTTAAAGATGGATTACACAGCGATTGGGCAGACCGTGCATTTGGCAGCGCGCATGGAGCAGATGGCCACGCCGGGCTCAGTGTTGCTGGCGCCCGATGTCTTACGCTTGGCGGAAGGTTATGTGCAGGTAAAGTCGTTGGGGCTTGTAAACGTGAAGGGGATGAGCGACGCGGTTGAGTCATACGAAATCATCGGCGCGGGGCCCGCACGTTCACGGTTGCAAGTCGCGGCGGCCCGAGGCCTCACTCGGTTTGTCGGGCGCACCGCTGAATTCGAGACCTTATGCCAAGCGCTTGACCGAGCCAGAGCCGGCCATGGCCAGATCGTGGCTCTTGTCGGCGAACCCGGGGTAGGCAAGTCACGACTGTTTTGGGAATTGACTCATTCGCGGAGGACAGTCGATTGGCTCATCCTTGAAAGCGGTTCGGTTTCTTACGGTAAAGCCACTCCCTATTTGCCGCTCATTAATTTACTCAAAGGCTACTTCGACATTCAGGATCGGGACGATCAGCGTAAAATCTGCGAGAAAATAACAGGGAAGCTGCTGACGCTCGATAGGACTTTGGAGTCTACGCTGCCCGGTTTTCTCGCCCTTTTCGACGTGACCGCTGAGGACCAGCAGTGGCAAATCTTGGATCCGCCCCAGCGGCGCCAGCGCACGTTGGAGGCAATCAAGCGTTTACTGTTGCGCGAGAGCCAGATGCAAACTCTGCTTTTGGTCTTCGAAGATCTGCACTGGATCGATTCCGAGACTCAGGCGGTGCTGGACAGTTTGATTGAGAGTCTGCCGACCGTTCGGATTCTCCTTCTGGTTAACTACCGGCCGGAGTACCAGCATGGCTGGGGAAGTAAAACTTACTACAGCCAGTTTCGCATCGATCCGCTCCCGCCGGACACGGCTGGCGAACTGCTCCAGGCGCTGCTCGGAGACGACACCAGTCTGCTACCGCTCAAGCCGCTCTTGATTGAGCGCACCGAGGGAAATCCCTTCTTCTTGGAGGAAAGTGTCCGAACACTCGTGGAAACGAAAATTCTAACGGGCGAACGTGGAAATTACAGCCTTGCTAAACCGATTGAGCACACGCAGGTACCGGCTACGGTACAGGCGGTGTTGGCTGCCCGGATCGACAGACTTCCACCCGAGGAAAAGCGTCTTCTCCAGTCGGCCGCCGTTATTGGAAAAGATGTTCCGTTTGTCCTTCTCCAAGCTATCGCGGATCAATCTGAGGAAGAACTGCGGCGAGGAATCGCGCGCCTTCAGGCAGCCGAGTTTATTTACGAGACAAGCCTCTTTCCTGATTTGGAATACACCTTCAAGCACGCGCTGACGCATGACGTCGCTTACGGCAGCGTTTTACATGAGCGCCGGCGTGCGCTCCATGCTCTGATCGTCGAGGCTATCGAACGACTCTATCCTGACCGTTTGGTCGAACAGGTCGAGCGGATCGCGCATCACGCGTTAAGCGCCGAGCTGTGGGAAAAGGCCGTGGAATATCTGCATCAGGCCGGCAAGAAAGCTGCCGCACGATCCGCCAACCCGGAGGCGATAACCTGCTTCGAGCGAGCTTTGGAAGTGCTTGAGCACCTGCCGGAAAGTCGCCGGACGATCGAAAAGGGGGTCGACATCCGAGTCGACTTCGGACCCGCGTTGATTGCCAAAAGTGGCTTTGCGGCAGCGGAAGTCGAAGAAAACTACACTCGGGCGCAAGAGCTATGCGAACGGCTGGAAGATACGCCTCAGTTATTCCCGGTGCTGTGGGGACTGGCGAGGATGCACGATGTCCGCGGAGAATTGAAAGTCGGGAGCGAGCTGGGCAAGCAACTGCTCAGCGTTGCCGAGCGCGCGCGCGAACCGGCGCTGCTCCTGGAAGCTCACCACGAACTTTGGGCAAATATGTCGATGCTGGGCGAGCTGATCTCTGCGCGAGCGCATCTGGAGCAAGGATTCGTGTTGTATGACAGAGAAAAGCACAGGCATCATGCTTTTCTTTACGGAGGGCATGACCCGGGGGTCTGCTGCGGATACCACGCGACACAAGTGTTTTGGCTGTTGGGGTATCCGGATCAGGCCCTTCAGAGGAGCAATGATTGTTTGGTGCTGGCACGTACTCTGTCTCACTCGTTCACCCTAACTAACGCGTTGTTCTTTTCCGCTTGGTTACATCAGCACCGTGGCGAGGCGAATATGGTTCAGGCACGAATGGAGGAAGGTATGACACTCGCCAACGAGCAGGGATTTCCACGTTGGATTCCGCACGGAACTTTCTTGCGCGGATGGCTTTTGAACGAAGAGGATGAGCGCACGGGCATCGAGGAAATGGCCAGCGTTCTGGCCTCTGAGCGAGCCAAGGTAGCATCGGGACGATGGGATGGGCACTATGCGGCTTTATTGGCTGCAGCCCATAAAAAAGCACGACGAGCTAGGGAGGGACTCAACGTCCTGACCGACGCATTGACCAGAGTGCAGCAGACCGACTGTGGTTACTACGAAGCTGAGCTGCATCGCATCAAGGGCGAATTACTGCTCACGGACGCTACATTCGACGAGCAACGCGCTGAAGCGTGCTTTCAAAACGCGCTGGAAGTCGCACGCCGCCAAAGCGCCAAGTCGTTGGAACTGCGCGCAGCGATGAGCCTGAGCCGGCTGTGGCAGAGACAGGGGAAAAAGACAGAAGCCCGGAATTTGCTGGCTGAAGTTTACGGTTGGTTCACCGAAGGATTTGACACCGCCGATTTGAAACAGGCAAAAGCACTGTTAGAAGAGCTGTGAATTTGAATTTCCGATTCTGGATTTTGGAATGGAGAGACGAATGCGCCAGAGGTATTTTCTCGTCGGATTGTTTTTTTTAATTCTTGGATACGTCAATTGTCCCGCTTCGTTGTTCGCCGCCTCGGCGCCGCACAAAGCTGTGTTTACCTTCGGCGGGTTGAACGAGCGCAGCGGTGTCCTGTTCGTCGCTCGCGATGCCGGAATTTTTCGCAAGCATAGCCTGGACGCCACCGTGGTCAACGTGCGCAACGCGCAGGTCGGGATGTCGGCGTTGGCCGGCGGGGAAAGCCAGTTTCACGTCGGCTCGGCCACCGGAACTTCGATCGGCGCTATGGCGAGCGGGCTGGATCTCGCGTTTATCGCCGGGCTGATCAACAAGTTGGACGGGACGTTCGTCGTCAATCCCGCCGTGCGTATGCCGGCCGATCTCAAGGGCAAGCGGATCGGCGTGCAGAGTATGGGCGGCGGCGTGTGGATGTTCTCGATGCTCGCGTTCGAGCACTGGGGACTCAATCCCGAGCGCGATAAGATTCAATTTCGCATCATCGGCGATCAATCGGTGATGGCTCAGGCGCTGACGCAGAACATTATTGACGGCGCTTATCTCGGCTATACTTTCGGCGCGCAGATGGAACGGCAGGGTTATCGCGTGCTGGCCGATTTGGCCAAGCTCGGCATCGCCTATCAAGGTCTCGGCGTAATGGCGCGGCGCAGCCTGGTTGATCGTTCCCCGGAAATCGCTGAACGGGCTCTTAGAGCGATGGTCGAAAGCATCCAGTACATCAATAATCCCGCCAATAAATCGAGTGTGATGCGCACGCTCGCCAAAGATCTCCGACTGGCCAAGATCGAGGACGCGGAGAGCGGCTACGAGCAGATGAAAAGCCTCTATGACAAAAAAATCTATCCCAACATCGACGGGCTCAAAAATGTTGTTCGTCTGCTTGCCGGCAGCAGCGAGCAGTTGCGCCGGCTCAAAGTGGAAAACATCGTCGATGACCGTGTGGTGCGCAAACTGGAGAAGGAGGGACTGTTTTAACGGTTATCTTATTCGACATCGAAAGCACGTGCTAGAAAGCTCAGCCGCAACCCAAGAATCGGAGTATCTCCAGCAAAGACCAAAGCGCTGAAGTAGGAAGCCAACAATCTATCGCAGAAGCATGCGACGATTGTTGACAGGTCCCCGGGTGCGTGTTAGCGGCGGTATTGAGGAGTCACCGCCAGGAGGTACGTGGCCATTAGGTACGTTGCCGGACGCATCGTTCAAGCTATCGTCACCTTGATCCTGTTCATGGTGGTTATATTCGTAGCCACCCGTGCGGCGGGAGATCCGGCTGTCCTCAACCTGCCGGCGGATGCGACAGCTGCAGATATTGCGGCTGCCCGGCAGCGAATCGGCACCGACCGCAGTTACATCGTGCAGTTTGGCATCTTCCTGGGCGACATGGCGACATTCGAATTCGGCCGGTCCATTGTCTACGGCGAGCCGGTGACGGACCTCGTCGGCGGACGGTTCATCGCGAGCCTGAAACTCCAGCTCGCCTCGCTTTTTCTGATCCTGTTGACCGCATTTCCCTTAGGGGTCCTTGCCGCCACGCGACGCGGAAAGCTGCCCGACCGGATCGCGCAACTGCTCGCTGCTTTTGGGCAAGCTGCGCCTGGGTTTTGGGTTGGCTTGGTTTTGATGGCTATATTCGCCGTGCATTTACGGTTGCTGCCGGCGGGCGGGATGGGCACCGGGGATCTCGACTCATGGCGCTACTTCATCCTGCCGGCAATCACCACTTCGCTGGGGCTATTTGCCGCGATGACGCGCCTGCTCCGTTCCTCGATGTTGGAATCGTTGGACGCCGAGTTCGTTAAGCTCGTGCGGGCGAAGGGGGTTCCTGAATGGAAGGTCGTCTGGATACACGTCTTCCGGAACGGGTTGCTACCGGTGATGACTTTCATGGCCATCTGGGTCGGCACCGCCGTGTCCGGGTCGGTCGTCACCGAGGTGGTATTCGACTGGCCAGGCATTGGGAACCTGTTCCTGAGCGCCATCATTGCACGAGATTTTCCAATCATACAGGCGGTGGTCGGACTGGTCGCCATTGTAGTCTTGGCGGCTAATCTAGTCGTCGATCTGCTTTACGGGGTAGTGGACCCGCGCATCAGATTTGCCACAAGCCTCATGGAGCGATCGACAGCCAAGGGGTAAGTGATGTCCCTAGTTGAAAGCGAGCGGCTGAGAGTAGAGCAGACAACCGTCGTCTCGCGGCGCGGGAAACTCGGCAGTTGGCTCCGATGGAGCAACCTGCGGCGGTTGCCGGTTCTGCCGCTGACGGTCATTACTATCTTCGTGACCATTGCACTGTTCGGAGAGTGGCTGGCCCCAAATGATCCTTACGAGACGAGCTTAACGGCGCGATTGCTACCACCCGCCTGGATGGAGCGCGGCGACTCCCGCTACTTTCTGGGCACGGACCGCCTTGGGCGCGACGTTTTCAGCCGGATCATCGTCGGCGCGCTACCTTCCTTCAAGGTAGCACTGGCCGCCCTGGTCTTTGGCTCCGTCATGGGCTCCTTCATTGGCATGATTTCCGGCTATCTCGGTGGACGAGTGGACGCGATCATCATGCGCTTCGCCGATGGGACAATGGCCTTCCCGCTCATCCTGGCCGCCCTACTACTGGCTGCGGTCATCGGTCCCGGTGGGCACACCGTAGTCATCGCAGCGTGTATGGTTCTTTGGGCCAGGTTCGCCAGACTCATCCGCAGCGAGGTTTTGAGTGTCAAGGAGCGCGACTTCGTAAAGCTCGCGCGGGTTGCGGGGGCATCGAATTGGCGCATCATGATCGCCCACATCCTACCCAACGTGCTGAACAGCGTGGTGGTACTGCTCACGTTGCAGCTCGGTTTCGTTATCATCCTCGAAGCCACGCTCAGTTTTCTGGGCGCAGGGATTCCGCCGCCGACGCCTACCTGGGGACAGATGGTGGCAAGCGGCAGGGATTATCTGGAGATCGCCTGGTGGCTGTCGGTCTTCCCCGGACTTGCCATCGCCGTGGTGGTGCTGTCTTTCAATCTTCTCGGAGACTGGCTCCGTGACTACACCGACCCTCGGTTACGTCAGATTTAGGGGATGTCGAAAATTGGTGACGCCTTCATTTCGACGGGGAAAACGAGCCACGGCCCAGATTGATTAAAGGAGGAGGTATTTCGATGTTGAAACATGGATTGGTGGGCAAGGGAATTTTCATGCTGATTACCCTTTTGGCTTTTGTAACCCTCGCCGTATTATTCTTGATGGTCGAGGAATCCGTGCAGTCGCCCTCGTCGTTGGCTCTTGCCGCTCAAAGCGCGGACAAATCGGTCGATCAGTCACTTGCCGAGTGCCCGGAACTCAAGCCGGTGCTGCGCATTGCCGGCCATTTCAACGAGGAGTTTACCCCGCACCCGGCGGAGAATCGCTTCGCATCCATCCACTACACGCGGCTGCACCAGATGCCTTTGTTCGGAGCCGACCCACGCGAGGAGAACGTCGATAAAAACTATGGGGTGGCCGAAGCGTGGGAGTTCCTACCTGGTGCCAAGGGCCTTGTCGTCACCCTTCGCGAAGGGCTGACTTTCAATAACGGTGACCCCATCACCGCCGAAGATGTGGTGTTTTCAATCCAACTGGCGTCCAGTGATTTTGCCGAAGATCAAATTAAAGCCACCTTAAGAGGAATCAAGGTGAACGCGAAGGTCGTCGACAAGCGTAAGGTACGCATCGAGTTCGGCAAGGGCGCCCCGACCTTTGCGCACGAAATGTCGCCGCTGGTTTTCCCGATTTACGTAACTTCCAAAAAGTACCACTCCGATGGCGTGATCTCCCAGGAGGCCTTCGACCGCTTCCGGAAAGATCCGCTCGCAGCGGGCCCCTATCAGGTCGTCGACCGCCAGGCTCAGCGGTTTATAACCTTGGAGGCGGCGCGCAAGGATCCGCTCCTCGGCTGCCCGGTGTACAAGCGCATCGAATTAAGAAACATATCTGAATTTGGTACACGCCTCGCTCAGTTTCGCACAGGGCAGCTGGACATTATCGAGGGTAGCCGCGACTTCCTGGACCGAGCGACGGCCATCGGCGCCAGGGCGGCCACCAAACCCGCCGCCCACATGATCGGCCTGTACTTCTTTCAGACCTGGCATAAGAATAACGTCTTCCATGATCAGCGCGTGCGCGAGGCAGCGACCTATGCCATCGATCACAAGCTGATCGCCAAGAGCATCTGGCGTGGCGTCGGCGTTACGCCCTGGGGCTGCACCTGGCCGCCCTCAACGGAATTGTCGACCATGAACCCGAAATATACCGAAGCTTGCGCCACACCGTACCCTTACGACCCGAATAAAGCGCGTGAGCTCCTTGCTGCGGCCGGCTTTCCGTCTGGGCGCGGTCCAAGCATCAAGTTGGTCTACTGGAATAACTACCCGGAAGAAGGAGACTTCGCCGAGGCGATGCAGCCAATGTTGGAGAAGGTCGGTTTCAAGGTTACCATCGATCCCATCGATCGGGCGGAGTACGCGCGTCGCCGCAAAAACGATGTAGGGTATGTGGACTCGATTATGTTCTTTGGTCCCGGCGGGCGTATAACATCGCTCGCCGGCTCGTACTCCGTTTGGGGTCCGACTCAGCACTGGGGACCGAAACACGATAAAGACGTTGTCGATGCGTTGGCTGCGGCGTCACAGGCGGGCAGCGTCGAGGAATATACCGAAGCCACAGCCAGGCTTGGTAAATTGGTGCACGACCGCGCATACGGCCCCGGCTTTTTCGCGTCCTCTTCGTTGTGGTTTGTAAGCAAGAAAGTACCCGACTGGGGATTGGACAAGAGTCGTGGCCGCGCCCCACTGAACCTCGCGACGCTGGTGACGAAGCGTTAGTTAGCTGGGAGTTGGGTTCAAAGCGTTCAAGCCGTTCAAAACGTCTGGAACGATTGGGACTCTAACCAAAGCATGGATTTGGGCTGCGGGTTTCAAAAATCCGCGTCAGGGCAGCCTGCGATTATATGCTTTAGTAGAGGTGGCAGGCCGTCCAGTGCCCGGGCGCCACTTCCTTCCAACTAGGTTCCACCTTCGCGCATACCTCCATTGCTACGGGGCAACGGGGGTGGAGGCGGCAACCTGACGGGACAGCGGTCGCCGCAGCCACATCTCCGCGGAGCAGCAGTTCCTCCCGCTTTATCTCAGGATGATCGGGAAGGGCTGCAGAGAACAGCGTCTTGGTGTAAGGGTGGAGTGGGTTCTTGAAAAGCTCCTCACATTCTGACATCTCCATAAAACGGCCAAGATACATTACACCCACCATCTGGCTCATGTAGCGAACTGTTCCCAGGTGATGCGCGATAAATAGATAGCTGAACCCCTCCCGCTCCTGAAGGTCCTTAAGCAGATTCATAATCTGCGCACGAATGGAAACATCGAGAGAGGAAACCGGCTCATCCAAGACGATCACACGTGGCGAAGACGATAGAGCGCGTGCGATGGCGATACGTTGCCGCTGGCCTCCGCTGAACTCGTGCGGGAAGTTGTTCATCTCCTGAGGCCTTAGTCCGACCTGTTGAAGTGCCTTCTCGGCGCGTTCTCGGCGCTCGCTCCTGGACATGTTGGTGTTGATAAGAAGCGGTTCAGTAATGAACTCGCCCACCCGCATGCGCGGGTTCATGGAGCTGTACGGATCCTGGAAGACCGCCTGGACGGCCGAACGGTGAGCACGCATTTCTTCTTGATCAAGCTCCTGCATGTCCTTGCCATGCCATAAAATGCGGCCGTCGGTGGGCGCCTCCAGCTTCAGGATGGCGCGCGCGGTGGTGGTCTTGCCGCAGCCCGACTCGCCGACGATGCTGAAAGTCTCGCGCTCTTTAAGATCGAACGAGATTCCGTCTACCGCCTTGATGACCAGTGTTTCCCGGTTGAATAACACTCCCCGTTTCACCGGGAAGAACACGTGGAGATTCTCTACCTGAAGAATTTTGTTTTTGTGTTGGGTGCTTCTGTTCACAGCCGGGGCGAAAGAGTCATTTTCGATCGCGTTATGAGCTGCAGCCATCACTTCTGCATACGAGTTTTCCCTGGCCGCCAGCCGCTTGTTTTGGGCGTAGACCTCCGCCGCGCGCCAGCATTCGGAAGTGTGGCCCTGTTTGAGCGTGACCAGCGGCGGCTTCTCTTCGGCGCAAAGTTCGATGGCGAACGAGCAACGTGATACGAACGGGCAGCCCGGGCTCTGGGTCCAACCTGTGGCCGGCGAGCCAGGGATGGCGTACAGCCGGTCCACGCGTCGATCGACTTTTGGCACGGCCTCCAGCAGGGCGAGTGTATACGGGTGGGCTGGGTGGTTGAAGGTCTCCCGGACGTCGGCGTATTCGACGATACGGCCTGCGTACATCACCGCTACGTCATCACACATTTTAGCGACGATGCCGAAGTCGTGGGTGATGAACAGCAGGGATAAATTCAAGTCCTTCTGCAGGCCGCGGAGCAGCATCAGGTACTGCGCCTGGATGGTGGCGTCCAGAGCTGTAGTCGCCTCGTCGGCGATCAACAGCTTCGGCCGGCAGGCGATGGCGGTGGCTCCCACCACGCGCTGGCGCATGCCGCCGCTGAATTGGTGGGGATAGTCTTTCATGCGAATCTCGGGCGCCGGGACGTGCACGCGCCGTAGACTATCGATCACCCTGTCGAGTTGCGCTTTTCCAGAAAGGTGCTGGTGCAGCTTGACTGATTCTCCTACCTGGTACTGCACGTTGAATACGGGGTTGAGGCTGGTGAGCGGGTCTTGGAGGATGATAGCAATGCCGCCGCCGCGAATACGCCGCATTTCTTTTTCAGATTTGCTGAGCAGGTTCTCTCCCTCGAAGCGGATATCGCCGCCAACCGTTTTCGCCACCTGCTTCGGGGCAAGACGCAGGATCGACAGCGCTGTCATGGACTTGCCGCTTCCCGACTCGCCCACGAGGCCAAGGCTGTTGCCCTGGTCCAACTGAAAGCTCACGCCGTCCACAGCGCGATTGACTCCCCGCCGCGTGTAGAGATAGGTGTGCAGATTGTCTACTTCCAACAAAGCCACGTTGGTGATGCCTCTCTCTCTGGGCGTGGCACGCCTCAACGAACAGAATCCATTATGTCCGCTTCCGCGCCTCCTGTACACTTACTAATGAGTCCGTTATTTAGAGACCATGTGGCTGCACCACGACCGAAGGCCAAGCCCTTCCGATCGCGGTCAATGGTTTTGTGCCTTGATGGGCCACCGCCCCGTCCTCTCCGTGGTG
>Ga0075311_1000139_pt1 | contig 11759 bp, 12 predicted proteins | sample MayberryNE_Catta_FD_120044 | JGI IMG/M metagenome (GOLD analysis project Ga0075311, IMG submission 120044) | Natural and restored wetland microbial communities from the San Francisco Bay, California, USA, that impact long-term carbon... | ecosystem: Environmental > Terrestrial > Soil > Wetlands ...
GGCGCCGCGCTCGTGACCGTGCTCGCGCTGTTCGTCTCGCTGCTCACGCTCTACTACATCGTCTCGACGGCCCGGAGCACACGCGAGGCCGCGCGGGCATGAGCGCCGTCGGGAACCTGCTCGCGAACCCGTGGCGGAAGCATCGATTCCTCGCGGTGTACACGTGGCTCTACATCGTGTGGGCGATCGTGCCCGTCGTGATCGCCATCGGCTTCTCGTTCAACGCCGGCCGCTCCCGCAGCGTGTGGCAGGGCTTCTCGATGGAATGGTGGACCGGCAACCCGGACCTCGCGGTCTTCAACGACCCCGTGCTCACGTCGTCGATCCGCCAGAGCCTGATCCTCGCCGTCGCGACCATGGCGATCGCGACGCCGATCGGGGTCGCGCTGGCCCTGGGGCTCGCTCGCTGGCGCGGACGCGGTTCCGGGTCGGCGAACTTCCTCATGCTGCTGCCGCTCGTCACACCCGAGATCGTGCTCGCGACCGGCATCTTCTTCACGCTGGTGTTCCTCTATCCGTTCCCGAACCCGGGTACGCTCGGGCAGATCGTGGGGCACGTGACGTGGTCGATCCCCTACGTGGTGGTCGTGCTACGCGGCCGCATCTTCGGCGTCGGGCCAGACCTCGAGGAAGCCGCGATGGACCTCGGCGCGCCACCGCTCGACGCGCTGCGGCGGGTCATGGTGCCCGTGCTCGCGCCCGCGATCTTCGCCGCGTTCACGATCGTGTTCGCGTTGTCGGTCGACGACTTCGTCACGAGCCAGTTCCTGGCCACCGACCTCAACACCCAGACCGTGCCGATGTTGATCTACAGCTCGGGGCGCACCGCGCCGAACCCGGCGCTCAACGGGACCGCCACGTTGATGCTCGTGATCTCGCTCGCCGCGATCGGCCTCGGGATCGGGGGCATGCGGATCCTCGCCCGACGGCAGGGCGTTCGGGCCGAGGGCTCCGACATGGCGAGCTTCCGGATATAGGAGGATCTGAGGGACGCGATGGCCGAGCCCACGATCTCCGAGCTGCTCATGCCCGACACCGGCGGCACGATCCTTCCCGGACTCGACGCTCGTGCGACCCCGGGCGTCGAAGACCGCGAGGCCGCGGAGGCCGAGATGTCCGAGCTCGCGGACAGGCTCGACGACCTGCAGGAGCGCCTCTGGGTCGAGGAAACCCGCTCGCTGCTCGTCGTGCTCCAGGGCATGGACACGAGCGGCAAGGGTGGCACGGTGCGCCACGTCTTCTCGGCGATGAACCCCGTCGGCATCGAGGTGACGTCGTTCAAGGAGCCGACCGAGGAGGAGCTGGCCCACCACTTCCTCTGGCGCATCGAGCGGAAGCTGCCCGTGCCCGGCGAAGTCATGGTGTTCGACCGGTCCCACTACGAGGATGTGCTCGTCGTGCGCGTGCGTTCGCTCGTGCCGGAGGACATCTGGCGTGCCCGCTACGACGAGATCAACTCGTTCGAGGAACGCGTCGCGGGCGCCGGCACGACGATCGTGAAATGCATGCTGCACATCTCCTACGACGAGCAGCGCGAACGACTGCTCGCGCGCCTGGACGACCCCGACAAGCATTGGAAGTTCAATGAAGGCGACATCGAGGAGCGCCGCCACTGGCTCGACTACCAGTCGGCCTACGAGGAGGCGATCCGCCAGTGCTCGACCGACGTCGCCCCCTGGTACGTGATCCCGGCCGACCGCAAGTGGTACCGCAACTGGGCGATCTCGAAGCTGCTGATCGAGACCCTCGAGCGCATGGACCCGAAGCTTCCGCGGCCCGACCTCGACGTCGAGGCGTTGCGGGAGCGGCTCCGCCCCCCGAACTGACCCGTCGACCCTTTCGCGGGGAAGGACCTACCATCGACGCATGATCCTCGGCTCACCTCGACGGTTGGCTTGCGTCATCGCCCTACTGCTGGTCGCGGCGGGGTGCTCGAGCGGGAGCGGCGGCACGGGCGTGGAGGACAGCTCCCGCTCGCCGACACCCGTCGGCACGACCGCGCCTCCGCGCGGCGAGAGCCCGGGCCCCGATGGCCAAGGCGGGGATGCAGGCGCGGACAGGCCGACGCCGGAGGTGCTGCGATTCTCCGCCCCCGAGCTCGGGGGCGGCACGGTCGACGGGCAGGACTACTCGGGCCGCGACGTCGCGATCTGGTTCTGGGCCCCGTGGTGAACGATCTGCCAGGGGGCCGCCCCTGAAGTCGCGCGGGTCGCGCGAGCCTACGACGACGACATCGCCTTCATCGGGGTGCCCGGCAACGACGACACCGCCAACATGCGCGCCTTCGTCGATGAGTTCGGGCTCGAGTTCGACCAGGCCGTCACCGAGGACGGATCGCTCTGGGCGCACTTCGGCGTCGCGTACCAGCCGGCATGGGTGTTCGTGGACGACTCGGGCGAGAGCACCCTCGTGCCGACCGAGCTTCCTCGGGACGAGCTCGAGCGGACCCTGGACGAGCTGATCCGGAGCTGACGGGTCCCTCGGCTCAGTCGAGCTCCTCGGGCAGATCGACGAGCGTCCACCCCAGCAGACCTCCGACCACGAAGCCCAGACCGCCGATCGTGCCGTGCAGCTCGAGCATGCGTGTCACCGAGAGCGTGTATTCGTCGTTCCACTGCCCGAGCGCGAACTGCACCGCGAGCACCAGTGCGAACACCAGCGAGCCCCCCGAGACCACGAGCAGCGCGGTCGACCCGGGCCCGCGGTCTCGGTGCATCGCGCCCATCAGCATCACGGTGGCGACGACGAGCAGCGAGGCCGACAGCGCCACGGTGCCGACCACATCGATCAGCGTCACGCGGGTGAGGAAGCCCACACCCAGCACCACCATGGAGACCACGGTCGCGACGGCGGCGACGCCGGCCACCGAGCGGCTCCGGATGCGGGCCGCAGCCGCCCGCGTGCGGTCGGCAACGATCGCGGCGCCGAATCCGACGAACGTGAAGTGCACGGCCGCGAGCGCAACGCTCGTGTCCGTTCCCCCGAAGGGGTGGAACCGCCCCCGCCACGCCAGCAGCATGAACGCCCCGATGCCCAGGAAGATCAGTCCGGCGGCCGGCACGATCACCTTCGCGCGGGCGGACGAGGCTTCCACCACCCACTGCACGCCCCCCCAGAGAGCGATCCCGCCGAGCACGAGCCACGGCAGGCTGAGCACGACCGACAGCGGACCCGGCTCGACGAGGATGCTCACGACCACGAGCAACGCCCCGGGGAGCATGAGCCGCCGCAGCAGGGCCACGCCGCCGGCGAGGGCGTCGGGCGGGCGGAGCAGCGCCGTTCCGACCGGCACCACGACGAGCGGTCCGAGCAGCCAGAGCCCCTCGAGCAGGCCGACGCGGTCCGAGAGCGGCCCGATCGAGAGGGCGAAGACGAGGACCCACACCACGATGCCGACGACGGCACCGACACCGGGGGTCGAGCGGACCCGTCCGTCCTGGATCACCGGAGCGCCGCCTTCCACGCCGCGAGCATCGAACGCTCCCGGTCCGCGGCGATGCCCGCCCGCACCGCTCCCCGATCGTGGGATCGGTCCCAGGCCAGGGTGTCCCGCAGCGTCTCGGAGGGCGGCCGGCAGACGAGGCCCGCCTCGAACGCGCGGCTGGGGTCGAACGCGTGGAACCCGGGCGACTCGGGCCACCAGAGCGGGAACGCGTCGTGGGGATCGTCGCCGGCTTCCTCGCCGCCGAACGACGCTTCGATGAACGCCTCGTCGACCCAGGCCACCGAGGTCTCGGTCCCCGCGGCCGCCGCCGACGCCGCGATCAGCTCCCCGAGGGTCATCGTGGGCGACCGGTCGACCACGCCGAAGACTCCCACGGTAGCGCCCTCTGCCAGATGCAGGACGAACGCCGCGAGGTCCCGGGCATCGATCCACTGCAGCGCGTACCCGGCCGGAGCGGGCGCGATCATCTCGCCGCCGGCCGCTCCACGCCGCACCCACGAGGTGAACCTGTCGGTCGGGTCGTTCGGCCCGACGATGAACCCCGGGCGGAACACGCACGCCCGGTCGTCGAAGACCTCGGCCACCTGGCGTTCACACGCGACCTTCAGCGGGCCGTAGGTCTCGTCGGTCACCTCCTCGGTGTCGGGGAAGGGAGGCTCGAAGATCGGGGCATCTTCGTCGGCCCCCGGCGCGAGGTCGTCGGGGTGGGCCGAGAGCGACGAGATGAACCCGTACCATCCGCTGTCGGCGAGGAGCTCCGTCGAGAGCCGCACCGTCCTGGGCACGTAGCCGCACGTGTCGACCACGGCGTCGAACCGGCGGCCGGCGAGCTCATCGACGCCCTGTTCGCGGTCGCCGATCACATGTTCGGCGTCGGGGAACAGCTCGGTCGGCGTCCGATGGAACAGCGTGACCTCGTGACCACGCGCGAGGGCGAGCTCGGTCAGGGCGCGGCCGGAGAACCGGGCACCACCGATCACGAGCAGCTTCATGCGGACACCCCCTCGCGGGCCGACGGCACGGGACGGCATGCTACCGGCACCGTACCCTCGGCACGGCTGCGGCGACCCTTCAGCTCCGCGCGGTCGACGGGTTCCCCTCCACCCGCGCGGTCGACTCGCGGGTGACGAGGGTCACCGGCACGGTGACCGGGTCGGGATCGATGACGACGCCCTCGACGAGATCGGCCAGCGTCTGTGCGGCCACGGTCCCGAGATGACGGGGGTGCAGGTCCAGTGCGGTCAACGGCGGCTGGGTGCGGCCGGTGAGCCCGCGGTCGGCCATCGACGACACCATCACGTCGCCGGGCACGTCGAGGCCGCGCGTGGCGCATTCGGTGAGCACACCGACGGCGAACGACTCCGCCAGGCAGAACAGGGCGTCGGGCACGTCCTCGCGATCGAGGCACGAGGCGGCCGTCGTCCGTCCGATCGTCTCGAGCTCTGCCCACGCGCGGGGCGACGACCAGTCGACGTCGTCCGCGATCGAGATCCACGGTTCCATATCGTGCTCGGCACACCATCGCCGGTACGCGGACAGGATGTCGGCCTCGTAGGACTCCCCCGTGCCCGCGCCGATCATGCCGATGCGCTGGGCCCCGGCATCGGCGAGATGGTCGAGCATCAGGACGGTGCCCCCCTCGTAGTCGCTGTCGACCACGAGCGTGTCGACCCCGCCGCCGGGCAGCCTTCCCACGGTCACGATCGGCGCGGCCCGGTTCCGCATCTCCCCGACGGCCGGGTCGTCGGGCAGTGGATCCACGACGATCGTGCCGTCGAGCGGCAGCCGGTCCCATATGTTCGAGTCGCCGGCCGGCACGACGACCAGCGCGAGCCCGCGCGCGATCGCGGTCTTCGTCGCGGCGTCGATCAGGTCCGCGTGATGCGCGAACTCCTCGACCAGCACGTGCACGCCGTCGGGCAGGGAGACGGTCAACGCGACGAGACCCGTCCGCCCCGAGGCGAGTTGCCGACCCCTCGGGTCGGGTCGATACCCGAGCTCCTCGGCCACGGCGCGAACGCGCTGCCGCGTGCCTTCGGAGACCCCGCCCTTCTCGTTCAGCGCGTGGGAGACCGTCGTGATCGACACGCCGGCGGCGCGGGCCACGTCGCGGATCCCAACGTGACGGCGCGGGGTCATCGACCGATGATATGTCCCCGCCACCGACGATGCTCAGGCGGATCCTCGCGGGGTTCCAGGGTCGTTACGCCGCAGTCGTCTCGAGCTCGGACCGATAGTCGCCGCTGCGGGCCAGGCCGTTCATGTGAGCCCGGTGCGCCAGGGCCGCCTGCGCCGCGGGCACGTTCACGTCGTCGCCGCCCCACGCCGCGAGCGACGGAGCCTGCAGCGCGCGCCCGTAGGAGAAGCTCAGCTCCCAGGGCAGGTTCCCCGCCCCGATGCGGTTCATCTCGTTGAGCCGGCTCGTCGCCTGCTCGTCGCTCATGCCGCCCGACAGGAACACCACTCCCGGCACCTCCGCCGGCACGTGCTCCCCGAGGCACCTGATCGTGGCCTCCGCGATCGCGACGTCGTCGTCCTGCACGGCGGCGCCCTTCCCCGGCACGACCATGTTCACCTTGAGCAACGAGCCGGGAAGATCGACGCGCGCCCGCTCGAGCTCACGGAAGAGCGAGGCGAGCGTGCGGCCGGTGGCCCGCTCGCACGCGGCGAGTTCGTGGTCGCCGTCCATCAGCACCTCGGGCTCGACGATCGGCACCACGCCGGCCTCCTGGCACAGCGCGGCGTAGCGCGTCATCGCGTGCGCGTTGGCGTCGATCGCGTAGTCCGTGGGCATGCCGTCGCCGATCGTGATCGTGGCGCGCCACTTCGCGAACCCGGCGCCCCTCTCCACGTACTCGGCGAGTCGCTCCCGCAACCCGTCGAGCCCTTCGGTCACGGCCTCCCCCGGGAACAGGGCCAGCGGCTTCGCCCCCGTGTCCACCTTGATGCCGGGGATCGCACCGGCCTCACGCAGCACGTCGACGAAGCTCCGTCCGTCGTCGGCCGACTGGCGGATCGTCTCGTCGAACAGGATCACGCCGCTGATGTGGTCGCCCAACCCCGCGGTCGTGAACAGCAGCTGCCGGTACCGCCGGCGGGCGTCCTCGGTCGACTCGACGCCGATCGAGTCGAACCGCTTCTGGATCGTGCCGGTCGATTCGTCGGCGGCGAGGATGCCCTTGGCGGGCGCCACGAGCGCCATGGCCGTCTCGTGCATCGAGGTCATCGTCGTCCGGTTCGTCGTGTAGGGAACCGCCTCCGCTCTCAGCCTATCGCCGCGAGGTCCCGCGCAGGAAGCCGCGGCAAGCACGATCCCTGGCCATTTCGGGCGAGGACTTGAGTGCTACGCGTCATCGGCCGAAGGAGGGGTCATGCGGAACCACGTCGTCCGCGCGCCATCGGCCCTCGTCGCCGTGCTGATCGCGTTCGCATCACCGTTCGTGACCGGCATCGTCGGCGTGGCGAGCGCCCGCCCCGTGGGCCCGGTCGTCAGGGCCGCCGTCCTCGACGCTCCGCTCGTCGCCCCGCTGAACGCGCCGCGGCCGGCGGAACCCGTCACCGCACTGCTCGTCCGCGTGCCGCACGCCATGGCCGTGCGAGCCCATCCGAGCGGCAGCGCCAACGTGGTCGGCACGATGCCGAGCGGATCGAAGTACTACGACGTGCCGATCACCGCGTGGGTCGAGGAAGTCTCGCCCGACGGGCGCTGGGGCCGCGTCGAGATCCCCTACGTCTGGCCGCGCCGGCACGGATGGATCCCGCTGCGAGGGCTCGCCCGCCGGACGACGGCCGTCGAGGTGCACGCCGACCTCTCCGAACGGCGCATCACGGTCTCGAAGTTCGGTCGCGTGCTGTCCGGCATGCCGGCCGCGATCGGCAGCGCGGGCTCCCCCACGCCGCCCGGCGAGTACTTCGTCACCGACCGGATCTCGTTCTCGGGCGGCTACCTCGGCACGTTCGCGTTCGGCATCTCGGGCATCCAGCCGAGGCTTCCCCCCGGGTGGAGCGGGGGCAACCAGCTCGCCATCCACGGCACGAACGCCCCCTCGTCGATCGGCACGCCGGCCAGCGCAGGATGCCTCCGGGTGAGCGAACGGTCGCTCGACCGCCTGAAGCCCCTGCTGCGGCTCGGCACCCCGGTGATCGTCGTCCCCTAGTTCCGCTGGGTGCGCGCCCGCTCCTGCACGAACGCTCGGAGCTGGGGAAGGTGTGCCCCGGCGTGTCGGAACGGCCCGGGCGTGCCGCCCAGCAGATCGCCGAGCCGCTTCCCGACCGCCGTTCGGCCCCGCTCTGTGCCGGGACGGCGCCACCGTGCGTCGCTCATGGGCTCGAGCCGCGCCATCAACCGCTCGTGCGTGGCCTCGGCGCGCCGGCGCTGGTCGGCGGCCCGCCGCGAGGCCTTCCGCTGGACCATCCCGTGGTTGAGCGCGGATGTGCTGGTGGACCAGATCACCCGATCGATCCTCGGGCCGTGGCCCTCGCCCCAGGCATCGAGGGCCTCGAGCGCGATCTCCTGCCAGCTCTCGAGGTGCCCGAGCAGGTCCTTGGGAGACCAGTCGCCGCCTCCGAGCCCCTGGGTCGTCCGTGCCTTCGGCGGAAGCCGATCGTAGAGGGCGAAGACCTCGCGCATCTCGTCGTCGACGATGCGCATCGCCTTCCGTCTCGTCGGCGTATCGGTCACGACGCGAGCCACCACCGAGCGGACACGAGCTCCGCCACGAGCACCTCGGCGAGCAGGGCCACCGTGGGGTCGTCGTCGTGGCGGTACCGCACGGCGAGATCCACACCCTCGACGTCGGGGCCGACCGCGACCACCCGGGAGCCTCGCTCACGAATCCAGCCCATGATGGCAGCGTCGAACCGCGACCCGGCGAACAGAAGCGCCCGGTAGTCGAGCGGCTTCGTCAGGTAGACGTCGACGTGCAGCCAGTCCCCCGACTCGCACGCGTCGGCCACGCGGCGCGGACCCTCGCGCAGCATGAGCGCCGCCTGCTCGGCCGACGACAGGCGCTCGGCCGGCGCGATCGTGAACGTCGCCTGGCCCTCGGCCAGCAGCTCGGCGACCGACGGCAGCCAATCGTCTCGACGTTCGAGCAGATCCTCGGAGGCCTCGGCGGCGCGACGCACCGAACCCGCGACCCCGTCGTCACCGGTCACACCCGCTTCCAGCGCCAGCAGCAGCGCGAGCGTGTGCTGGAACGATCGGCACGCCACGCCGCCCTGCTCGTCGCCGGCGAGCATGCGCACGACCGAGTCGGCCGAGCCCTCGATCGCCGAGCCCTCGCGGTTCGTCATCGCGACCGTCGCGCTCGAGCCACGGTGCCGCGTCAGCGCCTCGATCGTCTCCTCGGTGCCCCCGCTGGCTGAGATGCCCACGGCGAGGGTTCCCTCGCCCGGTCGCGTTCCTTCCTCGAGCGAGGCGGGCTCGGCGACGACGTCGAGACCCGCAGCTCGCATCCTGGTCGCGGCCACTCCGGCCGCGTAGCGCGACGACCCCATGCCGATCATCACGATCCGGCGGGGGCGTCCCGGGGGCCAGGGAGTGCCGCCCTCGATCGAGTCCGCGAGCTCCCGCAGCGACCCGGGCTTGCGCTCGAGGTCGCGCAGGAACGCCTGGGGGTTCATCGATCCTCCGTCGGGAAGAGCGCCCGCATCGCCAGGTCGGGAACGTACCGCCACCGGGGCAGGAACCGCGCCGCGTACACGTACTCGTGGCACTCCTGCGCGACCTCCAGCGGCCGCAGGAGCCGCTCGTCGAACAGCCGGTCCGCGCCCGCGGCCTCGAGCTCGCCTCGGTACGCCCCGAGGAACGCCGCCCGGCTCCTGGCGATCCACGACTCCACCGAGTCCTCGCGGCCGGGCCGACGCCTCGACGCGATCCGTCCGACGTGGTCGATCGATCGCACGAAGGCGGCCACGTCGCGCACCGGCGTGTCGAACGCTCCGCGCTCGCCCGGCGGGGCCACCGGGTTGCCGTCGAAGTCGGCGACCGCGTAGCCGCCGCTCCACTCCAGGATCTGCCCGACGTGGAAGTCGCCGTGCACCCGCGTCGTGATCGCCCCCGCCGCGTCGCCCAGCAGGTCGAGCTCGGCACGGATCGCGCCGGCCCGAGCCGCCAGACGTGTGCCTTCCTCACCGTCGGTGACCGCGAACGCCTCGTCGGCCACCGCCGTCGCCGCTCGCCGCCATCGCTCGGCGGTCGCCCCATCGGCGGCGCCCGTCGGCCGAGGCAGCACGTCGGAGCGTGTTGCCAGCGCCGCGTGCATCCTCGCGGCGATGCCGCCGAGCGCGGGCGCAGGGTCGAACGCCTCCGCGTCGGTGGCGGCCCCGTCCAGCCAGCCGATCAGTCGCTCCAGGTACCACTCCCATCCGTCTCGGGCCCCGGGCAGGAACGTCGCCGCGGTCGCGATCACGACGTCCTCCCCATCGGGCGAGCTCCATCGCAGCGCCCCGAGGGGCGCGGGCAGCGCCGTGAAGCCCACCGCCGCCAGGTGCACCGGTAGGTCGAGCCCGGGCTGCGGCCCAGGCGACGTGAGCGGGAACACCTTCACGACCGCCGAATCGCCGACGATCACCGAGTCGTTCGACTGGTCGACATCGATCGCGACCTCGCCATCGCCCGCTGAAGCCGGCCTGGCGCCGAACCCCTCACCCCGGAACGCCCCGCTCGCGGTGCCCTGCCGCATCGCTCGCAGGATCGCCGCGAACGCGCCGTCGCCTGCCGCCGCCCGCCGCGGGCCCGACGCTCCTTCGATCGTCGGCACCACCAGGACGCCCTCCTGCCACCGCGCGATCGCGAGCGCCGCCCCGTCCCCCAGCGGCATCAGGTCGAGCGGCTCGACGGAGCCCGGCCCAGCGGCCGCGTCGCGTCGCCGCTCGGGCAACAGATCGTGCATGGGCGCGGCCCGGAGCCAGGCTTCCACATCCGCGGCGGTCGGCGACATGGCGCGAGCTTACGCACCCGCCGAACCGACGCATCAGTTCGTCGAGGTTGCGCCGAAGTAGGTCCGAACCCCGTACCATGTGTCGACTGTCCCCGCCTATCCTTGCCAGGAGGACGCCGGTGTCCGACCGCCTCTCGTCCCGCGTGCGTCGTTCGACGTTGTCGATCGCGCTCGCGCTCATCCTCGCCGCGTCGCTCCTGCCGCTGGCGACCGTCGCCGCCTCGGCCCGTCCTGCCCCGGCGCGACGCATGCGCCCCGCGACGCCCGAGCTGATCGAACGCGCGGTGCGCCTCGGCGAGATCACCGAGGCCAGGGGCGCCCTCTACCTCACCTGGGCGTTCAGCGCTCCCCGGCGCGTGCCCGAGGAGTACTCGAGCGCCACTCCGTGGTCGGGAACGTTGCCTCTGCTCGAGCTGCAGCGGACCCTTCCCGAGCTGGGTGACGCGCCGGCCGCCGCGGCCGCTCGATCGACGCTCCGCGCGAAGACGTTCGCCTGCCCCGGTACCACGGGCAAGCTCCCGAAGAAGCGGTCGACGAAGCACTTCTACATCCAGTACAAGACCATCAGGGACGCGACGATCAACCAGTACGCCGCCGCCCTCGAAACCACCTGGAAGACCGAGGTCGGCAAGTTCGGGTGGGCCAAGCCGCCGAAGGACCCCGTGAGCTACCCCAGGGGCGGCCGCTACCCGGTACGGGTGGAGAACCTCGGGCCTGGGCTGTACGGCTACGTGACCGGCACGCGGTTCGTCGGCAACAACCCGGCGACCCCGTGGAACGATCGGGATGCCGTCGCGAGCTGCATGGTGCTCGCACGCAACTTCCAGCCGTTCCCCGGATCGACGCTCGATGCGTTGCGGGCCACCGCAGCGCACGAGTTCAACCATTCGATCCAGTTCGGATACGGTGCCCTCGTCGGTCCCGGCTCCGCGAGCAGCGTGATGATCGAAGCGCTCGCATCGTGGATGGAGGACGAGGTCTTCGACTCGGCGAACGACAACTACCAATACCTCTGGCCCGACGTCACCGTGCCGATGGGCCGGTACAACCCGGGCTTCCCCTACCCGTACTGGGTGGTGTTCCGTGCGATGGCCGAGCGCTACGGGTCGGGAGTGAAGAACGGATCGGAGAAGGTCTATCAGACGTTCTGGGAGTTGATCAGCAAACGGAAGTCGACGAACCTCAAGGCGCTCGGCAAGGCGTTCAAGTCGTCGAAGAACATCACGCTGGCACAAGCCTTCCACGACGCCTCGATCGCCCTGCGCTTCCTGGTGGACTGTTCGATCACCGATCCACGCTATTGCCTCGAGGAAGGCCCGGCCTACGCCGCATTCCCAGTCAAGCCCCAGTTCCAGCACCCGGTCGACCAC
>Ga0075311_1000145_pt1 | contig 11598 bp, 8 predicted proteins | sample MayberryNE_Catta_FD_120044 | JGI IMG/M metagenome (GOLD analysis project Ga0075311, IMG submission 120044) | Natural and restored wetland microbial communities from the San Francisco Bay, California, USA, that impact long-term carbon... | ecosystem: Environmental > Terrestrial > Soil > Wetlands ...
CAGAGGCCGGAGGTCCACACGTGGATCGAGCAAGCGGGCCGTGTACGGGGGTGGAGATGAGGATTCGCCACCACACGCTCGCTGCCACGAACATGGCTGTGCCGGCTCCTGTTGGTGGGTAGTCGCGTGGTCCACAGTCTCCTCCTCGACGTCTCGAGCATGGCTTACCGGGCGTACTTCGCGATGAAGGACTCCGTCCGGGCGCCCGACGGCCGGTCGATGGGCGCCGTGCACGGCTACCTCGGCATGGTGGCGCGCCTCGCGACCGACCGGAAGCCCGACTCGATCGTGCACGTGTACGACCACGACTGGCGCCCGACCGCGCGCACCCAGCTCTACGCGGGGTACAAGGCCGACCGTCCCGACGAGCCCGACGATCTGACGGTGCAGTTCGTGATCCTTCGGGGCGTGCTCGAGGCGACCGGCGCGACGCAGGCGCACGCCCCCGACTGGGAGGCCGAGGACGCGATCGGCGCGCTCTGCGCACGGGGTGAACCCGACGACCGGTTCGAGATCGTGAGCGGTGACCGCGACCTGCTGCAGCTCGTGCACGACCCCGACGTGCGGCTGCTGTACACGCTGCGCGGCGTCAGCGAGCTGCGCGAGTTCGACGAGGGGGCGGTGCTCGAGACCTACGGCGTTCCGGCTTCCCGATACGCCGAATTCGCGATCCTGCGTGGGGATCCTTCCGACGGGCTGCCCGGCGTGCGAGGGGTCGGCGAGAAGACCGCTCGGGCGTTGGTGCAGACCTACCCGGACATCGACGCCATGCTCGTCGACGCCGCCGGCGTCCGCCCGGTTCCCGGCCCGATGAAGGGTTCGCCCGCGCTCCGCGCCCGGTTGCTCGACGCCGCGGATTACCTCGATGCGATGCGCCGGCTCGTGCCGATCAAGACCGATGCCTCGCTCGAGGTCTGGGCCGGCTCCCGTGATGACGACATCGCCGCCGAGCTGGCCGAGACGAACGGGCTGCGTGGTCCCGTCAGGAGGCTGCGGGAAGCGATCGACGCCCTGCCCGCTTCGAGCTGAGCGCCCGTCACGATCCGAAGCCGAACTTCCCGCCCTTCCCCTTCTTCTGGGCCGCGCTCTCGGTGAGGCGCGCGCGCAGGCTCCGAGCCGCCTGCTCGCCTTCCCCGACCGGGAGTTCGCCGTCGTCGCTCGAGACGCCGTTTCCCGACGCGAGGGCGGCGGCGTGGGCATCCTGCGAGGTGAGCAGCTCCACCTCGAGCGCCTCGGCCTTCCGTTCAGCGTCGTGCATGCGGGCGACCGTGTCGAGCTGGTCGCGCCGGAGCTGCTGTACCTCCCGCCGCAGGTCGCGGAGCTCGTCGGCCGCAGACTCGCCGCCGTTCGGCGACGTGTGACCGTTCGCCGTGTCGATCTGAGCGTAGGCGTCGCGCAGGCGGCTCGCCGTGTCGTCCAGCTCCGATCGGAGCCGTACGTTCTCGTCCTTCATCGCCGCGGCATCGGCGTCGCCCGGGGAGGACGCAGCCCCCGGCGGCGAAGGTGTGGGCTGCGTCGCGCGGCGCACGGCATCGACCGCCTCGGCGCGGGCGCGCTCGATGGCCGCGCGTGACTCTTCCCGGGCCGCGGCGATCTCGGCCGCGGCCCGCTCCTCGGCACCCTCGGCACGCCGCACGGCCTCGGCGGCCTCCGACTTGAACGCCTGAGCCGACGCGGTGGCCTCGGCCGCTCGAACCTCGAGCTCGTGCGTGTCACGGTCGAGATCGTTCGCGAGCTCCTCCGCGGCCTTGGAGCGTTCAGCGGAGACACGTTCGAGCTCCTCAGCCCGGGCGACGGCCTCGGCGGCTTCTGCGCGGGCAGACTCGGCGGCGACCGCCACGTCGGCCGCGCGGGCCTCGGCGAGCCGCGTGGCTTCGTCGGCCGCGCGCACGCGACCTTCCGCTTCCACGAGCGACGCTTCGAGCTCCGCGAGCCGGCCGCGGATCTCTGCCCGGTCGGCCTCCAGGCGTTCGAAGGCTTCGGCCTTCGCCGCCTCGACCCCCAGCGCTACCTCGAGCTCCGCGACACGCGCCGTTGCGACATCGAGCTCGGCCAGACGCTGGTTCGCGGACTCGAGCTGAGCGATCCGCTGGGTCGCTGCTTCCAGCTCCTCCTGAGCCTCCTTCCGCCGGCGCTTCTGCGCCGCCACCGCGGCCGCGGCTTCTTCGCGAGCTGCCTCTGCCGCCCGCTCGTGCTCCGACGACGCCGATCGGACCGAATCGAGCTCCGCGACGAGCTCCTCGACTCGAACCTGCTCGCGCTGCGACGCGGCTCGCTCCTGGGCGATCTCGGCCGCAGCAGCTGCCACCCTGGAATCGGCATCGGCCACGTGGGCCTCGGCGGCGGCGAGCCGGCTCTCGAGATCGGCCGATGCTGCGTACGCCGTTAGGAGATCGCGCTCGAGCTGGGCGACCAGCCTGTCCGCGTTGGCACTCTCTGCCGTCACGCTCTCGAGGCGGGCTTCCATCTCTGTGCCGTGCGCGCTCGCCTGAGAAGCGCGGAGCTCCGCCTCGGCGACGCGCACGTCGGCCTCGGCGGCGCGGGCCTCCGCCTTCTGAACGCGCGAGTCCGTCTCGACGACGCGAGCCTCCACATCGGCCGCCCGTGCCTCGGTCTCGACGGCGCGAGACTCGGCTTCGACCGCCCTGGCGCCGGCCTCCGCCGCGAGGGCGCGAGCGGCCTCGGCGTCGGCGGTCATCGCCGCGAGCTGCGCTTCATGCTCTGCGGATCGCTCCGCGAGGTTCTTCGACTCGGCGGCGAGCTCGGACGACCGAGCTTCGGCGGTCTCGACGCGACGGTCGGCATCCTGGAGCCGTTGCTCGAGGGCCGCGACCTGGGAAGCCGCCTCCACGGCGCGTTGATCTGCCTCGGCCGCGCGCCGATCGGCATCCACGGCCCGCCGATCGGCATCCGCGGCCCGGGCTCCGGCCTCTGCGACGCGCCGCTCGGCCTCGTCGGCAGCTTCCCGCACCTGCTCGGCGGCCGACGACGCGCTGGCGTGCTCGGCGTCCGAGGCTCGCCGCGCCTGCTCGTTCGCCGCGGCGATCGCTTCGGCGAGCTCGGCACGGACCGACGCGAGCTCGCCGGCCGCGCGGGCCTGCGCTTCCTCGGCCTCACGCTTGGCCGCTTCCAAGGCGGCGCCCCGGTCGAACAACGCCCGTTCCATGGACTCGAGGCGCTCGGTGACCTCGGCGTCGGGCATCGACGGGGCCGCCGCGACGAGCGCGTCGGCGGCTCGGAGACGTCCTCGAAGCTCGTCGACCTCCCGTTCTGCCTCCTCGAGCCGTCGGATGGACTCCGCATCGGCTGAGGCGGCCGAGTCGACCCGTTCGGCTCGATCCCTCAGCATCTGGATCTCGTCCTGTGCGGCCACGAGGCCGGTCTCCGCCGTGCTCGCCCGGACCTCGGCCTCTCGCTCCCGGATCTCGGCGTCGCGCAGTCGCTGCTCGATCTCCTTCGCCTCCTCTTCCGCGGCCCTTGCCCGTTCCTGAGCCTCGCTCACAGCCTCGCCTGCCCGAGCACGTTGCTTCGCGAGCGCGATCTCCCGTGCCGGGGTCAGGAAGCCGCCCGTTCGGCGGCCGGCGCCCGGCAGCGAGGCCACTGCGACGAGGGCGAGCGCGACGATCGCTCCGATGGAACCGATGGTGCGGAGCGGCGACCAGGGCGACTCGGCTCGCTTGGCGATCGGCTCGTATCCCTGGTCGATCTCCACGGCTCCGACGGAGCCCTGCTGTCCCAACCGCAAGGGCACGAACGTCGCGAACACCTCGTCGTCGCCCGATCGGACCGAGCCGAGCTGGCCGGTCCCGTCGGTCGCCCGATAGACGGCGTCGAGATCGGAGCTGACGGCGTCGGAGGCGTCGCCGGCGTCGCTCGTGAACAGCAGGTCGCCCGAGGGCGACCAGATGCGCACCCGGAAGGCCGTGCCGTCGGCGAGCACACCCCGCTGGAGTCGGGCGAGCAGGTCGCGGCCCTTCGGTCCCGAAAGCGGGCTCGAGACGTCGCCGGGTTCGAGCACAGAGGCGATCCCGGCGTTGGCCAGGCCCTTCGCGGCGAGCTGCGCCTGCGACTCCGCTTGCGCCAGCGCTCTCGCCCCCAGGACCGAGGCGACCACCATGAGCGCCACGCACACGAGCAGGAGGATGACGAACGTCCGTCGTCCCCTGCGGATCGCTTGCAACGCGCGGCCACCACTCACGCTCGGAGAACCTCGCCACCCTCTGATCGCCAGAACCTGTCCCCATCTCATCGGCCGGCGGGGTCGCACTCCTGAGCATCCGTAACCAGAAATAGGTAGGCACGCGCTCGTTGCGGCCACCGAACCAGGCACCTACGCTCGCCGCGACCGCATGCCTTCCACAGCACCGATCCGTTCGACGCGCCTCGGCGTCGTCACCCTGGCCGTCGCCCTGACGGTGATCGTGGCTGCCTGCGATGAGCCGCCCCCGTCGGGCTCCCCCGTCTGTACCCGAGGAGCCGCCCGGATCACGGTGTTCCAGGGGCCCGACGGCGAGTGCATCCCCCGCACCGGCGTCGTCGAGTATCGATGCGACGGTGCTGCTCCGGTCGTGGTGTTCGACCTCGGAAGCGAGGAAGAACGCCGATTCCTCGGCGGGTCGTTCACGGTGCCCGTCCCCAGGCTTCCCGAGGGCGCGGAGGTCGTCGGCGTGGGCGATGAGGCCCAGCTCGTGACGGTGCCCGACGAGCCCCATCGGCTCTACACCGTCAGGGCATCGACGATCACGCGGTGGCTCGCCTTGCCGGCACCGCCCGTGGTCGGCGACACGCCGGCGGCGTTCATGCTCGGGAACTCGCTGCTCGACGGCGGGGCATCCGCGTTCCCGACCGCGCTCCCCGGCTGGTCGCTCGAGATCGACGCGCTCAACGGGCGGACCTCGTCGGACGGCGCGGCGGTCGCCGAGGCGCGCACGGTGCCCGACCGCGCCGTCGTGGTCGAGCTCGGCACCAACGATCAGAGCGTCGCGGCCTTCGAGACCAACGCCGAGCGCATCCTCGCCTCGTTCCGGGAAGTGCCCCTCGTGCTCTGGCAGAACGTGGAAGGACCTCCCGACCTGGTTCCCGCCGACGAGATCAACGCGGCGATCGAGTCGCTGGCGGGCCGCCGTCCCAACGTCGCGATCGCCGACTGGGACGGCTCGGTTCCCGAGGAGTACCTCTTCGACGGCGTCCATCCCGATCCGGCCCACGCCGACGCGATGGCGGCCCTGATCGCGCCCATGCTGCAGCGCTGGTGGAGCGCGACGACGGAGCCGCCCGCGTGCTCGTGACGTGGCCTCCCTCGGGCGCGGGCTGAAGATCAGCCGGCCGGCGGAAGCGTCTCCGGCTCCGGATCGGCCGTGGCCCGCCCGGTGGCTCGCATCACGATGAACCCCGTCGCCCCCAGGACGACCGCTCCGCCCAGGGCGGTGAGTGGAGAGATCCGCTCATCGAGGAGCGCCCACGCCGCGATCGACCCGATCACCGGCACGGACTGGAGCATCAGCGAGCCGAGCCACGCCTCGACGAAGCGATGCGACCATGCGACCGCCAGGTGTCCCATCAACCCCGGCACGAGCGCGACCAGCACGACCCAGGTCAGATCCGAGGCGTCGGGCGGCCGGAGCGAGGTGCCAGTCAGCACCGTCAGCGCCGTAACCACGACCGCGGAGACCAGCATCACGCCCGCCATGTAGTCGACGGCGTCGAGGACCGCCCGAGCTCGCTTCGAGAAGAGCCAGTAGGCCGCCCAGGTCACCACGCTGAGCGCCGCCGCGGCGTCGCCGAACGGGCTCCAGGTCGGCGACCCCTGCGACCCGACCGCGACCAGAGCCACCCCGAGGAACGATGACCCGATCACGACCGCGTCGCGGCGACTCAGCGTCTCGCCGAACCACCGGACCGCCCCGAGCGTGATGAACACGGGTGCGAGCGCCCCGATGATCGTGGCGTTCGCGACGCTGGTGAGGCGGAACGCCGTGAACGTGAGCACGATGTCGCCGGCGAAGAGCACTCCCCCGACGGCGGTCGCCCGCACCACCCCCTTCGCGGGGCGCCGTCGCATCGCCGCGAAGATCGCCCCGTAGAGCGCCACCCCGGTCCAGAGGCGGTAGCTCGCGAAGGCCAGCGTCGGCATCTCGATCTGCTTCAGCACCAGGGGCACGAGTCCCCAGGCCACCGTCGTGAACCCAAGCAGCACCATGCCGAGCGTCCGCCGGGAACGCCGATCGTCGGCGGTGGAGATCGGGCTCGACACGCCCCGACGCTAGCAGCGGTGATCCGGTCCCCGATGGGTCGCGAAGAGGTGATGTCCGTTCGCGATCGACCGCGGGAGGAGGTGAGCGATCACCGCGGGCGACGGTCTCATCGCGACGCCACGACCGTCGCGGTCAGCGATCCACGACCCAGAAGGAAGGAACGAACGATGCATCCCAAGCGCACCAAGCTGCTCGGCAGCGCGATCGTCGCCGCGGCGCTCGTGCTCGCCCTCGGAGCGGCGCCCATGATCGGGTTCGGCGCGGACCACCTCGACGCGCCGAACCTCACCGCTCCGTCGATGCGGCCCGACGCCGATATCAACGACGTCTACGTGTTCCAAGGCCGCAACGAGAAGCGGACGGTCCTCGCCATGACGACCCACCCGGCGGCGGGCGCGATCGCACCGCTCGAGTACGCAACCGACGTGAAGTACACGATCAAGATCGATCGCGGCGGCGACGCCAAGGCCGACGCGCAGTACACGACGGTCTTCGACGAGCCGAAGATGAACGGCCGACAGGCGTACAAGGTCGTGTGGCGCTCAGGCGACCACCAGCGTCGCGTGGCGCACGGACCGACCGGAGCGATCAACGACGTGCGCGGCGGCGGCAAGGTCTTCGCCGGCCTGCGTTCCGATCCGTTCTTCTTCGACCTGGCCGCGTTCCAGGGGTCGGTCCTGGGCATGGGCTCCCGCGCGTTCTGCGACGGCGACGAGGTCGACTTCTTCGAGGCGCTCAACGCGAACGCGATCGTGCTGCAGGTTCCCGACTCGGCCCTTGGCCGCGACATCGGGATCTGGGCCGTGACCACGACCGACGGCGGCGACCGCATCGACCGCATGGCCCGTCCCGCGATCAACACCGTGTTCAACAGCGGGGACGACAAGAACCGGTTCAACCAGGGGCACCCCGCCTCCGACTACCGGCGCTTCTCCGACACCGTCCGAGGCGTGCTGAAGACGTTCTCCGCGCTCGATGCCGAGGGCGCGTACACGAACGCCCAGACGCGCACGCTCGCCGAGGTACTGCTGCCCGACGTCGTGATCTACGACACGCGCACGGACGCCGCCGGCCCGTTGAACGGCCGCGCGCTCTCCGATGACGTGATCGACGCCGAGCTGAACATCGTGACCGGCGGGTTCGCCTTCGCCGGACGCGACGGCGACGGAGCGATCAGCAGCGACTGCGTCGACGCTCACGACGACTACCGCGCGAGGTTCCCCTACCTCGGGAAGCCCCACGCCTAGCCGTCGTCTCGACCGGATGGCTCCGGGGGCACCGCGCCTCCGGGGCCACCCGCCGATCCGGGAGGGCTCGGATCCACCGGGACTTCACGAACCGGCCGGGCCGATCGACGAGACGAGGAGACGGGTGATGGGACGCACGAAGCAGCTCGCGGGTGGCGTGCTCGCGGTCTCGGTCGCGATCGCCGGCTTCACCTACCTGGCGCGCGGAGAGACACCCCGGCCACCGGTCGAGCGTGAACCGACGATCGCGGCGGGCTCCCTGCCGGGGAGCGACGCGTCGGTGCTCTCGCAGGCCCCGGGGCGTCCGCAGCTCGCCGAGCTCGACCGCCTGATCCGGTCGTTCGGCCACCAGACCGACACGTCGCCGAGCGCGGCAGGGTTCGCCTTCCTCGGGCAGCTGGAGCTCGAGCGCGCCCGCCTCACCGGCGACGTCGCTTCCTATGCACGTGCCGGGCGGGCGTTGGAGGAAGCCGTCATGCTCGCACCCCGCGATCCCGAGCCGCGGGCGTTGCTCGCCGGCGTGCGGTTCACGACCCACGACTTCCTCGGCGCGTTCGAGCTCGCCGACCGCATCTACGCGGGGGATCGGAACCTCGGCGCGCTCGCCGTCCGTGGTGACGCCGAGCTCGAGCTCGGTCGGTACGACGAGGCGGCCGCCGACTACCGAGTGCTCGCCGGCGCGCGTCCCGACGACTCGTCCACCCTGATCCGGCTGTCGCGCCTGGCGTTCCTGCAGGGCGGCGCCGCTCAGGCCGCGAGGCTCGCGGCGAACGCGGAGCGCGCCGCGACTCGAGAAGGGGCGTTCGGCGCATCGCGGTCGTGGTACGCCGCACATCACGGGAGGCTCTCGCTCGAGGCGGGACATTACGACGAAGCCGCCCGGAGCTACCGGCGGGCCGTCGAAGCCGCTCCCGACTACCACGTCGCGATCTCGGGGCTCGCCGGGGCCCGGGCAGCACAGGGCCGGTTCGACGACGCGATCCGGCTGTACGAGCTTGCGGTCGCGCTCGTGCCCGAACCGGCCTCGCTCGCCGCTCTCGGCGACCTCTATGCGGCCACGGGTGACGACCGAGCGGCTGCCGACCGGTACGCGACGGTCGAGGCGATCGCGACCCTGCAGGCCGTGAACAGGCGCCTGTACGACCGGCAGCTCGCCCTCTTCCGGGCGGATCACGGGGGTGACCTCGACGAGGCGCTCGAGGTCGCGCGGCAGGGCCTGGAAACCCGGCGCGACGTCTACGGCTACGACGTGCTCGCATGGGTCCTGTTCCGCCTGGGAAGACTCGACGAGGCACGCGACGCGAGCGACAGAGCGCTCGCGATGGGCACACCGGACGCGAGGCTGTGGTTCCACGCGGGCATGATCTCCGCCGGCCTCGGCGACGATGAACGGGCGAGGGCCGAGCTCACGCGGGCGCTCGCCCTGCATCCAGCCTTCGACCCGCTCCTGGCGCCCGTCGCCGCCGAGGCGCTCGCCGAGCTGGGAGGTCCGGCGTGAGGCGCTGGGTGCGTCGCCTGGGGGTGGTCGGGGCGGTCGCGACCATCGTCGGGCTCTGGCCCGCGACACCTGCGGTCGCGCACCCGCTCGGCAACTTCACCGTGAACGTGTACGGCGGCATCGTCGTGCAGCCGGATGCGATCGTCGTCGACTACGTCGTCGACATGGCCGAGATCCCCGCATTCCGCGAGCGGCGAGAGATCGACCGCAACCTCGACGACCGTGTGGACGCGGGGGAGTCGCTCGCCTACCGCGACGCGACGTGCGCCGAGCTCGCCGACGGGCTCCGGGTCCACGTCGACGGGGCGGCGGTGCCCATGGACCCGACCGGATCGCACGCCCTCGCCTTCCCGGCGGGCATCGGCGGACTCACGACGCTCCGCCTCGCGTGCCGGCTCCGGGGCACGATCGACACGATCGGCGGCGAGGTCGCACTCGACTACACCGACCTGAACTTCCCCGACGCGCTCGGCTGGCGCGAGGTCACAGCGATCGGCGACCGGATGACGATCGCCTCGACGGACGTGCCGGAGGCCTCGGTGAGCGACCGGCTCACCGACTACCCGAGGAACCGACTACCGCTCGACGTGCGTCATGCCACGGTCGCGGTGACCCCAGGGGGGCCGGCGCTGCCTTCCCTCCCGGGGCCGGGAGTCGACATCGATTCCTCGAGTTCGATCGGGGACCGCGACGGAGGGCCGCTCGCCTCGTTGATCGGGCGCGAGGAGATCACGCCCGCGCTCGTCGCGACGATGATCGCCATCGCCCTCGGCATCGGCGCGTTGCACGCCCTGGGGCCCGGCCACGGCAAGACCCTGATCGCCGGATACCTCGTCGGCGCGGGAGGGAGTGCGCGCCACGCGATCGGCGTCGGCGCCGCCGTGTCGCTGATGCACACGGCATCGGTGTTGACGCTCGGGCTCCTCGTGCTCTCGGCCGAGCGACTCTTCGCTCCGGAGCGGATCTATCCGGTGCTGGGGCTCGCTTCGGGAGCGATCGCGATCGTGCTCGGATCGTCGTTGCTCGTCGGCCGGATCCGGACGATCGCCCCCGGGAACGGCCGGACACATGCACATCCCCATAGGCATCGACACGATCACGTGAGCCGGCACGATGATCCCGATCCCGGGCCCGACGATGCGCCGCTCTCCCGCCGGGGGCTGATCGCGCTGGCGTTCTCGGGCGGCATCCTGCCTTCACCGAGCGCGCTCGTGGTGTTGCTCGCGTCGGTCTCGCTCGGTCGCACCGCGCTCGGCCTGACGCTGATCGCGGCATTCAGCCTCGGGTTGGCCGCCGCGCTGATCGGCGTGGGCATGCTCTCGTTGAAGGCGCGCGACGTCGCCGAACGTCGCCTGACATCGGGCGCCGCGAGGTTCCTCCCGGTCGCGTCGGCGGCAGCGATCGCCGCGATGGGGCTGTTCCTCGCCGTGCGAGGTGCGACCCAGCTCTGAGGACGGGGTCAGAAGCCCTCGGCGTACTCCTGGTCGCTCACGGGCTCGCCCCAGTCGGGAGCTCCGCCGCCGTTGACCGCCACGTGAACGACCGGCGTCTCGCCCGTGCCGCCGTGGAAGTGCCACTCGTCCGGTCCGACGTGGACCACGTCGCCCGGTTCGAGCACGTGGCCCGCCTGGTCGCGCGTTCGGACCCGCCCTCTGCCGCTCACCCCATACAGGAACTGGCCTCCGGGGTGGCGGTGCCAGTGGGTCCGCGCCCCCGGCGAGAAGTGGACCACCCCGACGTTCGTGCCGGTCTCATCGGTGAGCGTCGTCCGGAGCCACACCTCGCCGATGAACCGCGCCTCGTCGCCCCGCTCGAACGTGCCCTCGCCTGCGTTCGACACATCCATCACGCGCTCCCTCGTCTCGGTCGTGCGGGAAGCCTAGCGTCGCCCGCGTCGTGGGACGATGCCGCGATGGATCTCGTCCACGCCTGCGCGCGCATCGGGCTCGGCTGCATGCCGATGAGCTTCGGCTACGTCGATGCGCCGAGCGGGGACGACCCGGAGGCTGTGATCGGCCGGGCGCTCGAGCTCGGGGTGACGATGTTCGACACGGCCGACGTGTACGGACCGTTCACGAACGAGGAGATCGTGGGCAGGGCGCTTCGAGGCGACCCGCGCGACCGGGCGACGATCGCGACGAAGGTCGGCCTGTCGGTCGGGCCGAACGGTGGCTACCCGCTCACGCGCGACGGCTCGCCCCGCCACATCGCCGCGGCGGTGAAGGCATCGCTCCGGCGTCTGCGCACCGACGTGATCGACCTCTACTACCTGCATCGCGTCGACGAGCACGTGCCCCTCGCGGAGTCGTGGGGAGCGATGGCCTCGCTCGTCGAGGCCGGCGACGTCAAGGCGATCGGGCTCTCGGAGGTCGGCGTCCCAGAGCTGGAGCTCGCCGCCGAGATCCATCCGGTCGCGGCGGTGCAGTCGGAGCTCAGCCTGTGGACCCGCGACGCGCTGGCCGAGGTCGTTCCCTGGTGCGCGAGCAACGGCGCCGCCTTCGTGCCCTTCTCGCCGCTCGGTCGGGGCTTCCTCACCGGCACGATCACCGGCGCGGCATTCGACGCGAGGGACTTCCGCTCGACCAATCCGCGGTTCACG
>Ga0075311_1000147_pt1 | contig 11553 bp, 10 predicted proteins | sample MayberryNE_Catta_FD_120044 | JGI IMG/M metagenome (GOLD analysis project Ga0075311, IMG submission 120044) | Natural and restored wetland microbial communities from the San Francisco Bay, California, USA, that impact long-term carbon... | ecosystem: Environmental > Terrestrial > Soil > Wetlands ...
CACCGCGTGGGAGCTGAAGGGCCGGTATCCGCAGATCCTCGACCACCCCCAACAGGGGGAAGCCGCGCGCGAGCTGTTCGAGCACGGGAACGAGCTGCTCGACACGATCGTCTCCGACGGCTCCCTCCAGGCACGCGGCGTCTACGGATTCTGGCCCGCCCAGGCCGAGGCCGACGACATCGTGCTCGACGACGGCGTCGTGTTCCCGATGTTGCGCCAGCAGGTCGACCACGGCGAGGACGACGATCGGCCGAACCGCTCGCTGGCCGACTTCATCGCGCCGCACGACAGCGGCATCGCCGACCACCTCGGCGGGTTCGCGGTCACCGCCGGCCTGGGAGCCGACGAGCTCGCCAAGGCGTTCGAGGCCGACCTCGACGACTACCGCGCGATCATGGTCAAGGCGCTCGCCGATCGCCTCGCGGAGGCGTTCGCGGAGTGGCTGCACCGCGAGGTGCGCCGCGCCTGGTACGCCCCCGACGAGGCGCTCTCCGACGACGATCTCGTCGCGGAGCGGTACCGAGGGATCCGTCCGGCGTTCGGCTATCCGGCCTGCCCGGACCACACCGAGAAGCGCACGCTGTTCGATCTGCTCGGCGCCCGTGACCACGGCATGGACCTCACGACCGCATACGCGATGACTCCGGGCGCGACCGTCGCCGGGCTGTACTTCGCACATCCGCGGGCCCGCTACTTCAACGTCGGAAGGCTCGGCAAGGACCAGGTCGAGGACTACGCACGACGCAAGGGCCAGAGCCTCACCGAGACCGAACGGTGGTTGCGCGAGAACCTCGCCTACGATCCCGACTGACATCACGGTCGCCGTGGGCCCTGCCCATGAGACTTCTTTCATCGGCGATTCATCGTCCCTTCACGGTCCGTGGGCTAGGTTGGAGGCGTCGGAAGGAACCAACCACCGGAAGCTGGAGGTGCACCATGATCGGGAGGATCGCAACGATCGCCCTCGCGGGAGCCGTAGCCGTGTTCGGGCCCGTCGGCGCCGCGATCGCTGTCGGTGAGTCGGCCGACGATTCGGACCGCGATGTGGTCGTCTTCAAGCGCGAGGAGGACGGCGACGACGTGGTGACGGGATTCGCGCGCGATGACGATGGCGATGACAGCCAGGACAAGAGCAACGACAAGAACTCGTTCACCAGCGGCGTGAAGAGCCGCGACGGCACGAACAGCCGTCACACGCAGGTGTCGAGGAACCGCGACCGCAGCCGCGGGGACCTCACCAGGGACCGCACCAAGGACGGTCCGGGCAAGAGCAAGCGCGATTGGTCGAGGCACCACACGAACGACCGATCCAAGAACGACACCCGCTGACTGGATCGACCACCGGGAGCCGGGGCGCCGAGCGCCCCGGCTCCCTTCCGTGTGAGGATCGACGGCACGAGAATCGACGATGAGCGAACGGACCGACGACGAGCGGTGGGGCTTCGAACCGGGCGACGAGATCGCGCCCGGTCTGCATGCGCTGCACCTGCTCGGGGGCGGTGAGCGGTATGAGGCGTACCTCGCGTTCGACGATCGGCTGCACTACCGGGTGGTCGTCAAGGTGCTTCGGCCCGATCAGGCGCACGATCGGGCCGCCTTGCGGGGGCTCCGACGCGAGGCCGACGCGCTCGAGCGGGTGCGGCATCCGGTGTTGATCCGGTCGTTCGGAGCTCACCTCGACGGCGATCGTCCGCTCCTGATCCTGGAGCTCGCCGAGGGGCCGCGATTGTCGACGGATCTCAGACGGTTCGGGCCGCTCGACGTCGAGCAGGCCGCCCCGCTGGGAGTGGAGATCTCCTCGGCGATCCACTCGATGCATCTGGTGGGACTCGTGCACCTCGACATCAAGCCGAAGAACGTGATCCTCGGCGCTCCCCCGAGACTGATCGACCTCAGCATCGCCCGCCCGACCGAGGACGCGGCGACCCTCGATCGCCCCGTCGGCACCGACGTCTATATGGCCCCGGAGCAGTGCGCGCCCGGTGACGTGGGCGTGGTGGGGCCGCCGGCCGATGTCTGGGGCATCGGCGTCACGCTGTTCGAGGCGGTCACGGGGAACCTGCCGTTCCCTCGGGGCGACGACGACGACGGCGCGCCGCTCACCCGACGGTTCCCGCAGCTCGAGGGCATGCCCGACCCGCTGCCCACGACGGTGGCGCCGCCGCTCGCCGAAGCGATCGTGGCCTGCCTCGAGCCCGAGCCGTCCGAACGTCCCTCGCCCGCCGAGATCGCCGATACGATCGAGCCGCTGCTCTCGACGCCGCCACGCTTCCGCCTGAAGAGCCTGCGGCCGGGCTGAGCGCGCTCGTGCGACTGGTAGCGTCGACGGCATGACCAGCTTCTGGCATCCCTTCGCGGACATGCACGCCGTCGACGCGAACGGCGCGGTCACGCTGGTGCGCGGCGAGGGCGCGTACGTCATCGACGATTCCGGCCGGCGCTACCTCGATGCCACCGCGTCGCTCTGGTACTGCAACGTCGGATGGGGACGGACCGAGATCGCCGACGCCGTGGCGGCGCAGATGCGAGAGCTCCCCGCCTACTCGACGTTCGGCGACCTCACGAACCGCCCGGCCGAGGCGCTGGCCGAGCGCGTGACCGCGCTCGCGCCGGTCCCCGACGCCAAGGTGTTCCTCACGAGCGGCGGCTCGGACTCGATCGATACCGCCACGAAGATGGCCCGGCGCTATTGGCAGCTTCGAGGCGAGCCGGACCGAACCGTGTTGATCCGCCGTGAGAAGGCGTATCACGGCATGCACACCGCGGGCACCTCGCTCGCCGGCATCCCCGCGAACGCGACGGGTCACGGCGAGCTGATCGAGGACGTCACCGAGGTGCCCTGGAACGACGCCGAGGCCCTGCGCGCCGCGATCGAGGCCGACGGCCCCGGGCGGGTGGCCGCGTTCTTCTGCGAGCCCGTGATCGGGGCGGGCGGCGTCTTCCCACCCCCGGCCGGTTACCTGGAAGCGGCCCGCGAGGTGTGCCGCGAGACGGGCGTGCTGTTCATCGCCGACGAGGTGATCACGGGGTTCGGCCGAGCGGGAGACTGGTTCGCCTCGAGCCGGTTCGGGCTCGAGCCCGACATCGTGACGTGCGCCAAAGGCATCACGAGCGGCTACCTCCCGATGGGCGGGGTGATCGCAGCGCCGTGGGTCGCGGAGCCCTTCTGGGCCGAGGGAGCCGGCCCCTGGCGGCACGGCTACACCTACAGCGGCCACGCCGCCGTTGCGGCCGCGGCGCTCGCGAACCTCGACATCATGGAACGGGAGAACCTCTGCGAACGCGCCCTGAAGCTCGAAGCACCCTTGTTCGAAGCCCTGCAGCCGCTCGCCGATCACCAGCTCGTGGAGGAGGTGCGCGGCGGGATCGGGGTCCTGGCCGCCGTGAACCTGCGACGCGACATCGTCGCCGACGACCCCTCCCTGCCGGCGAAGGTGGGCACGGCCTGCCGGCAGGCGGGGGTGATGGTCCGTCCGCTCGTCGGCGGCGCCATCGCGGTCTCACCGCCGCTCGTGATCGGCGATGAGGAGATCGCAACGATCGCGACCGCGTTCCGAGCGGGGCTCGACGCCGTCGCCGCCCGTTAGTCCACGTTGGACGAGCCGCTCACCCGAGGTGGGCGCGATCGGCGGCGAGATCAGTGGAACGAGTTGCCGCAGGCGCAGCCGCCCTGGGCGGCCGGGTTGTCGATCGTGAACCCCGTCTGCTCGAGCGAGTCCACGAAGTCGATCGTGGCCTGCGAGAGGTAGGGCACGCTCATCTTGTCGATCACGAGACGGACGCCGAACTGCTCCTCGGCCTGGTCCTTCTCGCCGACCTGGTCGTCGAGGTACATCGCGTAGCGAAGGCCGGAGCAGCAACCGGGCTGCACGGCCACCCGCAGCGCGATGTCGTCGCGGCCTTCCTCGGCCAGCAGTTCCTTCACCTTGCCGGCGGCGGTCTCCGTGAGCGTGATCATGCGTCCTCCGGTTTGAGCGGGCTCGATCGTCGGGGTGACCCCCATATCGTACCCGCCGGGGCCCCGAAACCCGAACCTTCGGCCCTGAGATTCCAGGGTCAGCTCGCGGCGAGGTCGACCACCCGGGCGCCACTCAGCCGCACCAGGTCGCTCGGTGCGAGCGGGAACACGGAATCGGGCGTTCCCGCTGCAGCCCAGACCTCTTCGTGCTCGAGCAGGTCCTCGTCGCAGTATGCCGGCACGCGATCGCGATGGCCGAACGGCGGCGTGCCCCCGACCGCGAATCCGGTCGCCGCTCTGGCCTCGTCGGGCGAGGCTCTCCGCACCCCCTCGACGCCGGCGACGGTCGCCAGCTTCCGCTCGTCGACACGGTTCGACCCCGATGTCAGCGCGAGCACCGGGCCATCGTCCGCCATGAACACCAGGGACTTCACGATCTGGCCGACGTCGCAGCCGATCGCACGGGCCGCATCCTCGGCGGTCTTCGTCCCCTGGGGGAACCGGCGCGCCTCGGGGTCCAGTCCTCGCGCCCGGGCCGCATCGAGGAACCGATCGAGGGCTCCGCTCATGGGCCGACCCCGATGAGATCGCCGGCCCGGTCCGCCAGCTCCTCGGCCACGGAGATCACGGCGGAGCGGGCGTCGTGGAACGCGGCACGTTCTCCCACGCGTTCGACGAGCGAGACCACCGTCGCCCCGGGAACCTCGACCGATGCACGCCCGCAGACGATCACGACCGGGACCCCGGCGAGCGAGCTCGCCTCGAGCACCCCCGCAGGGGTCTTCCCGTGCATCGACTGCGCATCGAGCGATCCCTCCCCCGTGATCACGAGGTCTGCTCGCGCGATGCGGCTCGGGAGCCCCAGAGCGTCCATCACGACCTCGACCCCCGGACGCAGGCGGGCGCCGCAGAACGCCAGCAACCCGAACCCCAAGCCGCCCGCGGCACCCGCACCGGGCTCGTCGTCGAGCGCGACGCCGAGGTCGCGTTCCACGACCGCCGCGAGATGGGCAAGGGCGTGGTCCAGCAGCGAGACGTCGTCGGGCGAGGCTCCCTTCTGCGGGCCGTAGACCGCGCTCGCCCCGGCCGGTCCGGTGAGCGGATTGTCGACGTCGCACGCCCCCGACACCACGACGTGGGCGAGCCTCGGATGCATCGCCGCCAGGTCGATGCGGGCGAGCCCGGTGAGGACGGCTCCGCCGTCACCGGTCGGTCGCCCGGCGCCGTCGAGGAACCGCGCCCCGAGCGCGGCCGCCATGCCCGTGCCGCCGTCGTTCGTCGCGCTCCCCCCGATACAGACCACGAGCCGCTCGACACCGTCGTCGATCGCCGCCTCCATCAGCTCGCCGGTGCCCCGGGTCGTGGCGCGCAACGGATCCCGCCGTCCTTCGCCGTGCAGAGCGAGGCCGGAGGCCAGGGCCATCTCCACCACCCCGACCCGCCCGTCGTGCGCCTCGGCGATGCCGAACGCGGCATCGACCGGGTCGCTCAGCGGCCCGCTGACCCGCCGGCGCTCGACCCTGCCCCCCAGGGCCGCCACCAGAGCGTCCATCGTGCCTTCGCCGCCGTCGGCCATGGGCGCGAGATCGAGGTCGTCACCCGGGCGTGTGCGGCGCCACCCGGTCGCCACCGCGTCGGCGGCCTGGCGGGCGGACAGGGTGCCGCGGAACTTGTCCGGAGCGACCAGGACTCGCATGGCGGGGACTGTACAATCCCGCCCGGCCGGCCCGACTCGAGCCGAGCCGATCGCCGGAAGCCCCCGTCCGGCGCTGGACCCGGCCGAGGAGGAACGTCGGTGAGCCTCGAACGCGAGGAGCTGCTGGGCATCGCGCACGCCGAGCGCCAGCGTCTCGGTCGCATGATCCAGTACGCGGACCCCGGCAGCTGGGAGCAGCCGAGCGCGGCCGAGGGCTGGTGGAACCGCGACGTGATCGCGCATCTCGCCGTCGGTGACACGATCGCAGCGCAGCTCGTCGCGGGAGAGGAGCCCAGCGAGCTCGTCGCCTGGCGCGCCGATCATCCCGACATGCCCTTCGACATCGATGCCTTCAACGCCTGGACGGTGAGCCGCCGATCGGGGCTCGACACACGCGAGGTGCTGACCCTATGGGGCCAGGCGGCCGACTCCTTCCTCGCCCACTGCGCATCGCTCTCCGACGAGGACTGGGCCTCGAAGCGATTCGATTACATCGCGGGGCCGATCGCCGCCCGCTACCTCGTGCAGACCCGCGTCGTGGAGTGGTGGCTCCACGGTGAGGACGTGAGGGCCACGAACGGACTCGAGCCGAACTACGAGCACTGGCCCGTCTTCCTCACGATCGACCTCTCGGTCCGCATGCTGCCGTGGTCGCTCGGGCGCGCCGGATACGAGCTCTCCGGGCTCACCGTGAGGGTCGATGCCGAGGGGGCAGGCGAGGGCTCGTGGCACTGGGGTCTCGGATCGGGAGAGACGCCCTCGGCACGCAAGGCCCCCGACGCCACGATCGCCGGCCGGGCTCCCCAGCTCGCGCTCGTCGCGGGTCAACGCCTGAAGCCCGACGACGTGTTGAGCTCGGGGGCGGTGGTGCTCGGCGGCGATCGCCAGCTCGCCGACACGGTCCTGCGGCATCTGCGCGCCTTCCCGTAGACGGAACAGCTCAGCGTGTGACGAGGAGTCGCCGCACGCGCCGGGGCTGCGAGCCGAACCGGTACTTGTAGGCGTAATCCCCCTTCAGCAGGTCGAACCCGGTGCATCCTTCCTCGATCGCGAGCCGGACGTCCTCGGCCACCAGCACCATGCCGGGCGCGAGATCGCCCCACGAGCGATCGAACGCCGAGTTGTACAGCGACGACGTGCCGCCCCAGACGAACCCGATCGTGCCGGCCGCCAGCTCCCCGCCCACATCGATGAAGGTGAGCCGGAACACCCCGTCGGCCAGGAACTCCTCGCCGAGTCGACGGAAGAAGATCTCCATCCCCGGCACCATGAACACGCCTTTGGGCCCTTCCGACGTGCGGTGCAGCTCGAGGAACCGGTCGAGGAGGTCGATCAACGTCTCGTCGTCGGCGGTCACGACGCGGTACTCGCCGGCTCCCTCGGCGAGCTTGCGGGCCTTCCGCTTGATCTCGTGCCGCTGCTTCGACGACAGCCCTTGGAGGTAGTCGTCCCACGACCCTGGGAGCGGCAGGAACGGCGCGACGCCGTCGTCGTCCTCGATCGTGCCGAGCCCCTGAGCGCTCGCCGCGTCGCGGAGCAGACCGAACCAGGGGCGGTCCTCGGGGAGCCCTCGCAGGTCGGCGTCGCGCCAGTCGTCGCGGGTCAGCAGGGCCGACCAGAGCTCCTTCGCGATCGCATCCTGCCGCTCGGGAAGCCCCACCGGCCCCATGTAGTCGGTGACCTCGGTGCCGCCGAGGAAGCGGAGGGTCTCGCCGATACGCTCGAGCGCGCACGCGCCGACCTGGGTGCCGTCGTCCTCCTCGGCGAACGCGAGCAGCAGATGGTCGGGCTGTTCACCGAACTCCTCCCAGTAGAGCTTCAGGTACCCGGGGGTGTGGAAGAACGTCCCGGCCGGGTCGGCTTCCACCAGCTCGTGCCACCCACGCCGATGGAAGTCTCGACCGTCCTCGCTGAACACGATGCGCATGTTCGGACCATGCTACGGAACCGCCGGGGTCGACCTCGTGTGCGCCTCACCAGCTGCCGCCGCCGCCACCCCCGCCGCCGCCGCCCGAGAACCCTCCGCCCGAGAACCCGCTCGATCCGGAGCCCGAGGGGGTCGAGGCGATCGTGCCGCCGGTCGTGACCGCGAACCCGTCCATCGACCGGGCGAAGCTCGCGTACGCGAAGGGATGCGGCGAGACGTACCAGCTCGTGTCGGGCTCGATCCCGAGCGCCTCGAACGCCTTCGCCCACTTCTCGGTCGCCCCGAACACGACCGCGAACGGCAGGAAACGAGTGAACACCAGCTCCTTCTCGGCCCACCGCGCCATGTGGGTCTCGGCCGTCTCGATCACCGTGCGGAAGCCCCGCACCCGCCGGAGCATCGCCGTGCCTTTCGCCGTCCGGGCGGGCATCCGCCCGGACGATGCCAGCAGCACGACGGCGCCGAGGATCAGCGGGATACCGAGCAGCCCCCAGTGGGTGAACGCCGCGAGCGCGACGGTCGCGCCGACCGCGACGACGAGGGCCAGCACCCCGAGCGCCACCCATCGGGTCCGCACCTTGTCGGGTCGCTCGCTGAACCACCTTCGCTCGACCGAATCGGCGTACAACGACTCCTGCACGCCCTTCAGCCGCTCGGCGAACGTGTTCTTCAGCTCTGAGATCGTCACCTCGGTGCCGTCGCGGAACACGCCGTTGAGCAGTCGCCGCTCGTACGTGAGCAGTTCGTCGTCGGGCGCCTCGAGGCGGATCAGCCGCCAGTCCGCCTTCCCGAACCAGCCTTCCTTGGGAAGCTCCTCGATCCTCAGGTACCCGCGCACGGCCAGATCGACCAGGGTGGCCGAGACGTCCAGCACGTTGGCCTGCTCGTCGATCAGCGTCCCCATCTGGCCGGGACGCATGTCGTCGGGCGGTGCGAACTCGACCGGCGCCGATGCTCCGGCCTCGCCGATGGGAACGGCTTGCTGCTCGCCGGTGGGGTTGCCCATCACCTGGTCGACCTGCGAACCGCGGAAGCGGCGGTCGCGTCCGCGGCGCCACGCCATGGCGACGACACCCCCGACCGCCGCGAGACCGAGCGCTCCGCTGACGCCGACCGTCGCCGGTGTCGCCTGGAACGCCCGTGCGAGGCTCCACCGCTCCTCGAGCACGGGCTCCGGAGGGGGCACCGCACCCTTCGGTAGGCCGACGACGACGGTCACGCCGCTGAACGGGCCGAGCCCCGATTGGACGAACCGTGCGCGGTTCCCCTGCGACGTCGCCCGCTGGCACGGCAGCGTCGAACCCTCGTATCCCTGGAAGCACGCCACCTGCGTGATGCGGACGGGCGCGCGCACCTGCACGTTGGCGCGCTCGATCGGGGCCGACCACTCGGTGCCGATCGCGTTCCAATACAGCTCGACGTGGTCGCGGAAGCCGTTGAGCGCGGCTTCCACACGGTACGTGAGCTCGTAGGTGTGACGGCCCGAGATCTCGATGTCGGGGTCTCCGACCCGGATGCGGGTGATGCCGCCGTCCACGGATTCCACCTGGTAGCCGGCCGGCGTATCCCCCGAGGCGCGCACCCGCACGACCTCGAGCGGGTAGATCCGATCGTAGGTGTCGTCGTAGCGAAGCCTCGTCGGGATGTCACGGAGGATGCCGTGCCGTTGGGCGGACCCGAAGTCGTACGCGATCGTCTCGACGATCGTGAGCGTCCCGTCCTTGCCGATGTCGATCGCGACGTCGTAGTCGGCGATGCGCTCGGCCGACTGGGCCCCGGCCATCCCGGCACAGGCCAACAGCATCGCGATCGAGAGCGCGAGCAGGGCGAGCGGGCGTCCGGCGCACGATGAGGTGCGGATCACGCCGCGAAGCTTAGACGGTGTGCGACTGGGCGCCGTCGGCGGTACCGGACCCGGCGAGCGCGTCCTGCAGCACGTCCCACGCGAGCACCGCGCACTTGATGCGGATCGGGTACTGGACCACGCCCTTGAGCGCCACCAGATCGCCGAACGACTCCTCGTCGGGCTCGACCTCGCCGGCCATCATGCCGCGGAACGACGCCGCCAGGGCGATGGAATCCTCCACGCTCGAGCCCGTGACCGCCTCGGTCATCATCGACGCGCTCGACTGGCTGATCGAACACCCGGCACCCTGGAACGTGACCTCGGCGACGGTGTCGCCCTCGACGTGGGCGAACACCGTGATCTCGTCGCCGCACAACGGGTTGTTGGCGTGGCACCGGAGCTCGGCCCCCACCAGCTCCCGCTTGTTCCGCGGGTTCTTGTAGTGGTCGAGGATGACTTCCTTGTAGATGTCGTCGAGCGCCACGGTTCCCTCTCTCGCCTGCGGTGGATCGGTCAGCCGAAGATGTTCCCTGCCCGGTCGAGCGCCGAGATCATCGCGTCGACCTCTTCATCGGTGTTGTACACGTAGAACGACGCTCTGGCGGTGGCCGGCACCCCGTACCGCCGCATCACGAGCTGGGCGCAATGGTGGCCCGCCCGGATCGCGACGCCCTCCTCGTTGAGGACGGTGGCCAGGTCGTGCGGATGCACGTCTCGGTACCAGAAGCTCACGGCCCCGCCACGGATGCTCGCGTCCTTCGGCCCGTACACGGTGGCGCCCGCATCGAGCAAGCGGTCGATCGCGTAGGCGGTGATGTCTTCCTCGTGGGCCCGCACCTTCTGCATGCCGAGGGCTTCGAGGTAGTCGATCGCTGCCGCGAGCCCGACCTGCTGCGCGACCGGCATCGTGCCGGCCTCGAACTTGAACGGCGCCGACTTGTAGGTGCTGTGATCGTGGAAGACCTCGTGGATCATCTCGCCGCCGCCGAGCATCGGCTCCATCGACTCGAGGACCTCACGCTTGCCGTAGAGCCCGCCGCTCGCGGTCGGACCGAGCATCTTGTGGCCGGTGAACCCGAGCAGGTCGACGTCGAGCGCCTGCACGTCGATCGGTGAATGCGGCGCGAGCTGAGCCGCGTCGACCGCGATCACCGCGTCGACGGCATGGGCCGCGTCGGCGAGCTGCCGCACGGGCGTGATCGTGCCCAACGCGTTGGACATGCCGGTCACGCTCAGGATCTTCGTGCGCTCGGTCAGCAGCGAGCCGAGCTGCGACAGGTCGAGCAGCCCGTCGTCGGTGAGCGGGATGTAGCGCAGCGCGGCCCCGGTCACGGCCGCCGTCATCTGCCACGGCACGATGTTCGAGTGGTGCTCCATCTCGGTGATCAGGATCTCGTCGCCCTCGCGAAGGTGGGTTCGACCCCAGCCCTGCGCCACGAGGTTCATCGACTCCGTGACCCCCCTCGTGAACGCGATGCACTCGGGCTCGGGGGCGCCGAGGAATCGGGCCACGGTCGCTCGCGCCCCCTCGTAGGCCTGCGTCGCCTCCTCGCCGAGCATGTGGATGCCTCGGTGCGCGTTCGCGTTGTGATGCCTCGTGAACTCGGCCACGGCCTCGATCACCTGGTTCGGCTTCTGCGAGGTGGCGGCGCTGTCGAGGTAGACGAGCGGGTGCTCGCCCACGGTGCGTTCCAGGACCGGGAAGTCGCGCCGGACCGCGTCCACGTCGAGCCCGGCCTCATGGTGCATGGTCTCGACGTCTCCACTCATGTCCAGCTCCTCCGTGACCCCTCGCGCACGGGGGCCTTCGCTACCCCACCTCGGCGGTCGCTTCGGCCTCGAGGCCGAGCTCGGCGCGGACGCCCTCGTAGCCCTTCTCCTCCAGCTCGTGTGCGAGCTCGGCCCCACCGGACTTCACGATACGCCCGCGCATCATCACGTGAACACGATCGGGGGTGATGTAGTTGAGCATGCGCTGGTAGTGCGTGATCAACAGCACGCCGAGGCCGGGACCAACGAGCTCGTTCACACCCTGCGCCACGAGCTTCAACGAGTCGATGTCCAGCCCGGAATCGGTCTCGTCGAGGATCGCGATCTGCGGTTGCAGCACCGCCAGCTGCAGCACC
>Ga0075311_1000151_pt1 | contig 11450 bp, 12 predicted proteins | sample MayberryNE_Catta_FD_120044 | JGI IMG/M metagenome (GOLD analysis project Ga0075311, IMG submission 120044) | Natural and restored wetland microbial communities from the San Francisco Bay, California, USA, that impact long-term carbon... | ecosystem: Environmental > Terrestrial > Soil > Wetlands ...
CGTCGTCGTCGAGAACGGCCGCGTGCTCGAGACGGTCGCAGCACTGGCGGCCGGCGATCTGGCCGCCGTCGGCGCGCTCTTCGCCGCCGGCCACGCCTCGCTGCGTGACCTGTTCGAGGTCAGCTCCCCGGAACTCGACGCGCTCGTGGAGATCGCCGAGGGGGTGCCGGGCGTCGTCGCCGCGCGGATGACCGGTGGCGGGTTCGGCGGGTGCACGGTCAACCTCGTGCGGTCCGACGCGATCGACGCGCTGACCGCGGCGCGAGACCTCGGCGGGTACTGGTTGGCCGACGTGATGATCGTCGGACCGGTGCTCGTCGCGGTGATCGCCGGGCTCCGCTGGCTCCGCCCGACGTACTCGGTGTATGCGATCGCGAGCCTGCTCATGCCTTTGATCTACGTCTGGCCGAACAGACCCCTGCTGTCGATGCCTCGGTTCGTCGCGGTGATCTTCCCCGCGTTCTGGGTGCTCGCACGGGCGCTTGAGCGCCGCCAGCTCCCCGAGGCGGCGCTCGTCGCAGCCTTCGCGGGTGGCTACGCCCTGCTCGGTGCGTTGTTCGTGACCTGGTGGGACGTCTTCTGAAGCAGGACGGGAGTCCCACGGGCCCTTCACCCTCGCCACATCTCCGAACCATTAGGATGAGCGCAACTTTGGGGGGGCCCTTCAGGAGGGGGAACGTGACGATCAAGGTTGCGATCGCGGACGACCACTCGCTGGTACGACAGGGCCTGCGGCGGTATCTCGACATGGCCGACGGCATCGAGGTGGTCGGCGAGGCCGCCGACGGCAAGGAGCTGCTCGAGCTGATCGGATCCGAGGGCCCCGACATCGCGCTCATCGACATCCGCATGCCCGAGATGGACGGCCTCGAGGCCGCCCGCGAGATCCGTGACCGGTGGCCCGATATCGGGGTGATCATGCTCACCGCCTACGACGACCGCCAGTTCGTCGTGGAAGCCGTCCGCTCGGGCGCCCGCGGCTACGTGCTGAAGGCGCGCGACGCCGAGCACCTGATCCAGACCGTGCGGCTCGTGGCCGGCGGCAACATGGTGATCGACCCGCAGCTCGTGGTCGCGCTCGCTGAGGAGCTGTCCACGGCCAAGGAACGCGATCGCAAGGCCGAGACGCTCACGGCGCGCGAGATCGAGGTGCTCCAGCTCCTCGCGTTCGGGCACACGAACCGCGACATCGCCGAGCGCCTGTACATCTCTCCCGACACCGTGAAGACCCACCTCGAGCACATCTTCGAGAAGCTGGGTGCCTCGGATCGCACCGCCGCCGTGGCCGAGGCGCTGCGTCGCCGCCTCATCGAGTGACCCCATGGGGCCGGACCACCGCTCGGCCACGGCGGTGGTCCCCTCGACGGGCTAGTCCTTCCGGTCGGCAACGACCCCCGGTCGGGTGATGGAGTCGGGTGTCTTGACCAGGCATCATTGAGCCCACATGAGCGACGCCGTTCGCCCGCGTGCACGCATCGCCACGGGCTTGTTCCTCGGCGCCGCCGCGGTGGCCGCCGTCGTGACCTACCTGGCGTTCCCCAGCGGCTCCCGGGAACAAGGCCTGGCCTCCGAGGCCATGGTGGCCGGCGTCTGCCTGCTCTCGGGCGGCATCATCCTGCGGGCCGTCGGCAAGGGCGTTGCCTGGCGCGGCACGGTGCACCTGGCGTACGCGCTGTTCATGATCGGAGCGGTGTACATGCTGCTCCTGGCCGCCGACGTGAACGAGCTCGGCACGATCAGGCCACGGGCGACCGATCTGGCGTTCGCGTTGTTCCTCGCGCCGCTCATCATGTTCGCCCGGGCGGAGTTCCGCGACCATTTCGACGGCCGCGACGGCATCGAGATCGGCACCGACGTGTTCCTCATCGTCGCGTCGATCACCGCGTTGATCTACGTGTTCATGCGTCCGGCCGACGCCACGCCGCAGGCGTCGATGACCGCCGCGATCTTCAGCCTGCTCACCGCGACCCAGATCGCCGCGTTCGGGGCCTTGATGTTGTGGGCACCGTCGCGGCGCCATCTCGTTCTGCTCGGGATCTTCTTGGTGACCGCCGCCGCCACCGCCACGCTGGGGTGGCACTGGACGGCGGGAACGTTCGACAACGCCGACCCGTCGATCGTGCTGCCGTTCCTGCTCGCTCCCCTCGCGTTCGCGGCGTGGACGGTGTTCACGGGCGCCCCGGCCGGCGCGACCGCGGCGGCGGCTCCCCCGCGACGTTGGGCACGCCCGGTGCTCACGAGCGTGTCGGTGGTCACCGCATGCGCCGCCCTGGCGGTGGTCGCGATCGTCGGCGACGGCCGAGGGCTCGACGGCGCCCAGTCGACGACGATCATCCTGCTGCTCGGGCTGGGGATCGCGGCTCGCATCCTGTCGAACCAGACCGCGAGCACGATCGCGCACCGTCAGACGAGCGAAGCGTTGGAGGTGCGGGAGCGGGCGCTCGCCGAGACCGACCAGGCGCTCGAACGCGTACGTGAGGCGAACGAAACGCTCCGCCGATCGGAAGAGCACCTGCGCCTCGTGTTCGAGACTGCCGAGGACGGCATCGTCGAGTTGGACGAGCGCGGCGTCGTGCTCCGCACGAACGAGGCGTTCGTCGAGATGGTGGGCTTGCCTCGCGAGTCGATCGAGGACCAGCCGTGGACGGCGCTCGCTTCGGTGATCACCGGCGCCGACGAGTCGTTCGCGGCGCTCCGCACGGGTGGCCAGTCACAGATCTCGAGGTCGGGCGGTCAGGTGCTGTACCTGGAATCGCGGACGTCGGCGGTGCCGACCGTGCCGCCGAGGACCCTGCTGCTCGTGCGCGACGTCACGGCGGCCCGGGTGGCCGATCAGACGATCCGGTCGTTGTTCCAGTTCCTGCAGGACCGCGACGAGGACCGCAGCCGCCTGCTGCGCCGCACCAACGCGGCGATCGAGGCCGAGCGCAACCGCATCGCCCGTGACCTGCACGACGGCCCGGTGCAAGGCGTCTCCGCCGCCTCGCTCTCGCTCGAGGCGGCGCTGCTGATGATCAGCGCCGGCGACGTCGACGAGGGTGTCGCGGTGCTCACGAAGATCCGCGAGGAGCTCGCCGGCGAGGCCGACGCGCTTCGCCGGCTCATGTCGGGCCTGCGACCGCCGGTCTTGGAGGAACGCGGACTGCTACCGGCCCTGCGCGAGACGCTCGTGCGGTTCGGCGCCGAGCAGGACGTCGACACCGACTTCGCGGGGCGCGTCGACGCCCCGTTGCCCGAGGACCTCGAGACCCTCGCGTTCCGCCTCGTTCAGGAGGCGCTATCGAACGCCGCGAAGCACTCCGAGGCGAGCCAGGTGATGGTCACGGTGCAGGCGAACGACTCCCTGCTCCGCGTCGAGATCGAGGACGACGGGAAGGGCTTCGACGCCGGCCTCGCCCGTGACTTCCTCCGCGAGGGGCGAGTCGGGCTCGCCTCGATGCGCGAGCGGGTCGAGCTCGCCAGCGGCACGCTCGTGGTGCGCTCCTCACCCGGACGGGGCACGTCGATCGTCGCCACGTTGCCGCTCGACGAGCTCACGCCCAGGCGCGGTGGCGGCGCGCCCCTGCACGAGGCCTCGTAGCGTTCGTGCCTCCGGCGGTTCCTCGCTCGGGGAGGGCTCCTCGCTCGGGGAGGGCTCCTCGCTCGGGGAGGGCTCCTCGCTCGGCGAGGGCTCTTCGCTGGGCGAGGGCTCTTCGCTGGGCGAGGGCTCTTCGCTGGGCGAGGGCTCCTCGCTCGGCGAGGGGGGAGCGGGCGAGGCGACGGGCGCCTCGGGGCCGAGCGTGCCGCTCAGCTCGAACTCGGTGGAGAACGGTGTCGGCTCCCACCCCCACCGGTCCTGCCCGTAGGCCATCGCCTCGGCCATGTAGTCGTGCCAGATCGCGGCGGGGATCGTGCCCCCGTAGACCACCGGCACCGTGCCGTAGTCGGTCTGCACGTTCAGCAGCGGACGCTGCTCCTCGGGGTAACCCACCCACACGCAGGACGACAGTTGCACCGTATAGCCGCAGAACCAGGCGTCGACGTTGTCCTGGGCGCTCCCGGTCTTGCCCGCGGCGGGCCACGGCCAGATCGACGCGGCCGACCCCGTGCCACCCGAGATCACTCCCTGCAACGCCGAGGTCACAGCCCGCGGCACGGCCGGCGACGGGAAGCGCTCCTTGGGTCGCGAGGCGACCTTGCGTTCGGCCGGCTCGCCGTTCGCGCGGTCGACCTCCAGCAGCGGGTTCGGCTTGTGATAGACGCCGTCGGCGGCCAACGTCGAGTAGGCGTTGGCCATCTCGAGGGCGTTGGTCTGCACGCTGCCGAGCGTGATCGAGCAGACCGCGGGCAGGTCGGACTCGATGCCGAGCCGGTGGGCCATGGAGACCACGTCGGCGGGGCCGCCCTCGAGGGTGGCGACGAGCTGCGCGTACACGGTGTTGACCGAGTTCACGGTGGCGCCGTACAGGTCCACCGTGCCGGCGGAGCTGTCACCCGCGTTGGTGGGCGTCCACAGCCCGTCGGGCCCGGCGCACTGCTCGTCGGGGATCGTGATCGTCGATGGCCCCTGCCAGTACTGGCCCCGAAGCGCGAACCCCTCCTCGAGTGCGGCCGCGAGCGTGAACGGCTTGAACGCGGACCCCGCCTGGCGGCCGCATCCCTCGCACGGCAGCGTCGCGAGGTTGAGCCGGGACTCCTCCCAGTCGCGGCCGCCGACCATCGCGAGCACCTCGCCGGTCGCGTTGTCGATCGTCACGAGCGCGGCGTCGGGGTTCGACTCGGTGTCGGGAAGCTTCATCTCGACGGCCTCCTCGGCCATGCGCTGCAGCCTGAGGTCGAGCGTGGTCGTGACCTGCAGGCCACCCCCGTACACGCGGGCGCTGCCGTAACGCTCGAACAACTGGGAACGCGTCCACTCCACGAAGTACTCCGACGCCGCCGGGCTGGAGATGCGGGCCTGCACCTTTCGCTGGCTCGGCGGGATGCCACAGCACGGCTGCGCCTTCAGCCGTTCGGCCTCCTCGAGCGTGATGTAGCCGTACACCGCCATCTGATCGAGCGTGTAGTCGCGGCGGAACTTGTTGTCGTACTTGCTCTTGATCGGGTCGTAGAGGCTCGGCGCGTGCAGCACCGCCGCGAGCACCGCCGACTGGCTCACGGTGAGCTCCGACGCCGGCTCGTCGAAGTAGGTCTGGGCGGCGGCCTCCGCGCCGTACGCGCCGTGCCCGAAGTACACCGTGTTGAGGTATTTGGCGAGGATCTGGTCCTTCGAGAGCTCCTGCTCGACCTTGATCGCGAGGAGCGCCTCGCGGATCTTCTCCTTGATCGAGCGCGGGGGCACGATGTACTCCTGCGCCCCGTTCGGATGCTCGATGTACTGGCCCGCGTAGACGTTCTTGACGAGCTGCTGGGTGATCGTGGAGGCGCCGACGACCGTGTCGCGCTTCACGAGGTCGGTCCAGGCCGCCGAGATGATGCCGGGAACGTCGATGCCGGGGTGCTCGTAGAACCCGGCGTCCTCGGTGGCGAGCACGGCGTGCTCGAGGTTGTCGGAGATGCGGTTCAACCCGACGATCTTGCGGTCGACCGCCCCGTGCAACGACGTGAGCTCCGTACCGTTGCGGTCGAACAGGAAGCTCGTGCGGATCGGCGGCAGGGTCTCGGGCAGATCGATGCGCGCGTAGGCCACGTACAGCGAACCGAACATCGCGACGGCGACCAGCAGGGGCACGAGCACCAGCACCCACCAGAACCGGCGGAAGGATCCCTTCCCTCGGTTGCCGGGGGCGTGCTTGGGAACGTGCTTCGCCCCTCCGGGGCGCGTGGGGGTTCGTGTCGACACGACTCCCGGATTGTATCGAGCGGGTTGCATCGCACGCGGCGTGGCATGTGACGGAGCGATGGAGATGCGGTTGCGGTGCAGGGCCGCGGAGAGCTACCCCGCGGCGGTTCGCCTCGCCGTGAACGCCTCGCGCAGGTGGTTCCACTGGCAGTTCGTGCAGACCTCGACCACGTAGCAGCTGGCCCCCGGATGCGAGGCGGTCATGCGCAGCCCCGTGTCGATCGACCAGACCCTTCCGTTCTGGTCGCGCAGGCCGTCGCCGTAGACGTAGGCCAGCAACACGAGCTTGACCTTGCCGCAGACCGGACAGTCATGGATGGTGGGCTCGCCCACGTGCCTGGCCGCGCGCATCAGCTCGGGATGGGCGTCGCAGAGGTCGGTCAGGCCGAGCACACCGACCTGGGCGTCGCGGAGCAGCGCCCGCTTCGCCAGCGTGAAGTCGATCACGCCGAGCTCGGCGCGTCGCGCGCGCCCCAGCGGAGTGCGCTTCGAGCGGCTGCTCTTTCGATCCGGCATGGTTGCGCAAGCATACCCCCGGCGCACGTCACGGCGGACCGGCCGGAAGTCCTAGTCCCGGGTAGCCTTGCCCGAGGCCCGGACGGGCTTCCGGGAAGGAGGAGGCACGGTGAGCGAGGTGGTAGAGGGGACGACGATCCGGGTCGTGCGCTCCGGTGAGCGCGAGGCCTGGCTTCCGCTGGTCGACCCGCCAGGTGAGCGGGGCTCGAGCGGTCGAGAGGCCGACGTGTTCTCGACCGCGAGCGGGGCGCTGACCACCGGGTTCTGGGAGCGCGACCCCGACACGTGGTCGTTCGAGCGCCCGTACGACGAGGTCGCGTTGATCCTCGAGGGCGACGCCGACGTGGTCACCGACGACGGCCGCACGCTCACGGTCGGACCGGGGGACGTGCTCGTCACCCCGAAGGGCTCGACCGGCACGTGGGTGATCCGCGAGCGCATCGTGAAGTTCTGGGTGATCTACGACGGGTAGCCCCTACGACTCGCTCGACCCCCCCGGTCGCCCCGAGCGGGGCCGCGGCCCCGATGGGCAGCCGCAGCAGCAGCCGGTCGCGGCCGGCGCTCGCCACGCGTCCCCGCCGGTCCGCGGGCTGTACCCCGAGACCGGCACGTTGGGCACCCTCGCTCGCGGCGCGCGCAAGCGGTGCCCTCGCTGCGGCGAGCGTGACACGTTCGTCTCGTGGTTCGCGCTGCGGACGGCCTGCCCGCGATGCGAGTGGCGGTTCGAGAAGGAGGAGGGCGGCTACCTCGGCGCCATGGTGCTGAACTACGTCGTCGCCATCGGCCTCTGGTTGGTGATCCTCGTCGTGGGCCTGATCCTGACCTTGCCCGACGTGCCCGTCCTGGCGCTCACGCTCGTGAGCGTGGCCGTGCTCGTGCTGGTGCCGCTCGCGTTCTTCCCACGATCGAAGACGATCTGGGCGGCCGTGGAGTACCTGGTCCTGCGGGCCGAGCCGGGCTACCACTCACCGGTGCACCGGGACCCGCGCGCGACGCGCCTGGAGTGACCCGACCGCGGTTCGCCGCTCGGGTCATTACGATGGAAGCGATCCGTCCAGGAGGTGCACGACGTGACCGAGCCGAGTTCCACCTCAGTGCTGCTGCCCGGTCGCCCGGTCGGCTCGGTGCAGGAACACGTCGCGCGCGGCGGCGGGCGCGCGCTCGAGATCGCGTCGGAGCGCGGCCCCGACTGGATCGTCGAGGAGGTCCGGCGATCCGGCTTGCGGGGGCGCGGCGGCGCCGGGTTCCCGACCGGCGTGAAGTGGCGCACCGTGCGCGACGACCCCTGCCCCACCACCTATGTGGTATGCAACGCGGCCGAAGGCGAACCCGGCGCGTTCAAGGACCGGTGGCTGCTGCGCCACGATCCCTTCCAGGTGATCGAGGGCCTCGCGATCGCGGCCCTGGCTGTGGGCGCCGCGGGCGCGTACATCGGCATCAAGCGGGGCGCCGAGCGCGAGGTCGAACGCGTGCGGACGGCGATGGAAGAGATGGCGGCCGCGGGGCTCCTCGGTTCGGTACCCGTCGAGCTGGTTGCCGGTCCGGACGAGTACCTGTTCGGGGAGGAGAAGGCGCTGCTCGAGGTGATCGAGGGGAACCCGCCGCTCCCTCGCACGGTGCCGCCATGGATGGAGGGGCTCTTCCGCAGGCCGGACAGTCCCAACCCGACGGCGGTGAACAACCCCGAGACGCTCGCGAACGTACCGCACATCCTTCGCGAGGGTGCGGACTGGTTCCGCTCGATCGGCTCGGTGGACTCCCCGGGCACGATGCTGCTCACGCTCGGGGGCGACGTGTGCTTCCCGGGGGTCTACGAGCTGCCGATGGGGTTCACGCTCGCCGAGCTGATCCACGGCATCGGTGGCGGGCCGCCCGACGGGCGAGCCGTGAAGGCGGTGTTCCCGGGGGCTTCGAGCACGGTGCTGTCCCCCGAGCAGTTCGACACCCCGATGACGTTCGACGCGATGGCGGCCGTGGGATCGGGGCTCGGGGCGGGTGCGTTCGTCGTCTACGACGACACGGCCTGCATCGTGCGAGCGACGCTCGCGTTCTCGCGATTCCTGTACGTGGAGTCGTGCGCGCAATGCCCTGCGTGCAAGCACGGGACCGGTCAGATCACCCAGCTGCTGGAGCGGATCGATCGTGGCGAGGGGTCCGAGGTCGACGTCGAGACGATCCTGGCCCGGGCGCGCACGGTCACCGACGCACAGCGGTGCGCGCTGCCGACCGGCGAGACGCTGATCGCGCAGAGCGCCGTGCGGGTGTTCGGAGAGGAGTTCGCCGAGCACTTCGGACGCCCGTGCCCGCGACCGCGCGAGATCCCGGTGCCGAAGATCGCCGACGTCGACGAGCACGGCGCGTTCGTCTACGACGATCGCTATCACCTCAAGCAGCCCGACTGGACCTATGCCCCGGCGTGAACGGGCCGGCCCCTCCGTGCAGGTGAAGCGGGTGTACGAGCCGGCCTCACGCGACGACGGCGCTCGCATCCTCGTCGACCGGCTCTGGCCACGCGGCATGAAGAAGCAGGATCTCGCGTTCGGCGAGTGGCCGAAGGACGTGGCGCCCTCCCCGGAGCTCCGCACGTGGTACGGGCACCGACCGGAGCGGTTCGAAGAGTTCCGTCGCCGCTACCGCGAGGAGCTCGCGTCGGGCGACGCTCGCGAGCCGTTCGAGGAGCTTCGGCAGCGGACCCTCTCCGGAACGGTCACGCTGCTCACCGCCACCCGCGACGTCGAGCGCTCGGGCGCCGCGGTGCTCGCGGAGGCGCTGCTCACGCCGGAAGGTCGATCACGGCGCGGGCACGGGCGCGCACGGTGAGCGAGTCGCCCGCCAGGAACATCGGCCCCACCGGGGCCTCGACCTCGACGACCGCTTCGAGCGAGCCCACGAAGCAGGCGCACGACGAGAGCGCCGCACCGTTGCGCTCCGCGTAGTCGGCCGCGACCCCGGCGGGGTCGCGGCCGCCGGGGAGGGCGAGCTCCTGGGCAGCGGCGAGGGCCGCGGCGTCAGCCGCGGCCCTCGCTCGTGCACGGGCCACCAACGCCTTCCCCACGTCGGCGACGCCGAGCGATGCGACCAGAGCAACGACCGCCACCCCGGCCACGACGATCGAAACCGATCCGCGCTGCGACCCCGGACGCGGGATCACGTGAACTCCTGTCGGTCGCTGGCGGCGGATCGCATCGAGACGCCCGCCGGGAACAGCCACGAGACGAACGGCACGCGGATCGAGGCGACGTAGTCGACCGTGACCGTGACCGGCTCGCCGCGGACTCCGGCGCGCGCCACCGAGACGGAGAGGGCGCCGGCGTCCAGCGTCGGAGCCGCGCGGAGCACGGCGGCGCGAACCGCGTCGTCGCCGGGCTCGACGGCGGCGGTGCGCGCCCCGGAGCGCACCGCCGACTCGACGAGCAGCCGGTCGCGCACGAGCAGGCCGACCTGCACCAGCGCGAGCACGATCGCGAGCACGATCGGCAGCACGAGGGCGAACTCCACCGCGGCGGTACCGCGCTCGTTCCGGGCCGATCGCGCACGACCCGATGACCGCTCGTTCATCTCGCGCTGCCTCGAGCGCCTATGCGCTGTTGGCATCACCGATCACCTGGTCGATGACCTGATCGAAGAACGCCGGCAACCTGCCGGACGACCGCGCCCAGGCGATCAACACGACCGCCACGGCGGCCGCCGCCAGGATCACGAGCGCGTACTCGGCCGTCGTCTGGCCTTCCTCGCGGCGAAGCCGGTCACGGAGCGACCAGGTCACGCGCCACCAGAGCGTGTTCAGCATCAACATCGTGCACCTCCCGGGGGATCAACCGATCGACCGAACGGTGGTGAGCAGCACAGGCACCACCGTGAGGAGGAGGAACGCGGGGAGGACGAGGAACACGAGGGGGAAGAGCATCTTCACAGGGGCGGCCCGCGCGCGTTCGGCGGTCGCCGCACGCCTGGACCGGCGAACCGCGGCGGCGAGCTCGGCGGTGCCCTGCGCCAACGAGGCACCGAGCGACTCGGTCCGCGTCAGGGCGGCCACGGTCCGGCGCATGTCCGGCAGATCGAGGCGCTCGGCGAGCGCGTCGAGCTCGTCACGCCAACGGGCACCCAGATCGACCGCTCGAACCGTGGCGCGGATCTCGTCGGCGAGCGGTCCGGCGAGGCCATCGACAGCCCGGCGCAACGCCAGAGGCGCCGCGAGCCCCGCCGAGGAACCGGCGGCGAGCAGGTCGAGCAGCTGCGGGATCTCGGCGTCGACGGCCGCGCGCCTGCGACGGTTCGCCCGTGACCCTCGACGGAACAGAGATCGTCGGCTCTCGCGTTCGTTCCTTCGCCGAGGAGGTGGCGGGAGCGCGGGGTCGGGGAGCCGCAGGGAGGGGCGATCGTCGATCGCGACGCGGAGGCCGGCCGCCAGGCAGATCGCGGCCGCGAACACCAACGGAAGGATCGCCGCGGGGATCATCGGACCTCCAGCAACCGACGGATCCACACGAAGGCCAACCCCTCGAGGACCAATCCCAGCCCGATGGCGACGATGCCTGCCGGGGATCGTAGAGCGCCTTCGATCTCGCTCCGCGACGTGAGCCACAGGAACGCGAAGAAGCCGAACGGCAGCACTCCGAGGATCGTGCCCGAGAGGCGAGCCTGGGCCGTCAACGCGCGCACCTCGCCCACCGACGCGCGCCGCTCACGCAACGTGTCGGACACCTCGTCGAGCACCGCAGGCAGATCGCCTCCGCTGCGTCGATGCAAGGAGAGGACCCCGGCGAGCAGTCGGGCATCGCCGGTGTCGACCTCTGCGGCCCACGCCTCGACGGCGTCGTCGAGCGGGGTGCCGAGATCGAGCGCCGTCTCGACCCGTCGCAGGGACCCCCTGAGTGGAGATGCTGCTTCGGCGGCGGCGAACGAGATCGCTTGGGGCACCGATCTGCCCGCCCGCACCGCGGCTGCGATCGAACCGACGGCATCGACGAGCTGCTCGTCGCGCTCGACCGATCGAGCGCGCGATCGTCGTCGATCACGAGTGCGCAACGCGACCGCTCCCAGTGCGGCGCCGCCGATCGAGGCCACCACGCCCGACAGCACGTAGCCGAGCGTCGCGCCGACCAGGCACCAG
>Ga0075311_1000152_pt1 | contig 11361 bp, 11 predicted proteins | sample MayberryNE_Catta_FD_120044 | JGI IMG/M metagenome (GOLD analysis project Ga0075311, IMG submission 120044) | Natural and restored wetland microbial communities from the San Francisco Bay, California, USA, that impact long-term carbon... | ecosystem: Environmental > Terrestrial > Soil > Wetlands ...
GCCGGCGTGGCAAACACCGAAGAATCCGAAAATTGCAGGACGCCGTACTCGCCGCGTTTGATCAGCACCATCTTGGGACCCATCTTGAGGATGGCGCGCGCCGCCTTCACGATATTGTCGTAGCCGCTCAACAACCGCGCCTCGGAATCATTGATGACTAGGATCTCGATCCGTTGGAGCACCCTTTTAAGCTCTTCCCGGCTCTCGTGAATCCAATGATCCATCGTGTCGCAAACGACTAGCTTGAGACGGCGGATTTGGCGCAGCACTTCCATTTGCATCGCAGGATCGATGTTGCCCAGAAACACATATTCCGCGTCGCGGTAAGGCTCGGGCAATTTTGGCTCAAAGCCGGCCAAGACGTTTAACTGGAGCTCGACGGTATCGCGCAAATTGATGTCCTCATGATAGCGACCGCGCCAGTGAAAGGTATCGCCCTCGGCGCGCTGAATGCCCTGGATGTCGATCTTCCGCTGGGTGAACAGGTCGAGATAATCCTGCGGAAAATCCCGGCCGATCACACCGACGATCCGCACCGGGGCGAAAAAGCACGCGGCGAGAGCGAAATAGGATGCCGAGCCGCCGAGAATACGCTCCGCCGAGCCGAACGGCGTTTCAATCGAATCGAATGCCACTGTGCCAACCACCAAGACGCTCATAAATATTTCCCGATTAGCGGTCGCAACGCCGCGCTAAGCTTCTTCGGAATCCGCGACCGTTCCGTGATGATAGCATCCTTTAGCGCCGAGGCACAGACGCACGAACGCTGCCTGGGGAACTCGCCAAGCGCGCGGCGAATCACGCGCTGCGCCAAGTCAACATTGCGTTTGAGCACGGCGAGCACGTGCTCGATTTCCACGTCACCCGCATGCTCGTTCCAACAATCGTAATCGGTGGCCAGCGCCATCGTGACAAAACAGATCTCCGCCTCGCGCGCCAGCTTCGCTTCCTGGAGATTGGTCATGCCGATCACGTGGGCATTCCAGCTGCGGTATAAATGGGACTCGGCGCGCGTCGAGAACTGCGGTCCCTCCATGCACAGATACGTTCCGCCGGCATGAACATTGGCATTCTCCTGGCGCGCCGCGCCGGCGAGCACCTGGGATAGATCCTTGCAAAATGGATCGGCCAAGCTCACGTGCGCCACCAGACCATTGCCAAAGAAGGTGCTGGGACGCTGCGTCGTGCGATCGATAAACTGGTCGGGAATGACCAAGTCTCCGGGTGTGATGTTCTCCCGCAAACTGCCGACTGCACTGACCGAAATGATGCGTTCGACACCGAGTTTTTTAAGCGCGAAAATATTGGCGCGAAAATTCACCTCGGTCGGAAGCCAGCGATGTCCCTTGCCGTGGCGCGGCAAAAATATCAATTCGAACTCGCCGAGCCGGCCGCTGATGAGCTTATCGGACGGCTTACCGAAGGGAGTTCTGACCTCGATCTCCCGTATCCGGCCGAGCCCCGCGATCTGGTAAAGACCGCTGCCGCCTATGACGCCGACAATGGGGGGTGCCATCCGCCTGTCAGACCGCTTCAGCCGCGAGTCCGCGCCGCCGCATCCGTCCCGCCTCCTCGCCTTGAAGTTGTCCGCAAGCCGCCTGAATGTCGTCGCCACGCGGCCGGCGCACATTGATCTGCACGCCTAGATCGCGCAGGACATTCTGAAAGCGCTCGATCTGCTCAGTCGAGGGTCTTGAAAAAGAGCTCCCGGGATGGGGATTGAACGGAATCACGTTAACCTTGCTGGGAATGCCCCGCAGTAACTTGGCGAGTTGGCGCGCGTGATGCTCGGAATCGTTGACGCCGCCGAGCAAAACGTATTCGAACGTAATGCGTTTGCGTCGCGGAATCGGCAACGCGCGGCAACAATCGAGCAACTCGGTCAACGAGTACTTGCGATTGACCGGCATCAGCTCTCCGCGGAGCTCATCGGTGGGGGCGTGCAATGAAATAGCGAGATTCACGTGACTGTCTTCCATGAGCTTTTGGATCTGCGGCACTAAGCCGACCGTCGAAAGCGTTACCCGTCGGGGCGAAATGCCGATTCCCCACTCGCCGTCGCTGATGATCTCCAGCGCCTTGAGGGTCTCGGCGTAGTTCGCCAGCGGCTCGCCCATGCCCATCAGAACAATATGGGTGATGCGCTGATCCTCCCCCAGGGTTCGACCTGCCTCGATGATTTGATCGACCATCTCACTCGCCGTTAAATTGCGCTTGAGCCCCAAAACCGCCGTAGCGCAGAACGCGCAGCCAAAGCCGCAACCCGCCTGGGTCGAGATACAGAGGGTTAACCGCCGCGCCTCGGGAATCAGCACGCTCTCGATGCTGGCGCCGTCGCCAAGGCCAAAGAGGAACTTGACTGTGCCATCATCCGACTGCGCGCGGCGAATCGTCGTTAGCCGGCCGATCGTGAAATTCGCTTCCAACTGTTCGCGCAACGGCCGTGATAGATTGGTCATCTCGCTGAAAGACGTCGCCCGTTTTTGAAACAACCACTGGCGGATCTGCTTGGCGCGGTAGGCCGGCTGTTGGCGATCAGCGAGAAACGCCATCAGCTCCCGGAAGCTCAAGTTTTTGATGTTGGGCTTCACCTACGAATCCAACCTTGAGTGGGCCGCGCTGCGGCGCTTAAAGAACTTCGTCGGGCCTGAAAAAGAAGCTAATCTCACTTGCTGCGGTTTCCGGACTGTCCGAACCGTGGACCGCGTTCTGCTCCACGTCATGGCCCCAGTCCTTCCGAATCGTCCCGGGCGCGGCCTTGGCCGGATCGGTCGCTCCCATGATTTCCCGGTTCTTGAGAATCGCGTTTTCGCCTTCGAGCACCGCAACGAAGATCGGTCCGGAAGACATGTAAGCGCACAAACCAGTGAAAAAGGGCCGCTCCTTGTGCACCCCATAAAATGCCTGCGCGCGTTCCGGGGTAAGTTTCAGGAGTTTTCCCGCGGCGATTCTCAGCCCGGCGCCTTCGAAACGGCGCAGAATCTCGCCGATGAGATTTCTGCCGACCGCGTCGGGCTTGATGATCGACAAAGTTTTTTCCACGCTCATGGTTTTGCTAACGCCTCCTGCATCGTTCTGCCGATGGTCGCCGGTGACGACGCCATGCGAATCCCGGCCTGCTTCATCGCGGCGATTTTTTCCTTGGCCGTTCCTTTGCCGCCGGCAATGATCGCCCCGGCGTGGCCCATCCGTTTACCGGCCGGCGCCGTCTGCCCTGCAATAAATCCTGCGACCGGCTTTTTCATATTCTTTTCGATCCAGGCAGCGGCTTCCTCTTCGGCGCTGCCGCCGATCTCGCCGATCATGACCACGCCTTCCGTCGCAGGATCCTCGTTGAACATTCTCAAGACGTCGACGAATTCGAATCCATGCACGGGATCGCCGCCGATGCCGACACACGTCGACTGGCCCAGATCCAAACGCGTGAGCTGATCCACCGCTTCGTAGGTCAGCGTGCCGCTACGCGACACCACTCCGATGCTTCCCGGCTTATGAATATGACCCGGCATGATGCCGATCTTGCACTCGCCAGGCGTAATCGTTCCCGGACAATTGGGCCCGAGGAGCTGCGAGCTGCGTCCGGCGAGATAACGCTTCACCTTGACCATGTCGCGCACCGGTACGCCCTCGGTGATGCAAATGATCAGCGCAATCGCCGCATCAGCCGCTTCGAGGATAGCGTCAGCGGCAAACGGCGGCGGCACGTAAATGACGCTCGCGTTGGCGCCGCTTTCCTTGACCGCGCGCTCGACCGTGTCGAATATCGGAATGCTTTCGTAGGCCGTGCCGCCTTTGCCCGGGGTCACGCCGGCAACCATTTGGGTGCCGTACTCCTTGCACGCCTTGGTATGAAACTGTCCGGTCGCCCCGGTGATTCCTTGGGTCAAAACCCGCGTGTTCTTGTTGACTAAGATCGACATCTGTCAAAGTGTAAGGAGTGAGGAGTAAGGTGTCAGGAGTTCTCGCCTCACGCCTCACCACTCACTCCTTACACCTTACTCCTTACTGCAGAGACGATCTTTTCCGCCGCTTCCGCCATCGTCTCGGCGGGAATGATCGCCATGCCGGAATCGCCGAGAATTTTCTTGCCGATCTCCACATTGGTACCTTGCATGCGGACGACCAACGGGATGCTGATCTTGAGCTCGCGCGCCGCCGCAACCACCCCTTCAGCCAAAACATCGCAGCGCATGATGCCGCCAAAAATGTTGATCAGCACGCCGCGCACGCGCGCGTCGGCCAGGAGAATACGGAAGGCCTGCGCGACCTTTTCTTTGTCGGCGCCGCCACCGACGTCGAGAAAGTTTGCCGGCTCGCCGCCATAAAGCTTGATGATGTCCATGGTCGCCATGGCTAAGCCGGCGCCGTTGACCATGCAGGCGATGTTGCCGTCCAAGGAAATATAAGAAAGATCATACTTGCTGGCTTCGACCTCGCGCGGGTCTTCTTCGTGAAGATCGCGCAATGACAGGATGTCTTTCTGGCGAAAGAAAGCGTTGCTGTCGAAATTCATCTTGGCGTCGAGCGCCATCACCTGACCTTCTTGTGTGATGATCAGCGGATTGATTTCTGCCAAAGACGCGTCGCACTCTTCGTAGGCGCGATAAAGCGCCTGCATGACGCCCGCCATTTTGCCCGTTAACTCAGAAGGCACGCCCAGGGCATAGGCGAGCCGCCGGCATTGAAAGGCGCCGAGACCGATCACCGGATCGATCGTTTCTTTGAGAATCTTTTCGGGATGATGCGCCGCGACCTCTTCGATCTCGACACCGCCCTCCCGGGAGCCGATAACCGTGACGCGCGACTGCGCTCGATCGAGCACCATCGCGAGGTACAACTCGCGCTCGATGTTGAGTGCCTGCTCCACCAGCACTCGCCTGACCTGCCGCCCTTCCGAACCGGTTTGATGCGTGACTAAGCTTTTGCCGAGCATGGCGCGCGCTGCTTCCATTGCTTCGTCGGGCCCCTTGACGACTTTCACGCCACCGCCCTTGCCACGCCCGCCGGCATGAATTTGCGCTTTAACGACCGACACTCCGCCGCCGAGTTCAAGCGCCGCCGCTTTGGCTTGTTCCGGTGTCGTCGCCACAATGCCGCGCGGCACCGGCACACCGAAGCGCCTGAGAATTTCTTTGGCCTGAAATTCGTGAATGTTCATGTTGCTGAAAGTCAGACTGGCTGCGAGGCAAACAAGTGGAGTGATGGAGTCGTGGAGTACTGGAGTGTTGGGTCTTAAAACCCTTTACTCCAACTCTTCCATCACTCCAATACTCCAGTGGTCTCGGCACGCTCTACCGAGCTTACGCTGCGCCCAAGACACGGTTCATCGCCTGTACAATTTCTTTAACATGGCTGAGGGATTCATCGAAGGCCTTCTTGTCGGCAGCATTGAGATGAATATCGATGATTTTCTCAACGCCGCCGGCTCCGATCATAACCGGCACGCAGAAATAATAACCCTTGACGCCGTATTCGCCTTCAAGCAACGCCGCGCACGGTAAAATTTCCTTTTTATCGAAGAGAAAGGCCTCGGTCATCTGAATTGCGGCAGACGCCGGCGAAAAATAGGCCGAGCCGGTCTTTAACAGAGCGACGACTTCACCTCCCGCGTTGCGCACCCGGGCTTCGATCTCATCGAGCCGTTTCGGCTCGATCAACTTCTCCACCGGAACGCCGCCAACGATGCACGAACTGCGCACCGGCACCATATCATCGCCGTGTCCGCCCAAAACCATCGCCTGCACGCTCTTCACGGAAACATTGAGCTCCTTGGCGATAAAGGACCGATAACGTGACGAATCCAAGATCCCCGATTGACCGACGACACGGTTCTTTGGAAAGCCGAGCGTGCGCTGCATCAAGGTCACCATGGCATCGAGCGGATTGGTAATAACGATGACGAAAGAACTGGGAGCGTGGTTCTTGATGCCGTCGGCAACGGAGTTAAGGATCTTGGCGTTGGTTCCGAGCAAGTCATCGCGGCTCATGCCCGGCTTGCGGGCAATCCCGGCGGTCACAATACAAACGTCGGCTCCCTCGATGTCGTCGTATTTGTTGGTCCCGATGACGTTGCCGTCGAAGCCTTCAACCGGCCCGGCGTGCGATAGATCGAGGGCCTTGCCCTGCGGCAGTCCTTCAACAACGTCAAAAAGGACGACATCGCCGAGTCCCTTCAAAAGCGCCAGATGGGCCATCGACCCGCCGATATTGCCGGCACCGATCAATGCGATTTTCTTCCTTGCCATAATTGCCTCGCACCCAACTCAAACAGGCTTACATGTTGGTGATAATCGCGTCGCCGAAGCCCGAACAGCTGACGAGCTTCGCGCCGGGCATGAGCCGCTCAAAGTCGTAGGTGACCGTCTTTTTGTTGACCGCGCCCTCGATGCCTTTGATGATCAAGTCTGCAGCTTCCGACCAGCCCATGTAGCGCAGCATCATCTCGCCGGAGAGAATGACCGAGCCGGGATTGACCTTATCGAGATCGGCATATTTTGGCGCCGTTCCATGAGTCGCCTCAAAAACCGCGTGTCCCGATTCGTAATTGATATTGGCGCCGGGCGCGATACCAATGCCGCCCACCTGAGCCGCGAGAGCATCCGACAAATAATCGCCGTTCAGGTTCAACGTCGCGATCACATCGTAATCCTTCGGCCGGATGAGCACGAACTGCAAGGTGACGTCGGCAATGGAATCTTTCAGCATCAGCTTCTTCTTCCATTTGCCTTCGCCATGGCTGGGCCAGAGCTTGAGCGCCTCTTCAACTTCCTTCTTGATATCGTTTTGCTGATCAGGGGACATCATTTCGAAGCCAGGATCGATCATCTTGGCGTTTTCCGCGGCGCTCAAATTCGGATTGGCTTCTTTATTGCCCAAGATCCACGATTCGCGCTCGGTGACAACGTCGTTACGGAACTCGCGCTTGGCGAGCGCGTAGCCCCATTCCATAAACGCGCCCTCGGTGTATTTCATGATGTTGCCCTTGTGGACGAAATTGATGTTCTTGCGCTGGTTGGCGAGCGCCCACTGAATCGCCGCGCGCACCAACCGCTCCGTGCCTTCGACCGAAACGGGCTTCAAGCCGACCGCAGCGGTGTTTGGAAAGCGAATCTTGGCAAACTCCTTGGGGAACGTTTCTTTGAGGATCGACTTGAATTTGGCGTTGGCTTCGGTGCCGTTAGGAAACTCGATTCCGGTGTAGATATCCTCGGTGTTTTCGCGGAACACCACCATATCGACATACTCGGGATGTTTGAGCGGCGAAGGCACGCCGTTGAAATAGCGCACTGGCCGTTGGCAGACGTACAAATCGAGCAGCTTACGCAGGCCGACGTTGAGCGAGGTCATGCCGCCGCCGATGGGCGTGGTGAGCGGGCCCTTGATGCCGACGAGAAATTCCGAAAACGCCGGCACGGTTTCGTCGTGCAACCAGCTATTGTACTGCTTAAAGGACTTCTCACCGGCGTAAACTTCCATCCAGTGGATTTTCTTTTTACCCTTGTAAGCTTTATCCACCGCCGCGTCGAATACGCGCACCGACGCGCGCCAGATGTCACGGCCGGTGCCGTCACCCTCGATGAATGGAATGATCGGATTATCGGGAACCTGAAGCTGCTTGTTGGCACCCATCGTGATCTTTGCGCCGTCCTTCGGGACTTTTACCACTTTATACTCTGCCATAGGCCTCCTCACCTGCAAAAATAGCCTAAGGGTAGAGGCGGATTTCCACCGCTCCTTAGGCTATTCGCGTCTCAAAGTATTCGGAACTGACAAAAACTAACTGATTACCCAGAGCGAGTCAAGGTACCTAACTACTCGTTTTTCTTCCGCTCTAGCCATTTTTCCAGATGGCGTCCGGCAACCTCACGGCCGCCCAGTCCGAAAGCCAGCGCAAGCGCTAAACAGACGGCCCCAAAAACTAAAATGAATGCCCAGATGACGATCTCGGTCGCGATATCGAGGATTTCAAAAATACCGGCGACAACGAATATTGTGGTGCCGATATAGGCGGCGCGGCCGATCGCACCTGCCTGTTCCAAACCGGCATTGGCACACGAAGTGCGCGTGACGGTTTCCAAAAAATTGGCAAAATATAAACCGAGGATGAGCGTCACCAGAGCGGCGACGATCTTGGGAATGTACAAGTAGATCGTGTGTAGCGTGTCCGTGGCACCGCTCAGGTTGAGCGTTTCAAGCGTGGTCACGATGGCGATCAGAAACAAGAACCAGAATACCAAAAGCCCGAGGATATCCGACGGCGATTGCTTGATACCGCCGCGCTCCAGAATCTGGGTCATGCCGGCGCGTGCCGCCAGAGTGTCGAACTGACAGAGCTTGAGCAGGCGTATGACGATTCTCTTGATCAAGTTACAGATCACCCAGCCGAGCACGATGATCGCCCCGGCAAAAATCAGGTTCGGCAGCAATACCGCGATCTTCGTGACGAACGCATCCCAAAACCCGGTGACCGTAACGATCGGATTCATCGATTCCTCCTGCGCGCACGGAAAATTTGACTCTAAGCCGACAAAACTCGCGCACTTTCAAAGTGAGCGAGGGCGGTGAGACCGGAAGCCGTGGGCACCCGAGCGTACAGGTTGCCGTAAAGCCCGACCGCACGAAGCATCAGCGTCGGTGAGGCTGCGGGGTGGCCCATCAAGGCAGTATCCATTGCCACGGCCGTAGGGCTTACCGCCTGAGTGACATCGAAATAATGCCGGATTAGGTTTAACTATTTAGATTAAATAGGGGAGTCACGCCAACGATGTCAATCCGTTGCGGCAAAAACCCTAAATTTTAGCTCTACTTGAATCCATCCAGTGCGCCCACTATATTCGATCAACTCGGTGCTTCGGCTATGCCTTTCATTCGCTTGATCGGACCCCAATTTTGCGCGTAACCGCCGACAAACTCGCCAAAGCATTTGGTTTCTTGTGGGCGCTCAGGGAGCTCGACCTCGAGCTTACGCCCGGCGAGTGCGTGGCGCTGCTCGGCCCCAACGGCGCCGGCAAGACGACCTTGTTGAAACTTCTCGCCGGTCTAATCCCCCCCACCAGCGGTCAGATTCTTTTGGACGGCGAGGATTTCTCGCGCGGCGCGGCGGCGCTCCGAGCCCGAGTCGGCTTGCTGGAGCCGGCCGGACATCTCTACGAGAACTTGACCGTCACAGAGAACCTGGCTTTTTTTACGCGGCTCTACGATCGCAATAGCGCAGCTCGCGCCATCGACGCAGCGCTGGCGCACGTCGGCTTGGGCCGCCGTGCGGGCGACTACGTGGCCAACTTATCGAGCGGCATGAAATGCCGCCTGTCGATTGCCAAGTGGCTGCTCTTGGAGCCTGAGCTTCTGTTGCTCGACGAGCCCTATGGAGTGCTCGACGGCAGCGGCGTCGATCTGCTCGAAGACTTTCTCAAAGATCAATGCGCCAAGGGCGGCATCGTCGTCATGGCCTCGCATCATGTCTCGCGCGTGCTCGATCTATGCGAGCGCGCGATCATTTTGAGTCAAGGGCGCCTCACATTCAACGAGACCAAGCGCCAGCCCTGGCCGAGCTTCGATCAGGCGTTCCGTGAGTTCTTGCCCCACGGTGGCGCATGACCCTGCTACGCCAAACGTATTTGGTGCTTTGTAAAGACCTGCGCTTGGAGCTGCGCCGCCGCGACAGCCTGCTGACGATGTTTTTTTTCGGCACCTTGCTGCTGTTTGTCTTTCATTTTTCGTTCGATCTCGTTCCGGAAAGAGTTGTCGAAATGGCGCCGGCGCTGCTCTGGCTGGCTTTTCTCTTCACGGGTACCCTTGGCCTCGCGCAACTTTTTCAAGCCGAGCGCGAAAATCATTGCTTCGATGCCCTGCTGCTCTCGCCGCTCGATCGCGGCGCGCTGTTTCTTGCCAAAACCGGCTTCAACTTGATTCTCATGGTGCTTGTCGAAATTGTGGTCATTCCGCTGTTTTGGATACTGTTCAACATGCGTTCATGGAATTTGCTACCGCAAGTTTTTCTGGTTACCTTACTTGGGACCGTCGGCTTCTGTGTCTTGGGTACGCTTATGTCGGCAATCACATTGAGGGCCCGGGCGCGCGAGCTCTTGCTGCCCCTCGTGCTCTTTCCGCTGATGATCCCGGTGATTCTGGCCACCATTCGCTGCATGGAAGAGGTGTTGCACGCCGGCCAGATCGGCGATGCCATGCCGTGGCTGCGTCTGCTTTTGGGTTTTGACGTGATATTCATGACGGCGGGAGTGCTCATCTTCGATTGGGTGATCGAGAGCTGAACGTGGCGAAACAGCATCGAGGCGTGAACAAGCGCAAAGGTCTTCTCGGCGCTCTGGCGCTGGTGGCGATCGCCGTCGGTCTTTATTGGTCTTTGATCGTCGCCCCGCCGGATGCGTATCAGGGCGAGGTGCAGCGCATTATGTACTTGCATCTGCCGAGTATCTTGATCGCGTATCTTTCCTATTTTTTGGTTTTTGTCGGCAGCGCTTTGTATCTTTGGAAACGCGAAAAGCGCGACGATATCTTGGCCCACGCCGCCGCCGAGATCGGCGTGCTGTTTACCGCGCTGACGATCATCGAGGGCTCGATCTGGGGCCGGCCGACCTGGGGAGTATGGTGGACCTGGGACGCGCGCTTAACCTTAACGGCAATTTTGCTATTGATTTATGTAGGCTATCTGATGCTGCGCTCGCTCATTGAGGACGAGCAACGCGCCGCCACCGCGGCGGCCGTGCTCGGTATCATCGGTTTTCTCGACATTCCGTTGATTCACATGTCGGTTTACTGGTGGCGCACCTTGCATCAGCCGCCGTCGATCTTGCGGCCCGACAAATTGCCGTGGGAAAACGTTCATCCGAGCATGTTGACCGCTCTGACGATCAGCTTCATCGGCTTTTTGCTGCTTTATTTTTATCTATTGTCGCTGCGTTATCGTATCGGCGAGATGCGCCAGGAAATCAAGGCGCTGCGGCTCGAGCGAGGCGCAGGGTGAGGGCCTGGGGTTTTGTCGCGGCGGCGTATGGAATTGTCTGGGGGGCTATCCTGATGTATCTCTATGGCTTGAAGCGCCGCTACCATCGGGCAGCCGCGGAACTCGAGCAACTCCGGTCGATGGAGGCGACCGCCGGCGATGAAGAAAAATAGGCGTTTTCTAATTGGCGGAGTCATTATTCTCGCCGCGCTCTCGTACATGATTTACGGCGGCATGCAGGAAGCGATCGTCTATTTCGTCACGCCGTCTGAGCTCAAAGCCAAAGAAGGCTCCTCCTCCGAAAAGTTTCTCCGCATGGGCGGCATGGTAGTCAAAGGCTCCATGCAAAAAGACCTGCAGAATTTAACCTACCGCTTCGAGCTCACCGACGGCGGCGC
>Ga0075311_1000154_pt1 | contig 11320 bp, 9 predicted proteins | sample MayberryNE_Catta_FD_120044 | JGI IMG/M metagenome (GOLD analysis project Ga0075311, IMG submission 120044) | Natural and restored wetland microbial communities from the San Francisco Bay, California, USA, that impact long-term carbon... | ecosystem: Environmental > Terrestrial > Soil > Wetlands ...
AGAAGTCTAGGGCTCGGATCAAGCGGCCCTCCTGCTAGGGTGTATCAATTAGTTTACTGCGTGTAACCAAAGTAGACGTCGGAAGCTCAACTCAACTGCAGAAGTTCCAGCTCATCGCTCTTCACCGCAGTCTTCTCAGACTGCTTTCACGCAATTCCCTTCTCAATTCAACGACACATTTCGGATGTTCCGCTCTCCGATTCTTGGCACACGATTTGCCCTTTCACCTAGCGACGCCCCGCAACGTTCCAGAAGGAGGGATCCAGATGAAAACCGAGCTTCCACTGCTTCCTGGGGTGATTGTGGCAGTCACCATAGAAGTCACCGAAGCCTCGAAACACCGCCCTAACCGGTTACCCCATTGACAGGATGGAGCGGGTACCATGTTTGTCTTGCACCTCGCCTCTTTCGGACTCGTAACTCTCTTAGCCTCGAACCTGTACGCAGCTTCCGTCGCTCTTTATGCGGGAACGTTCGATCCCCCGACTCGGTCTGAAGAACGTATCATCCGTTGCGCTTTAGGTGATCTCGAGCTCTCGCAGGAATGTGAGCAAGTCGGCGACGAGATTTCTCGCGTGCTGATTTTGGTCAACGAAGACGGCGAACAAGACACTCTCGCATCGACAAGAGAACGGCTGCTCATGGTCAAGAAAGCATTTCAAGATTACCAAGACCGTGTCGAGGTTCTGCCTTCAACGCCGGCTCAAACGGCGCAGCGATTTCGCGCCCTGCTTGCCGATCCAAGCGTTGACCAATTATTCCACATCATTGGTCCGGAGCCTCTTTTAAACTTGGATCCTGTTCCGGCTGGATATCAAAGTAAGATCATTCGGGTTCGATTTCCGCTCGAGCACGAGAACAGCTTCCAAACACGCACGTTTTTACATGGCCAGCTCCTGTCGGGCTCGCAAGAAGTCATTGCGAGACTCGGTCTGTACCAAACTCTAGATGAGGATTTACCGGAGTTGCAAAAGCTATTGTTCGAAGAAGGTTGGCGGGCTTTTTTAACTGACCTGACTTCCGCCTGCCCGACTATTCTGACCGAGGAGACCTGCGACCGGGTCGCGTCGAAATGGAGGAGTGTGTCGGTCGTAAGCGATGATCAGACAAGAAAGATGAAGCGGACCGGTTTTACAAAAAAAGATGCGCTCGTCTATAAGGCACGGCAATCCCAGGATCGCTGGGCGGAAAAATTTGCGAAAACGGCGGCGAGATTTCTCGAAGAGTCCGATAGCTACGAGCGATTCAGACAGGTTGCCGAGGATCTGGTGGCTAAAAGGGTACAGGGCTATCCGTCCGGCAAACTTCCTCATCTGAGAAGGGTTTACGTTCACAATGATTTCTCATCAGTTCAGTCATTAAAGGTCATCACGCGTGCCGTCCCATGTTCGGCCCCGGACGGGCCGTATCATATGGATATGGAGCGGTACTTGGCTGACCGTTTTCCAAGAGCTTTTGCACGATTTTTGACTGACAAATTGCGCCACAGCTCCAGCCTTCCCATCGAACTTTACGTGCACAATCATTCGATCGACGACGCTTATGCATTCCATCGTCGAGAACAGTTTGACACGTTTTACTTTCTTCAAACCCGGCGAGGTCAACATCATCGCGATATACATCTCGCCGTAAGAGCGGAACCGCGCGCGTATCGAGTCGTCTTAACCGGCGTACGCGGCAATAACCGGCAGGCCAATGTCCTATGCCAGATTCATCGGACTGGTATTTTTGCACAATACCGGTTCGTGCAGGCTAATCAGGCGCAGCCTTTGTTTGTCTTGAATTCTCAGGGCCTGTCCCTGAGGCTCGATGAAAATGATTTGCTACTTTTCGGATTTAAAGGGAACTGGTCGAGGATGCTTGCGGCGCTAAATTGGGAAAAGACCCCTCTGGTAAAGAAAGGGTTGGATATCGACCTCTTCACCCATCCGACAACCAAGCGGAAGCTGATCATTGCCCGCAATGTTTACGGTGACGATACCGACATCATACTGGAGACTTTCTACAACAAAGGCTTACGAAGGGTCGTCTATTTGGGCAGCGCGGGAGCGATCGCGGACTATCAAATTGGCGATGTGGTGATTCCCAACGAGTTCGTCAGTCGCAACTCCGATCCGATACCATTTCCGGACAATTTCGCTTACGAGCTCTGGCCTGAGCTGTCCTCGCTGTTAACCGTGCATGCACGGAAGAAACATGGGTGGGTACCGACGCTCTTTGATGAAACTAAAGATCTCTTGCTGGATTGGCGCGCAAAGTCGATTGGCGCCGTGGATATAGAGGGATTGCATCTCGCAAGATTTGCTCGGAGCCGTCCCGATCTCAAAATGGCGATCTTCTTCGTAATCAGCGACCAGACGTTGGGTGAAACGACCATCGAGCAGACCAATGCTCACCGCCAAGTCATTGATGGTTCGGTAAATAAACTCATGGCGCTGGGTCTTCGTAAACTGCTGGAGCCCCCGCAATTCGTGTTTGAAGGCACTCAGTCACACAAGACTCCCTTGAAACACCAGCCGGCCGCCGGGATCCATCAGAAGAGCACAGCGCCGGACAGAATCAGTGCCGCCGCGCAAATGGAATGAAGTAGCACCGGCCCAAAGATGCTCCCTGAACGCTCTCGCACTACACCGGACGCCAGGCCGAAGGTCAGAGCCGCTGCGACAGTGACCAATAACTTATTCGTATGGAGCTCGCCGTTTGAGAAACCCCAGAGCAGAAGTGCCGACGCCGCAGCATAGACTGTACTCGAAATAAGAGTAGGCCAGGAGCGCCACCAGTGCCCCACGCTTCCTTGTATCGGGAGGCGTAACGCAAGAGATCCTAGGATCACACCTCGGAAAAGCAACTCGGCTGCGATCGGAAGAAGTAAGGCGAACGAAGCGGTGAATTGGCTCAGGCTGTGCGAGCCGATCCCATAACCGAGCGATCCAGGCGTCCAGACCCCACCGGTCAGAGCGGCGATGAATACGGCGGGGAGCGCGGTCAGCCAGCGAAAACCGCTAGGTGCTCGCCAACCATAAAGTCCCGGAGCCCGGCGAGCTTTCCACCAAAATAGAGCGGCCGCCGTGACCGGGAGAATAACGACCGACAGCAGCAGCGTTTCTGGCGCCACATAGCCACGCTCGCGAAGCCGGTTGGCGATGACCATAAACGTCAGTGCTGGCAACAAGCCCATCAAACAGAGAAACACTGCGCGTGGGATTTCGGAGATGACATCAAGGATGGTCGGCTGTCGGAAGGCGTCCCGTACCGCTGCAACGATCTGATCCGGGATCAGACCTGTGCCACCGTCACGCGGAGAAGCGCCAATCTCCGCTGAGCCGCCCCAGCGGTTTTGCGAGCCACGTCGCACCGCCGGGTCCAAAAGATTGAGCCGCTCGTAGGCCCGTTCAAGCGTTGTTGAAAGCGCGCGATCGACTTGGCGCACATCATACGACGACGGAGCATTTTGCAATATCAATACGCCCAACCGGTCCCCGTAAATTTTTCCAAGCCGCCGTTCGACTTCGTTAATGCCAGCCTCAGAACGGCAGACGACGACAACCGATCCGTTTGCGATTTCGGCTCGCGCGAGTTCATCCATCTCAGGCAGTCCGTCAAAATCTTCCGGCGAATAGATCAGTCGGTCGAGGGCCCGGAGCCGGTCGGCGATGTAGTCCAGCAGATCGATTTCAGCCCACTGTCCGTAATGCTTAAATACGAGCTCCTGCTGCTGTAATTCTTTCAACATTGTGGAGGTTGAACGGAGCAGGTCCCGAGGAAGCGCGGATAAGCAGTGCGCGTCGGCACCGTGAGCATCAATGACGCCTTCGAGACGCAACAGGGGTATCACCCTGGCAAGCACTTCAGAGTTAGCCGTGAGACGAAGGTGATTTAAGAGCACCCAAACGGCAAAAATGGTGTCGAGGTCGCCATCGTTTGCCAACACTACCCAATCGCGCGCTCGGAGGTCGGCAAGCTTGCGAGTCAAGATGATAGCCTGTTCGCAAGTAGCCAAGGAATGAATCGATCCCTGCTGATGGTCGAGGTTGTAGACTGCCTTCTCAAAGTCCGCAAATGGCGCGCCTTGCGCTGCGCCGTCAAGAAAAATAGTTCCGGACGGGTAATTGCGCGCCTGTTTGGCAGATATCTGCACTCGGCGTACGTCGCGAACCGTGACCGTGGGTGCTTCGACGCATGTCAGGACTTTTTCCTTGGCGTCGTTGCTGAGCCGGTACCGATCAGGAACTGCTGACGTCTCGACCCGCTCGGCTGACGGCTGTTTCGGTGCGGCGTCGACTGCTGGCTGCTCCCAGCTATCGTTCTTCGTGGCGGATTTCTGCGGGGTGTCTCTCGTCAATCCCCAGGCAAGCTCGGGTATAGATTTATTTGCTAGGCGTTCACGCTCCAGCAGCAAGGTGCGAGCTTCGTGGAGAGAGCGACATCGGAGCAATGCGTCGCGCACTTGATGAAGGGAATCATCAGATTCTTCTACTGCGGGCGAAAACATGGCCTTTAATTTGTGAATATAATCGCTGTAACCTCCAGCCCTCGTTGGATTGTATTCCCAAACAGTCTGCCAGGGCATAAAACCGCCTAAAGCAAGGCGTACGAGTTCAATAGAGGGCGCTGGCATACCTGCGACCAATACAACCGCCCGTTCGCCGCTTTCGAATTTGATCTGCTGGAAACGTTTGCGTTCCGTAAAGTGACGGAGAACCCGTAGGACGGGGCCAATTCCTGTTTCCATGCCGAGCATCACCTTCGCTCCTTCGGTTTGTCAGAATTTAATAAAGTTCGTGGTTGTGAGAGACAAATCTTGTGCAAGCTTCGCTTCGCATCTTGGACGGTCGGCGGGTGTAGTCCATTGAAAATTCCATCGTCTTTCTTTCTCGGCGACCCCGCGCTTTTAGCGCGGAATCGCGCCACCCGGAATTCAGAAAACGCAAAGATTGCTCAATGCCGATTGTTCGCGGCCATAAAACAACCTTTGGATGATTTGTCAACGCGCTCTAGTTACACCGGACTAGAGTGAAAATGTATTTCTTGACCTTGTTGTTACCGAATTGTCTGTGCTGCTTCTAGGGTCGCCTACCTGGCCAACCCACCGACTCTACTTGTCGGCCCCCAACAATATCCAGAGCAATGATTATGCCCTACCCGTCGTCTTCAGAGGAGTGGCTAAAATACACAAATGGGGGCATCCCGCAGGGCAACAGATGACAATAGTCCGGCGATAAGAACACGGATTCGAGTAAAGTTGTGCGAAAATGTGCTCTTTTCCCAAGCAAACCCGCGATCGGAGCAAACAGCAGGAATCCTGGTAGAAGACCTGATCCACCACCGGGGTCGAATACTGTGACCCCATTCGACTGAGCCAACCTCTCCAAAAACTCTGATAGTCTCGAGTTTGATCCACCAGCGTCCGACGATCAGCGGCTGATTGACGGGCGAGCCGGACTGGACTAGACGTAGTCCATTATGACTAAGGTGAATATCCATCAGGCAAAGACGCAATTTTCCCGGCTGATCGATCTGGCTGCCGCCGGTGAAGAAGTGATTATCGCAAAATCAGGGAACCCCGTTGCTCGGTTAGTTCCTTACACATCGAAAGACGCCGTACGTCGGCCCGGGAGCCTGCGTGGCAAAATTCGCATCAAGAAAAACTTCGACGAGCCCCTTCCGAAAGAGCTGCTGGCGCACTTCCAAGCGAAGTCGTAGACCGTGCGACTGCTTCTCGACACGCATGTCCTTCTTTGGTGGTTGTCCGATGACCGCAAACTAGCGAAAAACGCGCGCGATCTTATCATCAACCCCGCTAACGACGTGCTGGTGAGCTCGGCGTCGGCTTGGGAAATCTCGATCAAGGCAACGTTGGGACGACTCGAGATAGAACTGGACGATCTCGCGGATGCGATTGTAAGAAACGGGTTTCGGCCGCTGCCGATTGATTTGCAACACCGCCTAACCGCCGGCCGCCTGCCCAAGGTACATCGGGATCCTTTCGATCGCATGCTCGTTGCGCAAGCCAGCGTCGAGGAACTGCGAATTATTTCGCACGACCGGGTGTTTGAGCGCTACGGGCTTAGGGATGCAGGATTGCCGCCGACCATCGTGTGAGTCGGTCTCCGATCTTCGCGCCTTTGCGCCTTTGCGGGAAAATATTTCTTTTTCCGACTCGGATGATCTCCCGCCAAGGCGCAGAGACGCCAAGGTAGGATTAAAAAAAGGGGGCACGGATTACCGTGCCCCCTTTGATTTAGACTGGCCGCAATTTCCTTTAATGGTGCGCGGCGGCTTGTTCGTCCAGGGATAGATTGATGTGATGATGCGATTTGGATACCGGGCCGATGCCTTTGATGATGGTCTGCCAGTGGTTTCCCTCATCCTCGCTGTAGAAGACGTCTCCGTCCGTGGTGCCGGCGAAAATCGCATAGCCGCCGTTCCAAACATCCATTGCCATGCCTTCGATGTTGGCGCGGATGTGATCGGGCAAGCCGCCGGTCAAAATATCCCAGCTCTTGCCCCCGTCGCGACTGCGTGCGATGCGCGCGTCCGCGGTGTGCAGTTTTCTCCAGGTGCCGGGGCCGGTCTTGGCGCCCGCGACGAACAGCAAGTTCGGATCGCCGGGATGGACGAAGAACGGATCGACGTAGCCGATGCGAAAATCTCTCGGCGTCATGCTCTTCCAGGTCGTGCCGCCGTCGCTGCTGACACAAAAACCCGCGGGTGTTTCGGGACCGCAATTGGTCGTCGGCGCGGTGCCGTAGAGCTTGCTCGGATCGTTGGTCGGAATCAGCACGCGATGCGCGTCCGGATTGATGCTGTCGATAGTCGTCCAGGTCTGACCGCCATCGGTGCTGCGCAGAAAACCGCCCACTTCGACGGCCACATGGATAATCTTTGGATCCTTCGGGTGAAAGGTAATGCTTTTTGCATGAGCCTGGTGTGGCGGTCCGGGAAAGGTCCATTTTTCGACGCCTGGCACTTGGCGCAAGCCCGGCAGCTCCGTCCAGCTTTTGCCGAGATCGTCACTGTAGAACAGATGCGCGGGCTGGGTGCCGGCGTAAACGCGCGGTTTGCCATTGACCACCTGGGTGGCAAGCGAATAGATCTCTTTGTCGCCGATGCCGTTATCGCGCCGCTCCCAAGTTTTGCCAACATCCGAGCTGGCGTAAATCTCACAACTATAAGTCCCGCCGAAGAGCGTTTGGGTGATGGGCTCGAAGATGATCGAGCTAAAGTGCTTGCCCGGAACCATCGTCCCCTGACTCTCCCAGGAGCCGTTGCGCTTGTGAAACGCGAAGATGCCGTCTACGGTGCCGACCAGTAAATGATCCTTTGCCGCCTCGCCTTCGGTGAGTGACTGGCCTCCAGGTGACAAACATACGAACATGGCGTCCTCCTTTCCTAGTTACCCGATTCCTTTGTGGTAAACGAATGTACAACCTAACCGTGCTTCACTCTACTTAAGGTTCCGCCCTCTCGTCAAGGCGGCGCATCACGAACCCGATCATCGACGGCACGTCAGCGCACGCCGTGACAATAAACACATGCGCCGGTGAGCGAATGGGCCAGCACTAAATTGGCTGGATCTCGTTCGATCGCTTCGCGAGCCAGGCGGATGTCTTGTCTGAATTTGGCCAGGTTCATGTCGATCAAAGGGTGATTCGATGGCCAGCCGGACTTGTCCAAGCTGCGCAACGCCGCATCCATCCCAGCGAGATCGGCAAGCATTTGCTCGCGACGATCTTGAGTTTTTGCCGCGTCGATATCGCGATCCAGCTCGCGAACGTGATAAGCCAACCGCCACATCGCGGAGTGCAGTTGCTCGCGTTCGATGTATCGAAAATCGGGTGGGTAGGTATATTGCCGCAGCCAGCGGGCGAACCCGGCGCAGCCTTGTAGCTGCGCGCAGATATAGAGTAGAACCATCAAACGTCCGGGTGATTTCATGGTCCAAAGAGCAAGCGCTAGATTCGTGCTTTGGAGCGCGGGGAGGCCTTACGCTACATGCTTAGCTGTATCGATGTCGGTTCCATGTCCGATCAGCAACCCTCGGACGAAAAGCTGCAAGCGCTCGCGCTCGCTCTCCTGCCACTGAATAAACTCGACGCCGGCGCCGCCTTTGCGCGTGCTGCGCACAAGCGCGGCGTCGATGATCACTGGCGGCAGTTCGCCGGAGATTTGCAATACCAGCCGCACGACGTTTCCGATGGCAAGAGCGCTGCCAGTTGCGAAGCCGCAGCCACCCATCGAAATATTGAGCAGGGTTCCGTCCCCCGTAAGTCCCTCGCCGCTGAAAGTGACCGGCAGCTTCCTTTCCATGCGTTGATACTGGCGGCGATCCTCGCGGACGCGGCTATAGCGAACGCCCCATCGCAGAGAGCGGAAACGGTGGCCACAGAGTTGGCATTTAAATGGATACACGTAAAACATGCTCAAAATGGCTTCCAGCCAACCCGCTCTCGCTATTCGCCGGACAAAATCGCGCGCGCAGCTCGGACATTTTACGCTTGCCATGAAATCTCTTTCATTGGGCTACCTGCCGTTTGGCGGAAAATTGAATACTCCCCGTTCGCGCTGAGCACGCCAAACGCGTCTCAACGTCAACTGCTTTCTTCTTCGCGACTTTGCGCCTTTGCGCTAAATATTCCGATCATTTTTGGTTACGGCTGCGTCGCACCGAAGAACCGTCACTCGGTAAGCACTTGTTTCATGCGCTCGGCAATCTCAGGCGGCTGTGAGACGATTTCCTTGGCGAATTTTTGCAACTCCTCGCCAAAATCGGGATTGGTCGCGAACTTTCTTGCTCTCACGTCAACCTGAAACGCCGGGTCGGCCATGGTTTTTCGAAAGCCATCGCGCAAAATTGCCAGCCTGTCCGCCGGCACGCCCGGCGGCGTGATAAACGGCCGTCCCAGGTCGCCCGATGCCAAAATGGCCGTCACCAGAGCGCGGGTGTTCGCCGGGGTCTTGTACTCGTCCATCAACTCATGGAGGGTCGGCACGTTCGGCATTTTCTCGTCGCGCTTGCGGCCGGTCTGCAAAAGAATCCGGACCCGATTTTCCCGGCGCCAGGTGGTAAACGGTTCGCGCGCAAAAAAGGTTGGAATGCTCAAGGCGCGGCAGACCACTTCGCCGCGTTCGAACGCCAGATCCTGCTCAGCACCGCCGCGGTATCCCATGACGACATTAAATTTGGCGCCGAGCGCCTCTTCGAGCAGCTTGGGAATGAAGTGCCCGCTTGTACCGCTGCTCGTCGCGGAACATTTCGGGGCATCTTTGGATTTGCGCACATCATCGATGGTTTTGTAGGGCGTGTTGCTGTTCATATAGAATAGCCACGGCGTGTTTTCCGTCGAGCCTACCCAGCCGAACTTTGCCCAGTCGAACTGGACCTCCTTTTTCCCTATCACCTGATCGAGATAAAGCGAGCCACCGATCGCGCCCATGGTAAGACCGTCCGGCTTGGCGACATTGTAGATATGATTGGCCGCGATCCTTGATCCTGCGCCTGGCATGTTCTGCACGAGGAATCCGGGATGACCCGGGATGTGCTTGTTCATGTGCGCGGCCAATAAGCGCGCCCAGATGTCGTAGCCGTCCCCGTTCTGGTAACCGACAATGATCGTGATGGTCCTGCCCTGGAAAAATGGTGCCTGTGCATGCGCGCCGATGACCGACACGAAAACAATGGCAAGAGTGAATAGCATTTTTCTCATGCGACACCTCTCCTCTTGATGAAGGCCGAGTTTGCCCACAGGTTGCCCTTGTGACCGTCGGATTGATCACGAACGGCTTGGATAGGACAACGAGTCTCCTTTAACTGACTGCACCGAATAGCGAGGCTATCTTAGATCGGACCCGCCGCAAGCGGCAAGAGATCAACGAGCCAGACTCCAAAAACTGTGTGAAATCCAACTCTCGAACTGGCGCACTCCATCCCGTCCCTGGCAAATTATTTTTTTGCTGCTGCCGGTTTTTTCCCGATACCGTTAAGCAGTTCGCTACAACGACGCCCTTGCCTCTAAATGGCGCGCACACTATCCGATGACCTTCGTGGCTGTCAATGCCACGGCCAGTCATCAAACTAACGAAGGTTCTTTAGCTGAACCGCCGGTTAGTCTTTGAAGCGCGCAATCCAGTTGGAGAAGGATTCGAGGAACTTTTTTATATACTGGCGTGTGGTTTCATCGGCGAGCTTGCCTGATGAATCGAACAGCGGCGCTGCTGAAGGAATCTTGATCTCCGGCTGGGACATCACATAGGTGTCAGTAAAGACAAAAGACTGGCGCAACGCGTGCTGCGCGCGAATCGTGCCGCCGAGGCCGGGCGAGCAACCCATGATCGCTGCGGGTTTGCGGTTCAGCGCAGACTTGCCGGCCGGTCTTGATGCCCAATCAATGGCGTTTTTGAGCACGCCGGGAATGCCGTAGTTATATTCCGGTGTGGCGATCAATAACGCATCCGCATTGCCAATGAAAGTTTTGAAATCAGCGACCGATTCTGGATCACCCTTCTGAAAAACATCGTCGTTGTACGGCGGAATATCGCCGAGGCGAGTATAGACTTCGATTTCCATGCCCGCCGGCGCTAATTCCACCGCAGCGCGCAGCAAACCTTTGTTAAACGAACCCTCTCGCAAGCTGCCAGCAACCCCTGCAACACGAATAGTCATGCATCCTCCAGACAAAGTTAGTGCAAAATTTATAAGGCGTGGACGGCGGCAAGGTCAACCAGGCCGGTCCTTTTGAACTCTTGAACGCTTGAACCGGTTGAACAGATGAATCCGAAACGACATGAACGTTTTGAACGGCTGAAACAATTGGAACCCTAGTCTTAGTTGAGATATCCGCTGCCGCCCCCCTCGGCTGCCGCCAGGGCGAGATTATGGCGCACCGCGTCTAAATAGGGATGAATTTCCAGCGCTCGTCGAAAGCAGATCGCGGCTTCACGGAACTGGCCGATCGACATATGACAGAGACCCTGCCCGGAAGCAGCGCCGAAGTGATTCGGATTCCGCGCCAAAGTTTCCTGGCAATCGGTAATCGCAGCGGCAAACTGTTTCATCACGTAGCGTACGGTCGCTCGCTTATTCCAGCCTTCGGCAAAATCTGGAGCTCGCTCGATGACCCGACTGAACAAAGTCTCCGCTTCGGCGAGCTTGTGCTGCTGCATCGCTTCGACCCCGGCGCGAAAAATCCGCTCGGTTTCGGAATCGCCGGCGCGACACCAGGTTCGCCAGAGAATCGCTTCCGCCGTAGCGGCAAGCTCCCGATCGTCGCCTTTGAGTGCAGCGAGCGCATCTTGTTCGTTGGTGGGGTACATGGGAAAA
>Ga0075311_1000155_pt1 | contig 11296 bp, 10 predicted proteins | sample MayberryNE_Catta_FD_120044 | JGI IMG/M metagenome (GOLD analysis project Ga0075311, IMG submission 120044) | Natural and restored wetland microbial communities from the San Francisco Bay, California, USA, that impact long-term carbon... | ecosystem: Environmental > Terrestrial > Soil > Wetlands ...
GACGGCCGGCTTCCCCGGCCGCTTGGCGTGCACCTGCAACCGTGCGCCGCCATCGGGGTCGATCCGGATCACCAGTTCGTTCGGCCCGACCGCGGCGTCGTGGGGCATGTCGGTGAACATCGGAGCCCGGCGGAAGATCACCCGCACCTCGGTGACCCGTTCCGACATCGACTTGCCCGCCCGGATGAAGAACGGCACCCCCGCCCAACGCCAGTTGTCCACGCGGAGCTCCAGGGCCGCGAACGTCTCGGTCGTGGACCCCGGTGCCACACCGGGCACGTCGAGGTAGCCCTCGTACTGCCCGCGCACGTACCGGGCGGGATCGGCGTCGGGGATCGCCCGGAACACGTCTTCCTTCTTGTCGCGCATCAGCTCCGTATCGAGCCCCGCCGGCGGCTCCATCGCGAGCAGCGCGAGGACCTGCAGCAGGTGGTTCTGGACGACGTCGCGGAGCGCGCCGACCGGATCGTAGAAGTGCCCGCGGTCTTCGACCCCGAAGTCCTCGGCCAGCGTGATCTGCACCGACGCGACGTAGTTCCGGTTCCACAACGGCTCGAAGACCGCGTTCGCGAACCGCAGGAACAAGATGTCGAGCACGGGCTCCTTGCCCGAGAAGTGATCGATCCGGTAGATCTGCGACTCGTCGACCAGCGAGAGCAGGGTCGCGTTCAGCTCCCGAGCCGAGGCGAGATCGTGCCCGAACGGCTTCTCGATCACGATGCGGGCGGACGCGGTGAGCCCGGCGTCGTGCAGGCCCTGCACGACCCGTCCGAACAGCGAGGGCGGGATCTCGAGGTAGTAGGTCGAGTGGCCCACCTCGCCGAGGTGCTCGCCCAGCCTCGTGTAGGTCGCCGGGTCGCCGTAGTCACCCGCCACGTAGGTGAGCCGCGCAGCGAGCCGCTCGAAGACGTGCTCGTCGATGGACTCATCCGAGTGCTCGATCGCGTCCTTCGCATGCGCACGAAGCTGGTCGTCGGTCAGGTCGTCGATCGCCACGCCTACGACCCGGCACCGAAGCTCCTTCCGGCGTTCGAGCCGGTAGAGCGAGACGAACGTCATCTTCTTCGCGAGGTCGCCGGTGATGCCGAACACGACCAGCGCGTCGGTCTCGGCCGCGGGAGCCGCCTGGTGACGCGCCGCCTCAGCCACGGCTCTCCCTCGTGAACCCGAGCACGGCCCAGATCAGCAGGGCCGCGCCCACCGGCGCCAGGATCAGTCCGTAGATCAGGCTGGCGCCGGTCACGATCGTTCCCAGCACCAGGAAGATCGGCCAGACCGTCTCCGCCGGGAACGGACCGAGCACCTCTCCCGCCTCGGTCGCCGGATCGGCCTCGGCATCGTCGTCTGGCCGGCGCTCGCTCATCGAGCCGTGGCGGATCGCGTAGACGACGATGATCGCGGGCGTGCAGGCGAACCCGAGCAAGAGGATGGTGCCGATGGCCTCGTACGTGACGAACCAGTACACGGTGCCGGCGATCGAGGCGAACAGGAAGAGCAGCACGAGGTAGCGCGTCACGACCCTCATGGCGTGAGCTCCGGGTGCTGTCGGTCGAACGCCGGGCGCAGGGAGCGGATCTTCGGAAGCTCGTCGAAATTGTGCTCCGGCGGTGGCGACGAGGTCGCCCACTCGAGCGAGTATCCGCCCCACGGATCGTCGCCCGCCGGCGTGCGGCGACGCAGCGACCGCCAGACATCGACGAGGAAGACCATCACGGCGACCCCGAGCAGGTACGCACCGACCGATGAGACGAGGTTCGGCGTGTCGTAGCCCAGCCCGCTCGCGTAATCGACGTACCGTCGCGGCATGCCGCGCTGCCCCAGCACGAACTGGGGCCAGAACGTCAGGTTGAACCCCACGAACAGCATCGCGAAGACGACCCGGCCGAGCTTCTCCGACAGCATCACGCCGGTCATCTTCGGGAACCAGAAGTAGATCGCCGCGAAGATGCCGAACACCGAGCCGCCCAGCATCGTGTAGTGGAAGTGCGCCACGACGAAGTAGGTGTCGTGCGCCTGGTAGTCGAGCGCCGGAGAAGCGAGCATCACGCCGGTGACCCCGCCGATCAGAAAGTTGAGCATGAACCCGATCGAGAAGAGCATCGGAACCGCGAACCAGATCTTGCCCCCCCACATCGACCCGATCCAATTGAAGAACTTCACCCCCGTGGGCACCGCGATCAGCAACGTCATGGCGGCGAAGAACGGGTTTACGATCACCCCGGTCGTGAACATGTGGTGGGCCCAGACGCCGGTCGACAGCATGCCGATCGTGAGCGTCGCCAGCAGGAACCCCGTGTAGCCGAACAGGGGCTTGCGCGAGAACACCGGGATGATCTCGGTGATCACGCCGAAGAACGGCAGGATCAGGATGTAGACCTCGGGGTGGCCGAGGAACCAGAACAGGTGCTGGTAGATCGTCGGGTCGCCTCCCGCGGCCGCGTCGTAGACCAGTCCGCCGAGCCGGCGCCCGATCAGCAGGAGCGTGAGTCCCGCGGCGGCGGGCGGGAAGGCGACGAGCCCCAGGATCGCCACCACGACCATGTTCCAGGTGAAGACCGGCAGCCGCCACATCGTCATGCCCGGAGCGCGCATGAGGAAGACGGTCGTCAAGATGTTCACGCCGTTCAGCACGTTGGAGATCACGACGAGCACGAGCCCCAGGATCCACAGGTCCGGGCCGACCCCGGGCGACAGCCTCATCTCCGAGAGCGGCGGGTACGCGGTCCAGCCCATCGCGGCAGCCTGCCCCGCCGCTGCCACGCCGGCCAGCAACACGAGGATGCCCCCGCCGATGTAGAAGTAGAACGACGACAGGTTGAGGCGAGGGAACGCCATGTCGGGCGCCCCGACCTGCAGCGGGATGAGGTAGTTCGCCAGCCCGGTCGCGAACGGCGCCACGAACAGGAAGATCATCACCGTGCCGTGGATCGTGAACAGGGTGTTGTACGCCTCGTTGGAGACGATCTGGCGGGACGGTTCCATCAGCTCGAGGCGCATCACCTCGGCGAGGGATCCGCCGACCAGGAAGAACGCGAACGCCGAGACGCAGTAGAGGATGCCGATGTTCTTGTGGTCGGTGGAGACGAGCCGATGCACGACCCCGGGCCCGCGACGGGGGGAAGGGGCCTGCCGGCGGCGGTCGAGGATCGTCGTCATGCGGGCACCTGGTCCTGCTGCCCGAGCCAGGAGTCGAAGTCCTGCCGGCTCACGACCTGCACCTCGAAGTTCATGTAGGCGTGGTTCAGCCCGCAGAACTCGGCGCAGTGCCCCTGGAACGTGCCCATCTCGGTCGGCGTCACGTCGAACTCGAACGTCCGGCCGGGGATCGCGTCGTGCTTGTACAGGAACTCGGGCACCCAGAAGGCATGGATCGTGTCGTTCGACGTCAGCGAGATCCGGGTGGTCTCGCCGTGGGGCAGCACCATCACGGGCCACTCGGCGTCTTCACCGCTCGGCGGGCTGACCACGGTCTCCCCGTCGGGATAGGTGAACCGCCATCCCCAGGCGAAGGCCTCGACGTGAACGACCAGGTCCGGGTCGGGCGAGATCGCCGTCACCCGATCATCGGTGCGGATCGCGAGCACGAACAACGCCACCACGATCATGACCGGCACCGCCGTGTAGACGACCTCGGCGGGAAGGTTCTCGGTGCGCTGAGACCCCAGAGCGTCCGGAGGATCCGACCGACGTCGTCGGTACCGCACGATCGACCACGCGATCAACACGTACACGATGCCGGCGACGGGGATCGCCGTGATGAAGAAGATCTGCCAGTTCTGGAACGTCTCCTGAGCCTGCTCGCTCGCGCCGCGAGGCATGCCGAACGAGCCCGAGCAGGCCCCCACGAACAAGACCGCCGTCACACAGGCCGAGATCGTGAGGACCGGGCGACCGCGCCTCACGGGGCCCGCGCCTCGTCGTCGGCCGCCGCGCCCGCTCGCGGCTCGTGGAGCTCTTCGAAGCCGCCGGCCGTCGTCCGGCGAACCGTCATCGCTTCCGGCCGCGCGATGGGGCTGCGCGGCCGGTCGCGCAGATCGCGGCACACGAGGAACGTCGCCACCCCGGCCGCCACCGGCAGCACGAACGCCGACCACCGCAGCACGGTGTTGAACGTATCGACCTCGATCTGCAGGTACTTCGCGAGCACGTCGTTGCTGCCGGCCAGGAACAGCACGACCATGAGCGCCACCGCGGCCGCGCCGAGCCCGCTGCGCAGCGGCGCCTCGCGGGGCTTCTGGGCGAAGTTGTGCCACCCACGGTCGCCCGAGAACCTCGCCTCGAGGAACGGCCAGGCCGCGAGCAAGGTGAACATGATGCCCGGCACCACGATCGCGGGCAGGAACAGCTCGCCGATCGTGACGCCGAAGATCGTGAACTCCCAGTTCGGCCAGAGCCGCAGCAGTCCCTCGAGCCAGCCCGCGTACCAGTCGGGCTGGCTCGGCGACGGGCCCGAATAGGGCACGTACGGGCCGTAGAACCACACCGGGTTGATCTGGAAGAGACCGCCGAGGAGCGTGAGCACACCGAACGTGACGAAGCCGAGCCCCACCGACTTCAGGGCGAACTTCGGCCAGACCGGCGTGCCGGTGACGGTCTCGTTCGTGCGGTCCGGCCCCTTGAACTGAGTGTGCGTCTGATGCCACACGATGGCCAGGTGCGCCGACATCAGCCCGAGGATCGCGAGCGGGATGATGAAGATGTGCAGGGCGAGCAGTCGCGGCAGCAGCGCCGTGCCCGGGAACTCCCCGCCGAAGAAGACGCTCGCGAGCCAGTTCCCGACGAACGGGATCGACTGCGCGATCGAGTAGGCGATGCGGAGTCCGACGCCGGAGAGCAGGTCGTCGGGCAGCGAGTAGCCCGTGAAGCCGGCACCGATGCCGCTGACGACCAGGCCGACGCCCAGGAGCCAGCTCATCTCCCTGGGTTTGCGGAACGCACCCGTGAAGAAGACCCGGAGCATGTGCGCCACGATCGCGGCCATGAACACCAGGGCCGACCAGTGGTGGGTCTGCCGCATCACGAGGCCGGCCCGCACCTCGAACGTCAGGTGCAGCACGGAGTTGTAGGCGAGCGAGACCGACCGGCCCTGCAGTGGCTCGTACGGGCCCCGGTACGTGATCTGGTCCGGCGAAGCGACGTAGAACATCGCCAGGAACGTTCCCGTGAGGATCAGCAGGATGAAGCTGTAGAGCGCGAGCTCGCCCAACATGAACGACCAATGATCGGGGAAGACCTTCTTCAGGTTCCGTGCGATGAACGAGCTGGCGTCGAGCCGGTCGTCGACCCCTTCGACGAGACGCTTCGAGATCATGGCGGACCGTCCGTGATGTTCCAGAACGCGGGTCCGACCGGTTCGGTGAAGTCACCCTTCGCGACGAGCGAGCCGTCGTCGTCGACCTCGATCAGCAGCTGCGGCAGTGGTCTCGGGGCCGGCCCGTAGACCGGCTTGGCGCCGTTCAGCACGTTGAACGTGGACTGATGGCACGGGCACCGCAGCTCGTGATCGGCCGCCAGGTAGAGGCCGAGCGGGCATCCGGCGTGCGTGCAGACCTTCGAGTAGCAGACGAGCCCCTCCGGAGCCCCCTCGGCCCGGTCGGCGGGGAGCTGCAGCAGGTCGGGCTCCACCTTGATCAGCACGGCCTGGGAGTCCGCCGAGCCCACCGACCCCTCGGGGAACACAGTGGTGAACGAATCGACGTTCAGCGTGTCGGTCGTGACGACGTTCCCGCCGACGTCGACGAGCCGAGAGCCCCGCTTCCACTTCGTGAAGAAGGGCGTGTCCCCGGGAACCTGCCCCAGCGAGCGGATCGGGAACAACGCGGCGAGGCCGAGCGCGCCCGCGGCGCCGACGAGCAAGCGTGAGAGGAACGTGCGGCGCTTGAGCTCGTCGACCCCGCCCATCACGGTCTCGGCGGCCTCCTGCTGCTCCTGCTCGGCGACCGGTGCGTGGTGGCGCGACTGGGTCTCGTCGACGATCTGCGGCATCAACCGCTTCGCCCACACCAGCAGCCCGACCCCGATGCCCCCCAAGGTCAGGAAGAGCAAAGCACCTTCGAGCTGGGTCTGCCCGCCCCGCAGGTAGACGAAGAAGAGGCCGAAGGCAGCGAGGATCGCGACGACGAACGATCCCGCGACGACGCGATCGGGCCGACTCACACCTTGCTCCCGGTGAGCCGCACGACCAGGAACAGCAGACCGAGCCCGACGACGAACGCCACGAGCCCTTCGGCGACCGCGCCCACGCGACCGAGCTGGAGCCCGCCCTCGTCGCCGTTGTCCCGCAACCAGTGCAGGTAGGCGGCGATCGAGTTCAGGTCCTGCTCGGAGAGGTTGTCCTCGTCGAAGACCGGCATGAGCCCCGGCCCGATCCTTGCCGCCTCGCCGATCTGGGTGGCCGTCGCCGGCATGAGGTTCGGCGCGATCTGCCCGCCGCCCACCGAGTCCCCGACGCCCGCGGCGGAATGGCAACCCGAGCAGTTGTCGAGGAAGAGCGCCGAACCCTCGGCCAGGGAGCCCTGCGATGTGTCGACGGTCGGGATGGGCGGCCCGCCCGGAGCGATCTCCGCGAGGTAGGCGACGATGGCGTCGATCTGCTCGTCGTCGAACTTGGGCGGCTGCCGCGTGGGCTGATCCCCCGGCGCGGCCAACGGCATGCGCCCAGACGTGAGCATGAAGCTCACGGCCGCCGAGCCGGAACCCTGCAGGCTCGGACCGTTCACCGTGCCCTCCGCCTGCAGGCCGTGACACGTGGAGCAGCTCGCCTCGTACAGGGCCCTGCCCTGCTCGCCGGCCTGCGAGAACGCCTGACCCGGAGCCGGGCGGAGCGACCAGAGGATCTGCCCCCCGACCACGAGCACCAGCCCGATGCGCAACACGCGGGACAGCAGGCGGGCTTCGGCGGACTTCCGCGTCATCGCAGCACGAACACCACCAGGAAGATCAGCACCCAGGTCGCGTCGCAGAACTGCCAGTAGTAGGCCATGGAGTGCGCTCCGTCGAGCCGGCCGGTGTCGTAGGCCCCCTGGTAGGAACGCGTCAGCAGCACGACCAGCACCAGCAAGCCCGCGAGCACGTGCAGCCCGTGGATGCCGGTCAGCGTGTAGTACATCGTGCCGTAGGGGTGGCTCGAGATCGTGAAGTCCACGTGCGTCCAGTCCCATGCCTCCATCGCCAAGAACCCGATGCCGAACGCCATCGTCACGAGCGTCCACCGTCGGAGCCCTGTCAGGTTCCCCTTCGCCGCGTGCCCGAGACCGCGCGCCAGGCAGAGGCTCGAGACCATGAGCAGGCCGGTGCCGAAGGCCGCGAGTGCGACGTCGGGTGTGGCCCCCTCGGGCGGCCACGGCGTCGTCCGGGACCGCAGACCGAAGTACGCCGCGAACAACCCTCCGAACAACAACAGCTCAGACGAGAGGAATAGGATCGTGCCGAAGCGGACAGGCGAGGCCGACACCGGGGCCGAGCGCGCCGCAGTCACCTCGTCCAGGGTCACCGGCTGATTCAAGTGGATTGCCCTGCACGCCGTCAAATGCTCCGGCGTGGGACGATTCACCGATGGGCGCCTCGGTTCCCGGCACCGACACGTGGTCGTGGCTCCGCGCGTGGCCGGGCGATCCGCTGGCACTGGCGCTGCTGCTCGCCGCGGCCTCGCTCTACGCGGCCGGGCTGGTCCGGCTCCGACGCGCCGGCACCCCCTTCCCCGCTCGATGGGCCACGGCGTTCTGGTGCGGCCTCGGCGTGCTGGCGATCGCGCTGCTCACGCCCGTCGACACGTATGCGGATGCCTCCTTCTCCGTCCACATGACGCAGCACCTGCTGCTCACGTTCGTCGCACCGCCGCTGCTCGCCCTCGGAGCGCCCATCACGCTCGCGATGCGGGCGTCGTCCCCGGCGACGGGCCGACGGATCGGCCGGGTCCTACGGAGCCCGATCGGGCGGGCCCTCTCCAACCCGATCGTGGGTTGGGCGCTGTTCGTGGGGGTGCCGTTCGCGATCCACCTGTCGCCCCTGTTCGACGCGTCGCTGCGCAGCTCACCCGTCCACGCGCTCGAGCACGCCCTGTGGATCGGCGCGGCGCTCGTCTACTGGTGGCCGATCGTCGGGCGCGATCCGAGCCCTCACCCCGTCTCCTACCCGGCGCGGATGTTCTCGCTGTTCCTCGCGATGCCGCTGATGTCGTTCCTCGCGCTCGCCCTCTACCAAGGCACCGCTCCCCTCTATCCCTCCTACGCCGGGCTGCCCGCGCCCTGGGGACCGCGAGCGCTCACCGAGCAGCGATGGGCGGCCCTGCAGATGTGGCTGGCGGGAAACCTCGCGCTGATGATCGCCATCCTGGTGGTGGCCGTGGCGTGGAAACGCGCGGAGGACGAGGGACAGCGGCGGCTCGAAGCCCGCATCGACGCGGCGGGCGGCTGAACGTCAGCCGTCGCGCATCGCCCGGTATCGCCTGATCAGCGCGTTGGTCGACCCGTCGTGCCCGAGGCCGGTGTCGTCGGAGGCCGTGAGCTCGGGGATGATCCGCTTCGCGAGCACCTTCCCGAGCTCCACCCCCCACTGATCGAACGAGTCGATGCCCCAGATCGTGCCTTGCGTGAACACGTTGTGCTCGTAGAGGGCGACCAGCGTGCCCAGCGCGCGAGGGGTCAGCTGCTCCGCGAGGATCGTGGTCGTCGGCCGATTCCCCTCGAAGGTGCGATGTGGCACGAGGGCTTCCGGCGTGCCCTCGGCGCGCACCTCGTCGGGGGTCCTGCCGAACGCGAGCGCCTCGGCCTGCGCGAAGACGTTCGACATCAGGTAGTCGTGGTGCGGACCGAGCGGGTTCAGCGTCTTGGCGAATCCGATCAGGTCGAGCGGGATCAGGTCGGTGCCCTGGTGGATCAGCTGGTAGAACGAGTGCTGCCCGTTGGTGCCCGGCTCGCCCCAGTACACGGCGCCGGTCTTGACCTGCACGGGGTTCCCGTCCAGCGTGACGTGTTTGCCGTTGGACTCCATCGTGAGCTGCTGCAGGTAGGCGGGGAACCGCTTCAGGTACTGCTCGTAGGGCATGACGCCGACCGTGCGGCTGTCGAAGAAATCGCCGTACCAGACCGCGAGCAGCCCCATGATCGCCGGCAGGTTCCGCTCGAACGGGGCGGTCCGGAAGTGTTCGTCCATCGCGTGGAACCCGGCGAGCATCTCGCCGAACGCCTCGGGCCCGATCGCGATCATCGTCGACAGTCCGATCGCGGAGTCCATCGAGTAGCGGCCACCGACCCACTCCCAGAACCCGAACATGTTCGCGGTGTCGATGCCGAACTGCGAGACGCCCTCGGCGTTGGTCGAGACCGCGACGAAGTGCTTCGCGATGGCCGTCTCGTCGCCGCCGAACGCGTCGAGTGCCCACGACCGGGCGGTGTGGGCGTTGGTCATCGTCTCGAGCGTAGTGAACGTCTTCGACGAGACGACGAAGAGGGTCTCGGCGGCGTCGAGGTCGCGGGTCGCCTCGACGAAGTCGGTCCCGTCGATGTTCGAGACGAACCGGAAGGTCTTGTCGCGGCGGCTGTAGTGCCGCAGCGCCTCGTACGCCATCACCGGCCCCAGGTCCGACCCACCGATGCCGATGTTCACGACGTTGCGGATCGGTTCGCCGGTGTGGCCCGTCCATGAGCCCGAGCGCACGCGGTCGGCGAACGACCCCATGCGGCCGAGCATGTCGTGGACCTGGGCCACCACGTCGACGCCGTCGACGACGAGCGAGGTGCCGGCGGGCATTCGCAGGGCCACGTGCAGCACCGACCGGTCCTCGGAGACGTTGATGCGATCGCCCCGGAACATCGCGTCGATGTGCTCGCGCAGCCCCGACTCCTCGGCGAGCTGCAGCAGCAGCCGCATCGTCTCGTCGGTGATCCGATGCTTCGAGTAGTCGAGGTAGAGCCCGGCGCCCTCGGCGATCAGCCGCTCCCCGCGGCCCGGATCGTCGGTGAACAGCTCCCGCAGGTGACGGTCGCCGATCTCGGTGTGGTGGTCGAGCAGGGCAGCCCATGCGGGGCGCTGGGTGAGCGGCGCGGTGGTCACGATCGCGACTTCTCGATCACGGCCAGCAGGTCGTTCCAGCTCGAAACGAAGGACGCGGCGCCCTTCGTCTGCAGATCGGCCGCGAGCGCGTCCACATCGATCCCCGCAGCGGCGAACCTCGCGAGCGTCTCCTCGGCGTCCCCGCCGTCGGCCGGCAGCGGATCGCCGACCTCGCCGTGGTCGGCGAACGCCTTCAGGGTCTCGCCCGGGATCGTGTTGACGGTGAACGGCGCCCCCAGGCCGTGCACGTAGAGCGTGTCCGACGCCGCCGGATCCTTCGTGCTGGTGCTCGCCCAGAGCAGTCGTTGAGCCCTGGCGCCGGCGTTCGCGAGGCGCTGGGAACGATCGGAATCCAACAGGGACCGGTAGGCGGCGTACGTCTTCATGCCCACGGCCAGCGCGAGTCGGTCCTTCAGCTCGGCGGGTGCCCGGTCGGCGACCGCCACGTCCCACCGGGACATGAACACCGAGGCGACCGATCCCACGGCGGGGTCGAGGCCCTGCTCGAGCCGCCGCTCGACGCCGTTCATGTAGGCGTCGGCCGCGGCGAGGTACTGCTCGGCCGAGAACAGGAGCGTGACGTTCACCGGCACGCCGGCCGCGATGCACTCCTCGATGGCCGGGAGCCCTTCCGAGGTGCCGGGGATCTTGATGAACAGGTTGTCGCGGCCAGCACGGGCGTGCAGGGCCTTCGCTTCGCGCATCGTCGCATCCGTGTCGTACGCCAGCGTCGGGGAGACCTCGAGAGAGACCCATCCGTCCACACCGTCGGTCGCCTCGTGGATCGGCCGGAAGATGTCGGCGGCCCGCTGCAGGTCCTCGACCGCGAGCTCGAAGAAGAGGTCCTCCCCCGAGAGGCCTCTCGAGGCCGCGTCGCGGATCGCATCGTCGTAGACGCCCGAGCCGATCGCCTTGTCGAAGATCGACGGGTTCGACGTGAGCCCGGTGATCGTGTAGTCCGTGACGTACCGCTCGAGCTCCCCGCTGTCGAGCAGCTCCCGGGTGATGTTGTCGAGCCACAGGCTCTGGCCGGCCTCGTGGAGGATCCTGGTGGCGTTCATCGGTGTCCTTCCGTCATCGTTCGCGAGCCGCCGCCACGCGCTCGCGGGCGACCCGGGTGACCGCATCGGGTGTGAACCCGAACTTGCCCTGCAGCTGCTTCAGCGGAGCAGAGGCGCCGAACGTGTGCATCGCGACCACCGCACCCCCGTCACCGACGTATCGGTCCCACCCCAACGACGAC
>Ga0075311_1000158_pt1 | contig 11107 bp, 13 predicted proteins | sample MayberryNE_Catta_FD_120044 | JGI IMG/M metagenome (GOLD analysis project Ga0075311, IMG submission 120044) | Natural and restored wetland microbial communities from the San Francisco Bay, California, USA, that impact long-term carbon... | ecosystem: Environmental > Terrestrial > Soil > Wetlands ...
ATCCCCGACCTTCTCGAGATCGTCCGCTCCGGCGTGTTCGATCCGACCTCGCTCATCACCCAGGACGACCCGCTCGCGGCCGGGATCGAGGCCTACGAGCAGTTCGACCGCGTCGACAAGGCGATGAAGGACGGCCTGACGGCTGTGATCGAGGAGACCGGTCTTCCGGCGTACGTGAGCGGGGTCGGGGCGAAGGGCTCGGTCATCTACTCGACGACGCCGGTGCGCGAGTACCGCGACGTCGTCGGCATCGACGAGCGCATCAGCTACCTCGCGTGGCTGTTCCAGCAGAACCGTGGCGTGTTCAAGTCCCCGTGGACCAAGCAGGAGACCTGGACGCTGTCGGTCTGGCACACCGAGGACGACGCCGCCCGCTACGTTGCGAACTTCGAAGAGTTCGCGAAGGCAGTGACGGCGTAGGACGCACCACAAGAGCAGGCACCGGAGGGGAAGGACGATGGGCACCATCGAGTCCGACACCGTGCAGATCGACCTCGATCTCGTCGAACGGCTCACGAAGGAAGAGACGGCGGCGCTCGACCAGAAGCACGCGCGGTCGCTCTCCTACCGCGAGGAGGCGAAGGCCCATCTTCCGGGCGGGGTCTCGTCGTCGTGGCAGACATGGCCGCCGCACCCGATCTACGTCGACCGGGGCGAGGGATCGCACGTGTGGGACATCGACGGCAACGAGTACGTCGACTTCCACAACGGCTACGGCGTGATGGTCATGGGACACGCCCATCCGAAGATCGTGGAAGCCGTGCGCGACCGGGTGGCCAAGGGCACGCACTTCGCCCAGCCCACCGAGGACGCCCTGCCGGTGGCCGAGCAGCTCACCGAGCGGACCGGCCTTCCGTACTGGCGGTTCGGGAACTCCGGCACCGAGGCCACGCTCGACGTCGTGCGCATCATGCGCGCCTCGACCGGGCGAGACCTGATCGCGAAGATCGAGGGCACCTACCACGGCCACCACGACGCGCTGATGGTGAGCGTCTTCCCACCCGAGGACAAGGCCGGGCCGCGGGAGCATCCGAACTCCGTGCCGCAGACCGCCGGACTGATCCCCGGCACGACCGACTCGGTGGTCAACGTGCCCTTCAACGACCTCGAGCTGGCGAGGCGGCTCTTCGACGAGCGGGGGAGCGAGATCGCCGGCATGATCGTCGAGCCGGTCATGACGAACTGCGGTGTGGTGCTGCCCGACGAGGGATACCTGCAGGGGCTGAAGGAGCTGTGTCATACGCACGGCGCGATGTTCGCCTACGACGAGGTGAAGACCGGTTTCACGGTCGCGTGGGGCGGCGCGATCGAGGCGTTCGGCGTGCAGCCCGATCTCGTGGCGTTCGCGAAGGCTCTCGGCGCCGGCCTGCCCTGCGGCGCGATCGGCGGCACCGAGGAAGCGATGTCCGGCGTCATCTCGGGCGACATCGAGCAGGTCGGCACGTTCAACGGCAACCCGCTCACGATGGCCGTCGCGAAGGTCAACCTGACCGAGGTCCTCACGAGGCCCGCCTACGCGAGGCTCGACGAGCTCAACGTCACCCTGCACCGGTGCGAGGAGGTCGTGGCCAAGCACCGGCTGCCGGCGTCGATGAAGACGCTCGGCGCCAAGGGGTCGATCGACTGGAGTCCCACGCCGATCCGCGAGTACCGCGATCTGTGGAAGATCGACGATCGCGTGCCGCAGCTCGCTTGGCTCTGGCAGCTCAACCGGGGGGTGTTCAAGTCCCCGGGCTCGAAGTGGGAGAGCTGGACGACATCGATCGTGATGAGCGACGCCGACGCCGACCGCTACGTGGAGAACTTCGAGAGCTTCGCCGAGGCCATCACCCGATAAGAGGCGCGTAGCATGACGATCTGATGAACGGATCGGGCGGCGACGCGAGCAAGGTCGTCGACATGCTCGACGACACCGAGCACCGGGGCCGAGCGAGCTGGCGAGATCGGCTTTCGGGCCCGGATCGTTACGCCGCTCTGCTGATCCTGATCGTCGTCGCGATCGTCGCCACCGTCGTGCTCGACGAGCACGAGTGGGAACGCATCGTCGCCGTCGGGTTCGTCGGATTGATGTTCGTCTTCGCGTTGCGCACGTCGCAGGCGCCCGCGACGTGGCGATGGGCGGCGCTCGCTGCCGTTCCGGTGATGGTGATCGCGAGCGCGGTCGCCGAGGGCAGCCGCGAGGGCTCGACGATCCGGGCATCGGTCGCCGCGGTGGTCACGCTGCTGCTCCTCGGCGTGCAGGTGGCGATCGTTCGACGGCTTTCGACGCATCTCACCATCTCGTGGGACACGATCATGGGCGCTCTCTGCGTCTATCTGCTCTTCGGCATGATCTTCGCGGGCGTCTACGCGGTGGCCGGCCACCTGGAAGACGGACGGCTCTTCGCGGGGCACGCAGAGTTCACGAGCACCGACACGCTGTATTTCAGCCTGACCACGCTTACGACCGTCGGCTTCGGCGACCTCTCGATGCGCGCCGACGCGACCCGGATCGTGGCTGCGATGGAGGGGCTGCTCGGGCAGATCTACCTCATCACGGCCGTGGCGTTGCTCGTGGGGAACCTCGGCCAGCGGCGCCGGGAGGGCCGCGATCGAACGCGGAAGCCGTCACGGCGCGATGGCTAGGACCTAGACTTCGCCACGATGACGGATCCGGTGGTGGGCGTGATCATGGGGTCGCGGAGCGACTGGGAGACGATGCGCCATGCCGTCGAGACCCTCGAGGAGCTCCTGGTTCCTGTCGAGTCCCGCGTGGTCAGTGCGCATCGCACGCCGGACCTGCTGTTCGAGTACTCGTCGAGCGCCGCCGACCGGGGCATCGAGGTGATCGTCGCAGGCGCCGGCGGGGCCGCGCACCTTCCCGGCATGGTGGCGGCGAAGACCCATCTCCCCGTCTTCGGCGTGCCGGTCGAGTCGCAGGCGCTGAAGGGCATGGACTCCCTGCTCTCGATCGTGCAGATGCCCGCGGGCGTTCCGGTCGGCACGCTCGCGATCGGGCGATCGGGGGCGGTCAACGCCGCGTTGCTCGCGGCCGCGGTCGTCGCTCTGCGGGACGACGAGGTTCGGGAGCGGCTCGTGCGGTTCCGGCAGCGGCAGACCGACGACGTGCTCGCACATCCCGATCCGTCGTCGTGACGCGGGTCGGCATCATCGGCGGCGGGCAGCTGGGCCGCATGCTCGCGCTCGCCGGACATGACAACGGCATCTCCTGCACCACGTTGGATCCGTCGCGCGGATCGCCCGCCGCCGCCGTCGCCCCGGCGATCGTGGGTGCCTACGACGACCACGAACGCCTGGCCGACCTGGCCGAACGCAGCGACGTCGTCACCTACGAGTTCGAGAACGTACCGGTCGAGGCGGCTCGATCCATCGAGCAGCGCGTGCCCGTGTTCCCCCCGCCGGCCGCGCTCGAGGCATCCCAGGACCGGCTCGCCGAGAAGGAGCTGTTCACGGCGGTCGGCCTGCCGGTGGCGGCCTACGCACCGGTCGACTCGCTCTCGAGCCTCGCCGATGCGCTGGAACGCCTCGGCACGCCGGCGGTGCTGAAGACCCGTCGGCTCGGCTACGACGGCAAGGGGCAGGCGGTGATCCACGATCGGCTGCTCGCCGAGGACGCATGGCGGTCCGTGGGCGAGGTGCCGTGCTTGCTCGAGGCGCTCGTGCGCTTCGACCGCGAGCTCTCGATCGTGGCCGTTCGGGGGCGAGACGGCGCGACGGCCGCGTACCCGGTCGTCGAGAACCGCCATCGCGACGGCATCCTGCGCGAGACGCGTGCGCCGGCCCCGGGGCTCACGTCCGCCGTACAGGAAGCCGCCGAGGCCCACGCCCGCTCACTCATGGCCGAGCTCGGCTACGTGGGCGTGCTCGCGATCGAGCTCTTCCAGACGGGGGCGTCGCTCCTGGGCAACGAGATGGCGCCGCGGGTGCACAACTCGGGTCACTGGACGATCGAGGGCGCCGAGACGTCCCAGTTCGAGAACCACCTGCGTGCGGTCTGCGGACTTCCGCTCGGTGCCACGGACGCCGTCGGCGTGAGCGCGATGGTGAACCTGATCGGCTCGATGCCCGACCGGGCCACGGTGCTCGCGGTCCCTCGAGCCCACCTGCACGACTACGGGAAGCAGGCTCGGCCCGGACGCAAGCTCGGCCACGTCACCGTCCGCGCCGACGACGAGCGGACGCTCGAGTCACGCCTCGATGGGCTGATGGTGGCGTTGGGCACGAGCGATGCGGCGAAGATCGGCGGGGGAGGATGAACCGCATCTGGCCCGCGATCTCGGCAGCGTCAAACGCGTCCCAGACGTCCAGGTGACCGGAGTTGTCCGCGCGGCGGTACTGGCGTGCTCTCGATCGCTCCTGGCGACGACGCAACCGGCAGCTCTCGGATCTTCTCGAGCGCCCGCTCGTTCTTCCCGTCGGGGCTGAGGTCGTCCCACGATTCGATCTCCCTCAGGGTTCGGGCTGCCCATGCCTCGACCGTGTTCAAGTGGCTGATGAAGAAGTCGACCGCAAGCGCGCGGATATAGACCTGATCCTGGGTGACCGCGATGCCCTCGAGGAACTCTCGTTTGACCTCTCCTCCGAAACGGAGCATCTCTCGGGCGTCGTCCAGGACCTGCTCGAGGGTCGTGAGGATCTGGTCCTTGGTCCCGAGGGGTGCGATGAAGAGGCGGATCATGGCCTCGAAGTCCATCGCGAACGGGGAGACGGGTGTGGCCAGCCACTCACGGAGCGCCTCCCGACCCGTGTCGGTGATCGAGTAGACGGTCCGTGCCCTCTTCCCGACGTGCTCTTTCCTCGCGTCGAGGAGGCCCATGGAGGAGAGACGCTTCACCTCTCGATAGATCGCGCTCTCGGCCCGCGGCCACACGTACCTGAAGTAGCGCACCCGCTGCTGGGCCAGTTCGTACGTCGACCAGGGATGCACCGCGACCTGGGCCAGAACGGCGTACGACGTGGTGGTCAGTCGATCTCTCACGTAGCTCCTCTTGACATACTCCAAACGCGAGCATAAGGATACTCTCGTTTGGAGTATAGACGGACCACCGGGTCGGATCCCCGAGGTGAGCTACTCCCGCGAGCAGCCCTTCTCAAGGAGGGAGCGATATGAGCGCCCAGGACAGACATGAGCGTGTTGAGACCTTGGTCATCGGAGGAGGGCAGGCTGGGCTGGCGATGGGGTATCAGCTGTCGCGGCGAAACGTGCCGTACAAGATCGTCGACGCCCATGGCCGGATCGGAGATGCGTGGCGGAACCGGTGGGACTCACTCAGGCTCTTCACCCCCAACCGCCTCAACCATCTCCCGGGGATGCCCTTCCCGGGATATCACTGGGGATTCCCGAGCAAGAACGAGATGGCCGACTATCTCGACTCCTACGCCCGGAGGTTCGATCTCGAGGTGGAGACCGGGATCAGGGTGGAGAAGCTGACCCGGGAAGGAGGGCAGTTCGTCGCCATCGCGGGGGACCGACGTTTCGAAGCCGACAACGTGGTCGTCGCGATGTCGAGTTGGCAACACCCTCGGGTTCCCGATCTCGCGTCCGAGCTCGATCCTCGGATCGTTCAGCTCCATGTCGCCGAGTACAAGAACCCGGGGCAACTGCAAGAGGGCCGTGTCCTCGTCGTCGGGGCCGGGAACTCGGGTGCCGAGGTCGCGATCGAGGTGGCGCGGACCCACGAGGTCGTCCTTTCCGGACCGAGCACGGGGGCGATCCCCTTCCGCCCCGAAAGCGTTGCTGCCCGCGTCCTGATGCCGTTCGTCGGCCGGATCCTCTTTCACCGGGTTCTGACGACCGACACGCCCATCGGCAGGAAGGTCCGCCCCAAGATGATCGCTTCCGGCGAACCGCTGATCCGAGTCAAACCCAAGGATCTGGCGGCAGCGGGGGTGGAACGCGTCCCTCGGGTCACCGGCGTCGAGGACGGGATGCCGCAGCTCGAGGACGGTCGATCCGTTGATGTCGCCAACGTGGTCTGGTGCACAGGGTTCCAGCCCGGGTTCTCGTGGATCGACCTACCCGTATTCGGCCCCCAAGGGCCGACCCATGAACGGGGGATCGCCGGATCGGAGCCAGGGCTCTTCTTCATCGGTCTCAAGTTCCTCTATTCGGTCTCCTCCGAGCAGATCCACGGGGTCGGACGAGACGCCGATCGCGTCGCGCAGAGGATCGCCGCGGGGCGCCAGGCCAACCGCGCGGATCGATCCTCGGCCGAACCACAGCAGGAACGAGCACGGGGAAGGGCACGAGGATCCTCGGCCGCCGAACCGACCGGAACCACCGGATCTGCGGTCGACGGATGAGGATATCCTCGAGCGTGGCCGCCAGGAGCACCGGCACGGAGACGTCCATCCCCGCGTAGAGGGGCAGCAGAACGAGTGACAGAGCGGTTCCCCACTCCAGTGAACGATGTCTCGAGACATCACAAGGTGCCCCCGGCAGGATTCGAACCTGCGACCCGCGGATTAGAAGTCCGCCGCTCTGTCCTCTGAGCTACGGAGGCCGCCGTCAGCCTAACGTGGGTTCCGGGAGGATCGGAGTGAGCCGCGTCCTTCCCGAGCCACCGCTTGCCGGTGGTAGCGTCGGTTCGTGATCCGCGCACACCTCGCGGCAGAGCTCCTCGTCGAGGGGGAGCGCATGCCCGTGTTCGTCTGGACGATCGAACACCCGGCCGGCCTCGTGCTCGTCGACACCGGGATGATCGACTCGAGGCCCGAGGTCGACGACATGAATCCGACGCCGCATCCCGAGAACATCCAGCGCGACGTGGCCTGCGTCATCAACACCCACCTGCATTTCGACCACTGCGGCGGCAATCGCCTCTTCCCGGGCGTGCCGATCCACGTCCAGGCGCGCGAGCTCGCCGACGCGCGTTCTCTCGACGACTACACGATCCGTGAATGGGTCGACTTCGACGGCGCGACGTATGTCGAGCACGAGGGCGAAGGGGAGGTGTTACCGGGGGTCCGCCTGCTGCCGGCTCCCGGACATACTGACGGCCATCAGGTGGTCGTCGTCCAGACCGACGCCGGCACGGACGTTCTGGGAGGCGACGTGGCGGTCTGGTTCGGCGAGCTCGCCGGCGGCACGACCGAGGGACAGCGTCGCGTGCTCGCGCTCGGAGCGCCGACGTGGCTCTCCCACGCGGCGGGGCCGGAGATCCCGGAACGTCGCCCGTAGACGACGGACCACCTGCGGAGCGGGTGACGGGAATCGAACCCGCGTAGCCAGCTTGGAAGGCTGGAGCTCTACCATTGAGCTACACCCGCGCGGTGCCTCACGCAGAGCCTAGCAACCGCACCCCTGCGATACTGCACGACCATGCGCGTGCCGTTCCGGATGCTCGACGTGTTCGCTGAGGCTCCGTTCTCCGGCAACCAGCTCTGTGTGGTCCCGGATGTGCCCGAGGGGCTCGATCCTGAGCTGATGCAGACCCTCGCCCAGGAGATCGGGTTCTCCGAGACCACGTTCGTGACCGCGGTCCGCGACGCCGGGTACGACGTCCGCATCTTCACCCCCGACGCGGAGCTGCCGTTCGCCGGGCACCCCACGATCGGCACGGCGTTCCTGCTCGCCTCCGAGGGGCGGGTGTCGTCCTCGCTCGTGCAGATCTCGTCCGCCGGCGAGGTTCCGGTCGAGGTCGATCTGGGGAACGGTCGGGCCACGATGCGCCAGCTGCCACCGGTGTTCTCGGAGCGGTTCCTCGATCGGGGCGCCGTGGCACAGGGCGCCGGGCTCGATGTCCACGACCTGGTCGAGGAACTTCCGATCGTCGCGGTCTCGACGGGCATCGCCCACCTGATGGTGCCGGTGCGCGGCGAGGCGGCGCTCCGCCGTGCCGCTCGTGCCGACCGAGCGTGCGGCGCCGTCTGCGAGGCGTCCGAAGCGGAATCGCTCTACCTGTTCGCGGTGCGAGGCGACGGTGACGTGATGGCCCGCATGTTCGACCGGTCCGCTTCGATCGGCGAGGATCCCGCGACCGGCTCGGCGGCCGGACCGCTGGGGGCTTACCTGTCCCGGCACGGCCTCGCCGGCATGCCCGGACGCGTGGTGATCGCGCAGGGGGAGCTGGCCGGGCGCCCGAGCGTGCTGCACGTCGATGTCGCCCCCGATGGCGACTCGTGGGCGATCGAGGTCGGCGGCGGCGTGCGCGTGATCGGCAACGGTGAGTTCTCCGTCTGAGCGGTCGGGCTTGCCGCTCAGACGACGGCCGCGCACTCCACGGTCGGACTCTCGGTCACGGTGCCGCCCCCGGCCGGCTCGACCTCCGTGTAGAGGGCGTACGTGTCGCCGACGGCGACCTCGCCGTCGCTCTCGTACACGGTCGTGCCGGTCGCGAGGAAGACGGCGGTGCCCGTGTCCGCCGGTGAGACGAGGCAGCGCATCGGGATCGCCCCGCCGCCCGTGTTCGCCACGTCGAAGCGGTAGCACCCGGGCGCGGTGGAGTCGGCCGGACAGTCGACGGCCTGCGGCGCGGTCACCGCGAACTCCACCGTCGGGCTGGACCCCCCCTGCGCTTGCAGGAAGAAGAGCATGACCCCGATCGCCAGCCCGCCGAAGAGCAGCGTGACGAGCGCCAGGTACCCCACGGTGGAACGGTTCTGGGGAAGCAGCTGCACGCCGCAACGGTAGCCCGGCGTTCGGAAGCGGACAATCGGTCCTTCGGTACCCCGCGTCGGGCGTTCGGCGGCACGGGTGCGGGCCCTCAACCGTCGTCGGTTCGATCGTGCCAGGGCCGGGGGTCGCTGCGGAGCAGGGAATAGAGCACCACGTCCTGATTCCTGCCGTCGTTGAAGAACGCGCCGCGCACCGTTCCTTCCTTCACGAACCCGCAACGCTCCGCGATGCGCTCCGATGCGGTGTTCCCGGGCACGATCACGAGGTGGATCCGGTTCTCCTTCTTCGTCGCGAACAGGTAGTCGACGAGCAGCTGCACGGCCTCGGTCGTGTAGCCTCGGCCCGCGTGGCGATCGTCGTACAGCTGGTAGGAGAGCTCGAAGGCGTCCCAGTACGAGACGGGCCGGAAGAACTCGATGTGGCCCGCGATCTCGTCGTCAGGCGTCACGAGGAGCAGCATGCCCTCGGTCTTCTGCCAGAAGCCGTGCTCCTCGAACTCCCGGTGGAACGCCGGCTCCGACATCACCCCGAGCGGGAAGAAGCTCCCGCGGGCCTCGATCGCGATGTGCGCCTCGTAGAGGCGTTCGAGGTCGGTACGGCGAACCGGCCGAAGCCCGATGCGGTGACCCTGCAGCATGGTCCTCCTTGTGCCAAGCGTCGCAGGCGGCGTCAACCTGGAGGCCGGAGCGCCGAGCATCCGGCGGGGCGGATCGGCGCTCGGCCTCGCCTACACTGGTCGTTCCCGGAGGCAAGCACCGGGGCGTAGCGCAGCCTGGTAGCGCACCTGCTTTGGGACTAGCGGACGCTGAACGGTGTGCTGACCTGCAGGTTTGCAGGTCGCAGAGGAACGGAGAGCGCCGAGTTATGTGCGGTCTAAAGTTCGGTCCGATCTTGGTCGAAGTGTGTTGACGTAAGTGCCACCATGATGGCATGGTGTCAGGCGAAGAGTTGCCAAGTGTCTCGAACGGAAGGGGAGTACAGCCATGAGTGACCAGGTGGCCATGACCGTTCGTATGGATGCAGGCCTTCATGACGCGATCAAGAGCTTTGCCACGGCCACGGAGACGAGTGTGAACTCGGTCGTCCAGCGGGCATGTGCTGACTTCGTAGCTAGCCCTGGCCGTCGTGAGACCGTGGAGACCTTCTTCCACCGGGCGATGGCTCAGTTCGGGACCGCGGTGGACAAGCTGCCTGACTGACGGTAGACAGAGGTAGTGGGGTGCCGCTACCTCGAGCCCAGCGACGTCGTCCAGCTTTACTTCGAGCTGACAGGCGAAGCAGACCAGGAGTTTGACTTCTCCCAGCTTGAGCGTGCAATCCTCCGCCCCAGGGAGGCGGTTCGGGACTATGAGACCTACCCTGAGATCGATCACAAGGCGGCGGTGCTCTTCGAAGAGCTGCTCCGCGCTCGCCCATTCCCGAATCGCAACGGGATCGTCGCGGCCTTGGCCGTCTACACGTTCTACGGCCTCAATGGCCTGGAGCTCCGAATCGACGACTCCGAGCTAGTTCAGCTCGCTGAGTTGGTTGAAGGGGACGAGGCGGGTACAGCGGCACAGATCGCCGTTCGATTCGGCCGATTCAGCGAGCCGCTGCCGGATCCACCACCTGATTGACCAAATCCCGGGGAAGGAGGACTAGACCATGAGCAGCGAGAAATGGAGTCACGTCTCTCGGAAAGGCGCCCCAGATGTGAACGAGATCCCGGGCTCACGGGGGCGGCGACGGGTGGCGCTCAACTTCCTGCTCTCTGCGGTGCCACCGACGGAATGGAAGGAGTACTTCCTGGGCGGCTTCCCAAGGAGTGATGATGGCAACGTCGTCGCAAGCTTCGACGGCCCGAACCTGCTCATCGCCTCGATTCCTTCCAGGGAGGAATTCAAAGCTTGGGCTGATCGTGTTAATGAGCGGATCGGCAAGGCCAACGCCCACTACGCAAACGAGCTTGAGGATCGCAAACGTGCGGACGAGGCCCTGGCCGCCAAGAATCAGGAGCGGGAGGAACATCTCGATGAGTACAAGCAGTGGGCCAGCGAGCTTGAGCCTCCCGCGTAGCTAGGCTAGGTGGCCCTGGGACTAGCCTAGCTAGCGAAGAGCGGCCTTCCCAGACCGCCTGTCCCAGGGCACCCATACGATCTGGGATGCGACGTCTGGGAGGTTGCCATGACAGAGCTCATTCCGAGGGCGGTCCAACAAGGAACCCTGGCGGACGATAGCTTCCGTGGTCGAGGGACGTCACGGCCTCGTGGGCGAGTGTTTGACGAATGTACCTGGAGCTGCTCGGTCATCTCCTCACCGCCGTGCAGACATCTCATCCGACAGCCGTTCACGTCTGGCGCTCGAACGGCCTGGACATGTAGAAGGCACGCTGGAAGACCTCCTCGGGGATGCCTTGATGGTCCGGGTAGGTCGTGTCGAGCCACTCGATCGCGAGTGTGTCCCCTTCGACGTCCCATCGATAGGTGTTGGAGTCGCCCTCGTGGCTGACGA
>Ga0075311_1000162_pt1 | contig 11018 bp, 11 predicted proteins | sample MayberryNE_Catta_FD_120044 | JGI IMG/M metagenome (GOLD analysis project Ga0075311, IMG submission 120044) | Natural and restored wetland microbial communities from the San Francisco Bay, California, USA, that impact long-term carbon... | ecosystem: Environmental > Terrestrial > Soil > Wetlands ...
AGAATTATGAGCTTTCAGTAATGGATCCTCAGCAATGGTTTTCCTCATTTTCGCATAAGGGTAGGTCGCTGTAGGGGGTACTCCTATGCCCTTCGAGTCAATGTTTGAACCATTTAGACTATTAATTATAAAATTTGAGAACAAACCAGCCGGTCCCAACTTTCTTTCTACCTGCTATACATGCTCTATGAGGGTGTAGATAGGGGGAGTGTACCCCTCCAAACTGGGCAGCATGTCAAGAGATAGTCTATCCATCTAATTACTACCTCCGTTTATCGTAGGATAAGGATAAGGCCCATGTACTTCTTTGCAAGTCTGTCAGTATGCTCTTCAGCGCCTTCTTTAATTTGCTCAGTAACAGTTCCTCTAAGTGTAACCATGTCATATGGATTGTTCTGATCAGATATTGAAATTGCTACTCTTGGATCTCTTGAAACATTTTTTTGTTTTATCCTTCCTTCGGCGGTGTTTATCAGAATGTTGTTGCCATCCTCATCAAGATCAATCCACGTAGGAGTGACTTGCGGCCAGCCATCCATCATTAATGTTGACAGGTAAGCAAAATTTTTCCTCTAAGGAGCCGAGCTACGGGTTCTGTTATCTGACTCAAGATACTTAATCCAACTATATAATTAAAAAATATATCTGAATTAATTTGTAATGAATGTTAATAGCTATAAAATGTTAAGAAAAACTCCTCTGGAATGACCTTTGGGATGACCAGGATCTCTAGTGGTTTAATTGCATATGAAGCATGCATATGCTAACTGCAGATCGTAGCTCCTAGTGAAGATATCGTAAATTTGAATAAGGAAGAGGAATAGCTCTCAAAAAGAGGGTCTCCACTCCAATTTACGATAACTCCGATCCAAATATCCTCTGAGGACGTGTATGGGATACTGAGAACGGTCCCCACGTCTTTGACGTCAAGGAGAAGTTGCGGTTTCAAGGCCAACTGGTCATGCCAGTGTTGCTTGTTGTCTTGCAACGAATGACGATGAAAATAGCTTAACTAGTGTGGATCCTGAACACAAGGTTCAGATGTGCTAGTAGAACGTAGTAGATGAAAATTAGAATTATTACAAGATAGATTGCAGAACATATCTCGATACCGGAACATTGACTCCTGCATACCTTAAGCCCAAGTCTAGATCTGGGTTGGATGGAGACTCAGTGGGTAAAGACAGACAGATCAGATCCTGTTATATCTGGCTTCAGTAACACAACATACCTATCCTGTGTAGGTTCGGCAACTATATTTTGCAGCTATTCAGAGATTCCTGCGTCACTACTACTATTAGGCCGAAGAAGGACATAAGCAAGTAAATCCAATCACACAATCCGAATGATTCTATCTTGGATGATATATCAGACTTTATGACAATGCAATACACTTTCAAATTCAGAACTAATATTTAATTCGTCTTCCACTTAAGCCAGCTGTATAATCTCCAGTGATCCTTACTACACCCCCCTCAAGATTCGCAAATTTCCAGTATTCACACCCCCTCCACCACTTCCATCGCCCATTGATTGCACTTCACTCCTACTCGTTGGAATCTGTATGAATGGAGTCACAGCAGATTGACCTTCAAAGTACTTTGGTAATATCTGAGAAGCTCATCATATGCTTCGACGCTTAGTTGTTTTGCTATTATTATTACAACTACCATGGCTCAAGTGTTCTTGCTGTTCCTGTTGTTCCTGTTGTTATTGTTATTGTTATTATTGCTATTTACCTGTGCTTCATTGTAAGGTCCCACTGAGCAAAGTATTATTCAACACACTCTGTAACGAACCGTCAGTGCCATCTAGACTAGATGAAGACGAATTTGTGTTCGCGGCAGCACTGCCGCTAGTTGGTCGTAATTCGTCCCTGCTGGTAGGAATCTGTATGAATGGAGTAACAGCTGATTGACCTCCAGTCCCCGATCCTCCAACTACCAGAGGTAACTGACCATCCCATTTCTGGGATTTTAGCCACTCTAGGTAGCTAGGGCTCTGTCTGAGCTGCTCATCTATTGTGGTTATGGCCTGCGCTTCGCCCTGTGCCTGAAGTACGTTTGACTGTCTGACCCCTTCAGCTCTGGCTATATTTGCTTGCTGCTCTCCTACTGCTCTTGCTTCTGCTTGCTGTGCTTCAATTTCGATTCTACGCAGCTCATTCTGTGCTTGCAATGCTCTCTGCTGAGCGGCCACTTTAGCTTCTACTGCCCTAACAAATTCAGCTGAAAACTCAAACTCTGTAATTGATATTGTGTCTACTATGATATTATATGCAGCTAACCTAGCCCTGATCTGTTGCTCAATCTCAGTCTTTACAGATTCCCTTTGCGTAATTAATTCTTCAGCATTGAATCTAGCCGTCACCTGTTTAACTGACTCCTGAATTGCCGGTACAATCACTCTGTTTGCGTAATCGATTCCAAGCTGTCTGTAAACTACCTGGGCATTGTCAGGATCAAGATGGTAATTCAACGCTACTTGAGTACTTACATCTTGAAGATCTTGGGATGCTGATACCGTATCTTCAGTAATCTTTTGCGTTCTAACTTCCATCTGTACTACATTGTCTCTTACTGGAACCACGAAATGGATTCCCTCATTTAATGATCTACTAACGTCAACGGCGCCAAAGTTTAACAATACCCCTCTATTGCCAGCATCAACAATTTTAACGCTCGACACAATAAGGACCGCAACTATTATCACACCTACTATTGCAGGAATCGCAATTTTCATTAATCTCTTGCTATAATTTGAATTCGAGTACGGGTCTTCATAAGGATGCCTGGGATTACCTCGTTTGAATGGATTTTTTGGCATCTATATTAGATTACCCCCCCTGAAAAAGTTCATCATGATGCAATCACATTTACTACTTATATACATATATGAAATATGCTCATGTACTTCTAAGTCATACACATGATAGAGTATACTGCGTATGTACAATAGCAATTATGTTTACCAACACTACCATCAATTAAATCACGATGATGATGAGGATGTCACCGGATAAAGGAGGTCACAACTACAATGGAATTCTGGAAAAAGTATACAGAACATCAATAGGAAAAGAGTTTCCTGCAGTAAAAGATGTTTTCTTTTAGACTTCATTTTCTAAGCCATTGAAATTCCTTCATTTGGAATCAAAGTAGGAGATCTAAGGGCATTAGTCAAATCATGCTGCTGTATGTATTCTTCAAGTCTTGAATCCGAGCAAAATGACAGGTCATTACTAGCTTTCAGAACAGCTTCGGTTTCATTCTGTATCAATATATCTGAATATAATTCACACTGTCCTTTGTAATACAACATTCAGTAATTACATGTGACTCCCAGTTTACTACCGCGTCAGTCATTTCCTTGCAATGCTAGCTGGTCACAATGAAGCATATAAGATATCCGCCAAATACGCTGATTCAAACGGAAATACGGTATGAACCTCTACTAATTGTTTGTTTAATTTCTGTAAATGCTCCATATATCCTTTGTAAAGTGGAGAGCATATTTCATTTGTAATTTGTCTAAAGCTGATCTATAGAATATAAATTATTGTAACTTCTTAAGCCAACTCATGGCAAAAACACAGGGTGCAAGAATGTAGGTTCACAGATTTAAGGTGATGAGAACGCTGTTGCAATAGGTGCAGCACAAGCGTTCCCAGAGTTCGAAGAATAATCAGAGGGAGAGGATTCACGACTAGATCGATGAGAGTTAAGTGAATACTCCTTGACATGTCCTGAGGCGCTTACCACTTCCAATCTTCACAAATGGTGCAGGCGTAATTGTATCTGTATTGAAACTAAAAGAAGGTAAAATACTAATTAAGGATACGAATCTCTTTTTTGTTAGATTATCATAATATTCATATCAATATTTCTTATTAGAATCCATTGATGATACAATCAGAGATTTGATATCTATACACAGATATGACAAGAAACAAGTAACTAAGAGTTTTTCATCTGCGTTAACCATATCATTGTTATTTGCATCAGTTGGGATGCTATCTGCGTCGTATCTGGCCGATGGTAGTAATAGTACATTACCTTTTGCATTTGCTGCCGATAAAGAATTTGATATCGATGTTGATATTGAAAAGGATCCAATAAAGCGCGGCGATACTCAGGACATAACTGTTATAGTGCGAAATGACGATACCGGCAAGAGGATTTCAGATGCTGACGTAAGATTAACCGTATATCCACCAGATAGTGATTCAACAAGCGCGACAGACGACACTGACGATGATGGCAAGGCCAAGTTCAAAGTGAAGATCGATGACGACGCAGAAACTGGTGAATATGATGTCAAAATTAGGGTTTCAAAGAATGGATATGACACAAAGACGATTAATACTTCATTTGATGTAATAAAGAAGCATCATCACGACGACAATAACGATGATAATGACGGTGATGGAACTGGGTCTGCAGCAGCCTCTACTGGGTCCTCATCTGCAGCCGCAGCTGCAGCTTCCGGTACTTCAGCCGCTGCCTCAGCTGCAGCTTCTCTTTCTGCTGCTGCAGCTGCAGCAGCAGCTGGCGGAGCCTCTGCGTCTTCTGCAGCTTCTGGAGGTTCATCTGCATCAGCTATGGCCGTGTCCGATTAGTGTTCACATAAGTACACTGAAAAGGAGATCTTAGACTTGTCATTGCTCATATTTTCTTTTGGCAGAATAGGGTCGTTACCTTTGCCGATAATAACATTCCTCTTAGTCACACTAATCCTACTATCAATGCCTAATTTCGCTAACGCCTCTTCTAGCATAGAAGGATCGATGGAATGTTATGACAGTCTAACTGCTATAATAAGTTGTGCAGAAGATCCAGATACAAATGCAAACCTGAATGAAAGGATAATAGAAGCAGATATTCCATCAATTGTGGGAACGATTCCATTTCCATGACTAACTATTGGGGCAACGAATATCTTAAATAACTCGAGGTTTAGTTTATGACATTCTAATCACCTCTAGTATATACAGACTTTGAGGGCCTATCCGGCTGGTAATCTATTTTGGTACTCTATAATGATACATATGATGATCTTGCCGTGGAGCAATGTTAGTCAGCTCCATTAGAGGAAGGAGTTTTATAACAGTCAATTTAAGGTTGAATGCGAGATTATAAGGTCCATCATTGTAATGTGATCTGGTCTGCACCGAATTTTGATTGAAACTGAACTCGATTCATAATCAGTACAGATATAAATTAGAGACTTGACTTACTTGATAGTCTATCTAACTGTTACCTTGGGGGGTACCAGTTAAGTTAGGCTGCTACTACCGTTACTACTACTTTTCGGTCCGCTGCAGTGTCCTTTCTCAAAGTCTTGTGCTGTCCTAGATTTGACCTACTACTAAATAGCCATAATTATCTGCCCGATTAGAACTGGACCTCCTTTATCCATTGAACCAGGCCCCGCAGGTAAATCTAAGGTAATACCTAAGAGTTTGGAACATACAAGTCTTTTATTGAAGATCCACTGATAATAGAGCTACCTTTGATGTTACTGTGACAATGCAGGCAGCTCAGGCGTCGAGCAAAGATTTTGGTTCTGCCAGGTGCATCTCTGTTTTATCAATTCTATCTACTGAATAAAATTTTGAGATGCTATTGTGTAGATCGTAATCTTCAGCTGCTATTAGGCTCGTATCTAAACCGCCTACTTTAGAATAATGTGTTACTCGCATGCTCTACGTATGATTCAGGAAAAGTGTTGCATCAGCCGCGCTACGAGTCTGTTCCCAAAATAGAAATATGCGCTGCTGCATCTTATACTCGGCCGATAATCTCATGATGTGCTGACTGGGATGAACTTGATTATTGATGCTTCAGGACTGTCTCTACCTCCCGCTCCCTCACCTTTGACTTATACCGCAAATTCCTTGGTTTACCCCTTAGTCGATACCCACAGCAGGGACACCAAAGCCCTTCCCACTTAATAAAAATCTCGCATATTTGGCATCTCTTCTGACCGGTTGCATACCTTCCCCAGTTTCCGGTTGGTTTTTGAGCTTTATGCCTTTCACAAATACCTTTGCAGACCATTCAAAGTTACCTTCGTCTTGCAAACATTTTTTACAATACAATCTTATAAAATATAGCAAAATAGTCCCAGATCCGTGAATAATTGTTGCATAGGATATCTAAGATGCCATGTGTGGAAGTATGTATGTATGCATGCATGGGAGTATGAGGTCAGGTCGCTACTTGCTTCAGGCTTCATTGATGACCTAGCAGTTCTCAGTTCTTGCTGTCACATAATTTAAGCAAAAGAAGGAGTCCCCACTGCCCGCCACAGATACTAGAATAGGACTAGAACAACGTCAGTGATGCTTTATTGAGTTCGACGATTGCAAGTAGAGCTCGAACGGAAATGATTACCTCAATCTTTGAGGCTTGCAATGGCATTTCTATCAAGACCCAAATCATGTTCTCAAACTTACCCCCTTTTGAACGAGCAAGCGAATACCTTGTTGAACTCACAGTTAAAGGATTTTTGGCCTATGATCCCTATAAACAGACTTACAATTTAACGACAAAAAAAAGTCCTGGGATAGCTGCTGTGAACATGAATACTACTGCGATTCGAATATACTTGGTTCCTCCTGCTGGGATTAATAACATGAATTCTAATTTTGCATTATATGACGTAATAGATTTGTTCATTTTACAATTTCATTATCACAGCAGTCTTCTCCACAAAATTTCAATATACTGAATTAATTAAATAATTAATTGCTTTTTATTTAATTGTTGATCTGGAAATGAAGGCCTTCATATTTCCACTGCGAAGGGCCGAGGTGTTCATTGGAATATTGGCTCTTCCACTTTGAACTTCCATTGGTGTGTCTTTGGATCTATGTATCTCTCAAGCTTCACTAAATGTGGAAGATATTTCGACTATCCATTGCTATCAATGTGTTCGAAGAGATGAGCAGAGAACAGGTCATCCGGTCTATTTCCTGTATTTCGGGGCTCCACAAAAAGATCTTCTTTTCCATCAATTTCACATAGGAAGCATAATATATCTTTTAAGAGGATTTGTGGTCTTGTAGAATTTAATGTGGATAAGTTTGGTATCAGTCATGAAAGGGTACTGAAATGGAAGGGACTACGAACTATCGACACTTTATCATATCTGCCATCCACTCAGCAGATGCTTTGAGGTGTTATTCATCTTACATTTAACAATCCATTACTTCGATAGAAGATAGGAGGATATCACAAGATCAATAATAGGACAAAAAAAGTGAAGTAGGATCTCTAACCCTTTTTCAGAATCTATGGGAAGAACTGCTCTGCTGCTTGAGATACTGCGTTCTCGTCACCTTGTATTTGTGATCCGATATTCTGACATCCCACATTCAGTGGTAGGACACCATTACCACACGCATTAGCCTGCGAGGTTGCCTGATTCTTTTCATAGTGTTTTTTCTTGCCTGCAAATGCATCTTCGGTAGCTACTGCTGATGTTGCAATTAGCATCACAGCTACTGCTGCTACGACACCTATAGTCAAACTCTTGTTGTTCATCATTCTGACAACTTGAACATGCACTTACTTTATCTGCATTAGGCAAATTCAGTCTTTCTGATAAATATAATATTTATTCTCTTGGACTTATCGTACTACTGTTCCAGCCATGGAGAAATTCACCTGCAGGCGGTGAACGCCAAACAGTGGTCAAGATGGAATCAGGGGTAGATCTAAATAACAACAATCAATGGTAAAAGGTATACGATTTCATTGATTAAGGCGGATGGGGTAGCCAAAGAGCAGAGTGTAGAGGAGCACGTGATCAAATAGTTACATAGGGCGAACCAATTGCTGCATTCAGATGGGATGACGGAAACGGCATAGACATAAATAACTTGAACATTAGAAAGATCGTTGCACCAGCATAACAGGGGGTAATTTCTTCCCTTCTAATGACTATGAATGAAATGTTTATGGCTAGCACTCCGAGATTCTGATTAAATCATGGCATGTACAAACCATGTTTGAAATAACATACCTGGCGAGATTTCAGAGCAGACCAGACGATTAGAACCCTCATTGATGAAGACTGCTAGTTCAGTAGCAGTACACTGAAGTACTGCATTACCAGAAAACCCTTCAGAAACGCAAAGTGTTCGAATCTGCGAACAGGACGTTACAATAGGCTAGGACGACCGTATTAGGTCTCTCTAATTTCGACCAATTATAAACGGATACCAATATAGAATATATCTAACCAAATGTTAACAACGACGTATATGTTGTATTTATTTTCATAGAAGATACTGACTTTTGGTATCTACAAGATGATTCGAACTCACAAATAATCAATCATCATATTACTACGAAATGGTGAATAAGAATTCATACGTACTGTATTTGGGAGTTTTAGCGATGACAACCATGAGTAGCTTGATGGTTATAACTGAAACACAGGCAGTATTCGGAGACACATGCAGCGGCTCAAGCATCTGTATAGCAACAGGTGGCGATGGTGGTGATGGTGGACATGGAGGTCGGGGAGGAGATACCGGAGACGCATTCGGTGGAGAAATTGGGCCATCTGGCGATTGTAATGCAAAAATAAGAGATTTGAGCAGCATTGATGGTGAACCTTCATTTGATCAGTCTGGCAAAAACATTGGACGCGATTGTACAGGCAGTACCGGCAGTAACGAACACCGTACTGGTAATGGGGATCACAGCGGAAATGGTGGAAGAGGAGCAGATGGAGGCGACGGCGGCGACGCTATCATTGGTAGTGTTAGAAATGGAGATGACTAGAGCATCATTATTGTAGATCAGATGATAGATCAGAACCCATGGCAATAAAGTCTCGAATCAGCGAGGTAGTCTTTTTTTTCTTTTCTTATTTCTCGGTATTAAGTGGTTCTGCCATTAATCATCTACCCAACGATATTCGTATAATCCAGGCAGAATGGACGCTGTATTTCGAGCAAAGAACTTAGTACTAAAGATCATGCCGTCGTGAGCAGCGGGAAGCCTCGGCACTGTTATCATAAAGAGTGTGCTATCAATCGTCATATTATATATCCACCCCCTCAGACCGAGTTGTACAGATATGCAAACCATGTTGAACAAGAAAGATAAAGAGGATTATGGGTATAACCAGCAAAAGCAAAAGTGCATGGTGTAGTGGTTTATTGGTATAATGTTAGAGGCCGGGGATAATCAAAAACCTCGGACAAACTCCCCCCGGCCTTGTGCAAGTTATTGCTGCCCTAGATGTCAGACCAGTTTCTTAGAGCAGTACTAGCAATAGTGCAAAATCATATAAAAATGATAGCAAATACTTGCAATCAAACTTGCCGAGATAACTAAGGGGGGACTAGTTACTACTTCAGATCGTCATATCTACCATATCTTAACCTACCACCACTTCTATCACTTTTTAGGCGGTCTTTCAGAGCTGTATTATAGTCAATCTTATCCCTAAGCTCTTGCTGTTTCTGCTTTAACTCTTTTTGGTAGTAGTCCCGAATGTCTGTCAATACTTCAATCCTTTTCTTCCTGTTCCGGATCCCTTCAATCTTATTTAATGCTTTTTCTAGAGTATAATTAGGTTCATCTTTACTAAATTTCTTCGAATGGATTAATTTTCTAAGTTCTTTGGATATATCAAAAGTAGCCCAAAGTTTCTTTTTTGATGGATATATATTTCTAGTCAATGCTACTGCTCTGCCCTAGGCCTATTCTTTCGAAGTTCATCTAATATCTGATTAAGAAGATCATTTGTTTCTGAGAGCTCGTAAAATATCTTAGTCCTTAATGTGTCATCAAGTTTTCCTATACTATTCTTAACCTCTTGTAAACCATCATCTGTCATTTTCAGTTCTAGTCTCTTAATTGGAGTAACAGGTATTTTGTGTTTGCCAGAATAACTTTAGGTAATATCAATAACCAACATATTTCTTGAAGCCTAAAAGTACCTTTGAGAGGGGGAATTTGGTATTCGATTGGGGAGGGGTCAGAGACGGGGGCTAGTCACTTCCGATGCCTTTATTTGCAATATTCTATGCTATCAAATCCTTTAGTTCATGATTTTCAATATCTGGTGGGACCCTCAAGGGAAAAAGAAATGGATAAACACGATAGAGTGTACACTTATATACTAAAGTTCTATTACTTTGGAAAAACAATATCATCGTAGGGATTGGGTTTGGCACCATCTTTCTATTAGCAACCAGCATAGTCTCGTCTCAATTCTCAAATCCTGGAGCAATCGCTCAATCCGAAACTACCTTAGCCGAGAGAGTTACGTCATATCTGGGGCAAGCCGAATCGGCTATAACTGCAGGTAACGTTACAGAAGCATCAGATAATTTAGGACTTGCTATCGCTGAAATGTCTAATATCTTAGGTGAGATCACTTCAGATAGTGGAACACAGACAGATACGCATACCCACACAATAACACACATTGACAAAACTACGCGCATAAACCATAACCATCCTCACCACCCAGACCATCATCATGGTGACTGGTTCCATCAACATCATATATTCAATCCAAGCGATTGCAAACTGGGTCTGATGTGCTGAGGTAAATTAACTACACAACAAGGTTCCACTCAACCTTCTTCCTTTTTCTAGTCGTCCGATTTTCGAAGTATTAATCATTTTTGCTACTGGTAATATATGTTTGTAAGACATTTAAGCCTAGAGGCCTAGGTGATACATTAGTAATATATAAGAACCGTGTCAATGGTAGCGGTAACGGTAACTTCCTAATGTGTCACTGGAAGTAAGTCCCCTCGCTCCAGTAATTCAGAATATACAAGTAGTCTAGAATAACCTGAAAAAGGTATCTCTCGTTGAGAATGAGACTAGTCTTGTTCTTTTAAATCTTCACTTGTACATCATACTGCCAACTATTGTAATCTAATGGAGGGATAGGAATGATAGAGATTCTTGCTACATACGATACTAGAACAAGCTGATCATTTATTGCTTATTGATATCTCTATAATCACACAAATCCAGCTG
>Ga0075311_1000165_pt1 | contig 10930 bp, 8 predicted proteins | sample MayberryNE_Catta_FD_120044 | JGI IMG/M metagenome (GOLD analysis project Ga0075311, IMG submission 120044) | Natural and restored wetland microbial communities from the San Francisco Bay, California, USA, that impact long-term carbon... | ecosystem: Environmental > Terrestrial > Soil > Wetlands ...
AATGCGTTTGATCTGATCGCTTTCCTTCGAGCGCTTGAGCGCTTCGCGGTAGCGCACCAGCGCCCGGTCGGTCTTGCCGACCTTTTCGTAGGCGTCGGCGAGGTGCTCGATGATCGTCGGATCATCGACGGTGATCTCGACCGCGCGCTCGAGCTGCTCGATAGCTCTGACATAATCGCCTTTTTGATAGTAAACCCAGCCGAGGCTGTCGATGTAGAAGCCGTCATTGGGTTGAAGCTTGAGCGCGCGCAGGATCAGCTCTTCCGCTTCTTCGAGCTGCACGCCCATTTCGGCCCAGGTATAGCCGAGATAGTTGAGCGCGGCCGCATTTCGCGGGTTGAGCTCGATAGCTTTCTTCATGCTCGCGACCGATTTTTCCTTGTTCTTGTTCTCGTCATGGAGCGCCCCGATTTGAAAGTAGGCTTCGTCGCTGTTCGGATCCAGCGTCAACACCCGCTCCATCGCTTGGATCGCCTTGGGGTACTCCTTGGACTTGCGATACAGCGAGCTTAAAAATGCATAAAGTTCTTTCCGATCGTTGCGCTTTTTGAGCGCCGGCTGGAGCACTTCGATCGCCTTTTTGGTTTGCTCTTTGCGATCGTAGAGATACGCCGCTTGCACCCGGGCATCGACGTAAAGCTCGCTTTTTTCGGCCACGCGCTCGAACGTCTCGAGCGCCTTGTCGTCCGCCTTCATTTCGATGTATGTGGCGCCGAGGTAGTAGCGCGCGCGATCGTTCTCGGGATCACCGGCCAGAACCAAATTGAATTCGGTCGCTGCCCGCTCGAAATCGCCTTTTTCAAACGAAATTAGACCGATCTTAATCCGCGTCTCGCGCGGGTCGACCTCCGAACCTTGCAGCGACTCGAACTGGCGCATGGCTTCATCGAGTTTGTTCTGGCCGACGTAAAGCTCGCCTAGACGGCGTCGCGCCCAGACATTTTGCGCGTTAACTTGCAGCAAACGCTGGTATGTTTGAATCGCCTCCTCGCTCTTGCCTTCCAGCTCGTAGACCAGCGCCAAATCCATCAGGACCGCTTCTGATTTGGGATTGAACTCCAAGGCCTTGCGATAGCTCTGCTCGGCCGCCAGATAGAGCTTGCTTTTGGCGCGCACGCGACCGAGATAGTAGTGCCCCAAGCCTGAATCGGGGTTGAGCGTGAGGAGTTCCTCGAGGCGCTGACTCGCCCGTGGCAAGTCTTCGACCTGCAAGTAAAGCGCGCCGAGATAGAGCAACGCTTCTTGGTTTTTCGAATCGAGTTCGAGGACCTGGTTGTATTCGTTGATCCCCTTTTGATTATCGCCGAGCGAGGAATAAAGACCGGCCAGGAGCAAGTGATAATCGACTCCCTTTGGATCCAGCTTGACTGCGGCCTCCGCCTCGACCAGCGCGTTCTTTAAGTCGCCTTTGCGCAGGTACAGCGATGCCAACCGGAAATGCAGAAAGGCATCGTCAGGGTTCGCCTTGGAAGCACCTTCGAATTCCTTGAGTGCCTCGTCGAAATCGCCCTCGCCCAAGAGAAGCTGGCCTTTTAGGAAGTGATTGATCACCGCCGCTTCGGCCGGGATTTCAATCTTCGGCTGGTTTCGAAATGGCGCTGCTTCCGGCGTCAAATTCAAATTCAAATCGTCTGGAGGTAGCTTGGGCTCGGGAACTGTCGTTGAGCAGCCGCACAAAAGCAGCAAAAGGAGTGTCGCCCGAAATGAGCGCGTGGCCATTAGTTGAAGGGTTAACATAACAGGTACAGGGGGTCAACGCGATCTTCGGTGAGCTTCATTCAGCTGGGTAACTATGTTAATTTCTTTGCGAAAGTTTGGCACGAACACTGCCGCTAAAATCCACAAGTCTGGCAATCTATGGCGACCCCATCTGACGACAGCGTCCGGCAAGAAGTTCTGAAGCTGCGCCGGGAAATCGAGACGCATAATCATCAATATCATGTGCTGGATAACCCGCTGATTAGCGATGCCGAGTATGACCGCCTGTTTCGCCGGCTCGTCGAGTTGGAGCAGGAACATCCCGAACTGGCGAGGCCCGACTCGCCGACGCAAAAGATCGGCGCACCGCCGCTGGAAAAATTCTCTACCGTGCAGCATTCGCTGCCAATGTTGTCCCTCAACAATGCCATGCACCCGGAAGAGCTCCAGGAGTTTGAATCGAGAATCGAGCGCTTTCTCAAGCATACCGGGATGCTCGAGTACGCCGTTGAGCCGAAGATCGACGGGCTGGCCGTTGAGCTGGTTTATCTCGACGGCAGATTCACGGTAGGCTCGACCCGCGGCGACGGCATTAACGGAGAAGATATTACCCATAACCTTAAAACGATCCGTTCGATTCCTTTGACCTTGCGCAATGGCTCGAGTCCGCCGCCGCGCCGGCTCGAGGTGCGCGGTGAAGTCTTTCTATCACGCAAGGCGTTTCAGCAAATGAACCGCGAGCGCGAAGAAGAAGGCCGCCCGGTTTTCGCCAACCCGCGCAACGCTGCCGCCGGTTCGCTCAAGCAACTCGACTCGGCGATCACGGCTAAACGCCCGTTGGATATTTTCTGTCACGGTTACGGCAACGTCGAGGGAGCGAGTTTCACCAGCCATATGGTATTCCGCGAGGCGATTCAGCAGTGGGGCTTAAAGCCGGTGCCACTCGGGCGCGTCTGCGTGGGATTGCCGGAAGTTTTCCATTTCCGCGACGAGATGGAGGTCCAGCGGGACGAACTGCCGTACGAAATCGACGGCCTCGTCGTAAAAGTAAACAGCACCGAACTGCAGCAGCGTCTCGGCCAAATTGCGCGCTCGCCGCGCTGGGCGATCGCCTACAAATTCAAAGCCCGTCAGGCGGTCACGCGGATTCTCGATATCCAGCCGCAAGTCGGCCGAACCGGTACGTTGACACCTGGCGCGAGTCTTGAGCCGGTGGCCATCGGCGGCGTGATCGTCAAAGCCGCGTCGCTGCACAATATGGACGAAATCACCCGCAAAGACATTCGCATCGGCGATTACGTGGTCGTCGAGCGCGCCGGCGACGTCATACCGTACGTCGTCAAAGTTCTGCCGGAAAGGCGCACGGGCGAGGAACGGCAGTTTATCATGCCCGAGCGCTGTCCCATCTGCGGCTCGGAAGTATTCCGCGAAGAAGGCGAAGCGGCCTATCGCTGTCTCGGCCTCTCCTGCCCGGCAAAGCTCAAAGAGAGCTTGACCTTTTTCGGCTCGCGCGGCGCCATGGATATTGAGGGGCTTGGCGAAAAGCTGGTTGACCAGTTGGTCGAGCGCGGAATGGTCGGCGACGTCGCCGATCTCTATAGCTTGACCAAGGAGCAGTTGGCCGGCCTGGAGCGGATGGCGGCGAAATCGGCACAGAATCTCCTCGACTCTTTCGAGCGCAGCAAGAACTCGACCCTACCGCGTCTTTTAACAGCCCTGGGGATTCGCCACGTCGGCGAGGCGACGGCCAAACTTTTGGCCGAGCATTTCGGCGATCTACGCAAAATCGAGCAAGCCTCAGCCGAAGAATTGATGGAAGTAAGAGAAATCGGCCCCGAAGTGGCGAAAAGCATCGCGCGCTTCTTCGCGCAAGATGCCAACCGACAGGTTATTGAAAAATTGTTGCGGGCGGGGATTACCTTTAAGCAAGACGCGAAAAAAACCGGCAGTCTGAGCGGCGCAAGCTTTGTTCTTACCGGCGGTTTGGAGAGCATGTCGCGCCCGGAAGCGCAAAAACGGATAGAAGCGCTTGGCGGGCGGGTCGCTTCGAGCGTGAGCCGGAACACGACCTATATCGTTGCCGGCGCCGACCCGGGCTCCAAACTCAAGAAAGCCCAGCAGCTAGGGGTGCGCGTCCTGAGCGAAGCTGAGTTTCTCGAGCTGCTGAAGTCGAATTAATAACGATCCCGACGCGGCGGCCGACCACTGCCAAAAGCGCCGGAACCTCCCGGCCGCGGCTCCCGCGGCGCTTGCGGACGAGCTTCGCTGACGACGATATTTCGGCCCTCGAAATCGGTGCCGTTCAGCGCGCTGATTGCCCTCTCAGCTTCGGCGTCAGAGCTCATTTCGACAAAGCCGAAGCCCTTGGACCGGCCGCTGAACTTGTCGGTGATGATGCGCGCGCTGATCACCGAACCATGTTGCGCGAAGTGTTGCTGGAGCCTCTCCTCGGTGACATTGTAGGGAAGGTTTCCAACATATAACTTTGCTCCCATTTGGCCCTCCTTGTTGGATCAACGATTGCGTATTGTGCCGGGATCGACTCGCCAAAGGGCAAAGCCTCAAACGGGTTACAACACTCGCTCGGCGCGCTCTTCGGTAACCGGGCCCCCTCGAAACGGCGCCAGCCTACAAAAGTCAAAGCGCGCTTGTCAAATATTTAAAATGGCACTTTATCGAACCGCGGCGCTGCTGCTAAGTTGTATGAGCGGAGGAACCATGGTGGACAGTCCTGCGGCAAGCGCACGCGTGCAGCTAACGATCCGAGGACGCGTCCAAGGTGTCTACTATCGCGCCTCGATGGTCCAGGAAGCACAAAAGCTCGGGCTTACAGGTTGGGTACGAAACTGCGGTGATGGGTCGGTGGAAGCGATCGCCCAAGGCACCAGGGACCAACTCGAAAACTTGATTTCGTGGTGCCGCCAGGGCCCCCCGGGCGCCAAGGTCACCCAGGTCGACGTGCGGTGGCAAGCCGCGCAAAAAAGCGAGCGGGAGTTTTCAATCAAACGGTGATCGAACGAGCGGCGGCCGTCACCGGTGAGAGGATGTGTGTCCTCTCACCGGTAAGCAGCCTCGGAACGTTGAGAAATAGCTTACTCGCCGGGTTTTTCCGGTTTCGGCTCCGGCGCCGGCTCTTCCTGCGCAAAACTGACAGGCGCGGATAAATTGGCGATCGAGCTGATCAGGTTAAACGCAAAAACCAATGCCAAGGCGATCATTATTTTCTTCATGTTGTTTTCACCTCCTTTCCGAGAATCATTGTTTGTTTCCACCGATTGTGCGGATCTAGAATGATCACTACCTCCGCAACTGGAATGCCAAACAAGCAAAGAACGAAAATGTTCAACTCGGCCATGACAAAACAGGGCGTTAGCCCGCGGGTCGTTGGGACACAAGAAAGAACGCTGTTGCAAATGGCCACACAAGAAAATTAAAAACCGTGTCGTCCCGGGCCCAAGCCCTTGAACTGTTTGGATTAAAGCGCGTGCGGAGCAAATCCCTACAGCGGCGCGGCAAGTTGCAACACGACGTCGCGCCTGTTGGCGCGAAAACCCGAGGGTCACCGCGAATGTCGAACAGAATTGCTGTTATGCTAAGCGCCAGACGAGCGGAGTCGAAATTGCTGCGGGCTAGCCTACCGCCATGAAGCTCGGAACCAAGATCATCATATGGATCGTCCTCACGGTCGCGTTAACGATGACCGTCCACGGCTATCTGAGCATTCAACAAGACGAGGAGAACGTCATCCGCGGCATCCGTGTCGGCATGCGCGGGTTTGCTCACGCCGTGCGAGTGGCGCTCAGAGACATCTATGCCGACCATCAGAATATCGCCGCCACTCAAGATTTTGCGCGAGCCATGGCTCCGCGCGGCAATATCCACGCCTTAATCATCTATGATCTCGAGGCCCAGCCGGTGGCGATCTCATCTTCGTTGAATTATCCGGACGACTTCCCGAACATGGATCCGGCGCGCATCCTCGAGCTGGACCCGCGACCGGTGCTGCGCAACAAGACGGCGATGGAAGGCTACATCCGCGATCGCAGGACTTTCATCTATTATCGGATCGAGCCGATTTACAGCTACCGTGGCGAAGCGGTAGGCGCCTTTGTGCTGGCGCGACACGGCGCCGGGCTGGTCGCCTCGATCCCCGAAAGGCGCAATCGTATTCTAGGGACGAGCGCGGCGTTGGCGCTGGTGCTCTCGGTGCTGGTCTGGATTATCGTGCAGCGCAGCATTGCCCGCCCGATTCATCGACTGATCGAGCGGGTTCGCGAGGTCGGCCGGGGTCATTGGCAGCAACGTATTGACATCAGCGGAAGAGACGAGGTCGCTACCTTGGCGCGGGAATTTAATCTGATGTCGGAAGAGCTGCAAAATAGTTATCAGCGTTTGATGGCCGAGCAGGCTGAGAAGCTCAGACTCGAGCAGGAGCTGCGCCGGTCGGAACGTTTGGCGTCGGTCGGGCAGCTCGCCGCCGGACTGGCTCATGAGATCGGCACGCCGCTCAATATTATCTCCGGCCGCGCCGAGCACCTGCTGCGCCGGGCGCGCAGCGCCGATGAGATGAAAAATAATCTACAAATCATCGGTTCGCAAAGCGAGCGCATCGCAGCGATCGTGCGCCAGCTGTTGGACTTTTCCCGGCGCCGCGAACCGGTATTTCGCCAGGTCGATATCACCGCGCTGCTCAACCGCGTCAAGGATCTGGTTGAGCACCAAATCGACAAGAAAAGCATTCGAGTCAAGATCACAGCGCCCAAAGCCCTGCCGTCCCTACGCGGTGATGCCGAGCTGCTCCAACAAGTCTTTATCAATCTTTATACGAATTCGATCTATTCACTAAAGCCGGGTGGATCGATTACGATCGGCGTCGAGCCGAGCGCTCCACCGGAGAAGAGACTTTCGGCCAACGGCGCTCATCACGGCGTGCGAATTTACTTCGAAGACGATGGCAGCGGGATCGCTCCTGAGAACCTCGGTCGTGTCTTTGATCCGTTCTTCACCACTAAAGACATCGGCGAAGGCAGCGGCTTGGGGTTATCGGTCGTTTTCGGCATCATCAAAGATCACGGCGGGGAGATTCGGGTGGAAAGCGAGCCGGGAAAATTTTGCCGCTTTATTATCGATTTGCCCAACGCCGCGCTGGAAGCCAAGATTCATTCCTGAGCGCTTGCGTGATGGACTCACCGGTCAATCCTCCTACCGCGCACCACCGGCGCATTTTGATCGTCGAAGACGACCCGGAAATGTCGCGGTTTATCACCGATCTTTTACGCGAAGAGGGCTGCGACGTCGAAGTTGCCTATGACGGCCCGTCGGCTTTGGAAATTTACCGACCGGGGCACCATGACGTGGTCATCACCGATCTCATGATGCCGCGCATGAAAGGGACCGAGCTCGTCCAGCGGCTGAAGGCGGCGGACGGCGACGCCGTCATTTTACTGATCACCGCATTCGGCACCATCGAAAGCGCCGTCGAGGCAATGCATGCCGGGGCATTTCATTACATTACTAAGCCGTTCCGCTCCGATGAGCTGCTCATTCATATCGAGCGCGCTTTCGAACAACGCCGGATGCGCCAAGAAATCGACCAGTTGCGCAGCGAGGTACAGCGGCGTTACCGATTCAGCGACATGCTCGGGCGCAGCCCGAGCATGAAAAAGCTCTTCGAGACCATCGCCCACATCAGCGACTTGGCGGCCAACGTACTCATTCTCGGTGAAAGCGGTACCGGCAAGGAAATGGTCGCGCGCGCTCTCTACTCTAACAGCGCCCGCTCCAGCGGCCCGTTCGTTGCCGTCAACTGCGCCGCGATTCCCGAGACGCTGATTGAGAGCGAGCTGTTCGGCTACGTTCGCGGCGCCTTCACCGACGCCAAAAGGGATCGGCCGGGGCTTTTTCAGGAAGCCGATGGCGGCGTGCTCTTCCTCGATGAGATCGGCGAGGTCCCTATGACGTTGCAAGCCAAACTGCTGCGCGTTATCGAGGACCGAGAAGTCAGGCCCTTGGGCGCCAACAAGAGCGCCAAGGTCGATGTCAGGCTGATCTCGGCGAGTAATCGGGTCCTCGAAGATCTGATTCACGAAAACCGTTTTCGTCAGGATCTCTATTATCGGCTCAACGTGATCCGCATCGAATTGCCGCCGTTACGCGAGCGTGCCGAAGATATTGCGCTGCTGGTGGAGCATTTCATCCGAAAGTACGAGCGCAAGACTCAGCACCGAGTCAAAGGCATCGATAAAGAAGCGCTCGCGCTCCTGATCGGCCATCGCTGGCCGGGCAACGTGCGCGAACTGGAACACACCATTGAACGGGCGGTTTTGCTGGGAAAAGGCCCGACGATCGGAATCGCCGACTTGCCGCCGCAATTGATCGGCGCCGATCAGAAAAAATTGCCGCTTGCCGAGGCGGTCGCGCGCAGCTTCACGCTCAGGGATCTCGAACGGGAATATATCGAGCGCGTTTTGGAAAACACCGGCGGCAACAAGAGCGAGGCGGCGAAGCTGCTCGGGGTCGACCGCACAACGCTTTATCGTAAGCTCGAGGAGTACAAGTTTAAGGGTTAAGCTTTCTTGTCGAGCTCGAGCGCCAAACGATAGACCGATTTTTTCGAGCAGCCGTACTGCTGTGCCAGAGAACTGGCGATCGCTTTGACGTGCATGCCCGCGCCGCGCAGACGGCGAATCTCGGCTTCGAGAGTTGCTTGGGAAACCGCAGCCGCGCCTGAGGATCCGCTGACCGCCAGAGTGATCTCGCCTCTGACTTCTTGGTTCCCGAGTTGGGCCGCTAACTCGCTCGCCGAGCCGCGGCGAAATTCTTCGTGCAATTTGGTCACTTCGCGCGCCACCACGACGTCGCGGTCGCCCAGGATCTCGCCGAGGTCACTTAAACTTTCCTTGATCCGGTGCGGCGCTTCGTAAAACACCAGCGTTCGGGTGTCATCTTTCAATGCCAGCAGTCGCGCGCGCCGCTCTTTTTTGCTGCCAGGCAGAAACCCTTCGAAGGCGAAGCGGTCCGGCGGTAGACCGCTGGCAGCGACCACAGCCGTTACGGCCGACGCACCCGGAATCGGCGTCACCTTGATGGCGGCGTCGATGGCGGCCGTCACGAGCCGGTAGCCCGGGTCGGAAATCACCGGCGTGCCCGCATCAGTGACTAGAGCGATATTGGCACCGCGCCGCAGTCGCTCGATCAAAACCTGGGTTTTATGCCGCTCGTTGTGCTCATGATAGCTGGTCAGCGCGGTTTCGATGCCGTAGTGGCTGAGCAAATGATGCGTGTGACGGGTATCTTCGGCAGCGATCAGATCGACCTCTTTCAGAATTCTCAGCGCGCGCAGACTGATGTCTTCGAGATTGCCAATGGGCGTGGCAACGATATAGAGGACACCCGCCATTCACCGTCCCCAACCGGTCGGCAGTGAGACGGTGAGCAGTGAGCGGCGTACAAAAGGAGTCAACGGCTCACGCCTCACGATTCAATCCTACTTTGCTACTTCCCCCAATCTCTGGAGTAGCGAAAATCACGATCGATGGTTCGTTGTGATACTTTAGCGATCACCGGCAGGCGCCGCTTGAACTGCGAATTCATGATGCGCTGCGCCACATCGTCGACAAAAGGCTCGGGAAAACCGGCGTTGATCAGCTCCGGCTTGGTGTAACGGTGATCGACCATTAGATACAGCAGCTGATCCACCTCGCGGTAACTAAACCCCAACTCGCCTTCGTCGGTTTGGCCCACCCAAAGATCCGCGGAGGGTTCCTTGCGCACGATCACATCGGGCACGCCGATCGCTTCAGCCAGAGCCCAGACTTGAGTTTTGTAGAGATCGCCGAGGGGATTGATCGCCGATGCCATGTCGCCGTAGACCGTGCCGTAGCCGAGCAGCAGCTCGGTCTTGTTGCTGGTGCCCAGCACGAGGCCGTTCCAGCGCGCGGAGTGATCGTAAAGAATCGTCATGCGTTCACGCGCCATCTTGTTGCCGCGCCGTCGGGCATCGGCATCCGGGAAGCGGTCGAAATAGGCGTCAATCTGCGGCGAAATGTCGACGGACAACGATTCGATGCCGGTCATGCGGAGGATCATCTCCGCATGGGCTTGGCTGTCCGGGTGCGAGCTCTTGTACGGCATCAACAACGCCAACACGTTCTCCCGGCCAAGCGCCTGCGCGGCCAACATTGCGCTCAACGTAGAGTCCACGCCTCCGGATAGACCCACGACCACTCTCGTCAACCCGGTCTTGCGCACCTCGTTACGGATAAAGGCGATGAGAATTTCACGCAACAGAGCCGGATTCGTGGGAATTGCGATCATGAAGGGTGCGGGCTCAAAGCTTGCGCGGTTTGGATAGGGGCTTCTTGACTTCGCGCAGCTTTGCGCCCCTGAAAGCTCGAACCACCGTCGATGTCGCCGGCCGTTCACGAATGCGCATGAGTTCGTTAATCGTCAGATCGAGATCCTCATCGCGCAACAGCGGCGACATGGTCCGCTTACGCCGCACGGATTCCAAAGGAACTTCGGCGAGAAGAAATTGTTCCTCGTAATACCCAGCCTTGGCGAGCCGTTGGCCGAAGGGATCGACGATTTCCGAGCCGCCCCAAAAACCGACCCCGTCTTCGAATCCGCAACGGTTGCCGTAGATCATGAACAGGCTGTAGGTCTCCGCGTAGGCTCGATTGATCATCTCCCAATAGCGTGCCGTGTCATCCTGAACCTGGTTGTCGACGATGCCCCGCAACGGGCTCGCCGACGGGCACAGTACCGCCAACGCTCCGTCAAGCGCCGCAAGATAGATCGTCGACGGGTGCCACAGGTCCTCGCAGATCAGCAGCGCCAGGCGACCAAATTTGCAATCGAAAGCACGGATACGGTCGCCGCGCGCGAAATAGCGTTGTTCGTCGAACATGCCGTAAGTTGGCAAATAGACTTTACGGTGCACATGCCGGACTTCGCCGTCTTCAAAATAGATCGCCGAATTGAAAAAACGGTGGTCGGCACTTTCTTCCACCAGCCCGGCGACAAACGGCAGCTTTCGGCTGAGCTGCTTAAGCTTCTTGATCTCTGCGGACTTCAAGGTCAACGCGACGCTCGGCACCGTGTCGCGCAGAAAATAGCCGGTCAGGCTCAGCTCGGGAAAGAGCAGAAAATCGGCAGTTTTATCGATTGCCTGTCGAATGTTTTCCTCATAGAGCGCAAGGTTGGCCGTGAGATCTCCGAGTTTCGGGTTGAT
>Ga0075311_1000181_pt1 | contig 10436 bp, 9 predicted proteins | sample MayberryNE_Catta_FD_120044 | JGI IMG/M metagenome (GOLD analysis project Ga0075311, IMG submission 120044) | Natural and restored wetland microbial communities from the San Francisco Bay, California, USA, that impact long-term carbon... | ecosystem: Environmental > Terrestrial > Soil > Wetlands ...
CATCTTCGCGCGCTGTCGCAACATCGGCGTGCTGCCCTCGGAGACGGCGCTGGCCTTCGGCACGAGCGGGCCCGTATTGCACGCGAGCGGCGTCCCGATGGACCCCCGCAAGGACGAGCCGTACGAGAAGTACGCCGAGGTCGAGTTCGAGGTGCCCGTCGGGCAGACCGGTGACAGCTACGACCGCTTGATGGTGCTGGTCGAGCGCATGAAGCAGAGCTGCAACATCATCGAGCAGTGCATGGACAGGCTGCCGCCCGGGGAGTACCGGGCGCCGAAGCTGCCGAAGACGCTGAAGCTCGACGGCGAGGTGTACGTGCGAACCGAGAACCCGCTGGGCATGATGGGCTACTACCTCGTCGGCGACGGTGAGAAGCAGCCGTACCGGCTGAAGATGCGCACGCCGTCGTTCTCGAACGTGAGCGTGATACCGGCACTCCTGCCCGGCACCCAGCTTCCCGACCTGATCTCGATCCTCGGTTCGATCTTCTTCGTGGTCGGCGACGTCGACCGCTAGTCCACAACGGACTGGTGACTCCGCCTCCGGCACCAACGCTCGCCGAGGCCCTGGAGCGGGCGAGGGCCGTCGCGGACGAGGTGCTGTTCCCGCGGGCCCAGGAGACCGACCGGGCGCCGACGGTCCCCGCCGAGAACCTCCGGGCGATCCGAGACGCGGGCCTGCTCGGACTGCACGGCCCGGTCGACGTGCCGGGCGGGATCGGGGCCGACCACGCCGCCGCCCGACCGGTGCTCGAGGCGGTCGCCGGCGGGTGCGGTGCGACCTCGTTCGTGTGGGCGCAGCACCACGGGGCGGTCAGGCGCGTTCGCGCGGGCGACGGCCCGGCGTGCACGACGTGGCTGCCGCGGCTGTGTGACGGCTCGACGCTGGCCGGCATCGGGTTCGCCTATCTGCGACGTCCGGGACCGCCCGCCGTGCGTGCCGAGCGCACCCCGCACGGGTGGCGCATCGATGGAGCCGCCCCCTGGATCACCGGTTGGAGCCTGATCGACGTGCTGATCGTGATGGCACGGTCGACGGACGGTTCGGTGGTGACGGCGGCGGTCGATCGTCCTGGAGAACGGCGCGAGCTGCACGCTGGCGATCCGCAGGCGCTCGCGGTCATGGGGGCGACGCGAACGGTCTCGCTCGCGTTCGACGGGCTCGAGGTCGGCGACGACGACGTGGTCGGCGTGCTCCATCACGACGTGTGGGATCGGCGCGATCGGCTCGGCTCCTCGATGCCGGCGCCGGCACCGCTGGGCATCGCAGGGCGGGCGATCGGCCTGCTCACCGAACGGGCCTCGGCGCCGTACGTCGGCGACGCGGCCTCAACCCTGAGCGCGATGCTGGCGGAGCGGCGCCGCGTCGCCGACGAGGTGGCGCGATCGTTGATGGCATCGGCCTCGGCCGAGGACGCCGGGTTCGACGAAGCGATCTCGGAAGGCGCACGCGAGCGCGACCGAGGGTTGGATCTCGCGCGCCGTGCGACCGACACGCTCGTCGCCGCGAGCGGCGGAGGTGCGATCTCACTCTCGCACCCGGCACAGAGGCTGAGCCGCGAGGCGACGTTCTTCCTGATCCAGGCTCAGACCGGCGATCTGCGGCGAGCGACCTTGCTCCGCATCGTCGCGGATCGCTGAGGCTCCAGGCGCCCGCGCCGGATGCCGATAGCCGAGAGGGAGCGACGGTCCGAGGAGATGGGGCGTGGAGACGATGGGGTTGTTCCGCACGCGCGAGACGCGTGACGGGGCCGTGGAGGTCTGGGCGAAGGGGTGGCGGCTCGAATCGCAGGTGCCCGCACTGGTGCCTGCGGTGATCTCGGTGGCGTTCCTGCTCTCGCCCTTCCCGGTGCCCGTGCGCGCGCTGGGCGCGGTCGCGTTGCTGGCCGGAGCCTGGATCGTGCTGCGCATGTCGCGCATCGGCTTCCGCATCGACGTCGCCGGCGTGCAGGTGCTCGACGTGGTCCGCACCCACCGGGTGATGTGGGATCGCTTCGAAGGATTCGTGGGCGAGCGGAACGAACACGAGGGCCGTTGTGTGCTGCTCACGACCGACGGAGACCGCATCGCCTCGCCGGGGACCCTCGATCCCGACGAGATGGATCCGTTCTGGGCCGAAGGCGAGGTCTCGGCGGTGGATCAGCTCAACCGGCTCGCGACCCGACTCCGGCGGTCGATGACGTCGGGGAACCCGCCGCGCGTCGAAGTGTCGCCTCCGGCGGAGGAAGGATCGGGCGACGGGCTGTCTCCGGGGGCTCGCAGGCTCCGGTCCATCTCCGAGGGCTGAGCGACCCGTTCATCGCCCGGGGATCGGGAGACGTTCGCGAGCCCGCAGCAGCCATGCCGGTTCGGCAACGCCACGCGTCGCCGCGACGAACCACAGGAAGCGACCGAGCCCGGCGGGCTCGGCCAGCATCATGGCGCGGCTTCGCCCTCCCCACGTGCGGACCGCTGCGGCGCCGCGCCCCGTGTTGAGCTGGTCCCGCTGTCGTTCGAGCTCGGTGATCAGCCATGCCTCGAGGCCGAGCGCGATGAGCGCTTCACGTTGCGTCGCGGTCGGGAACGCGAGATGGCCGCGGGCTCGGACCGCCCCAGCGAGGAACCCGAAGTCGACTCCCGCCGTGATGTCGGTGGCGCCGGGCGCCAGGAGCAGATCCTCGACCAGCCGGTGCGCTGCGTATCCGTGCGCCGGGCCGCCGGCGCCGCGTCGAGATCCGTAGTCGATCGCGAGCAGCGCTCGCGGCGCGGGCCCCGCCAGGGCCTCGAGGACGAACGAAGCCGCCCCGATCGGAACGATCGCCTCGCCGGCTCGGTCATGCGTGAGCTCCCCGAGGTCGGCCGGGTCGTCGACCGGCTCGAGGACCTCCACGAGCCGGTCGTCCCGGAGTCCCACGCAGACGTCGCGGGGGCCGTTCTCGGTCGTCCGGATGCGCCGGAAGGGCAGGTTGTCCAGGAGCTCGTGCGCCAGCACGATCGCCGGAGACGAGGCGGGGGGCATCGAGTCGTGGACGCTCATGCTTACGCCCTCGATCTCGGAGAGCGCTCGCCGCGCCCCCGGGCTCCGCTCCGCCGCGGTCACTCGCGGCCCGAGGTCGGCGAGCTCGGGAAGCAGCCGCCGCAGCAAGGTGCCGTCGCCCGCGCCGACCTCGATCAGATCGAACGGGTCGGGTCCGCCCATCGCCTCGTGCATGCCTCGCACCGCCTCGGCCACCATCTCTGCGAACACGGGGTGGACGTGCGGGCTGGTCACGAAGTCGCCCGCGGGGCCGGGGCCGATGCGGGGTCGGTCGTAGAACCCACCCGGCCCGTACAACGCGAGCTCCATGAAGCGGTCGAACCGCATCGGGCCGAGCCGGCCGATCTCGTCGGCGATCGTGGCGAAGGCCGCGCCCGGAGCCGAAGGGGACATCGAACGGCAGGGTACCTGCGAGGATGTCGGCGCGATGAGCGACGAGATCCGAAAGGCCGCCTCGGTGATCGCGGTGCGCGACGGCGATGGCGCGCGCGGCGGCGACCCGGAGGTCCTGGTGCTCGAGCGGGGGGCCGGGAGCCGCTTCCTGCCCGGCTACGTGGTGTTCCCGGGCGGTGCGGTCGAGCGCGGCGACGCCGCGCTCGCGTCCCGATGGTTCGGCGACGACCGCGAGGCCGCCAGGGCGGCGGCCGTTCGTGAGCTGGTGGAGGAGGCCGGCCTCGCGCTCACCCGAGCGGGGCTCGTCGATGCGGGCAACCCGGACTCTCTCGACCCCGTGCACGCCGCGCCTCCGGCCGCCGGGCAGCTGCGCCAGGTCGCCCGGTGGATCGCCCCCGACGAGGTGCCGGTTCGATTCGATGCCAGGTACTTCAGCATCCTCGCACCGCGAGGCCTCGAGCCCGCCCCCGACGGCGGGGAGGCCGCTCACGCGTGGTGGGCCTCGCCGAAGGAGCTGCTCGCGGAGTGGCAGATGGGCGCCCGCAAGCTCTACTGGCCCACGTACGCGACGATGATCGAGCTCGCAGCGCGCGAGACGGCCGAGGCGATCGCCGCGCTCACCTTCGAGACCCGGGAACCGACCGACGACGAGGTCGTGCGGCTTCCTCGGGCGGTCTTCCGCGAGGACTGAGTCCGTGCTCCGCATCGTCCGCGTGCTCGCGCCGAACCCAGGCCCGTACACGCTCGATGGCACGAACACCTGGGTCGTGGGCGACGATCCCGCCGTCGTGATCGATCCCGGCCCCGACGACGCCGCCCATCTCGACGAGGTCGCTCGCACCGCCGGCGACCGCGTGGCCGCCGTGCTCGTCACCCACGACCACCCCGACCATGCGCCGGGCGCGGCCGCCTTCGCTCGACGTGTGCACGCTCCCCTGTTGGCCTTCCGCCTTCCAGGGGCCGATCACCTGCGTGACGGGCAGGTCGTCACCGCCGGGGCCGTCTCCCTCACGGCGGTGCATACCCCGGGGCACACGAGCGACCACACGGCGTTCCACGTGCCCGCCACCGGCGCGTTGTTCACCGGTGACGCGGTGCTCGGTCGGGGCACGAGCTTCATCGACCCGCCCGACGGCGACCTGGTGCAGTACCTGCGCTCGCTGGCACGCATGCAGGAGCTCGATCCGCGAACGATCTACCCGGGACACGGACCGATCGTGCTGCGGGGGGGCGAGAAGCTGCAGGAGTACCTCGATCACCGCGGCGCACGCGAGCAGCAGATCGTGGAGGCGATCTCGCGTGGTCCTCGCACGATCGCCGACCTCGTCGCCGAGATCTACGCCGCGTACCCACCGGAGGTGCGCGAGCTCGCAGCCCGGTCGGTCCTGGCCCACCTGCTGAAGCTCTCGGCCGAGGGCCGTGCCGAGCAGCGGGGCCGCGGAGACGATGCGGCCTGGGAGGCCATCGCTCCTCGGTCGTGTCGCCGGTGCGGCAAGCCCGTGAAGGGCCGAGCCCTCTACTGCGGGTCGTGCAGCCTCATCATGCTCCAGGAGGGCAGCGCCGAGAGCCGGTGACGCAGCACGATGCGCCCGCGGCGCGGCACCTCGACCCGTCCCTGACAGACCAGTCGGCGCATCGCCCGGGTCACCGACTCGCGGCTCGTGCCACAGAGGCCCGCGAGGTCCTCGTGCGTGAGCCGGAGCCCGATCGAGACGCCGCCAGGCACCGGACGGCCGAACCGCGCCGCCAGGTGCAGGCGGGCGAGCAGCCTCGTGGGTACGTCGAACCAGGCCAGGTCGGCCGCGAGCCGGGCCGCGCGTTCGGCCCGCCGGACGAGCAGCGGTACCGCTTCACCGGACTCGAGCTCTCGCAACCGGCCCGGCCGCAGGGCGCGCACCGTGGCTTGGGCGACCCGCGGGTCATCGGTCGTGTCGATGCCGTCACCCGGTCCACCGATGCCGTCACCCGGCCCGAGCACGTCGAGCACGAGCCGCCGCCCGTCATGCCCGAGCACCTCGACGACGAACGCGCCATCGACGACCGCTCGCATCGGCGGGAAGGGCTCCCCTTGCCGAACGACGACGCTTCCGGCACGCACGGGGGTCGCGAGGGGGAGAGATCGCAGGCTGCGCAGCGGGCGCACGGCCATGGGCACCAGCTCCTTACCGGGGAGGAGCACCCCGCCTCTCGGGGACGAGGACCCTACCTTCCACCTCCGACACCGCCGGCCCCTCGTCGTCGTACCGGCTGCATCTCCCCCTCGCGAGCGGATAGGCTTGCTCCTCGGGCCAACGGAACGACTCGGCTCCAAGGAGGAACTCGTGGCCAAACAGAAGCTCGAGCCTGTGCTCGCGGCCGTCCCGCTGTTCGAGGGCCTGACCAAGCGACACCTGAAGAAGCTCGCCTCGATCGCCGAGATGGCGAACTTCATGAAGGGCGCCAAGATCGTGAAGGAGGGCGACCTCGGCGACAGCTTCTACGTGGTCCTCGTCGGCGAGGCCAAGGTCTCCGTGAAGGGCCGCACGGTGCACCGAGTGCTGCCCGGCGACCACTTCGGCGAGATCTCGCTGCTCGACGGTGGGGAGCGAACCGCGACCGTCACCGCCGAGACGCCCATGACCTTGCTCATGATCAAGCGGAAGAGCTTCCTGAAGGAGCTGGAACAGGACCCGGCCGTCGCGATCTCGCTGCTCGAGAGCCTCGCCCGCACGATCCGCCGCGTCGACCGGTCGCTGGCGCGCTGAGCATGCGCCGATGAAGGTCGAGTTCCACCGCCCCGCGCCGGCGCCGTCCGACGATCCCGACGCGGAAGCCCCGCCCCCCGAGCTCGTGGGTTCTGCGTCGTGGATCGATGGCGAGCCCATCGTCGAGAGCGGCGACGAGGAGCTGCGGGCGGCGCTGGTTCGCGCCTACCGCAAGACGCCGGTGGTCACCGACGACGCTTCCTACCGCCGTTTCGGCACCCACGGCGAGGTGTTGATCCACCCGGGGGACCTCGAGTGGTTCCGGGCCGCGTCGTTCGTGCGCGCGCCGGCGGAGACGGGCCTTGAGGCCCGATTGGTCCCCGGCGTCACGGAAGGCGGATTCGACCCGGCGGCCGGCTACCGACGCTTCGAGGACACGATCGAGCGCCTCTACGCCTGACGGTCGACCGACGGTCGACTGCGATAATCGGCCTCGTGGTCGACGAGTCCGCCCCCGTTCCGACCGTCCGTCCGCAGCCCGAGCTCGTCGGACGGGATGCGGAGCGGACCGAGGTCGATCGGTTCCTCGCTCGGGTTCGCTCCGGCGCGAGAGCGCTGGTGATCCACGGCGATGCGGGCATCGGCAAGACCGCGATGTGGCGATACGGCACCGCCGCCGCACGCGATGCGGGCTGGCTCGTGCTCTCCACGCGACCCGCCGAGGAGGAGATGCCGCTCGCCCTTGCGGGGCTCGTGGACCTCTTCGAGGAGCACGATCTCGCAGCCGACGCGCTCGCTCCCGACACGGGCCAGCTCGCTCGAGGGCGCGCGGTGCTCGACGCGCTCAGGACCCTCGCGGCACAGGCGCCCGTGATGCTCGCGATCGACGACCTGCAGTGGCTCGACATCACGTCGGCCCGCACGCTCCGGTACGCGCTGCGCCGGCTCGACGAGGAGCCGGTCGGCGTGCTCGCCACCGCCCGAACCGGCTCGGACACGGAGAGCCCGCTCGACCTGCGATCGACGCTGCCGCCCGGCCGCTCCGCTCGCCTCGAGCTCGGCCCGCTCTCTCTGGGTGCGCTTCGTCGCGTCGTCGCCGGCATCGTGGACGCGATCACCCGACCGACCCTCCGGCGCATCCACGAGGTCTCGGGTGGCAACCCCCTGTACGCGATCGAGCTGGCGCGCGCCCTGGCGGCCGATCGTGAGCCGCGGTCCATGGGCGTCCGTCTGCCCGACTCGCTCCAGAGCGCGATCGACCAGCGCCTCGACGCCGCTCCTGCCGAGCTGCTGCCGCTGCTCGAGACGATGTCCGGGCTCGGCTCCGCTCCGCTCGGTGTGATCGAGGCCGCCATGCCCGGCGCCGACGTGCCGGCGTTGGTCGCGCTCGCGCAGCGGTGGCAGCTGCTCGTCGTGGAGGAGAACCTCGAGGTGCGGTTCGTGCATCCGCTCCTTGCATCGGCCGTCTACGGTCGTTTGGACGCGCTCGCCCGTCGATCGCTCCACGCCGAGCTCGCCGCCGCGGCGACCGACGACGAGGCTCGCGTCCGTCATCTCGCGCTCTCGACGGACGAGCCCGACGGTGAGATCGCAGCCTTGCTCGAGGAAGCATCGAGCCGGGCCAGCGCGAGAGGAGCTCCAGACCTCGCCGCCGAGCTCGTCCGGCACAGCCTGCGGCTGACCCCGCTCGGGGATCAGGAGGACTCGCTGCGCCGAGCGTTCGCGGAGATCGAATGGAGGTGGGCCGCAGGAGAGACCGGAAGGGCGGGAACGCTCGTCGAGGAGCTGGTCGACTCCCTTCCGTCCGGTCCCGCACGAGCCGAGGCGATCATCGTCGGGGCCGACGTTGCCGACATCGCGGAGCGGGAAGGACCCCTGCTGATGGAGGCGCTCGAGGAGTCGGCGGAGGACCCTCGTCTGCAATGCCGGGTGCTCACCTTGCTCGCCGATGCCCGGGCCGACGAGGGGGATCTGCCGGCCGGCATCGAGTTCGGGCGACGGGGTCTCGCCCTGGCGGAGGAGGTCGGGGACCCCCAGCTCGAGCTCGTGGCGGCCACCGTGCTCGGGCACCTCGAAGCGCAAGCCGGGCACCCCAGCTCAGACCTCATGGACCGCGCGGTGCGTCTCGAAGACGAGATGGGGATGCCGATCGTCACCCAGGGGCCGCGGGAGCTCCTGGTGAAGCATCGGCTGTGGGCCGGCGACCTTCCCGGCGCGCGCAGGCTGCTCGAGGAGACTCGGGCCGCCGCCGCGAGATCGGGCCTCGCGTCGAAGGAGCTGCAGTACCTCTACGACCTCGCGCTCGTCGAATGCGCTGCCGGGAACCTCGGCGAGGCCGACCGCGACGTCGCCCGCGCGGTGGAGGCCGCGCTCGATGCCGACGACATGTGGTCGGAGCGGCTGCTCCTCTACGCGCGCTCGCTGATCGATGCCTGGCTCGGTCGCGCCGACGAGGCTCGCTCGGCCGCGACCCGGCTCGTCGACGAGACCGGGTCGCTCGGTATGGACAAGGCCGTGCCGCGTGGCCTCTCGGTGCTCGGGCTCCTCGCCCTCTCCGAGGGCGACGCCGAAGGGGCCTCCCGGGATCTCGCGGAAGCGACTCGTCGTCGTGAGGAGATGGGCATCCGTCATCCGGGCGCGGAGCCCGAGCTGGCCGACGCCGTCGAGGCGCTCGCCTTCGTCGGAGAGCCCGACGCGGCGGGTGACCTGATGGAGAGGCTCCAGCGCCAGGCCGACGCGGTCGACAGCCCGTGGCCGCTCGCGGCCGCAACGCGAGCCCGCGGCGCACTGCTCCTGGCCAAGGGCGAAGCCGCCGAGGCCGCGACCCTGCTGCATGACACCGCGGCGACCTTCGATCGGCTGGGGTTCCGCCCCGATGCCGCGCGCGCCCGACTGCTGGAGGGCCGGGCGATCCTGCGCGACGGCCGCCGTTCGCAGGCCGCCGAGGTGCTCGCGGCCGCGCGAGACGGGTTCGCCGCGATCGGCGCCCGCCTCTGGGAGGCGCGGGCGGTCGAGGAGCTCGAACGCGTCTCGCCGGGTCGAGGATCGGGCGACCTCACGCCCACCGAAGGTCGCATCGCAGCGCTCGTCGCCGAAGGCCTCAAGAACCGCGAGATCGCCGAGCGGCTCTTCCTGAGCGTGGCCACCGTCGAGGCCCACCTGACCCGCATCTATCGCAAGCTCGGCATCCGGTCCCGCAGCGACCTCACCCGGCTCGTCGTCGACGACGGGATCTCGTTCCCGGCCGAGCCCTAGCTCCGAGGCAGGGAGGATCCGTCGCGGGCGGAAGCACGAGCGATCATCGGAACGACGTCTACCCCGCCACATCCTGCGAGGCGAGCCACGCCTGGCCAGCGTCGCAGAACGAGCGGAAGTCGCAGTGGGTGCACCACCGACCGGGCGTGGGGTCGAACGCGCCGTCGCCGATCGCGGTCAGTGATGCTTCCACGCGCTCGCGCACGACCGCCGGGTCGTCCATCGGCTTCGTGACCTCGTCGCCGCTCGCGAGGTACAGGTAGGTGAGGGTGAGGTCGCTCGCCGGCTTCCCCCAGATCTCGACCGCCGCGAGCCCGTAGACGTCGAGCTGCATGCCGAGCGTCGGGTCGTCGGCGGCCGGCGTGCGGCCGGTCTTCCAGTCGACGATCTCCCACGGCCCCTCGACCGAGCCGAAGATCGCGTCGATGCGTCCGCCGACCGTGAACTCGCCGAGGCGCAGCAGGAAGGCTCGCTCGGCGAAGAGCGGGGGCACGCCGGCGAACCGGCTCTGAAGGAACGATTCCCGCAGGCGGTCGATACGACCCGGATCGCCGGCGAGCTCCTCGTCGGTGAGGTCGGGACGGTCCTCGAGCTCGAGCAGCCGGCCCTGGCCGCGTGCGCGGCGCTCGATCCAGGCATGGATCTCGGTGCCGATGCGCGCTGCCGGGCCGCTGAAGCGAGGCAGGGGGCGCACGCGCGACCAGTAGAAGCGCTTCGGGCACTGCACGTACGTGATCAGGTCGCTCGCGCCCACCGACCGCGGCGTGCGCTCGAGGCTGGGGCCGCCCTCGACGGCCTCGCGCTCGCGCAGGTGCGCGGCGAGCTGGCGCCGGTCGGCGGTCACTCGCTCGAACGCAGCCCGGTCGCCGGCGTCGAGGGCGTCGACGAGGGCGGTTTGCACCGCCCCCGCCTCGATCGCGGCCACGGCGGTGCGTCGCCAGCCGTCGGGGAACGTCGCGTCGGCGTCGTCGGGCCTCGCGCGGCCCGGCCAGTCGCGCACGAGCGACTCGCGGTAGCCGAGCATCGGGTTCTGCTCGGGCTGGGTCTCGTCGTCGCCGGACGGCGCGCCCGACGTCTCGATCGTCACC
>Ga0075311_1000186_pt1 | contig 10282 bp, 10 predicted proteins | sample MayberryNE_Catta_FD_120044 | JGI IMG/M metagenome (GOLD analysis project Ga0075311, IMG submission 120044) | Natural and restored wetland microbial communities from the San Francisco Bay, California, USA, that impact long-term carbon... | ecosystem: Environmental > Terrestrial > Soil > Wetlands ...
CGAGCAGGTGTTGCGGCTCGCCGATCCGCCTCCTGAAGGCCGCCCCTGGGAGCCGCTCTGGTTCGACAACCCGGCCGGCCAACGGATCCAGGGTTGGTTCATGCGTCCAGCGGGGACCCCACCCTTCCCGACGGTGGTCTCCGTGCACGGTGGGCCGAACTATCACAACACCGACGCGTTCGAGCCGCGTCGTCAGGCGTTCGCCGACGAGGGCTTCGCCGTCTTGATGGTGAACTACCGGGGCTCGACCGGGTACGGGAGGGAGTTCCGGCAGGCGATCTACGGCGACGTCGGGTTCCCGGAGTCCGAGGACATCAACGCCGGCCTCGACCACACGATCGCGCAGGGCCTGGTCGACGCGGAGCGCGTGTTCCTCGAGGGCTGGTCATGGGGTGGGTACCTCGCGACCCTGAATGCCGGCCTGCATCCCGAGCGGTGGCGCGGGGTGATCGCCGGCATCCCCGTAGGCGATTCGGTCGCCGCCCACTACGAGAGCGCTCCGGCGCTCCGGGCATGGGACGTCGCCGTGATGGGGGGCACCCCGATGGAGGTACCTGAGCTCTTCCACGAGCGGAACCCGATGACCTACGTGGAGCGGGTGCGGGCCCCGATGCTGATGATCGCGGGAGAGCACGACAGCCGTTGCCCGATCGGCCAGGTCATGACGTACGCCCATGCGCTGCGCGTGCGCGGACGGGATGTCGAGGTGCACCTCTATCCCGGAGGCCATCACGCCAACGACGTCGAGGAACAGGTCCGCCATACGGAACTGATGCTCGAGTTCATGCACCGTCATTCCTGAGGACCGAACCCGGTCGGCCGCGGCGCAGATCCGTGACCTGAGCCGAGAGCAGGAAGAGCCACATCACGGCGTAGATGAACGCCAGCAAGCCGAAGATCGCCCCGATGGTGCCGTACAGTGCGGTGCTCTTGCTCACGACGCCCGCGATGTAGGCCGCCCCGAACCGTTCGAGCACCAGGAAGCCGATCGAGAACAGCACGGCCCCCCAGAGGTGCTCGGGCACCGTGGGCCCCGGCGAGGGAGTGAGCAGCCGGTAGACGAGCGCCCAGATCGCGCCACCGAACGCCGCGAGCCCCGCGAAGGCTGCGATCTCCGCGACCACACCGATCGCGCCCTCGTACCGCTGCCCGGTCACCCAAGCAGCGACGGTGGCGAACGTCACGAGCAGCAGCACGACCGGGACCCCCATCAACGCCCCGCTCAGCCGGCCGACGACGAGCCCGGTCGCCCGCGTCCGGAAGATCGACCCCAGGGCGTGGCGGACACGTGCGACGAAGCCCGAGGCCGCGTAGACGATGCCGACGAGCCCGACGGCCCCGGCGCCCACATGCGACGCGGTCGCGAGCTCGAGCTGTGTCGAGACGACCTCCTCGAACCCCGGCACCAGGCCGCCGACCAGGTCGATCAGTTCCTGCTGCGCAGACGCCGCCCGCTGTTGGAACACGATGCCCACGACCGAGAGCGACAACAGCAGGAGTGGGGGGAGCGACAGGAACGCGCCGTAGGTTAGTGAACCGGCCTCGACACCGAGGTCATCGCCCTGCACCCGATCGGCGAGAGCGACTCCAGGCCGCCCGACCCGTCGCGCGAGCACCGTGTCGCGAGCGGCCCACGACTCGGCCCTCGCACGAACGCGTTCCGCGAGCGGCATGCTCAGCCGTCGAGGCCCCAGCTGACGACGCGGTCGACCCGGACCTCGACGATCAGCGTCGAGCCCTCTTCGATCGGCGCCTCCGACTCGTACTGAGGGAACTTCTCGTAGAGCAGCGAGCGATCACGCTCGAACTCGAAACCCGCCTCGAGCAGATACGCGCTGCCGTGCACGATGACCTGTTTCAGCTGCGACCAATCCTCGTGATACTCGTCGAAGGAGACCGCGACATCGGGGTTCGCCTCGATGTTCCGGATCTTCTGGGTCTCGATCTCAGATGCGAACACGAGCCGGTCGAGGTCGAGCACGGTCGAGATGGGCACGACGTGCGGCCGGCCGTCGAGATAGGTCGTCGCGAGGGCGCCCGTTCGAGCGCCGGCGACGAACGAGGCCTCGCGGCTCGTGAAGACCCGGCCCTCGATCGACATCGCCGGTGGGCTCACTCGTCGCCGACGGCGGCCTGCTCGCGGATCTGCTCGACGATCTCGGCGTTCGCGAGCGTCGTGACGTCGCCGAGGGTGTTCCCGCGCGCCACATCGCGCAGCAGCCGGCGCATGATCTTGCCGGATCGGGTCTTCGGCAGGTCGGGCGTGAAGATGATGTCGTCCGGCTTCGCGATCGGTCCGATCACCTTCGACACGTGCTCTCGCAGCTCGGAGAGCATCGTGTCGTCGCCCTCGAAGCCCGCCTTCAGCGTCACGAATGCCACGATGCCCTCGCCCTTGATGTCGTGGGGCCTCGAGACCACCGCCGCTTCCGCCACCTTGTCGTCGTCGACGAGCGCCGACTCGATCTCGAAGGTCGAGAGCCGGTGGCCGGCGATGTTCATCACGTCGTCGATACGCCCCAGCAACCAGAAGTACCCCTCCTCGTCCCGCCGCGCTCCGTCCCCCGCGACGTAGACATCGGGCCCGTACTGCGAGAAGTAGGTCTGCACGTAACGATCGGGATCGCCCCAGATCGTCCGCGCGATCGCCGGCCACGGGTGGCGCAACACGAGGTACCCGCCTCCGCCGAGTTCCACGCTCTCCCCGGCCGTGTCGACCACATCCGCTTCGACGCCAGGGAACGGGAAGGTCGCCGAGCCGGGCTTGAGGCTCGTGATCCCGGGCAACGGCGTGATCAAGATCGCCCCGTTCTCCGTCTGCCACCAGGTGTCGACGATGGGGCATCGTTCGGTGCCGATGACCTTCCAGTACCAGACCCAGGCTTCGGGGTTGATCGGCTCACCCACCGATCCGAGCAACCGGAGGGACGACAGGTCGTGTTTCTCCGGATGCTCCGTTCCCCATCGCATGAACGCCCGGATCGCGGTGGGCGCGGTGTAGAGGATGGTGGCGCCGTATCGCTCGACGATCGCCCACCACCGGTCCTTGTCCGGCCAATCCGGAGCGCCCTCGTACATGATGCCGGTGGTGTGGTTCGCCAGGGGACCGTAGACGATGTACGAGTGCCCGGTGACCCACCCGCAGTCCGCCGCGCACCAGAAGACGTCGTCCTCATGGATGTCGAAGACCATGCGGTGCGTGGCGGCGACCTGGGTCATGTAGCCCCCTGTCGTGTGGGCGATGCCCTTGGGTTTGCCGGTGGTTCCGCTCGTGTACAGCAGGTACAGCAGGTCCTCGGCATCCATGGGCTCGGGTTCGCACTCGGTCGACTGGCCGGCCACGAGATCGTGGTACCAGAGGTCCCGCCCCTCGGAGAACGAATGCTCGTTGCCGCAGCGCTTCACCGTGATCACGTGCTCGATCGAAGGGCACTCTCGGAGTGCCTCATCCGCGTTGTCCTTCAACGGCACGACGGTGCCTCGACGCCATGCTCCGTCGGCGGTGATCAACACCTTGGCCTCGGCGTCGTTGATGCGATCGCGCAACGACTCCGCGCTGAACCCGCCGAAGACCACGGAGTGGGGAGCCCCGACGCGTGCACACGCGAGCATCGCGATCGGCAGCTCGGGCACCATGCCGAGGTAGATATTGACGCGATCGCCCTTGCCGACCCCGAGCGACCGCAGCGCGTTGGCGAGACGACACACCTCGTCGAGGAGTTGGGCGTAGGTGATCGTTCGGGTGTCGCCCGGCTCCCCTTCCCAGTGGTACGCGACCTTGTCGCCACCGCCGGCCTCGACGTGCCGATCGAGGCAGTTGTACGAGGCGTTGAGTCGGCCACCTTCGAACCACCTCACCCATGGCGGGTCCCAGTTCATGACCGTGTCCCAGCGTCTGAACCAGGTCAGTCGATCGGCTTGCTCAGCCCAGAACGCCTCGTGGTCCGCGTTCGCGCGCTCGTAGACCGAGGCATCGGTGACGATCGCCCGTTCGGCGAAACCGGGGGGCGGCTCGAAGACGCGGTGCTCCGACAGCAGCGCCTCGATGTTCGGCTGGGTATCGCTCACTGGTCCTCCAAGGTGCGCGGGATCGCCTCGACCGGCGAGTCAGCATCGTACGCGTCTCGGCCCCGACAGTGCGACAGGGGAGTGCGGAGTCCCGAACACTCAGCCGCCCGCACCACGGAATGTGCTTGCACAGAGTGCTTCCCGGGGTAACCATCGGGGGCGCGAGGCGCCCCGGAGGGTGCCTGGCGAAAGGAGGCAGGCGATGGCCGACGAAGGCTATTGCATGAAGTGCCGGACCAAGCGGGAGTTCGAAGGTCAGGTGGTGACCCTGAAGAACGGTCGTCCGGCCGCCCAGGGCACGTGCCCGGTCTGCGGGACGAAGCTCACGAAGATCCTCAGCATGGACGCCGCGAAGGCTCGCGGCTGGACCGCCTGATCCGCGGGTCAGTTCAGGCGAGACAGCAGCTGATCCGGCTCGATCAGCGTCGTCCCCGAGGTGACGCCGAGGTGGCGGGCCGCCAGGTCCGCCACCGTCGTCTCCTCGAAGACCTGCTGGACGGCCCTGGCCACGTCGGCCCAGAACCCCTGCAACCCACAGCGTGAATCCTGGAAACACGTGTGATCGGTGGGCTCCAGACAGAACATCGGGAAGATCTGACCCTCGATCGCATCGGCGATCTCGGCCACGGTGATCCGATCCGGTTCGCGCGACAAGCGACATCCCCCGCCGGCCCCTCGGAAGCTCTCGACGAGGCCGGCCTTCGACAGCGCTCCGAGTTGCTGCTCCAGGAACCGAACGGGGATCTGCTGCCGTTCCGCGATGGCACGGGCCGGAACGAGAACGCCCTCGTCACGGCGTTGCGCCAACTCGATCATCGCACGCATCGCGTACTCGAGCTTCTGCGACACCTTCAGCACGACGCAACCTCCTGGCAGCCAGGGTAGGAGCGGGCCCGGAGGCCGTCAACGGGTCGAGCCCTGCTCTCTCAGACGGGATTCCCGTTTCCGGGTATCCAAGATGGACCCGCGGCTTCCGATAGGCACCTCGAGGGGCAACAGCATGCCCCGCAGGGAGAACGAGAAACATCATGCGCCGGGTCCTTGTGATCGAAGATGAAGCCGACGTTCGGCTCCTCTACCGCGTGAACCTGCGTCATGCGGGGTTCGAGGTGCTGGAGTCCGACGACGGTGACCATGGCATCGACGCCGCCCGGATACACCTGCCCGATGCGGTGGTCCTCGATCTCATGATGCCGAGGACCGATGGCTTCGAGGTCCTCGAGGCGCTGCGGTCGGCTCCGGCCACTCGCGACATCCCGGTCATCGTGCTCACGGCCGACGTGCGAACCGAAGATCATCAGCGCTGTTACGAGCTCGGAGCGGACGTCGTCGTTACGAAGCCGTTCTCTCCCGAAACGCTGACCAACGGCCTCCACCGGCTGCTCGATGCGACCTATGAGGATCGCCTCGCTCGACGTGCGGAAGCGGTCGCGAGCACCGGCACGGCGTTCCGCTGATGGCTTACCCGACGGGGTTGGCCGCGGCGTAGTCGTCGCCGAGCAAGACCACCAGCTGTGTTCTCGGCGCCACGCTCGCGTCGAGCGAATCGCCCAACGACTCCACCGCGGCCTCGACACCCTTGATGAAGCGGCCGGCGAGATGCTCCGCATCGACCTCGTTCTGTGCCGAGTCGGGACCGCCGCGGAAGTACACGGTGGTCGACTCGACCGGCTTCGCCGGTGCGTCGGCGGCCTCCTGCGAAGCGACATATCCCTTGCTCTCCAGGAACTCTTGGACCTCGGCCGCCAGCCCGACCTCGCTGGTCCCGTTCAACACCTGGATCGTCACACCGTTGACCTGCGCTTCGAGCTCTGGAGGCGCGCTCTCGGTGGCCGAGGGCGATGCGGCTCCGGTCGGCCCGGGGCTCCCGGTATCGGTCTCGGTCGGAGCAGCGCTTCCATCATCGCCTGCCAACACGGCGGCGTCGCCGCCGAACCCATTCAGGAGCACGGCGATGCCTGCCACGACGAGGGCGACGAGCACCGCGAGTCGTGCCGGGCTGAGGTTCACGCGGGCCATCCTACCCCAGCCATCGCGGCCCGCCCGGGCTACAGACGCACGCCCAGCTGCCCGGCAACGCGGCGGCGCCGGCGTTCGTCTCGCATGCGACGCAGCCTGCGCACGAGCATCGGATCGTAGGCGAGCGCCTCGGGACGCTCGAGGACGCGCGTGAGCAGCTGGTGATAGCGGGCCGGCGAGAAGCCGAACGCCTCTCGGATCGCCCGCTCCTTGGGGATCTCGAGCTTCCAGCTCTCGCGCTCGAAATCGAGCACTCGGCGAGAACGGTCGTCGAGCGGCACTCCGGATGTGCGAGCGGGGAGATCCATGCTCCTCGAGGGTATCCGTGGAGGCCGACGGTGCAAGCACCTCGCCCCCGGGTTCGCTCCCCCGGGTACAGACGACGCCTTCATCGGCCGACACCACAGATGGGAGCCGCGATCGGGTGGCTGAACCGCCCGCCGATGCGACGATGGTCACAGCGAGGAGGGAGGGTTCCCATTGGCGGAAACGGCGCGGACCGGGCGATCGCAGGACGCCTCAGCGGATCGGTTCGGCTTCTCCGCTTCCCTGCTCGGTCTCCCCCAGCGGGCGATCGGAGCACGGACCGTCGGCGACATCCTGCAGGAGACGATCGAGACCATCCCCTCGCTCGTGCCCTGTGCCGCGGCAGGCGTCTACGTCCGTGACGAGGCAACCGGAGACTTCCGACTCGCTCGACTGCGGGTCGTAGACCGAGCCGGCGTGCGGGCCCGGGACGAGATCGAGGACCTTCCGGCAGATGTGGCGGCATCGCTCCTGTTCGTCGACCCCGATACGTTCACGCTCGAGGCCGATGCCCTCGAACGAGTGCCACGCCGTCACTGGATCTCGCTGGATGCGCGATCGGTGCTGGTGGCGCCCTTGCGTTGGGAGCCCGACGGGTTCGGCGCGATGGTGTTCGTCGCGCGCGCGGCCGACGATCGGTTCGACGATCGCACGGTGGACCTCGCTCGCTCCATCGCGAAGATCGTTTCTCTGGCTCTCGGGAACGCTCGGCGGCTCTCGGAGTTGGAGCGGTTCCACGAGCTCGTGGCGAGCCTCGACGCCGTCTTCTGGGAGGCAGACGCCTCGTCGATGGCGTTCACCTTCCTCGGGGGACGTGTCGACGACATGCTGGGGTCCGGCGCGTCGACGTGGCCGGGCCGAGGTCGTAGGTGGGGAGACCACATCGCCGAGGAAGACCGGGAGATGACCCTCGCCGCCTGCATGTCGACGATCGAGCGCGGGCAGGAGCGCTCGCTCGACTATCGGATCGAGCGTTCCGACGGGCGGGCCATGTGGGTGCGTGACGCCGTGCATGTGGTCCGGGACGCTCGCGGGCCGAGGGAGCTGCGTGGGGTGATGGTCGACATCACCGAACGCAAACGTGCGGAGCAGGCGCTGCGCAAGAGCGAACGACAGTACTCCGAGGCATTCCGTCGCGAGCGGGAAGCGACACAGCGGCTCCGCAACCTCGACGAGATGAAGAACACCTTCCTCGAGGCGGTCTCCCACGATCTGCGAACACCGCTGACGTCGATCCTCGGATCCGCCCTGACGCTCGAGAGCTCGGGGCTCGACCTGCCGGCCGACGACGCTCTCGACCTGATCGGCCGCATCGCCGGCAACGCCCGGAAACTGGAGCGGCTCCTCGGCGACCTGCTCGACCTCGACCGGCTGCAGCGGGGGATCGTCGCCCCGCAGCGGCGCCCGACGGACCTCGCCGCGCTCATCGCACGGGCCGTCGACGAGAGCGACGACCCGAACAGGCACGTCATCGTGACCGACGTCGCCTCGGGCACGTATCACCTCGACGCGGCCAAGGTCGAGCGGATCGTGGAGAACCTGCTGTCCAACGCGCTCCGCCACACGCCGGCGAGCACCCGGATCTGGATCCGGACGGTTCCCGCGGAGGGCGGGGTGACGATCATCGCCGAGGACGCGGGGCCCGGCGTGCCCGAGGAACTCCGCGACGCGGTCTTCGAGCCGTTCCGTCAGGCCCCCGGCTCCTCGTCGGAGCATTCCCCCGGCGTCGGCATCGGGCTGTCGCTGGTTCGCCGATTCGCCGAGCTGCACGACGGGAAGGCATGGCTCGAGCCTCGTCCGGGCGGGGGGGCGTCGTTCCGGGTCTTCCTGTCGGAAGGCCGACAGCCCGAGGACTGACTCCCGGCGGGGCGAGGAGGCGCCGGGCGACGGGGGTACGACCGCCGCCCGGCGCACACGCCGCCCGAGCTCCAGACATGGTCGACTCGGACGGCACCACCACCATCATCGGACCCTGCGCGACCACGTGCCCGGACGGTCTGGCCCGCCAGTGCCGGGACGTTGGTCCGTCCCATCGCTCCGTGCCCCCACCACGCGACCCGTCCCCATCGCTACGATGGGAACTCGTGTTCGACCTGTGGATCCGCTCCGCCACCGTGGTCGACGGCAGCGGCGCCGAGCCCCGCCGAGCGTCGGTGGGGGTGCGGAACGGCCGGATCGACGTGATCGAGCCGGACGGCGACGATCGAGGGCCCTCCTCCTCCTCCGCCGCCATCACCCTGGACGCGACCGGGATGGTGCTGGCTCCGGGATTCATCGACGTTCACAACCACTCCGACGTCGCCCCGTTGATCGAGCCCACGATGCCCTCGACGATCCGCCAAGGCGTGACGACCGTGGTCGTCGGGAACTGCGGGATGTCACCGTTCCCTGCCTCGTCGGCGGCCGAACTCGCGTCGTGGGCCGGTGGAACCGACGGCGATCCGCCGGCCGAAGAGCTCGCCTTCGACTCGTTCGGCGCATACCTCGAACGGATCGCCACGGCCCGGCCCACGGTCCACGTTGCAGCACTGATCGGCCACGGCTCCGTGCGGGAGCTCGCGATGGGGCAGGAGCGCCGTGCTCCCACCCCGGTCGAGCTCGAGACGATGCGGGGGATCGTGGCGGAGGCGATGGACGCGGGGGCCGTGGGTCTGTCGACCGGCCTGATCTACGCGCCCGGCATGTATGCGAGCACCGGCGAGATCGTTGCGCTCGCCGAGGAGGCCGCGAGCGCGGGAGGGATCTATGCCTCGCACATCCGGGGAGAAGGCGCCCACGTGTTCCGAGCCGTCGACGAAGCCATCGAGATCGGGCACCGAGCGAACATCCCCGTGCACATCAGCCACCTCAAGTGCGAGTCGTCACACGCGTGGGGGCGAGCCGAGGAGCTCGTCGCGCGGGTGCATTCGGCAGGAGCGACCGGCGACCAGTACCCGTACACGGCGTGGTCGTCCGTGTTGCGGTCGCTCCTGCCGCCGTGGGCGCCTGTGGGCGAACTTCGGAGCCTGCTGACGGATCCGGCGATGGAACGTCGCCTCGTCGCGGCCATCGAACAGGGCGAGGATGAGGAGTTTCAATCATCGGTCGACGGCGTGGGGTGGGAGCGGATCGTGATCGAGGGAACCGCAGACCGCTCGAACGACGGCCTCGATGTGGCGGCGATCGCCCGACGACGTGGGATCGAACCGGTCGAAGCGTGCCTCGAGCTGCTCATCGCCGACCCGGAAACGACGTGCACCGGTCACGCGATGCACGAGGACGACGTGCGCGCGATCCGTGCCGATCCGGAGATCATGGTCGCTTCCGACGGCGTCGCGACCTCACCGCGCGGAGGCGAGGCCGCGACCCCCGTGCACCCTCGCACCTACGGCACGTTCCCGCGGGTGTTGGGCCCGTTCGTCCGCGACGGCACGCTCACGCTGCAGGCCGCGGTTCGCGCCATGACGTCTCTCCCGGCCGACCGATTCGGTCTCAGCGGGCGGGGACGCATCTCCGGTGGCGCCTGGGCGGACCTCGTCCTGTTCGACCCCGCGGTGATCACCGACCGCGCGACGTACCAGCAGCCCCACGCCTTCCCCGACGGGATCGAGGCGGTGGTCGTCGAGGGCGATCTCGCCTGGCGCCGGGGGACGGACACGATCGAACGTTCTGGCCGTGTGCTCCGGCGGCGCGGGTGAGGAGCACGGCCCGGCCGGTCGACTCAGGCAGTCGGACATACACCCCACAGGCCGGCTCCCGCATCTCGGGCTCGACGCTGCGCCGCGCGCAGTCGCTGCACGTATCGCACGTTCGGCGGGAACGTCGCCAGCACGGCGTACCCCTCGCGAAGGATGCGCTCGTTGAACAGGGATCCTTCGACCCAGATGTAGGCGAGCGTGCGGTCGAACCG
>Ga0075311_1000194_pt1 | contig 10108 bp, 8 predicted proteins | sample MayberryNE_Catta_FD_120044 | JGI IMG/M metagenome (GOLD analysis project Ga0075311, IMG submission 120044) | Natural and restored wetland microbial communities from the San Francisco Bay, California, USA, that impact long-term carbon... | ecosystem: Environmental > Terrestrial > Soil > Wetlands ...
CGCGCAGCCACCTATGTCGATAAGATCCTGAAGGGAGCCAAGCCCGCAGACTTGCCCGTCGAGCAGCCGACCAAGTTCGAGCTAGTGATCAATCTCAAAGCGGCGAAGCAAATCGGTCTGACGATTCCGCCGAGTGTGCTGGCTAGGGCCGACAAAGTTATCCGATGACCGAACAATCCAAAACCTGTGGTGAGCCATGTCGAACCATCGCAAATCCAAAATCTAAAATCGCGAGGATCCCACCCAACGCTTTGGCGAGAGCGGACCGGATCATTCGATGAATCTGGAAATCCAAAATCGTTACAGCTCCACGGAAGGTCTTGCGCGGGCCGACAGGCTGATCGGCGGTGCGTCCCTACAATTCAAAGCCCGAAATCCAGGAGCCCACGGATGAAACCAACGATCGGCTTTACCGCAAATATTCTCCTCGTCTCGGTCGGTTTTCTTTGCGCCCGCTTTGTCGCCTTCGGCGCACTTGCCGAAGCTCAGCCCGCCAGAGTTTATCGCCTTGGCGTGTTGGTCGTCGGCGGGGCCGATATTCCGCAGGTCATGGGCCTCCGCGATGGGCTGAAAAGTCATGGGTATATTCAAGGGGAAAACCTTGACTTGGAGATCGCGGCGAAGGCGAACTACGATGAATATGGTCCATTGGTTAAAACCTACAAAGAGAAAAAAGTGGACGTTCTCGTCACCATCGGCGGCACCGCAACGCGCGTGGTCAAAGACTTCGCGCCGGAGATCCCGACGGTCTTCTCTTTCGGTTCGGATCCGGTGCAGGCCGGATTCGTCAATTCTATCGCCCGCCCCGGTTCAAATCTTACCGGCGTGACCACGCGCACCGGTCCCGGGTTCCAAGGCAAACGCCTGGAAATATTCAAGGAGGCCGTGCCAATCCTTCGGCGAGTCGCTGTGCTCTACAATGCCAGAGGCGAGAATCCCGGTCACGAAATGAACCTGAATATGCTACGTGGAAGCGCTTCCAAGCTGAACGTCAAGTTGATAGCGAAGCCGATCAAGGTGATTTCCGATCTGGACATCTCACTTCAGACTCTTTCCAAAGAAACTGCGGACGGCGTCTTCGTTATTGGGGCAAGCATGTTCAGAACCCGGTTCAATAAGATCGTACCCCTCGCGATGCAGAAAAAGCTTCCCGTCATGGGTAACGAGGCATCCCATGTTACCGACGATGGGGCTTTGCTGTCCTACGATTCCGACAGGTATCGCATCGGCCTGCGGCTCGCATGGTATGTGGATCGAATTCTCAAAGGCACAAAGCCGCGGGACTTGCCGGTCGAAGCTCCGGCTTATTTTGAGCTCATGATCAACCTGAAGACCGCCAAGCAGATCGGACTGGTCATTCCGCCAAACGTGTTGGCGCGGGCGGATCGAGTGATTAGATGAGAAAACCGCAGACAGCCATCAGGATAAATGGTCGCTGTGGCGGACCGTTTTCAGCCGACAAACCCGTCCACGGGGATGAGGCGCTTGCCGACAGGATCGACGGCGAGAAAAAGGCTTTCGAGAGCGACGGCGCCAAGCAGGGCCGGTCCCTCGGGCGCGATAAAACATGGAGTTGTAATCTCATCCCCATTCAGCGCCAGTCGTGCTTCAGCAATCGGCCAGACGTCTCGCTGTCCACCTGCGATCACCACGCTTTGCGAGCGGGTGGGCTTCAGCTCAAGCCTCTCCGCCAACGACTTCGGCACCACACTGAGGGTAGCTCCAGTATCGACAAGCAGCTCCACCTCCTCAACGCGCCCCGTCGGCCCGGTGAGATGACCCTTTACGTGAAAAAGCCCCATATCAAACGCCTATTGAACAGCGCCCTCATTGTAGCGCAAGCAACCAACAACACAACAATACAATTTAGCCTCAAAAAGTGGACAACCTCAGTATGGCCACCAACCGGAAAGTCAATCAGTTCGAGCTGGTGATCAATCTCAAAGCGGCGAAGCAGATCGGCCTCACTATTCCACCGAACGTTTTGGCTAGAGCAGATCGGGTAATCAAATGAAAAGGGGCGAGTGTCAAGTGTCGAGTGACGAGTGGATCCAGACAGGGAAAAAGACATGAAGAGAAAAATCATCGTCCTTCCGCTTTGCGCCATGCTCTTTGCCCTTTGCTCGTCCGTCGGGGCGCAGCAGGCAAAAAAAATCCGGCGGATCGGGTATCTGTCGGTGCTCTCACCGGCCTCTGATTCGGCGCGCCTCGAGGCATTCCGCCGAGGCTTGCACGAGCTAGGCTACGTGGAAGGCCAAAACTTGGCGATCGAGCTGAGATACGCGGAAGGAAAATTGAAACGACTTCCCGACTTAGCGGGAGATCTAGTACGTCTAAAAGTCGATGTCATTGTTGCCGGGGGATCCACCGCAATTCGAGCTACCAAAAATGCCACCATGATGATTCCAATCGTCATGGCACACGGCAGCGATCCTGTTGCCCTTGGGTACGTGGCGAGCCTGGCGCGTCCTGGCGGAAACATCACGGGCCTAACCCATCTGGCTCCGGAGCTAGGCGGGAAGCGCCTGGAGCTGCTCAAAGACATCGTTGCGCGGCTTTCCCAGGTGGCAGTCCTGACCGATCCGGGCACGGGCGGCCACGGTCCCCAGATCAAAGAGCTCGAGGTCGCGGCGCCGGCGTTGGGTCTGCGGCTTCAAGTTGTTGAAGTTCGAGGGCGCGCCGAGTTGGAGAACGCGTTCTCGATTATCAGCAGTAGTCGCGCAGGCGCTCTTATCGGGTTGCAACAACCTACGTTAGATCGTCTCCGCGAACGCATCGTCGACCTGGCAGCCAAGAACCGGCTGCCGGGCATGTATCCCAACGAGGAATACGTCGAGTCAGGTGGCCTCATGTCGTACGCCGCTGACATCGTGGCGATGTTCCGCCGCAGTGCCTTCTACGTGGATAAGATTCTAAAAGGCGCCAAGCCTGCCGAGCTACCGGTCGAGCAGCCGACGAAATTCGAGTTGGTCGTCAATCTGAAAACCGCCAAACAAATTGGCCTCACCATTCCCCCGAATGTGCTGGCGAGAGCGGACAGGGTGATCCGATAAAGAGTTTCGGGTTTCGGGTTTCGAGTTATGGATTCCCGACTTTTAAATGAGGAAAGAAAATGGAGTTTCGCTCTGCCTTTTATCGAAAGTCTACACCTGTCATTCAGATAGACTCCGGCAGGCTCTGAGCCCTGCCGAAGGATCCAAAATCCAAAATCTTCTGACGCCAAGTCTCTTGACCGAAGCGCATCCGATCTTTAGTATCGCGTGCACAAAGATTACCTAACGGTAGTCAGGCTAGCAGCTAAGAAAAATCAGGAGATGATGATGACGCCAAAAACAATTTTCTTTACTCTCGTTTTGTGTTTGGCCGTACGAGAAGTCCCTGCGGCGGATAAGCTGGTCGCGGATTACGGCGGTCATGCCGGCTTTCAGAGCGCGGTGTGGGTGGCGAAGGATTTAAAAATTTTCGACAAAAACGGGCTTGACGTCGAAGTGATCATGATCACCGGCAGCGCCCGCTCGGTCGCCGCATTGATGGGCGGCAGCACGCAGTTTGCGACGGGGTCGGCGACCGGACCGCTTGCCGCCGCCACGAAAGGCTCGGACATCAAAATACTCGCGGCGTCGTACAACAAATTTCCTTATGCGTTCGTCGTCAAACCCGAGATCCGGACGCCGAAGGATTTGCGCGGCAAGAAAGTCAACATTCTCAACTACGGCGGTTCGAACGATCTCGCGCTGCAACTCGCGTTGAAAGAGTGGGGAATGAAGCTGTCCGATCTCCAAGTGATCGTCGGCGGCGACGCGCCAACTCGCCTGGGTTCGCTCATGGCCGGCCGCACCGACGCGACGATCCTTTCGCCGCCGCATTTGACGATCGCGGTGAAATCCGGCTACCGCGTGTTGGCGGACATGGGCGACATGAGCGCCAATTTTCCGCAATCGACGTTGAATGTGAAGGGAAGTTTTCTCAAGGAGAATCGTGACGTCGTGAAACGCTTTCTGCGTTCCTACGGCGAGGCGATTCACGTTATCAAGACGCAGCGCGAGAAGACCATCAATGTTTTTGCCAAGCGGATGCGCATCGACGATCCGGAAACTCTCAAAACGACCTACGAATATTTTGCGCCGCGGTTTTCTTTTCCGCCGCGCGTGAGTTTGGAGGGCGTGCGAGACACCTTAAGTTTCTACGCGGAGCACAACTCCGCCTTCAAGAACCGCAAGGCGGAAGAATTCCTCGATCAATCGCTTATGGACGAATTGCAGAAGGAAGGGTTCTTTAAAAAGCTCGGATCATAATCAAGCGAGTTGCTGGTTTCTGGTTCCTAGTTTCAAGCTTGAAAAAACCCCAGAGACTAGAACCTCGAGACTAAAAACCGCTTGGCTGAATGAGATTCAGCGAAGCTTCAACTCCGCCTGTGCTTTTTTGGCAAAACTCCAGTCGGCAATGTCCGCGAGTGTTTTATCGTCTTTCGATTTGCGCGTATCGCGCACCAGCTGCAATACGTTTTGCATGGTTTCGTTCGAAGCCACGCCGTCGCGGGTGTAAAGACTGACCATGTCGCGGTAAATGCTTTCGCGGACGTCTGCTTCTTTGATGCCCCATTTAGTCTGCAAAAACGTTAGAATCTCGGGCTTGCGATTGCGGATGTAATCGGTGGCCTTCAGCACCGCTTTGATCATTCTGACGATCTCTTCGGGCTCCTCTTTCATTTTTTGGGTGTGAACCGCAAGCCCGCCGAGCGGGATGTTCATGATTTCATTGAATGACAGAAGTTGGTTGAAGCCGCGCTTCTGAGCGAAGTTGTTGAACGGCGGCACCAGCATCGCGGCCTGAATCGAACCGCTTTCGAGCGCCGCATAGCGACTCGAGCTACCGCCGATTTGCAGAAAGGTCACGTCCTTTTCCGGATTCATGCCGTATTTTCGTAGGATCATCACGGCTTCACTATGGGGCGTGCCGCCGAAGCTGCTGATGCCGAAGGTTTTGCCCTTTAAATCTTCGACCCGCTTCACGTTCGCACTCGTGACCAAGTAGTGATCCGAGCCGTCCATGGCGGACATGACGATGCGCACCGGCAGGCCGGAAATCGCAGCGCCAATAAAGTTAGAAAAAGTTCCGCCGTAGTCGACGTTGCGCGTGACCACGCCGTTCACGACCACCTGATTTTGCATGATGACGACGATGGCGTTGAGCCCTTCGCTTTTGAAGAAACCCTTTTCCTCAGCGATCACGAAGGGTAGGGACGTGCTGCCGTTACGCGTTGTCAAGCCGAGGGTGAGTCTTTCCTGGGCGGAACTGAATCCGGCCGAAAGGCTCGTCATGACAAATAGAATCAATAGCGATAGTAAAAATCTTTGTCGGATCATTTTTTCGCTCCTGTGCCGCTCGTCGGCTTTCACCGCGTTTTCAGCCGGTCCGCGTCAATGCGGGTGTCCCACAACACCGCCTCGCCGCCCAGACTCGGGCTGAACATGTCCACTTGTAGCTGTGTGGCACAGCCAGGGCAAGTGTAGATGTGGTACTCACCGATGTAAAGCTCGCCGGACGCCAGGGGCGGCATGAAGTGATTGAGATCCACGACGCGATGAAGCGCGTAAAGTTTGTAGTTGTCATCGGCGCCGCAGAATAGGTGGGCGCAGCTTGCGCAGCGCACCATTTTTCGCTCGCCGTCGGTGGCGACTTCGAGAGAACGGTGAAACTTGAGCAGCCTTCGCCAACCATTTTGCCCAGGGACTGACGAGATGCCCGTTTGATCGGAAACGGGGCTGCTTTCGCATTTTCGCGCGTCGCGGATTTGTGCTCTGCGGGTTTCAGTTCCCGCGCTGTCGAGGGTATTTTCGCCAGGATTCAGGATCACGCCGTAGATTTCTTCAGCCACCCGGCGGCTGACCCAACCGCGCCGAACATCTCTGAGCACCGCTTGGGGATCGCGATCGATCGGATCGCCGAAGCCGCCGCCGCCGGCGACGTAGTCAACCAGCAGGCTGCCTTCGGGCAGCGGAATTCTTTCCGGCACGCCCGCCGGCAAAACCGCCTTGCCCCATTTGCCTTCTCGCATGGCTTCTGCCGTGGGATGCTCGCCGTTTTTGACTCTGTCGAGCATGGCCAAGCCCGATTCGGTCATCACGCGAGTCGCGCCGATCCCTGTCGGGTAACCGCCGCCAAGACCGAAGCCACCCTGCGCAACCCCGCCGTAGGGCTTGTAGTCGACGCTGCAGTCTTGCGATCCATAAATCAAATAGATGCGATGGCTGCCCAAGCCGCCGCGATACTGGCCAAAACCGCTGCCGTCGGGGTTATGCGAGCGGGTAAAGTAAAGAAACGGATACTGCATCTCGATGCGCTCGACGTCGCTGATGCCGGCAGAGGGAATATTCATGTGACCGCCGGTATTGACGCCGTCGCGGTGGGGCGCCGCGCCCATGCCGGCGCCATGGATGTCGTAGAGGCCCTGGGCGACGGCGATGCCTTCACGCGTGTGGCCGCCGTAGAAGTACCCGGGACCACCGACGAATTCCAAATTGCCCGTCGTCGATGCATTGACGTCGTCGTAGCGCCCTGAGGCGTAGATCATTTTGGCCACGGCCTCGCAAACCGTTGAGACCAGCACATTGCCGATGCGCGGCCCCGCGCCGCAGGCGGCGGGATATTTACAGTTGAGAATGCTTCCCTCCGGCACATGAACTTTCACCGGCCGCATCTTGCCGTCGCTCCACGGCACGTCCCAGAAAAGCGTATTGGTTAGGGCCAGAGCGAGGTGCGCCACGGTGCTCGGCAGTGTGGAGTTATGGTCGGTGTCGGTCTGGGGGCTGGTGCCGGTGAAATCGAAGTTGAGCGTATCACCCTTCTTGGTCATCGTGCAGTAAAGCTGCTGCGCTATGGATTTGCGGGTCTTGCGATCGAGCGTCGTGACGTATTGCCGTGTCACCCAGGTGCCCTCGGGCATGGAGCGCAGTTTGGCGCGTGATTTGGCTTCCGAATCTTCGATCATTTTCTCGCCGGCGAGTTGCACGAACTTCAGACCGAACTTTTCCACCAAGCCGAGATAACGCTTGGCGCAAATGTTGTTGCCGGCGATCATCGCCTTTAAATCGAGGCCGACGTACTGCGGGTCGCGACACATACCGGTCAATGTTTGAAACACGTCCTCGCGAAACTCGTCTTTCTCGACGATCTTCAATCCGGGAACGCAGATGCCTTCGTGAAAAATTTCCTGGGCGGCGCCGCGCAACAGTCCACCGGTATCCGCCGTGTGCGTGCTGGTCGCGGTCCAGGCGATCAACTTGTCTTGATAAAAGATCGGTTTGACGATCATCATGTCATAGGTGTGCGAACCGGCGACGTAGGGATCGTTGAAGAAGAATTGATCGCCGTCGAAGAAGCCGGGGGATTTCTCAAAGCGCTGTTTGAGACTCGCGATGGCGTCGGAAGTGGCCGCGGCAAAGCGCAGGTGGCCCGAGCAGGCGAGCACCATCGTGCCCTGGTCGTCGTAAAACGAACTCATGCATTCGCCGCCCTGGGAAACGATCGGCGAGGCGGTGACGCGCTGCAACGTCATGCGACCTTCTTCTCCGATGGCCCAAAGCCGATGCAGAAACATTTCGTAGCGGATCGGATCGATTCTATTCAAGTGAGTCTCCTGAGCGGATTTTAGTTGGAGTATTGGAGTGATGGAGCAATGGAGTGTTGGGTGTTCGAATGATTAACCGCAAAGAATGCAAAGGACGCAAAAGAAGAAAGTCCAAACCAGAAACGCCGGAATCTTTTGCCATCACTCCAACACTCCAGTACTCCACTACTCCAGTCTCTTCACGGCACCTGCATGACCAAATTCATATATCGATCGACGGTCACTTTATGTTCCGGCGGCACCAGCGTGGTGGTGAACGGCAGCTCGATAATCGCCGGACCGCGCACTACGCTGCCAACGCCGAGCCGTTGGTAATCGAAAACCGGGGTATCGATAAGTTTTCGCTCGGGGCGGGTAAAGAACACCTGGCGCTTGCCTTTGCGCGCGGCGCGCGCGTTGGCGGCGGATTTGCGCTTGGGATTGAGATTGGGCTTGGCGACCTTGCCGACGGCATCGATGCGGATCTCGCTGATCTCGATGCCCGCCTTGGCGTAGCCGGCGCCGACGCCGTAGAGGTCTTGGTATTTCTTTTCGAAAGCACCTTGCATTTCCGCCATGCGCTTGGCATTGAACCGCTCACTCGGGGCGGCCATTTCCACGCCGGCGCTTTGGCGGCGGTAACGAATCGTGAAGTAGCGGCGAAATTCGACCTCGTTGGCTTTAAAGCCTTCGCCGATCATCTGATCTTTCATCTCACTTTCAATGCCGTCCAATCGTTGATTGATCACGGCCGGATTGGCCGGCAGGATGTACTGGCAGCTCATCACACGTGTGCGGATGACGTCGGCGGCGGCAGCGCCAAAAGCGGAAAAGACCGGCGACGTGGCAAAAACATAGATCTGCTTGATCCCAAGCTCCGCGGCGAAACCGGAGGCGTGCACCGGACCGGCGCCGCCGAAGGCATAGATGACGAACTCCTCGGGCAAGTAGCCGGTGCGCACAACTTGGCGGCGAATGAGATCCGACATCTTGGCGTTGACGATGTCGTAGACTCCGGCAGCGGCTTCCTGGACTTTCAATTTCAAGGGCCGGGCGATCTTTTCGTCGATCGCCTGCAGAGCTTTGTGCTTGTTCAAGGTTTTTCTGCCACCGAGAAAATAAGCAGGGTCGATGATGCCGAGCGCGAGGTCGCAGTCCGTCACGGTCACTTGCTCGCCGCCGCCGTCGTAACAGACGGGTCCGGGGCTGGCGCCGGCGCTGCGCGGCCCGACCAGCAGGCGGCCGGTTTCCGGCTCTACCTGCGCGATGGTGCCGCCGCCGGCGCCGATCGATTCGATATCGATGATCGGTTGCAGCATGCGAAATCGCTCGACGATCGGTTCCTGGGCATAACGCCAGTAGCCTTCGGTGATTAAACCGACATCGAAACTAGTGCCGCCCATGTCGGTGGTGATGACGTTTTTGTGCTCTAACAACCCCGCGATATGGGCCGAAGCGATCATGCCGCCGGCAGGACCCGATTGCAGATTGGCGATGGCGCTCACGTGCTCGCGATGCGCCACGCCGCCGTTGCCCTGCATGATCAGCAGCGGTGCCTTGAGACCGGCTTCCTGCAGCTTGTTTTCCAAGCCTTTGAGATAGCCTTCCACCGTCGGACCCAGGTAACTGTTCAGGATCGCCGTGTTGGCGCGCGCGTATTCGCCGGCCACTTGCGACAGCGCGCTGCCGAACGACCAGTAGACTCTGCGCTGTGGATCGGCTTCGGCGGTGAGCGCGCGGATCTCTTCTTCATGGCGCGGATTGACCCAGGCATGCATCAAGCTCACGGCGATGGCATCGACTTTTTCATCTTCGATCAGCCAGCGGATCGCTTGCATGACATCGTCCCAATTGAGCGGCACGATTTCATTGCCCTGGTAATCCATGCGCTCGCGCACCCCGATGACTCGCTCTCGCGGTACAAACGGTTCCGGTTTGGTGATCCAGGTGACATGCTTGATCTCGTCGTCGGACAGACCATCGACCCGTCCGATGGCGCGCATGATCTCGGTGGTGTCTTCGAAGCCTTTAGTGGTGATTAGGCCGACCTTGCAGCCGTTGTGCGTGATCAACGCGTTGGTCGCCACGGTGCTGCCATGCTTGAACAAAGTCGTTTGATCGAGCAACTCGGCCCTATCGACGCCGACAGCGTTCGCGGCTTGGGCGACGGCGTCCATCACGCCGAGGGAGAAATCGTCGGGCGTGGTCGAGGCCTTGGCCGTCCAGACCTCGCCGCGATCGCCTAGGACGACGACGTCGGTAAACGTGCCGCCGGTGTCAACGCCGACAATGTAGTGTTTTTTGGCGGCCATGGTCTCCCCTTCGAATCAGGATCTTCAAATGGAAATATGTAAGGGGCGGCGGGATGTCAACAGCTTGTCGGTGCAAACACCGGGAGACGGCCACAAGAAACTAAAATCCCAAGCTCGAAATCCGAAATTCGAATTTTGCATTCGAGACGAAGTCAGGAGCTTTGCAGGCCGATAGCGAATTTCGCAA
>Ga0075311_1000218_pt1 | contig 9586 bp, 10 predicted proteins | sample MayberryNE_Catta_FD_120044 | JGI IMG/M metagenome (GOLD analysis project Ga0075311, IMG submission 120044) | Natural and restored wetland microbial communities from the San Francisco Bay, California, USA, that impact long-term carbon... | ecosystem: Environmental > Terrestrial > Soil > Wetlands ...
CAGGCTACGATAAAATATATCTAGTGGGTCATGATTGGGGAGGAGCTGTTGCATACTCATATGCAGCTGAGCATCCTGAGGATGTTATTAAAATGATTATACTTGATATCTTTTTACCTGGATTCGGATATGAAGAAGCAGGAAACTTTTCACCAAATGGAATATGGCACCTTGCATTTCATGCAGTAAGAGATCTTCCAGAAAAATTAATTGAGGGAAAAGAAGATGTATATCTTAATTGGTTCTATGATTGGACTTATAATCAATCTGCACTAACAACTGAGGCAAGAGAAGAATACATCAAACAATACTCAAAGCCTGGTGCATTACGTGCAGGTTTTGAATACTACAGAGCAGCATTTGAAGATGCTCAACAGAATAAGGAATATGCTCAACAAAAACTGGATATGCCTATATTGACTATAGGGGGAGAAGCAGGTGTAGGTAACTTTACTACAACTTCCTTTCAAATGGTTGCAAACTATGTTACGGGAATAACATTACCAAATACAGGACATTTTATCCCAGAAGAAAGACCAAACATCCTAACAAACCTGATACTTGACTTTCTCAAATAAATTCTTTAGATTTGTATACTATAATAACGTCAAAATGGATGCTTATTAATATTTTCGGACACTGTATTGGTTATTTACCCATTATGATTTGTGTTAGTCAGAGATGCACTTTAGTTTATTGATATCAATATTGATATTAAATGTCAGTAAATAAAAACGATCTTGCAGAGATCATTTTTAATGGGACCAATCTAGAATGCAATGATCTAAAATTCTCGATATTGGACTGGCCTGACCGTGAGAATTATTATGTTCAATCATGCAACGAGACACCGTTAAAGCAAACTACGTTCCTTCTCAAATAAATGTTAGATCGGATAGTAATATTGGGAAGGTATTGATGAGGTTCGATACATAGGTGTGTCTACTTCATACGCATTGAATTTTGATCGTTATGGTATAATTTCTAGATCCTAGTATTGATATCAATTTGTATGTGCCGTTAATAGTTTAGATACTCCTTTAGGAAATCATTAGTTTTTGATATAGCTATATTGGATTCAGTGGTGTTGTGAAAGAATGTTTGAAATGCATGTGGCATGCCTTCATATATATCTATTTTGACCGGAACGCCAGCTTGATCTAGTGCTTGATACAATCGAACAAAATCACTAAGTAGCATTTCTTTGGTACCACCTTGAATTAAAGTAGGTGGAAATCCTTTACTGAAATTACCATACGCCGGGGAAACATATTGATTCTTTTGATCAGACGGATTAGCGTATGCATCTGCCATGTTTCTTAACATCGAATCTTCTGATAGAAATGGCTCAGCATTTTTCAGTGTAAAATAGGTATCTCCAATTCCCGTTAGATCTGTCCAGGGCGACCATAGTACAAGCGCACCAGGTAACCCTACGCCTTCATCCCGCATCTTAAGAACGGAACCAGCTATTAAACCGCCTCCAGCTGAATCTCCGTACATGGCAATATTATCAAGAGAATAACCTTGATCCTTTAATCCTTGTATAACTGAAACAACCTGATCAGTTGTTTGATTCCATTTCGAAAATGGGGCTAAACCATAATCCACGGAAATGACCCTAAGCCCTGTAATATTTGCTACTGGTGCAGCATTTCCTAATGTAGAATTAGCTCCTAAGATAGTGTATCCTCCACCATGTACATATATCAAAACTTTCCCGTTATCCTTCCAATCTTTTGGTTTGATGTCAAGTACATTTACGTCTCTTAATTTGGTAGCTGTGATAGTAGGTTGATAGCTATCTACAATCGGTTGAGACATTTGCATTGACATGGAACTTGTTTGTTGATTCAGTTCTTGCCAACCTTTCAAATCATCTGAGATTGGTGTTACAAAAGTAGGCAAATTCGTTGTTAGACTTTTTAGTATTTCTTGAGCTCCTTTGGATATGGTTGGTGGAATATAGATCATTGAATCACTAATATTAGCTTGAGTAACGTTTGTAAGATTTTGAGCTTGAACAAAGATAAACGATTGTGAACTCATAGAGAAAAGGTATGATAATAATAAAAAGCTAAGGGATAGTGATATAACAGATATTAACTTAGTCATCCAGTTTCTCCACGCTATTACGGAGTCTCTTGGTATTATTCATCATCTCAATTATATTAATATAATATAAAAATGGATATGGGAATGAAGATATAGCATAAATCAGATAGAAAATGTTTGCAATATCTATCCATATCAACTTCTCTATGAAGAATAAGAATAGTTATCCTTACCCTGGTGACTGCCAAATGGATTTTTATAACTAACAGTTAGGTAATCCAATTTATCTCTAGAGATAAGAAGAATGCGTGTCAAGTAAATTTACGTAGGGTTTTGCGCGTTGGAACATTCTGTCAAGGTATCATGACAAAATGTGCGTGACAAATGGCACTTTTGAAGAACCTAGCTATAAAAATTGGAAATAGAATATCACACCAAAATTTGCAAGAAACATACTCAACACAAATTTTCTCCTGCTTTGAACTTTATCCATAATATTTACAGTTGGTGAGGGTGTCAACATAGATTTTGTGATCGCGGATTGTCATATAGAGACTTCAAAATTGCCACGCACTTCGACCGTCTCTAATAATATTCACTTTCCCTTCGACTTCCATTTACCACCATTGGTGGGATAACCGCGGAGCAGATGTCCAGATTGTTCCCTCAGTAGTAACCTTTGCAATCCCCCTTTGATTTGGCATCATTTGTGTTCCAGTTCCAATTCCAGTAATAAATTCACCTTTATTAGACATATGCAAATACTTTATAGTTAGAGTTGCACTTTCATCTGCCAAATTGTAGTTTCAACCGTATCCTAAAGAACTGCCGAATAGTATTTTCCACTAACTTGTCCCTTACCAATAGTCTCAAGCCTAACGATTGGACTTATCATTGACTGCATATATACCGGTATCTGAGTCTGTGGAGCTAAAGAGCTCGTGCCGGACCGAAGATGGTCTTTCGCCGAATGTATCACAATTGATAATTGACTCGACCTGATTACACATCAATACGTGACAATTTCTACTTATATCCTAATAATTTGATGCAATCTCTTTGCTGAAAATTTCTATTTGTTCATTAAAGTCACTTATTGGCCAAAAATGAACGCGCTTGACTCCGACATTGCGAAGTATATCTATCTTATTTTTGCAATGATCAACGGAACCAAATAGAAGTAATGATTCTAGATCTTCTGGTGGTCTCCCTAATCCTGGAGATAGTATGTTCTTTACCATTCTGTGAACCTTGTCCTTATCATTATCGATGTATCCAAACATACTCATCATGGAATTTTGAAATGATTCGGTATCCTTACCACTTCCCCTCCTATATGAAAGAACTGTCTTCCATCTCTCTTTGAATTTCTCCGGTGTAATGTTATATGCAGATGCCATCCAGCCATCTCCGTACTTTGCTACTCTCTTTAGGCCTGCCTCAGAACCCCAACTTCCTATTAGAATTGGGGGATGTGGTTTCTGAACTGGTTGTGGCTCCGTAGATACGTTCCTCATTTTATAGTAAATCCCATCGAAATTTGCTAACTTTGGCTCGCCACTTTCTGTATTCCAAAGTAGCAGTAATACCTGTAAAGCCTCGTCGAACCTTTTCCACCTATCTTCATAGGATATTCCGCACACATCGTCTTTTCTAGATGAACCAGGCCCGACACCTGCGAAGAGTCTGCCAGAAGATATGATATCAATTGAAGATAAAGCTCTGGCAGACATAATAGGATTTCTAATAACTATGTTTAAGATGGAAGTTCCTAGTTTGATCTTGTTGGTGATTCCTGCAACTGCAGACAACGTGGTTACGGCATCTAACCAACTTGAAGTAAACACAACATGATCATTTACACTTAATGAATCATATCCTAATTTTTCTGCCATATTTGCAAATGAGAGAATTTGTTTTCTTGAATGCGTATGGTTTCCTTCAAATCTTATAATAGGCAAATGTACTCCAAATGTAATGCCATTCATTAGCAAGGTTGTATCAATGAAATTGGATAAAAAGACTTGGTTACAAGCTAAAGTGATGTTGTACTTTGGTAGGTAGTCTCTAGATTACAGACGAACTGCCTTTCATCGCTTAGGTGGCATATTACTTATAACAAAGTTTTTTAAAAAATAAATACTGAATTCGATGTGCTTAGGCAGTCACAGTCAATGGTCTTCCAATTTTTCTCTTTAAATATTGTTCTTCTGCTTTATTGGGTTCATTAGCTCTTTTTCCAGTTCTGGCTATTGTGCTTAAGCCAATGGAAGAGTATTAATCTTAGAGAACATAATTACATGTTGCTATTTTTTTGGGTCAAAGAAGTACTGTCATAAATAGTATGGGAGAGGGAAGGTTTCATACGGCCTTGAGGCTGTTGGAGTGAAATATTACAAACAGTTTGTTTGCGATAAATGCGGGAGATTCTTTAAGAGAAGGATTCCAGGGTACAATCCTATTACTACTACCGCCTCAAAACTAATTAGCAGCTCTTATAAATAACATAACAGAAAAAACGACGTAGATATAATACCATAAGGTTATATCATTAGGTTAACAAGATTTACGTAAAGCAAACTATTTCTTAATAGTATCCGGAACCAGTAGACACCCATGGCCGTAACTGGTGTAGATATACCTGCTATGTTGATACAGGTTCTTACTGTTTCTTTGTCTCTAATATATTTATATGAGAAATGTATATTAACATTATGGTAAAGTCTTTTATTGGGCGTTCCGTCCTCGTGGCAGTTAAGTTGGATATATTGGTATCAATCGTTGCAGTCACTACACTTGCCTTAACAGACAACATAGATGCAAGGACAGGAGGAAGCGACAGTGTAGCGGCCGGGTCCTCTGATGGTGAAAGTGTAGGAGCTGGATTCAAAACCGCCGTGTGTGGTCCAGATGCTGCACATGCATGCCAAACGTCTGCTGGATAATAGCATCATATATTAGGTAAATAACAAACCTCACGCTTCTTTTTTTAGTGCCAATACTGAAGTGACATTCTAAACGCATCAAAGGCGTCGCCATGACTAGTAATGGGGTTCTAATAATTAGAAACGATAGACTTTTCTCCTTTGATAAGGATTGGGCTATTGACTTAGAAAATCCAAAGAAGAAGACAGTCGAATGCTGTCGATTGTCTAGTATACAAGAAGATATCAAAAGAGTAACTAGTCCTGAGTGGTCAGGTCAACCTGCTAGCTACAACCCTTATGAATGGAAAATAAGGTATAAATAATAAATATGGAGTTGGCCGGTGTTAGCTTAAACTAGATTACTTTGGACAACCAGCTATATCCCCCAAAGCTTTTCCTGGACCTTAGCGTTTCCAGTCCGCCAAGCAATCCAAGAAATGCGCCACCAGCATAGCAGTATTGTACTTTGTCACCCAAGGTTGTCAAGGTGTTGTCTGAATTAACAAGCTCATCACATCACAGGGTGTTTGTAATCCTAGGAAGGTATGCGCTTGCTGACAAAGGTTCCACCAATCTGTTCCACCTCTACTTGATTGCCTGCTGACATCATCTGCATAGAATCCTTTCTCAACCAAATACATATCAATAGCTATCTCTTCCGGCTCGGCTACTATAATATTGAAATAACGATAGTTGCAACTATTAAGTCATATAGCCAAGCGGTTATATAATCAGCTAGTTATACTGACTCCTGACGTGAACAACCGAATTGGAACAATAGTGATTGAAGGCAGCTATGCAACCCTTCAGTACGAGCGGCGACTCCCCCACCTTCCCGAAGTAGTATGGGAGGCCATCACGGATCCAAAGCAAGTTAGCGTATGGTTCAGTACGACAGCAAAGATAGATGCGCGCCACGGCGGTACCATAGAATATATCAGCGTGCCTATCGGCTTTCGCAGGACAGGCCGCATATTGGTATGGAACCCGCCGCGCATCTTTGAGCATGAGTGGTACATTGATCCTCACCCACAGCTCCTAAATGGAGAAACGGAATCTGTAATACGATGGGGCCTCGTAGAAAACACTGGCCACACCATTCTTGCCTTGACTCACAACCACCTTACAAAGGCCAACGGCTTGCGGTTTGCGCCCGCTTGGCACGCATTCTTGGATCGCTTGGCCGCTCAGCTTGACGACGAAAAACTGCCAGACTTGATGGAACGGATCGCTGCAGTCAAGGGGCTTTACCCTGCACAATAGCACTATAATGTTGATCCAAAGAGATATGCAGTCAACAATCAATATCCTAGGCGTGGCCGGCAGCATGCGCGCCGACTCGTATAGCACCAAGGCGCTAAAGATAGCGCTGGAACTTGTCAAGAAGCATGGCACAGAGATACGTTTGCTTGACCTCAGCAAAACTGTGCTGCCGCTCCGCGACCCAAGCCTGCCTGTCTCAGAGCAGGTGAAAGAAGTGGCCAAGACTGTAGTAGGAGCCGACGCATTCATACTCGCCTCGCCAGACTACCATGGCTCGATGTCTGGCACGCTCAAGAACTTTCTTGACCACTTTTACAAAGAGTTTGGTGGCAAGCTCTTTGGCTGTATCGTTGCATCGCACGAAAAAGGACTGACCGCTATGGACCAGATGCGCACCATTATGCGCCAGTGCTACGCATGGAGCATGCCTTACGGCGTGTCTGTAAATGGCGAGCAAGATTTTGTGAACGGCCAACTCGTAAACACAGAGGTGTTCATGCGTTTAGAGATGATGGCCCGCGATCTTGTAGTATATAGCAGGCTGATAAGAGAGCAGTTTGCTCGTGATCTAGAGACAAGCGAGCCGTACACCTTTGCGGCCCACTACTGGGCTTTACTAAAACCGGCATGATATATAACCAAACAGTTATATCACTAAGTGGCTATATAAAAACGTGGATACGTTCTCCGCTGTAGCCGATTCGACGCGCAGAGCAATGCTTGACATGCTCACGCTCCGCGAGCGTACCGCTGGTGACATTGTCAGTACATTTCCACAGATCAGCCAGCCTGCAGTATCAAAACACCTTAGAATACTCAGGGATGCCGGCCTTGTAAACGTTCAAGTTCACGCTCAACAGAGGATATACAGCCTCCAGCCAAAGGCTCTGGCAGAACTAGACGCCTGGATAGCCAAGTATAAGGTGTTCTGGTCGGACAACCTTGACGCGCTTGAGCAGCACCTGTCCAAACACAAAGGAGCAAAAAAGAAATGAAAGCGAAAAGCCAAAGTGGAGAAGTAATAATCGAAGGCGAATACGCAACTCTCAAATATGAACGTCGACTTGCACATCCTCGCGAAGTGGTCTGGAAAGCAATCACGGATCCAAGTGAGCTGGCAATGTGGTTCAATAACAAGGCAGCCATAAACGGGCGCAACGGCGGAACTATCGATTTTGTAACCGGACCTGCAGGATTCCATACCACCGGTCGCATTATAGTTTGGGATCCCCCTCGCGTATTTGAGCATGAATGGCATACCGCTCCCCACCCACAACTCCCAAACGGAGAAGCTGAAGCTGTCATCCGCTGGGAACTTGTACGAGATGGCGACTCTACCACCATTCTTACCATGACTTTCAGCCGCCTGACAAAGCCGACCGCTCTTGGGTTTGCTCCAGGAATGCATGCGTTTCTTGATCGCCTTGAAGCCTACCTTAGAGGAGACCCTTTGCCAGATTGGGTGTTGCGATACGACGCCGTCAAGTCGTTCTATCCTTCCTAGCATGCAGAATGACTTTATCACGAATTTGCGATTTAGTTTGATGACCTCTGTACCCGTTGTACCACTTCCCATCATCGGGTCAAATACTGTCTGATTCTCTACAGTAAGTCTTGAGATGCATTGCTCAGCTTCAACCGGACTCTGCTACCAATCATGTGCTATTTTATCAACAGGTTTAGAATGTATGAGAGTGTCTATGTGGTGAGGAGAGTTATTCTTGTCTCCGTTCACGAAGTAGAAAAGAGTTTTGTGTCGAACAAATACCTTTTGGCCATGCATAGGTTTAGTTGGACCTGTATGTTCTATTACGAAGTCACAATTTCATCTTAAACTACCCTTACGGGGGATCTGATTTATTACTTCTGGAAGAGAGTATCCTCCAGTATGCATGATCAGTCTGGTTTTAGTACCCTTTCTGCTATCTTTGCAAGCTCACTATACAAATGTAGAATTTCTACAGCATAAAGTGGATCCGTAAAGATCAGATCGATTGAATTGTCTGGAATCCCTTTTGACTTGCCATTGAAATCACCATGAATTAGCTGGATACCATTTGTTGCAGGAAAAGGCATGTTTGCTGCCTCTTCTCTAAGCTGCTCCCTTGTTTCTTCCCTCTTAATATATACTTTATTTATCTTCATTTTATCTGCTCGAAGCTTTTCTTTTAGTTCTACTGGAGCCTTTTCTGGTATTGCTTTGACTTGTCTAAATGTTTCATGTGAGGTCTTAGCACGTTTAGCTGGTTGGTTTACTCCTTGTCCATTATTCCGTTTTCTGTTTGACTATTGTTCTTCATTCGAAAAAGTACTTAGAGGATTAGAGTAGTACTATCCCTTCTCGTGTTGTTTTATCTCATCTACAATCTTCTTACCGCTCGGAAATATCTCTCTTTTTAGTATATCATATTCTACAGAGATCTTACCCGGACCAGTAAGGAGCAGGCTTATTGCTACAGACATAAGCAATAGATCCAGTTCAAATCCTCCTACAAAGCCTTCTGAAAGCTTGGCCACAATTGAACTGCCTATCATTTCTATTATAAGCAGAATTGATGCTATTCTTGTTACTAATCCAACTAGGAGAGCAATCCCGCCTATTACCTCCAAAAGGCCAATTGGGATAGCTAGCTCTGGTGGTAAGCCAATATTTCCGAAAAAGCCTTGAGTCATCGCGGGATCAGCTAATTTTGGTATCCCATGTGCTATGAATGCGATTCCGGCAAGTATTCGTATTGGTAATGGACCGTATAATGTCAGCTTGTGAATATTCATACCACAGTAACTGCATCAACCATAGGATAAATACGTTGTATACTTAACGTAAATATACGATAGTTATGATGAGGTGATCTTTACTGCACCTTGTCGGGTAGATTGATCAGTGTTTATTTCAAAGGAGACAATGAACCAACAGCAGCCGACTCCGGCCCTACGGCAAATAGTGATTGATATCATTTCCTTAGTCTTGGTTTGGTCAAGAAGATATGACACTAGAGCTAGTCATTAAGTGAAGGAGAAAATAAATGTAGTATAGGTCTCTACAGTTCATGCACTAATGCTAATGAGGAATTCACCTGCTACCCACCCTAAATCTGGTGTGGCAGCAGCGACATATTCTATCGCTAGTCTTTACTCTGATTTGGCATGGTTTGCACATTAGCCCATACTTATAATTTGAATGAGGGGAACTTACCTTGTCGTATAGTCTGTTGCACATACCTTTGCAAAAGGTCATACTGATCAGATGTGCCTCACAGTGATTTAATCATATTGCACATTCTATACTTTAGACTATTACTTCAAGGCAGCTGGCTTTAGTCTTCTGCCAGTTGACGCCA
>Ga0075311_1000230_pt1 | contig 9432 bp, 5 predicted proteins | sample MayberryNE_Catta_FD_120044 | JGI IMG/M metagenome (GOLD analysis project Ga0075311, IMG submission 120044) | Natural and restored wetland microbial communities from the San Francisco Bay, California, USA, that impact long-term carbon... | ecosystem: Environmental > Terrestrial > Soil > Wetlands ...
CATTGAATTATCAAATATTAAGGCAATTAACCTGTTCTGGCATATTCATTTAGGCGACCGCAAAGCTCAAGTATGGGGGCGACGCACATAATCTTTTCTGTAGAGTATGCAATATTTGTGAATATACCCTGTATACTATTCGAGGGATACATCGGTAAGACCTTAGAAATCAACCTCTTTATGAGAATATTTTGAGATAGTTAAAGATCGATTTGTTATCATAATTGGAAGACACCACTGTATATTTTGCCAGCTCCTAAAATATTTCAGATTAGTTTGATTCTACACACTCTTGAACCCACATTAACCCCAAGTAGTAATGTATTAACTGACTTTCCTTATTCAGAAGCTCTGGCTCAGGTTTTTAGGAATTGTTCTCCTATTCTTTTTCGTTAAATCTAAGTCGATCCTTGCCAATCAACTAATAACAGTTTACAATCATAATCAAAGCAGACGAAATAAACCTTTTAACTCCGATGCTAATGGTTTATAGTCTAATGGGACTCTATATGTGTTACTTTTTTATTACAGCAAGAACATCTTTCGAAGATGATTTTTGAACTTCATCCCTGATGACCTTGGAAAGATTTTCTGATGATGTGAGATTCGAAAAATCTATCAGTCGTATATCATCCAAAAGATGCACCTGTGGTGGAAGATCCCAGTGATTGTCTTTCGTAATTTTGCTGTGTTGGGACCTACCATTTCTATCATCATCATTTTCCTCAGTATGACCAACAGAACTTCCTAGCAATGTGAGCAGGTCAGTCAAGACTTCCTGTTTGGTACCTTTGATAATGTTTACACCTGCTAAGGAAAGTCTTACCCGTCCGAACTTATCGAGAATTAATATAGAAATATGCGTTTTCTGAAAACGCGAGATAAACCCAAATAGATTCTTGACCTTTTTTTCACATTCAAATATGTGATAATTCTTCAAATTAAAATCAACTCGTTTTACGGTCACATTCCGATTTGCTTCCTTTATGTCGTCACCCAGACCTCTTGAATTCGAGCTCGTCGTTGTTCCAAATAGATTCTTGGCGATGTCTTCAGCTTCACGCAAGCTAATTTCCCTAGAATTCGCTGTGCCTATGTCTAGGCTCATGTTACCTGTTGCGGTTACTCGCAGGAGAGATCGATCGCTAACATATTCTGATTGTACGGTAATAGACTCAGGTAGAGCGCCTTTAGCTAAGGCTAGATCTTTTACTTCATCCATCATCAGTGAGACCTCTTCTGGCTTGGGATTCACATCAACTGTTTTCTCAAGTTCTTCATGAATCATAGCTGCAGCTACACCGATAGAAGATATGACTTCTGCATGTTCTGCCTTTTTATAATTCATATTAAGTGTCTTGGCTAGATGAGGAACTAGCACTGATGCACCTCCGCCTCCTCCTACTAGTATAAAGTTACTGTTAGCAGTATTTCTTTCCCTATTTCCGAAACGGTTTTTATTCTCAGTCCTATTCAGTAAAAACCCTCTTGGTTTATTGTACGTTAAAGCATATTCCTTCAACATAGGATTCATAATTTGCAAAATCTTGTCGGTCGCGATCTCAAGTATCTGGTTGGCAGCTTTTTCCATCGAAGTACCTAATTCTCTGGCAAGAATTGATAAGGCGATCTTAGCAGATTCGGAATTGCCTTTGGCATAATCGTCATCAGAGATCAGACCAAGGGCATTAGCGGCACATGTTGTCGTTATGGCGAACAGCCTTTCTCTTAAGTTCCTGTTTTTTTCTGATCCATCATTCCGATCTCTGCCTTTAATTACTGCGTAGACCACGCTTTGATCTTCGACATTGCGATTGGACTCATTTACAATGGTTGAGTGATTGAGAGCAGAGTCATCTTCTATCTCAGGCCTAAATTGTACAATCGTTCCTCCCTCGAGCTGAGAAGGCTCTGCAAAACAGGAATACCCCAAGCCAGCTATGTGCGCAGAACGAGGACCCACATCTAATATTTTTCTCTTATCTCTTGACAGCATCACAATAGAACCTCCAGCGACATTCACAACTCTCACATCCAATGATCTAATACATGTTGGATGTTGAACTATGGTCGCGTAGTTGACTTTGGGTTTACCATCTTTTATTACGCACACATTTGTTGAAGTCCCTCCAACCTCTACAAAAACCCCATTTAGTACCCTTAAGTGAAGGAGAGCCCCCGCTACACTTGCAGCTGGCCCTGAAAGAACAGTTACAATGGGTTTTGTCTCAAACGCACTGATATCTGTAACTCCTCCATCACCTTTCATTACCTTTATTGGTACATCCTTGGGAATTCCCAGCTTTTCTCTTACTGCATATTCAACAAACTTTGCTGTACTGGCAGCTTTGGGTAGTATACTTGCATTAATTACTGCAGTCATAGTTCGGATCTCAAGCCCATAAATCCCTGTCAGATCATGTGCAGCAATTACGGGAACTTTCTTGTCGTTACTCCCCGCATTACTTGACCTTGCGACACTTTCTACGAAATCTTCGTTACTGGGATCGTCTACGCCATATGCTTCGCTGATTACGAGTACCTCAGCTCCTTCGCGTACTAATTCACAAATCGCAGATTTCACCCTTTCTTCGCCTAAATAGGAAGAAGTGTCCAGGTATCTATAACAAGTCTTGATATACTTATTTCCGTTACCGTCGAGTATGATATCTTTTATGTGTGTGCGTTTAATGATATTGGACTTCTCTAAGCTAACACCCATTCCTAAGATTCCAACTTTAGCTGTATCCCCCTCGAGCAGGGCATTCACAGCCTGAGTAGTACTATGAGATATGAGTTCCACTTCAAAATTTTGTATATGAAATTTATTCATGACATCTGATAGTGTTTGTAAAATACCTGTTGAAACACCTTGTTCTGATTTGTGGGTGGTAGGAAGAGTAGACTGTCCTAGAATACTCCCTGTGACCATATTGATTGCAACTGCTTTGGTGAACGTGCCACCCACATCGATACCAACTCGTATCCGCCTTTTCTTAGAATCTGGATTGGTCCGATAATTGGCAGGAGGAGAAATGTCGATATTCTGGTTATTATCATCTGATTCTCCAATCTTATTTTGGTGCAAATATTCAAGTGGTTCGGCAGACATTTCTTGTATACTCTCGAATTAGTGTCACCTAATTATCAGGTTTTACCTTAATTTAAACTAATGATTGAAAATCGGAATGTCATTCTTTAAGGTGTTGCATAATCTGAATAAACTAACAATTACCCTTTCGAACTCACAGAGGGGCTATCAATTAGGCAAGGTTTTAATGATGATCTCCCAATCTTTACACTATTTAATCCCAACCATTCGTATTCTCATAGATCGGATTTTAAGGGTTCAGCCAAAAGTGAATTTCGGGATAGGGGTTCGATCATAGTCGTTTTTATTAGATTTTTTGTGCTTGACAAATTCATTTGAATCATTCGACGTGTTAATTTTTCAGTTTTCGATGATCAGTGAACGAGATATTACTGATAAAGTGCATCGCCTGATTTTGGAACCTGCACAGAATAAATACCTTCTAAGGAATCATCAGTCATAATCAAAATTCGAACCACAATTAATTGTCTTCATATTCAGCAAAAATTTCATCTGATTTGTCTTATTTCAACATCCTAATATTTGAAATAACAAAAAGTACCTATGGATTCACAATTTACGTTGTCCATTAGTTCTAAATTATATTCCATCCAATAATCTAACCTTAAATACCATCTTATTGAATTTCGATTGACTCCAATCCGATTAGAAAAGTTACATCTGGAGGTCAACAGGAATCCTAACCGAAGGAAAACCAGCAGCAGGGTCAAGAAGGGGAGCCACAACTCTCACAGCAGTACACTAATTCATCGAAACCTGAGTGTAAATGCGGTTTAATCCTATCACTAATACATGGACCATCGAAGCAGCAATGCCAACTGCAAGGCATGGATTAGGAGTAGCATCTATTGATGATTAAAATTGTCTGATTGGAGGGGGGCAAAATCAAGGGTCAACCGTGTCATGGAAGAATGAGATCTAGAGAGTAAATAATCCAAGTTATCTATCAGAACATTTCTATCGTTGCTTTTTATTGGGATTTTACTAATGACATTTTCAATATCCTTTATAAAGCTAGAATGAGAATTTCTGAATGAATTATATTCCTTTTCGACAAATTCACTGATCTGAAATTGGTCTCAAAGAACAGGCAGAAATTTGTAACAAGGGAAAACGAAGAATATCTGAAGAAAATTGCTGAGATATGCGAGAATGTCATCTGTAAGCATTGCGGCCGCTTTAACATTCGACACTGCAGATTATGCCGCAATTGTGGCAGTGAACTCAGACCCGATTAGGAAGGGACACACTATTAACTGTTCAAGGATTATTGACAAGTAATTCATAACTTTCTCACGGAAAGTATTGAAAAATATTTCATACAGTCCAAAGATAAAATTTGGTTGACAACTATTGATTAGGTAGCATATCTTAGTCTAAAACATCACAAGAATGTCAATCAAAAATCATTCCGCTCCGTAGTCATCCGTGATGTTTTTCACAGAATACAACAAATTCGAGACATCTGAGAATTATGTGAAATCAATAATTGAAGGTAATGGACAAGGGTTGATACAAATGATTTCAATCCAGCATTCGAAGAATACCTAGACAATAAATAGCAATTTCCTCTTATAATGCCTACAGAATTCAATTCAAGACTGTAGCTTGAATTCCGATACCAACTTCCCCTACATTTGGGCAGATTTCAAGCGGTTATATCTGGAAGACAAAGCATGATTCTGTCTTGTGAATTAATTAATGGTCGAAACAATCTAGCTCTAAGAAGGTGCAAAGACCTGTACATTATTATTACTAGTATCAGATACATACACTTTACCTGATGAGGTATCTACCGCGAGTCCCTCAGGCATAGAAAACTGTCCGTTGCTCTGCCCCTCTTCACCCCATTCGGTAATAAATGTTCCGTCACTCGTGAATTTCTGTACACGATGGTTACCAGAGTCAGTTACATACACATTATCTTCAGAATCGAATGCTACTACTGCTGGCCCATCAAATTGCCCAGGGCCAGATCCAGCTGCTCCCCAAGAGGTTATGAAATCACCGTCCTTTGAGAATATCTGGATCCGGTTGTTTCCGAAGTCAGGTACAAAAATTCTGTCATCATGACTAACACTAACATCCCACGGTTGTATGAATTGTCCATCAGCTGTTCCCTCTGATCCCCACTTCTTAATAAATGTCCCGTCACTAGAAAATTTTTGGATACTTGGCTGATCTCTGTCACTTACATATACATTCCCGTCTGAGTCAAGATCTATTCCATGTGTATGCAGAAATTGGCCATTACCCTCGCCTTCTTCACCCCAAGTTGTTATGAATGTTCCATCCTTAGAGAACTTCTGAATCCGGTCATTGTTTTGATCTGCAATATAGATATATACACTATTGACATCTTCATTATTTTCGTCTTCAACTTCATTTCCATGAGGGTGACTAAATTGTCCAAGATCCTCACCCGATGAACCCCAAGTGGAATTGAGCGTCCCATTGGCATCAAATATATTGATACGGTTTTCTCCAATCTCATTTACAAATACATTACCATCTCTGTCTACGTCAATCCCTTCAGGTTGTGGAAGTAGATCCTCTATATTCGTCTCCTCATCCCCAAAGTTTGGAGAATCCAAAGCCATCACGAAAGTATAATTCTTGGCCGAATTTGACGCATCCACCCTCGGTATTAGTGACCCTGTTTGGCCCAAATAAAGAGATAACAAAATAATACCGATCATGATTGAAAATAAAGATGATGCAGAATTGATATAATTGATTGCTTGACTAGTATGATTCATTTGAGTCAGTAAATGATTTGCTGCTCTATATATCTTCGCAACAGGCCACGTCCATAGTGCGATTATATAACTATTCGTTTTCAACTCAAATACACATGCAAATATTGCACTACAATGGTCATTAACGCAATATTCTGACTAATTCTTGATGGCTCTGAAGTGATCAATCGATATGAACTGCAACTTCCAATGCTCCAAAATTGACTCCATAAAGCAGCATATAATCCTAAGTTTGTTAATCCCGCATCACTAAACATTGCGAGATTTTTATCAAGTATAGCACTAGATCAGAGTAAAGATATTTTGTTCACCAATCGATACCGGCGATCGTAACTACAGATTAGAAGAATGAATCGATAACGTCAAAAAAAAAAAGAATCTTCAGTTTGTTATTTAAGCACTAACATTATTGACGACAATAAGTGTCTGTCGGTGAGTGCCATCTCTCAAATTATAGAAGTGTTTCATTAAGCCAGGAATCTTATCTTGATACTTGAGTGGAAAATTCAGGAGTTCCTGTACCATCTCATTATAGTGATTGGGATCAATGGGTTTAGGAGTTTTGCTTTTGACTCCTTGCTTTAATGTAATGTTCTCTAGCTCATCTTCATTGAGCTCCCAACGGCTATTTTCTTTGCACCTCTCCTGTATTTCTTCTTTGAGCCGACTGTCCAAATTCTCACAATCTCTGTCTCTATCATAATACCTACTTTTCATTGTTCTATAAGCTTCATCTAATGGTCTATTTACTTTGTACTCTTCCAGTATTTCTAATGTCGTAGCATTCTCGTGAAGGGCAGCCACCTTCTTTCTTTTTAGCTCCTGAATCTCGTCAGTTAGCATATCTCTCTCTCGTAGCTTTTCATTCACAGAATCAAAGATCTTATCTAATGGTATATTCAAGTTGGTGGAAATTTTAGATAAACTATTGATAATGGTAACGTACTCTTCTATCGAGAGACCCCTTTTGAAAAAGTGAGCATTTAAGTCATCGATCATTCGTTCAATCTGTCCTTCCTTCAATCCCGTTTCTTTTAAAAACCCTTCCAATCTCGCGATCGAAACTAAATTATCAATGGTCAATCCCTCTCTTTTCATCATTAGAGCTGTTTCTCTAATTAAATCGAAATCATCGTGGAAATTACCAGATTGCCCTCTTGCCGAAGAAACGATATTACTTACCGTCCCTGTGCCAATTGTAAATTCCTTGGCAATCTTTTCCCTTGATATTCCGCTAAGCCATCTTTGTATTATCGCATTCTTGATCTGTCTCGGAATCTGTGCTGACATATTAATAATGTTATAGTAGAAAGTCCTATGCTATAAACTTTTTACAAACGAAAATAAATCAATCAAGTTAGGTGGATCAGGATAGGCATACGTAGTAGAAAGTCGAGTATGAAAATCAATTGACACGAATATGACCTCCATTCGAACACCATTTGACTTGTATCTGACACCATTTGACTTGTATCTGACACCATTTGACTTGTATCTGACACTTGGACCACAATTATCAATGCCCAAATAGATGACATTCAGATACTTTCAACATCGGGAATTCTCTAGATTATCAAAAAAATTAATTCACGGGATCAAATCACTTCTAGGGCTTGGATTTCGTGACATGTTATGGGTTTTCATCACTACTTCCTTGAAAAGTACTGATTTTGTTGCTATCAAAAAATACGTAATAAAGGTACTTTAGCAAAAAGTCGTTGCAATCTGTGTCAATTCAGTTTGGTTGCGAGTAGATACTCAATTTCTTCCTTTTCTTTTTTCTACTCATTGGCTTTCTAGAAGAGGTTGGCATAACGCGGGTATTGAAAAGAACTGAATTGCAGACAGGACAGGACCCTTCAACACCAACTCTGTGATTGGCAAGTCTTACGTAGTTAGATGATCTAATCTCTAATTCAAGTTTACAATTGGTGCAGTATGCTCTTCGCATCGATCCTGTTGTACCCTAGGTAATGCTCCATTCTTATTAATATTATTCCGGAGATCAAGATGGTTTTCATGAACGAGGATTATTTGTAACGAACCAACACCTAAAATGGCTTTCCACTGGCAAAATAGAAAGCAATTCAACACCTTATTAATCACAACGATTTCAAATATGAGCTCATGCTAATGAATCGATACAATACTAGGGTTCCCGATGAAATGATGACCGTTCGCTCTTCCCTATGTATGAGTGGTTGAAAAGGAAAATTTTGTATTAAAAATATTATTCTTCTCATCCTCTTCTGTGATAGAGCTGCCAACACCTCCAAATAACGTGGCACGAAACTCATTTGCATCTCCCGTGCTAGTTACGGTGTATTCATGCTTCCATAGCTGGTTCGCCTGCAGCTTAATCCATGTGATAGGTAACGGGCTAGGAACAACCTTTACATCATCTTTGTAGAGAACTCCCATTACAGCTATTTCTCCCACAGGCTGGTTGCTGTCGTTAGCCACAACGTATCGGATGGTAACATTAGAAGGATGATTTAGTGTTGATCCACTAGGAATCGCTTTACCATTGCTTTGATCGATCAATTTGATCCATGCCGAGGTATCAGGAAATTCTGGCATGGTACGTATCTTGGAATGGATTCTTATAAACCTATAAATCATTGTGTTGTACCTCCTGCCCACTCATGAAACTCCAAAATCATACTATAAACGTTTTTTCTAATAGAGGTACAATCCTCTTTTCCGAACTGAAACACTACACTCCTTTTCTTTTCTGAATAACTCCTACAGAAACTAAATCATTTTCCTTTGTGGTCATTATTATCTCACTAGAATACACGATGGCAGTCAGAGCACGATTGGCTCAGCTTTGGTATTCATTTAGTGTATAAAGGCCTTCAGTCATAAAGTTATTGCGAGACTTAAGTCATTTGGATAGTGTCTGAGATCCAGGAGTTTAGCGGCATCTTTCGCAGGTTGTAAATCAAGTAGGGAACCGACTTTGAATAATATATCTAAGAAGAGATTTGCTCGTCTTACTGGAAGGCATATGGAATTGCCTGCACTGGTCATTCGAAATGTGACATACTGATTTCTATATAGTATTAACATTTAGAGTAGCCACTCACTTCTTTATAGGTTAATAGTAATCCTTGAGGCCATCGAAAGGAGGATCATTTACTGATATCTACCGATTTCGTTGATAATCCGCCAAAAATAGGATTGTTACCAGTAGCATTTCTGTTCAGATCAAATTTATCTAATTTTGAAATAGCTATTGATTCTGTAGACAATACCCCCAAAGTCTGGTGCTATCACTCGTGGTATTATTTGTCACTCGCTGGGCACTGACTGTTGCTGGAACAATTCCTATTAGTGTTTACTCTATAAGTTTGATTCTTTCTGTTCTTTCATACTAGAAGCAAACAATAAATTCACTACTAATCTATCATTGTCTGTCATGAGTAGGCTGGCGGGTCAAAGGCAGTGATAAAACATACCTTGACTCCATCATCAATTTCTTTAATCTTACTGTATAATTCAAAACCGCTCATTTGGGGCATCCTTACGTCCAGCAGTACCAAATCGTAGACCCCAGTC
>Ga0075311_1000233_pt1 | contig 9343 bp, 9 predicted proteins | sample MayberryNE_Catta_FD_120044 | JGI IMG/M metagenome (GOLD analysis project Ga0075311, IMG submission 120044) | Natural and restored wetland microbial communities from the San Francisco Bay, California, USA, that impact long-term carbon... | ecosystem: Environmental > Terrestrial > Soil > Wetlands ...
GTCCCGTAACGAGCTCGGGGAAGATCGTGATGACGTCGATGCGCACGCGTCGGAGGCTACCGCGCCAGGGCGCGCCGATCGATCGCTAACAGCGCGCCGAGCGCACCCGCGATCGCGAACGCTCTCGCTGCCCATGGCGGGCCACCGCCCGTCGCGCTGGTCCCGACATCCGCCGACCCGACGACCGATCGGACGAGGACACTCATCGGCCGGGCGGGCCCGAGCGGATCCGGCATGCGATGGTTCGCGCCGAACGGAATCACGAGCCACGGCCCGTCGAGGTCCGGCACGAACGAGCCGCGGTACCGTCCGTCGCTCCACCCGAGGGGGATCCTGATCCCTGGATGGCCGGGATCCGGCTTGCCCCGTCGAGCCGGGTAGGCCCACATCCATCCCCCGACCCGTGTCGGCACCCACGAGGCGGTCTCGCCGTCCGGGAGCGGGACCCCGTCGGGGTCCACGAACCACATCTCGACCGGAACGAGCCTCCCCACGGGCACGACCACCGGTGCCGACGCGTCGACGGGCGGCAGCTTGGCGGCCGCGGGCCCGGCAGCGGGGGCGACGATCATGGCCGCGATCAGGACGGCCGTCGCACGTGCGAACCCACGGCGCATACCTGTCCTACACCGCAGGCAGGCGGGACGTTCCCGGATGCGTCCCGTCAGTCGGCGTCGGGGGCGGTGAGCCCGGGTACGTCGCGGACGAGGATCCGGCGTGCGGCGAGGTCGACGTCGACGACCACGTCACGGATCGCCGGCACGAGGGTCTCGGTGCCGTCGGCGGCGTGCGCGACCCAGAGATCGTTCGCCGGGTTCGCGATCACCTGCGACACGGCGCCGAGGGCGCGCCCCGACTCCGTCACGACCTCACAGCCCTCGAGCTGGAAGGGCCAGTACTCCCCGTCGGGCAGCTCGGGCAGCCAGGATTCGGGCACGACGAGCACCTCGCCCCGCAGCGCTTCCGCCCCCGACCGATCGACGACCCCCTCGAACGCGACGAGCAGGCGAGCACCGTTGCGTTGCGCCCGCGCGATCGTGAGGCGTCGGCCCGAGGTCAGGAACACGTGCGTCCCGGCCGCGAACCGCTCTTCGTTGTCGGACCGGATCTCGACCGCGACCTCGCCACGGATGCCGTGCGCCCGCGTTACGTGACCGACGACGACGGTCGGCCCGGCCACCTCAGTCGGCGATGTCGACGTAGGCGTTCGTGCCCTGACGTGTGGCGGCGGCACGGACGACCAGTCGGATCGCCTTCGCGGTGCGACCGCCCTTCCCGATGACCTTGCCCATGTCGTCGGGCGCGACGTGCACCGTGTAACGGAGCCCGCGATCGTCTTCGGACTCGGTGACCTCGACCTCGTCGGGGTCGTCGACCAGCTCGGCCACGAGGAAGTCGACGAGCTCCCGCATGGCGACCTACTCCTCGGCGGGTGCCTCGGCGTCGGCGGGTGCCTCGGCGTCGGCGGGTGCCTCGGCGTCGGCGGGTGCCTCGGCGTCGGGCGCCTCCGCAGCAACCGCCTCGGGGACGGCCTCCGATGCGGCCTCGTCGGTCGACTCCGACCCCGGGGACGCCGCAGGAGGAGCCTCGGGTTCCTCCGCGGCGGCCGCCGCCTTGGCCTGGGCCTTCTTCGACAGCTTGGGCTCGTCCGTCCTGGCTTCGCGGACCTTGACCTGGCCGGCGGCGCTCGGGCGCTCGGCCACGAACGCGTCCCAGATGCCGACCTTGACCATCAAGTTGCGGACCTGATCGCTCGGTTGTGCTCCCACCCGCAACCAGTGCAGGGCACGCTCCTCGTCGATCTCGATCAGGCTCGGTTCCTCGAGCGGATGGTATTTGCCGATGTTCTCGATGAAGCGACCGTCGCGCGGAGAGCGCTGATCGGCCACGACGACGCGGTAGAAGGGACGCTTGTTCGCCCCCATCCGCCGCAACCGGATCCTCGTCGACATGTCGTGCTCGTCCTCGTTCCTCGTCTATCGCTTCGGCACCTTCGCCGACGGGACCCTCATCGTCCCCGGCATCCCCGGCACCCGTCCGGGGGTTCGCTTGCCGCCCATCATCGTCCGCATCATCTTCCTCGCGCTCTCGAAGTCCTTGAGCAGCGAGTTGACGTCGGCGGTCGTGACCCCGGACCCATTCGCGATCCGCAGCCGGCGCGGCCCGGAGATGATACCGGGTTCCCGGCGCTCGGCCGGGGTCATGGAGAGGATCATCGCTTCGGCGCGCTTCAGCTCTCCCTCGTCGACCGCTTCGGCCATCTCCTTCATCGCGTTCTTGCCGCCGGGCACGCCGGGAAGCATCTTGAGCAGGTCGCCCATCGAGCCGAGCTTCTGCACCTGCCGGAGCTGGTCGAGGAAGTCCTCGAACGTGAACTGACCCTTCAGGATGTTCTCCGCCGCCTGCTGCGCCTCGGCGGTGTCGAGCTTCTCCTGCGCCTTGTCGATCAGCGTCAACACGTCGCCCATCCCGAGGATGCGCCCGGCCATGCGGTCGGGATGGAACGCCTCGAGATCGTCGAGCTTCTCCCCCGTGCCGACGAAGTACACGGGGCGGCCTGTGACGGCGGTGATCGAGAGCGCAGCGCCTCCGCGCGCATCGCCATCGAGCTTGGTGAGCACGAAGCCGGTGGTGTCGACCTCGCGCATGAAGTCCTTGGCCTGCACGACGGCGTCCTGCCCGGTCATCGCGTCGGCGGCCATCAGCACGTGTTGTGGCTTCGTGACGTCTTTGATCCTGCGTGCCTGCTTCATCATCTCCTGGTCGATGTGGAGCCGGCCGGCCGTGTCGATGATGACCACATCGGCGTCTTGGCGATCGGCTTCCTTGACGCCCTGCTTGGCGAGCTTGACCGGATCCTTGCCCTCGGACCACACCGGCACACCGCATTCGCGTCCCAACGTGCGCAGCTGTTCGACCGCGGCGGGACGCTCGAGATCGGCGGCGATCAAGAGCGGACGCTTCCCCTTGGCCTTCAGGTGCTTGGCGAGCTTCGCGCAGGCGGTCGTCTTCCCGGACCCCTGCACGCCTGCCATCATGATCACGCTCGGCCTACCGCCCCCGAGGTCGAGCGGCGTGTGTTCGCCGCCCATGGTCACGGTGAGCTCCTCGTTCACGACCTTCACTACCTGTTGCCCCGGGGTGAGGCTCTTCATGACCTCCTCGGAGAGCGCGCGTTCGCGGACCCTGCCCAGGAAATCGTCGACCACCTCGACGGCCACGTCGGACTCGAGGAGCGCCGTTCGGATGTCGGACAGGGCGTTGTCGACCTGCTTCGGATGGAGCTTCCCGCGGGATCGCAACTTCCGGAACGTGCCGTCGAGCCGGTCGGTGAGCGTGTCGAACATCGGTCCCCGTGTCGATATCGGATGGACGCGGCTGCGGGCTCCCCCGGTGCGCGCCGACTAGGATTCTACCCGGGGGGAGGCATGCCAGAGTCCGATCTGCGTGACGTGAGCCTGGTCGCGGTGACGAGCCATGAGATGCGGGCGCCGCTCGCCGCTATCCGCGGCTTCGTGGATATGCTGCAACGCAGGCGTTCCGAACTCTCCGATGCTGAGATCGACGAGTTCCTGAACGTGATCTCCGTGCAGACCCAGCGTCTGATCCGGCTGGCCGACGACCTCGTCACGATGGAGAGCCTCCAGGATGCCTCGCTCGCGATCGAGCAAGGATCCATCGTGCTCGTTCCGGCCCTCGAGCAGATCGTGCGCGACCTGCCGGGTGGCGAGCGCGTGGAGATCCGCGTCTCGGCCGACGCGCCCCCGACGATCGAGTCGGACGCACTCCGGCTCGGGCAGATCCTGACGAATCTGGTGACGAACGCCCTGAAGTACTCGGACCAAGGCTCGGTCGTCACCCTGGAGGTCGTCCCCGACGGCGACGGGTGCATCGGCATCGCCGTGATCGACCACGGCATCGGCATCGACGCACAGGAGCGGGATCGCGTCTTCGAACCCTTCTATCGCACGACCGAGGGCGCTCGGTCGGCCGAAGGGTCGGGGCTGGGGCTCGCGATCGCCCGGCGTCTGGCCGAGGCGCTCGGCGGCGACATCACCGCCTATGCGACGCCGGGCGGCGGCGCAACGTTCCGGCTCAGGCTCCCGGTTCGTGCGGCGGCGCGCTGAGCACCTGCTCCACTGTGTGCAGCAAGGTGATGGGGCTGAACGGCTTCGTGAAGTAGTCGTCGGCCCCCATCGCGATCGCTCGCTCCCGGCCTTCTTCACCGTCGGCCGTGACGATGATCACCCGAACGCCGGCCGTGACCGGGTCCGCGCGCACCTCGGCCAGAACCTCCGCTCCGCTCGACCCGGGGATGTGCATGTCGAGGAAGACCAGATCGGGCGGGTCGTCACGCACCATCTCGAGGGCACGCTGCCCGTCGGCGGCTTCCTCGATCTCGAAGCCCTCCCCCTCGAGCACCAGGCGCATGGCCTCGCGCATCGTGGGGTGGTCCTCCACGATCAGGATCCTCCCGTCGGACACCGCTGAAACCCCTTCCGCCGGGATGCTTCCGCCCGGCTGCGTCAGTCGGACAGCAACCGTTCCGCGAACGCCGTCGCCTCGAACGGCCGCAGGTCGTCGGCCCCTTCTCCGACCCCGACGAAGCGGATCGGAACGTCGAGCTCCTCCCGCACGGCCAACACGATGCCGCCCTTGGCCGATCCGTCGGTCTTCGTGAGCACCACGCCGGTCACCTCGACCGCCTCGGTGAACGCCCTCGCCTGTGCGATGCCATTCTGCCCCGTCTGGGCGTCGAGCACGAGCAGGGTCTCGTCGACCGACGTGCCCGCCTTCTCGATCACGCGCTTGACCTTGCCGAGCTCGTCCATCAAGGGAGTCTTCGTGTGCAGTCGCCCGGCCGTATCGACGATCAGAACGTCGGCCCCGCGTGCGGTCGCCGACTTCACGGCGTCGAACACGACGGCGCCGGGATCGGCGCCCCGCTCCTGCCCCACGAGGTGGGCGCCGGCCCTCGTCGCCCAGACCTCCAGCTGCTCACCGGCAGCGGCTCGGAACGTGTCGGCGGCAGCGAGGCTCACCTGCAACCCTTCCCCGGCAAGGCGTTTGGCGAGCTTCCCGATCGTGGTGGTCTTGCCGGTGCCGTTCACCCCGACGACCAAGATCACGCCCGGTCGTCCGGTCGGCAGGTGCAGGGGCTCGTCGGGCCCGAGCACGTCGACGATCTCGTCGTGGAGCAGCGCGACCGGGTCGCCCCCCGCCGCGACGCGTGACTTCACGCGACCGACGAGATCGGCCGAACCCTTGGGGCCCACGTCGGCCTTGACCAGCAGGTCCTCGAGCTTGGCCCAGGTGTCGTCGGCGGGGGCCCCCCGGAACAACCGCTTGACCTTGGCCCCGAGCCCCTCCTTCCGGAAGACGCCCCCCGACGGTCCCGGTTCCGGCCTGGTCGGCTCGGGGCGCTGTCCGGCCGGATGCAGTGGCGCCGGCCGCCGGACGTGCCCTTCGGCCGCATGCGTCTCGCGTTCCAGTTCCCGCAGGCGGTCGCGCCGCGACGACCGGAGCACGCCGAACGCCACGATCGCCACGACCGCGAGGACAGCGAAGACGACGACGCCGAGTTCCACTGGCGGAGGCTAGCCGACCGGCTCGCCCTCCGGCACCTCGATCACCGGCTCGTCGTCGGCCGAGGTCTGAGGGGCGAAGGCGGCGGCGGCAGCCTCCCGCTCGCCCTCGAGCCGCGCGTCGGATTCCAGCGGCGTCTGTCGATCGAGCCGTTGCGCGACCACCTTGGTCGTGCCGTCCTTGCTCAGGGAGATGCCGTACATCATCGCGGCGACCTCCATCGTGCGCTTCTGGTGCGTCACGATCAGCACCTGCGACTCGCGTGCGAACCCCTCGACGAGACGCAGGAACCGATGGAGGTTCACGTCGTCGAGCGCCGGCTCGACCTCGTCCATCAGGTAGAACGGCGAAGGCCGGGCGGTGAAGATCGCGAACAGGAACGCCATGGCGGTCAGCGACCGCTCGCCGCCCGAGAGCAGCGAGATGCGCTTCACGCGCTTACGGCCCGGAGATGCCTCGATCTCGATCCCGCTCGTCAACGGCTCCGCGGGATCGGTGAGCACCAGCCTGCCCGACCCGCCCGGGAACAGGTCCGCGATCAGCCGTTCGAACTGCGAGGCGACATCGCGGTACGCGGCGGTGAACGCCTCGGTGATCTCGCGGTCGACCTGCGCGATCACCTCGAGCAGGTTGCGGCGCGCCTGCTTGACGTCGTCGAGCTCCCGGGCCATGAAGTCGTGGCGCTCCTGCATGGCCTCGAACTCCCCGGTGGCGAGCAGGTTCACTCGACCGAGCAGGGCCAGGCGGCGCTGCACGAGCTCGGAACGCTTCTCGAGCGCCTCGACGGAGTCGTCGTCGGACAGCTCCCCGACGAGCGCCGTCGGGTCGGCCCCGTGACCCTCGCGGATCAATCGTTCCGCCTCTCGGATCCGCCGCTGGATGTCGCCCCTCGTCCGGTCGTCGTCTTCGTAGGCTTCGCGGAGCCGTTCGAGCTCCGTCGACGCATCGCGCCACGCCTTGTTGACGGCCGCCTCTCGCCCGGCGACCTCGCGCTCGGCCGTCGCGGCGACGTCGCGGACCGCGGCGGCCTCGTTCGCCGCGATCTCGGCGCGCGCGAGGTCGCGCTCGGCCTCCGCTCGATCGGTCTCGGCGGCCGTGAGCTCGGCTCGCATGGCGACCGGATCGTGCGCCGACAGCTCATCGCGCTCGTTCCGCAGCGCGGCGAGCCGGGCGTCGTGTGCCGAGCGGTCTCGTCGCAGGGTCTCCACCGCCACGCGAGCCGAGATGGGCGGCTGCGGCACGGGCGGGAGGTCGGGCGGTCGCGCGGCGTCCGCCGGCGCCAGTGCGGCCAGGCGTTCCCGGGCCAGCGCGACGGAGTCCTCGACCGCGGCGAGGCGCTGGCCGTGCAACGCTTCCTCGGTCCTCATGCCCGTCAGGCTCCGGTCGACGCCGGCGAGACGTTCTGCCACCGAGACGATCTCGGCGTCGGCCGCCTCGATCTGGTCGCGGAGGAAATCGATCTCCCCCGCGATCTCGGCTATGCGCTCCCGCTTGGGTCTCAACGCGTTGACCGTGGCTGCGAGGTCGTGGACCACCACCTGCAGCTCGGCCCTGATCTCTCGGGATCGGGCATCGGCTTCCCTCGCCGTGTGGATGACCGCGGGGCCGACGAGCACCCCGTCGGAGGTGACGAACGACGACGAACCGTGCTGCCGCTGCTTCTCGGAGGCCTCGATGACGTCGGCCGCGACGTAGACGTCGCGGAGCACCATGCTCACGATGCCCCGGGCTGCCGGATCGGCCTCGACGGCGGCGAGCAACTTGCGCTCGCCCGTCAGACCCATCGGCACCGGTCCCCCCGCAGAGATCGCGAGGATCGCACCGTCACCTTCGGGTGCGTCGGCGAGGGCGGCTTCCCCGTCGTCGTAGACGACCGCATCGGCCAACGAGCCCAGCGCAGCGGCGAGCGCACGCTCGAGGCCCGGTTCCACCTCCACGAGATCTCGGAGCAAACCGATGGCTCGACCCTTGTGCGCATCGAGGAAACGCGACCCGGGCGTCTCCTCGATGTCCTGTCGGCGCGCCTCGAGCAGATCGCGCCGGGCCTCGTGGCGGCGACGAACATCGTCGAGCTCCTCGATCCTGCCGACCAGGCCACGCCGCTCGGACTCGAGCGCTGCACGCTTCTCGTTCATCGGCGCCGACCCGTCGTCGAACGTCTCGACCTCGGCTTCCAGACCGGCGCGTTCGGCCTGGGCTTCCGCGATCCGCTCACGGACCGACGCCAACGAGGCGGCGACCCGCTCGCGCTCGCGCTCGCTCGAGGCGAGGGACCGCTCCAACGCTTCGACCTCGGCGCGGCGCCCGGCCGCCTCCTCGCCCGCGCGCCGGTGCAGCGACTCGATGCGCCCACGATCCTGCTCCGCCTCGCGGAACGCGGTCTCGGCCGCTTCGAGCTCGCGCTCGCTGCGCTCGAGGTCGGCGACCACCCGACCCAGCTCGGCGCCGACGCGCGCGATCTCGTCGTCGACCGCGTCGATGCGGGCAGCCTTCGTCGCCTGCGAGGCCAACCGTTCGCGCGCGGTGCCCTCGCGCTCCACCGCCTCTCGGAGCGCCTGCTCGGCCCGGCGCCGTTCCTCCGTGGTGGCACGAGATGCGAGCTCGGCATCGGCCAGGGCCGTGGATGCGGTCGCTCGGGCGTCGGCCGCCTCGAGGACCTCGCCGTCGAGCCCGTCGAGCCGCTCACGAGCCTCGCCACGTTCGTCCAGCCCGCGCTGCCAGGACTCCGCTCGCCGATCGCGCTCTCGAAGCAGCGCTCGGAGGCGGGCGGCTGCCAGGTTGCGCGAGAGGCTCTCCGCCTCCGAGGTGAGGGTCTCGTGCTTCGTCGCCATCTGTGCCTGTTGCTGCAGCGGCTTCAGCTGCCGGCGCAGTTCCGAGAGCACATCGGCCAGTCGGAGGAGGTCCTGGTCGAGGTTCGCGAGCTTGCGTTCGGCGCGCTCCTTCCTGCGGCGGTGCTTGGCGATGCCTGCAGCCTCCTCGATGTACTTGCGGCGGTCCTCGGGCCTGGCGAGCAGCACCTCTTCGAGCTGCCCCTGCCCGACCACGGTGTGCAGCGCACGACCGATGCCGGTCTCGGAGAGCAGTTCCTGCACGTCGAGCAGGCGCACGACCTCGCCGTTGATCCGGTACTCCGAGTCCCCCGAGCGGAAGATCGTGCGCGCGACCTCGATCTCGCTCATCGGCACCGGGATCTTGCCGGCGGAGTTATCGATCACGAGCTTCACCTCGGCCATGCCGAGCGCGGGTCGCGACGGCGTGCCGGCGAAGATCACGTCGGCCATGTGCCCCCCGCGCAGGGAACGGGCTCCCTGTTCGCCGAGGGCCCAGCTGATCGCGTCGACGAGGTTGGACTTGCCCGAGCCGTTGGGCCCGACGATCACGGAGACGCCGGGGATGAACTCGAGCACCGTCTTGTCCGCGAACGACTTGAACCCGCGGATCGTGATCGACCTCAGGAACATGTGCAGCGGATGCTAACAGGCTTGTGATTCTCGATCGCTGAAGGTGGGCTACCGAGCCACGCGGAAGGTCCGCTCCCCCGTCGGCGGCTCGTCCCGCACCTCGACCGAGTCGACCCGAGCTCCGGGCGGACCCTTCCGGCACCAGGCGATCATGGACTCGACGGCTTCCGGCGCGCCTTCGAACTCGCCTTCGACGCTCCCGTCGAAGGCGTTCCTCACCCAGCCGCCCACACCCAGCGCCCCGGCGCGCTCGACGCACGAGACCCGGAAGAAGACGCCCTGCACCCTGCCTCGGA
>Ga0075311_1000234_pt1 | contig 9326 bp, 8 predicted proteins | sample MayberryNE_Catta_FD_120044 | JGI IMG/M metagenome (GOLD analysis project Ga0075311, IMG submission 120044) | Natural and restored wetland microbial communities from the San Francisco Bay, California, USA, that impact long-term carbon... | ecosystem: Environmental > Terrestrial > Soil > Wetlands ...
AAAAGAAGACTTCGATCGAAGTTCGTCAGGGGGAACCATGGAGAGGATCACGAACAACTCAAAGATGGCGGCAATCAATCTGCTCATATTGGCGCTGTTGGTCCAATGGATCCTGGGCTCGCCCGTCGATGCCCAGGAGCTCAAAAAGATTCGCGTCGGCTATCCGGCTTTTAGTCTCACCTTTCTGACTTTTTTCGTCGCCAAGGACGCGGGAATCTATAAGAAGCATGGCTTGGACGTTGAAATGGTCCAGATGGCCGGCGCGGTGCAAACATCGGCTCTGGTGGCCGGCGAGATCGACTACCTGACGGGCATCACCAGCCCGCTGGTCGCCGCTGCGCGCGGCCTCCCGTTCAAAGGCATCATGATCACTCACGAAAAGACGCTCTTCTGGATTATCGCCAATCCTGAAATCCGCCGCATGGAAGATCTGATCGGAAAAACCGTCGCGGTCGATCGTTTGGCAACGCTGCAGGACATCGTTGCCCGCGATCTGGTTAAGCGGAAAGGCGTCAATCCCGAGCAGCTGACATTTATACAGACTGGTTCGGTATCGAACAGCGTTCAGTCGCTCAGCCAGCGAAACGTGGCCGCCGCCCTGCTCTCTTTGCCGCATAACTTCGTGATGACGCAAAAAGGTTATCGTGAGCTCGCCTCGGCCCTGGAATTCAACCAGCGGTCGGCGTCCGGCGGCATTGCAACCCGCGAAGCCAAATTGAAGCAGGAGCCGGAGCAAGTCAGAGCCGTGATCCGCGCGACCTTCGAGGCAATGGAGTTCAACCGCAAAGAAAAATCCTGGATGGTCAACTATATTCAAAACAAGTGGAAGCTCACGCCCAAGGTCGCGGAAGATTCGTACCGGGTTTGGCTAAACGGTTTTACGGCGGACGGCAAGATCCCACTCAACGATCTGCAGCAAATTTACGACGAAGCCCTCGCCGCGAAATTGATTCCCAGCGCCGTGCCCGTGCCCAAGGTGATGGATTATACCTGGGTCGATCAAGTGATCAGGGAAAGAAGATAATCCCGGACGGATTCTACGATTTTGAGATGGAAAGCCAAGTGTTCGTAGATTCCGTAATGAAAGAAATCATCAGACCGGTGGCGATTCAATTGATGGAGCTGCTATTTCGCAATTTGGGAGCAAATCGAAATAGTGGATGTTGGAGTGTCGGGTTCCGAAAGCCCAATACTTTATGACTCCATTACTCGGGCCCAGCTACGGCCCCAGCGATTCTCTCCATTGCAGTGCTTATCGGGGTGCGACCGCCTTGGTCGTTCAAGCATCTGGTGAACTTTTACCCACTTTTGAGAGCGGGCGGGAATCATCGCTCCAGGGGCGCAGCTCTCGATGCGGGCCTCTACCCGGCATTTCTGACCGAATGATCGGCGCGGCTGAAGTGCCGGTCTGCACTGCCCCGCCCTATCATCGAACTTTCCCGGACAACAGGTGACAAGCCGTTTAACCGGCAGATGTTACAGACCGGCACGGGTTCTGCTCTACCACGGACAACACGGGAGCAAAAATTATTTGCGATCAAAGCAAGACAGTTCTGTAGGAAAGGAAAATTTTGTTAGGGGAGCAAAATCGTATGCTAGTCGAATATTTCAATCGTCTAAAAAACGTGACCGAAGGAGGGACGGAGATGAAAGCGATGGAAACCCAAACAGCGAAACCGAGTTATTGGCAGCTGATATTTTTACAGAGCAAAGTAAACGGCGCGGCTTACAACGGCGAGGAATTGCCGGGGCGCAATTGGGACTGGCCGAAAGACACCTACCTGCAACGCCGCTTGCAACGGAGCAAATACTTCCAGCTAGCAGAAAACTCCAAGCTGAATTAGCAAGCCGCGTCCCGCGCTGCCTCCTTCAGCACAGCTCCCACGGGACAGCGGCTGCCACTGAACCCCCCGTCACGTTCAGTGGCAGGAGGCCAGACTCGCAAGAGTCTGGCTTCCTTTTAGAATCCTACGGATCCTTCGCGACAACGGGTCAACACATCTTCGGAAGGTAGCGAGGCCCGAGTTAACAGCTCGGGCCTCGCGCTATCGACGTATGGATTGTTTCTCACGTTGCATACGCTTACTCCATTGGCCGGAACAACCTCGCTCGGTTTGCATCAACTAAACAGCTCCTCTTTCCACTTGTTCATGACAGCCTGTTGGCGCTCGGCGCTGATTTCGGCAGCGGGCGGAAATTTGTCGCGCCACTCAAACGGGCGACAGGCGTCGATGATCATGCGCGAGCTAAAACCCTTCCGCTCCGGTGGAATGATCGGATCGAGTGGGCCGCTCCAGCAGCGCCGGAGAATCTCGGCGGAGTCGAGCGGATCTGCGCGGCTGCACATAGCCCATAGCACGTCATTGATGTCGTAAGCGTCGATATCGTCGTCGACCACAACCACGTACCGACCCAGGTAGGCCGCACCCTGGCACTGACTGGCCATCAAACCGGCTTGGCGCGCGTGGCCGGGATAGCGCTGGCGAATCGAAATCACAGTCAAAAATCGTCGATAATAGCTGGCCACGGCTCTGACATCCGGCACTCCGGCTTTTTCGACTTGATCGCGAATATAGGCCGCGCGCAATAGCTCGTAGCAATGTTCGGCACGCGCGGTCGGGCGATATTCCGGCGACGCGGTGATGATCGGCTCGTTGCGGTGGTAGAGCGCTTCGACCTTGATCAGCGGTTCGAATTTCTCACCGCTGGCGTAGTAACCGGTCCACTCACTGAAAGGTCCCTCTTCCTTGCCTTGGTCCGGCAAGAACTTGCCCTCGATTGCGATTTCTGCATAGGCAGGAATCGGCAAGCCGGTAACCTCGCCGCGAATGACTTCCACCGCCTCGCCTTTTATGCCGCCGACGGCATCGAATTCGCTCCGTCCATAGGGTTCGGGACGAGTGGCGATCATGTGCAGCAATGGGTCAACACCGAAGCAGCAGACCACCGGGCAGGACTTGCCCTGATCGAAATATTTCTGCCGGTGCAATCTCCCATGCTTGCCGGGCGAGATATTCATGCCCATCGTGTTTGGGCCGTGCACCATGACCCGGTAACAGCCTACGTTGACCCAGTCCTCGTCGGGATCACGCGTGATGACCACGTGGCCCGTGCCGATGTAGCGCCCGCCGTCTCGTTCGTGCCAACGCGGCACCGGAAACTTAAGCAGATCAATGTCGTCGCCATGATAAACGTTTTCCATCACTGGGCCGTTCGAAACCGTTACGGGTGGAATATGCGCGGGCGTCGCCAGGCGATCGCGCCATGCGCGAATAAAGCCTTCGCGCGTGATGTCGAGCGGCAAATTGGTCGTCAGCGCCGAGCGCGTAAGACTCTCGAAGAAGCCGACGAGAATGCGATATCCCGCCGGATAATCTTTGATCCGGTCAAAGAGCAACGCCGGACTGTTTTCTTTGTGCTTCGATGCAAGCACCGAGAGCGCGCCAATCTCGAGATTCCAATCTGCTCCGTGAATGATTTTGAGCTCGCCCATTTCATCGACCTGATGAATCCACTCGCGAACATCCTTGTAGCTCATGTTTGACCTCCGCTCCGAATTTGCGTTCATAGCTGCGTAAAAGCAGCAGCATCTCAAATCGAGGATTTTGTCCGGCGGCGCGCATTACCTGGGGCACGACCGTTTCAACGACGAGCAGCTTGCCGTTGCCGCCATCACGTAACCCGGCAGTTTCACAGAATTTCGACCGCTCGGATCATTCTCCCAGTCGATTGTTTTCTCCCTCGCATGAGATTTTCACGGCGTATCGTTTATAGCACGTTCGCTGCGTCATTCTACCGGAATGCTGGAACGGGGTGAGCTTGAGAGGGAATCGCCGCCGTCTGTCCTGAGGTTCTCTACGGAGCGTTTTAGCGACCTGCCGGATTCACCGGATGGTCTCGTTGAATCGTGGCGTGGCTCTTGCCATGATGGCGCAGGAGCACGAACCTCAGTGTCGAAACCACGCTTGCCGAGCGATCTCCAGGAAACTTCCACTATCACTCTCGACCACTACAACGCCCACGCCGAAAGTTTTTGGCAAGGCACCCGCGATCACGATGTCAGCCAAAATCGCGACGCGCTGTTGCAAAACCTTTCCGGCCAGGGCCCCTTTCGCATACTCGATTTGGGCTGCGGTCCCGGCCGCGATCTCAAAATCTTTCGCGAGCTGGGCCATGAGGCCATCGGCTTGGAAGGCGCGGAAAGGTTCGTCGAGCTGGCGCGCAATTTCAGCGGCTGCGAAGTCTGGCAGCAAGATTTTCTGAAACTTGAATTGCCGCCGAAATTTTTCGACGGTATCTTCGCTAACGCTTCGCTCTTTCACGTTCCCAGCCAGGAAGCGCCGCGCGTGTTGCGCGAGCTTTGGGCAACCTTGAAAGCCGACGGCGTGCTCTTTAGCTCCAACCCGCGCGGCGACAACGAAGAGGGTTGGAACGGCGAGCGCTATGGCTGCTATTACAATCTGCAACGTTGGCGCGAGCTCGTGACAGCGGCCGGGTTCGAGGAAATCACTCACTACTACCGCCCGCCCGGAGTGCCGCGCCAACAGCAGCCCTGGCTCGCCTCGGTTTGGCGCAAAATCGGCTGATCCGTTGCGCAGCGACGGGTCATACCGCCGGTTCGAGCTAAACGAATGTTTTTCGAGAGCCCCAGGAACGGGTTCTCGATTTGACAGAAACGCTGAAATTTTACTAAGGTGAGCCAAGCCGAGATGACAAACGAATGAAAATAGGAGGCCTAACCATGGCGATAGCGAGCGATCTCATCATTTCGTCAGATTCCCATGTCATGGAACCAGTAGATTTGTGGAAAAAAGGCGTGCCTGAAAAATATCGGGAAACGGCGCCGCTCTTTCCGCCGCATCAAGTCGGCGAGGGCTTTCAGCATCATGCCGGCGGTTGGGATCCGCGCGCCCGTATCAAAGAAATGGAGCAGGACGGCTTGAGCGCCGAAGTGCTCTATCCGACGTTAATGCTGGATCTCTTCGCGCTCGACGATGCCGGCCTGCAGGAAGCCTGCTTCCGCGTCTACAATGACTGGCTAATCGATTATTGCAGTGCCGATACCGATCGTTTAATCGGCATACCAGCGATTCCCGTTTACAACATCGACAACGGCGTCAAAGAGTTAGAGCGCTGCCGCAAGGCGGGACTGAAAGGCTGCCTTATTTGGCAAGCGCCGCATCCGGATTTGCCCTTTAAGGCGAGCCACTACGATAAATTATGGGCGGCATGCCAGGATCTCGATGCGCCGGTGAGCCTGCATATTTTGACCGGCCACAGCTACAACAAGGACAAAAATCGCAAAGGCATCGAGCGCTACCGCGGCAGCGTCAATTTGAAGCTAATGGACATCGCCAACGCGCTCTTCGAAATCATCCATTACGGAGTTCTCGAAAGAAATCCCAAGCTCAAGATCGTCTCGGTGGAAAACGAAAGCGGTTGGATGCCGTGGATGTTTCAGCAGTGGGACTATTATTACAATCGTTTCAAGAAACAGAATCCGCCCCCGATCACCCGTAATCCGAGCAGCTTCGTTAAGGATCAGATCTTTGCCTGCTTCTTCAACGATCACGTTTGCGGCGAAAATTTGAAACATTGGGGCCAGGACAACATCATGTGGTCGAATGACTTTCCGCATCCCAATTCGACCTGGCCGAATTCAATCAAAATTATCGAACGCGATCTCGGCCATCTGCCGCCGGAAACGCAGCGTAAAGTTGTGTGCGACAATGTCTGCCGGCTTTACGAAATCGACGCGTCGAAATTGCCGCGCATCGAGAAAAAAGCCGCGTAATCTGTCTGAATCAAAATGCCTTTGAGATCCTTAGGAGCGGAACCTTGGCGGGCATCAAGAGAATTCTTCACGCAACCGACTTTTCCAAAGCGTCGGCTCGGGCGCTGCAAGAAGCGGTCAAGCTGGCCAAAGAGAACAGCGCGCGACTTCTAGTCGTTCATGTCATCGAGCCGACGCCTTACGTCGCCGGCGGAGAATTTGGCGGGGCCGAGATTTACATGAAGCTGGAGGACGCCACGAAACGCAATGCCCAGTCGTCGATGAGCAGGCTCATGCAGCGGCTTAAAAAATTGAAGATCAAGGCTGAAAGCTTATTGCTTCGTGGCGCAGCTCACGAGCAAATCGTTAAAGCCGCCAAGAGCAAAAAGGCCGACATGATCGTCATCGGAACGCATGGCCGCACCGGATTGTCGAAACTTTTCCTGGGCAGCGTCGCCGGCAAAGTTGTTTCGCTGGCGACTTGCCCGGTCATGACCGTCCGCGGAAGATAATTGCAAATGTCCGATCGCTACTCGCTCAACGACTTCATTCAAGATCTCGATCGTATCACGCGCTCGGCAGATTCGCAGGAAAGTATTGTCTCCGCGGCGAAGCCGCTGCTCGCGCGCCTCGTGCAGCAGCCGGATTGCTTAGAGGCTCACCACAGAAAGCGCGGCGCCAACGCCTACGGCCGCTACATGCTGCATCGCGCGCCGTTGTTCAACCTATCCTCGGTGGTCTGGGGCCCGGGAGATAACGCCAAGGCCCATAACCACGATACCTGGGGCATGGTCGGAGTGGTCGAAAATGAAATCCAGGAAACGCGCTTTCGCCGCAAAGATGCGGGGACGCGAGCCGATTACGCGGACCTCGAAGTCACGGCAGTATTGAAGAACAAATCCGGAATGGTTTCTTGTCTGATCGCGCCAAACGACGACATCCACGAAATGAATAACGTCACCGATCGCGACACGGTGGAAATTCACGTCTACGGCAAGGACCTGACGAACATGCCGCGCCTGCGATTCGATGTTTTGACCAAGACCGTGAAGACTTTCGCCAGCCCGAAATACGACAACTGCTGAAACCGTCGTTTCAGCTTAGCGGTTGAGTTTCAATTCCCAGTCCAAATAGCGTTGCATATCTTCTTTCGTGCCACGAATCGAAGGCGATAGAACCACGTCGTTGGTCGGCGCCAGACACTCATTGGAGCCGAGCTCGGTGGGCAATCCCGCCGCCGTCCACGCGCGCACGCCGCCGGCGAGGACCGCAACGTCGGTGTAACCCATTTTGACGAGCGTCCGCGCTCCAAACACCGATTGCCGGCCGTCCGGACAAGTCAAGACAATTGCCTGCTGGCGATCAGCAAATCGCTCCGGCAATTTACCCTCAATCCAGCCGCGTGAAATCCAGCGGGCGCCGGGCACATGGGCCGCTTCAAACTCGGCGCTGGTGCCAACATCGAGAATCAAAGTCGTTAAATCTCGCCGCCTGCGCTCAAGCGCCGGCGCTTCTATAAGGCGCGCCGCCTGTTTTGCCGCTTGATAGCCAAGAGGTTCGTCTCTCAGCTCTCCTGTTTCGAGATCTCCAATGCTTTTCGACCATGCGCTCAGCCCGCCTTCTAACACGCTCACATTGGCAAATCCCATCTGGCGATACCAATAAGCGGCCATGACAGCTCGTGCCGATTCATTGCTGATGAAAATGATCGGCGCGTTGCGCACGGCGATGAAATCATCGGCGCGCTGCACGGCTTGGCCGCCGGGGACGTTAAACGAGCCCCTCACATGGCTTGCGCCGTACTCGGCTTCCGAGCGCACGTCAATTAGATAGTGCATATAGTCTTTCAAGCCGATCAGGCGAGTCAGCTCTGGAGCGGAGATCAAGGGAATCTGTTCCTCTTCGGCAAGCTGCCGGGCCAGCGCGGCGGCTTTTTGACGGCTGTTCTGCGGCGGTTGCGGCGCGCTCCGCCGCGGTTTATTTTCCAGCTCGAAACCGGCGAGAACCCAGCCCATGGTGCCGTTTCGCAACGCCCGCACGTGGGTTAAACCGAGGCGGCGCAGCGCCGCCGCGCCAATGATGCTCCGGGTGCGGCCGGCGCAGTTGACTACCACCGCGGTGTCTTTTCGCCGCTTCAACTCGTCCGCCCAAAGAATCAGATCGCCGCCCGGAACATTGATGCCGCCGGGGATGCAAAATCTGCCGAACTCTTCGGGAGTGCGCATGTCTAGAATCACCAACTCCGCCGAACCCTCCTGCAGGGCCTTAAGCTCCTGCGGCGCCAAATCGGGAACGTTTTGTTCGTGATAAACTTTCTCGCCGAAGGCTTTGCTCGGCACATTTACACCGCTGGCCACCGGCCGGCCTTCCGTTTGCCAGGCGCTCAAGCCGCCATCAAGAATCGAAACCTGGTCGTATCCGAGCCCGAGTAGCGTCGCCGCCGCCAACGGCGCCCGCGCTCCGCCTTCGTCGTAGACGACCATCGGGATATTGCGATCCGGCACCAATGCGGCGATACGAAATTCAATTTGGCTGCGCGGCAAGGACGTCGCATGCGGAATCTGGCGTTCGTTAAATTCTCCCCGCTCGCGGATATCGAACACCGCGTAGAGCTGCTCCGACGCCATCAAAGTCCCGAGATCTTCACATGATATAACCACGCTCATTGCATGTCCCCCGACTCGCAGAAAACAGCAGCCCGTTATTTGGAATAGGCGAAAAAATCTTCTTGGATTTGCTTGCCTTGACCTGCCCTCGTAAACTGTTCTACTTATGCCTGTCACTACATGCAATATGGGAGGCTTTCATGTCAACGCTTCATGATCGGTTCCGCGGACTCTTTATCCCTCATGTCACGCCTTTTGATCATGCCGGCGCACTCGATATCGAAAGCCTGACGCGCTTGACGAACTATTTTGCTTCGCTTCCCGGCGTCGCCGGTTTGGTTTCCTGCGCGCGCATCGGGGAAAGTCCGGTTCTAAGTATCGACGAAAAACGCCGCGTTTACGAAGTCTCCGGCAAAGCCGCACGCGAGGGCGGCAAAGTCCATATCGCCACTATCGCGCCGCAATCGACTGATGAAGCGGTCGCTCTCATGAGCGATTTGGAAAATGTTCCGGTTGACGGGGTGATGATTTTTCCGCCTTTGCTGTTTTCTTGGGGCAAGGTCGACCCCAACCTCAAAGTCCGCTTCTTCGAAGACTTGGCGCGAGAAACCAAGCTGCCCGTCGTGCTTTTTCAAATCCCCGTCAGAAGCTACTACTACGATCCGGCAACCATCTGCCGCATCGCCCGGCTCGATAACGTCGCGGCCTTCAAAGAAGCGTCCTTCGAGATCGACCTTTTCCGTGACACGGTTCAGGCGCTCGAGCGCGAGAAAGCCGAAATGCGAGTTTTGACAGGCAACGATCGGTTCGTTGCCGAGAGTTACACAATGGGCGCCGACGGCGCTCTCATCGGCGTCGCCAACGTCGCGACGGAAAAATGGGGCGCGTTGGATTTTGCCGGCCGGTCCGGAAACTTCGAAAAAGCCGCCGGCATCCAAAGCGAATTG
>Ga0075311_1000235_pt1 | contig 9313 bp, 8 predicted proteins | sample MayberryNE_Catta_FD_120044 | JGI IMG/M metagenome (GOLD analysis project Ga0075311, IMG submission 120044) | Natural and restored wetland microbial communities from the San Francisco Bay, California, USA, that impact long-term carbon... | ecosystem: Environmental > Terrestrial > Soil > Wetlands ...
CCTCCAGTTGATCGTCCTGTGCCGGGCTCGGGCCGGCGGGGCGGGACTCGTTGCCCACCGACGACCCGGTGCTGGAAGAGATCACCGTTGCGATCAGGACCACACCGAGGACTCTGTACCGTCGCATGGCGGCTCCTCCCCGCGGGCAGCTCAACGCTAGTACTGGGGTCACACGAGGTCCACCGCGTCGCCTGGGACGGCTGCGGTTGACGGTCGCCGCGTTCCCGGGCGCTGATGTGGCATGGTGGGCTCATGCGCCGCGTGTTGATCGTGGCGGCCCTGGCCGCCCTGCCGATCGCCTGCAGCGACGGATCGGAGGAGCCGATGGGCGACCTGGCCACGAGGGTTGGCGAGTTCCTCGACATCTCCGGCCTCGAGGACGAGGTACGGACCCAGATCGAGGCACAGACAGACTCCAGGCCGGCGTCGGTCGACTGCCCCACGGACGTCCCGATCGAGGCGGGCGGCTCGTTCGAATGCACGGCCGAGCTGAAGTCGGGTGCCCAGTACACCATCCGGGTCACCCAGACCGACGACCAGGGCAACGTCGAGTGGGAGGTAACGGACCAGGAGTGAACGTCGAGGAGGGGTCTCGTGGCGAACCTAGCCATCAACGGTCTGGGCCGGATCGGTCGAGCGGCGCTCAAGATCCTGCTGGACACGGAGGGGATCGACGTCGTGGCGGTGAACGACGTCATCCCTGTCGACAACCTCGCCTACCTGCTGAGGTTCGACACCGTGTACGGTCGCTACCACGGGCAGGTCGCGGCCGAGGGGAACACGCTCGTGATCGACGGGCGATCCATCCCGGTGTTCGGAGAGAAGGACCCGGCAGAGCTTCCGTGGTCCGAGCTCGGTGTGGACCTGGTCCTCGAATGCACGGGCGTCTTCCGGGAGGAACCCGACCTGAAGAAGCACATCGGGGCGGGCGCGCGGTTCGTGATCCTCTCGGCGCCCGCCAAGACCGAGACGATCTCGACCGTGATCCCCGGCGTCACCGATCCGCAGAGCGCCGAGCCCTGGATCGTCTCCTGCGCGAGCTGCACGACGAACTGCATCGCGCCGCTGGTGGAAGTCGTGGACCGGCGGATCGGCCTGGAGCGAGCCGTCATGACCACCGTGCACGCCTACACGTCGTCGCAGCCGACGGTGGACGGGCCCGCCAAGAGCTTCACCCGCGGCCGCGCGGGCGCCGCGAACCTCGTGCCGACGTCCACGGGCGCGGCCCTCGCAACCACGAAGGCCCTGCCCGAGCTGGAAGGCCGATTCGACGGGGTGGCCGTGCGCGCCCCGGTTCCGGTCGGTTCCGTCGCCGACGTCGTGTTCGTGACCGGCCGGACGACCACTCGCGAGGAGATCAACGACGTCTTCCGGGATGAAGCTTCATCGGATCGCTACCGAGACGTCTTGGGCGTCTCGGAGGACGCTCTGGTGTCGTCCGACATCGTCGGCGACCCTCGAGCCTCGGTCGTCGACCTGCCCATGACGAGGGTGGTCGATGGCTCCTTGGCCAAGGTCATGAGCTGGTACGACAACGAGTGGGGATTCACCCACCAGATGATCCGTGAGGCCAAGACGATGCTCGGCGTCGATCCGATGCGCTCCTAGACCTCGTCGGTGAGATCGCGACCCGTCTCGGGGGCACGCGCCGACTGGGCCTGCGCCTCGTCCTTGACGTCCCTCGCCGTGCGCTCGACGCCCGAGCTCCACTGCTCCAACCACCTGCGGGCGATCGGGATGCCGCCGACACCGAACGCAACCACGGCCGATCCGACGACCATCACGAGGAGTGCGTAGAACAGCCCCGTCACGACCGCCGGAGCCACCTGCAGCTGGTCGAGAGCCGCGAAGACCCCGACCACGAGGACCGCCAGTCCCGCGCCCTTGGCGATGATCGAGCCACCGCGCACGGCGCCGAGCACGGGGGTCAGCACATCCGTCAGGACCCTCGCCACCAGCGCAGCGATCACGATGATCACGACGGCGACGATGACGTTCGGCAGATACCGGATGAGGCCTTCGAGCAGGTCGCTCACCGGGTTGGGACCCCAGATGCCGAACGCGATCTGGAGGGCGATCAGGAAGATCAGCCAGAACACGACCACCCCGATCACGTCTGAGGGCTCGGTCTTGCTGCGCTCGAACGCATCCCGTAGCTGCCCGCGCTCGACGAAGCCGTCGAATCCGACACGCTCGAGCAGCTTGTTCGCGAGCTTCGAGAGTCCCTTGGCGACGAACCAACCGATCAGCAGGATGACGAAGAACCCGAGCAGTTTCGGCGCGAACGTGACGACGTCGTGCCAGGCCTCCTCCAGGCCGCCTTCCAAGTCGACTTGAGCGAACAGTGTCATCGATCCCTCCGATGGGTCGTCGGGCCCCTCCGGTCGCGGTCCCTTGTGTGGCGCGTATTCCCGCCGGGTCTTCCAGGCAAACCACGAACCATGGGCCGCTTCCAAACCGGCGGGCGGTCGCGTTACCCTGCGCGACGTGGCGGAGACCTCCGGCTTCCTCGACGATCCTCAGCTCTTCCGGCGCATCCTCGAAGACTCCCCTGCCGCCATCGTGTTGATGACCGATGAGCCGGCCCCGAGGGTCTTGTACGCCACCCCTCGCGTGCACGACATCTCGGGATTCACGCCCGACGAGCTCGTCGCGCGGACCGACCTGTGGGTGAGCCGGCTCCACCCGGACGACGGTGCGACGATCGACGCCGAGTGGTCGCGGGCGCTCGAGACCGGCCGGCGCTTCGAGGCGGAGTACCGGTTCATGCATCGCAACGGGCAGTGGCGATGGTTCCGGGAGACCGCCTCGCTCGTGCGCGACGACGCCGGGGTCCGCTACCGCCAAGGGTTCCTCGATGACATCACGTCGGAGCGGCTCGCCGAGTCGCAGGCAGAGCGGTCCGAAGCACGGTACCGGGCCCTGGTGGAACGGCTGCCCGTGATCGTGTACGTCGTGACCGACGAGGCCGAACCGCGGAGCCTGTACGTGAGCCCCAACGCAGTCGACATCGTCGGCTACGAACCCCAGCACTTCGTGGGCGACCCGTCCTCGTGGCTCGATTCGAAGCACGAGGACGACCGGCGAGCGATACGGGAAGCCTGGTCGGACGCGGTCCGAACGCGGCAGGCGTTCCACGCCGAGTATCGGGTCCTCAAGCCCGACGGCACGATCGTGTGGCTTCGCGACCAATCGCTCCTGGTTCGGGACGGATCGGGAAGGGCGTTGTTCTGGCAGGGCGTGCTGCTCGACATCACCGCCGAACGCGAGATCGAAGTCATGCTGCTCCGGACGGAAGCCCGGTACCGGGAGCTCATCGAGCACCTGCCGGTGATCGTCTACATGGACGCCTACGACGATGCGACGCCGAGCAGGTACGTCAGCCCCAACGTGCTCGAGGTGCTCGGACATCCGGCCGAGGCGTTCATCGCCGACACGCGCTTGTGGACCCGGCTCGTCCACCCCGACGACCTCGAACGCGCCCGGACCGCCTGGGAGCATGGATGGTCGGCGGCCACCGGTTGGTCGGTCGAGTACCGCTACGTGCATCCCGACGGGCATCACGTCTGGGTCCGCGACGAGGCCCGCATGGTGGTAGATCCGGCGACGGGAGGGCAGACGTGGCAGGGCGTGATCGTCGACCTCACCGACGCCAAGGAGGCCGAGGTCGAACGGCGACGCTCCGAGCAGCGCTACCGGGTGCTCGTGGAGCGGGTCCCCGCGATCGTCTACGAGATGGGGCCGGACGACGAGCGTCGCACGTTGTTCGTCTCTCCCCACGTCGAGGAGATCCTCGGCTACCCGCGACAGGAATGGCTGGATCAACCCGACATCTGGGCAGAGCTGCTTCATCCCGAGGACCGCGAGATCGAGCTCGCCGCGCACGACCTGCACAACGAGACCGGCCGTCCCTGGCAGCGCGAGTACCGGCTGATCGCGAGCGATGGACGAGAGGTCTGGGTCCGCGACCACGCGGAGCTGGTGACCGACGCCGAGGGCACACGCTGGCTCGGTGTGATGATCGACATCTCCCCGCAGAAGGAATCCGAGGAACTGCTCCGTCTGGCCCGCGACGAGCTCGAGCTGCGCGTGCTCACCCGGACCGCGGAGCTCGAGGATGCCAACGAGATGATGGGCCTCGAGATCGAGGAGCGGCGGCGTGTCGAGGCAGAGCTGCGACACACCGAAGAACGCCTCCGTGCCATCGTGAACCACATGCCGGGCGTGGCGTACACGTGGCGCGTGCTGTGGCCGGGCGAACCGCTGGAGGACCCCTTGCCGTTCATGAGCCCGCGCATCGAGGAGCTGCTCGGATACTCGGTGGAGGAGTGGCAGCGCAGCCCCACGCTCTGGCGCGAACGGGTCCACCCGCACGACCGGGAACGGGTCGTGGCTGCCACCGAGCACACGCGTCGGACGGGCGAACCGTTCAACGAGGAGATCCGCTACCTCGCCAAAGACGGCTCGGTCGTGTGGGTCCTGGAGCAGGCGACGCTGCTGGATCGGGACGAGCTCGGTCGGCCGTCGCACCTGCAGGGCGTGATGCTCGACATCACCCCCCGCAAGCACGCGGAGGCGGCCGAGGAGCGGTTCCGCCGGCTCGCGGAGCTGAGCCCGGTCGTCGTCTACGAGTTCGAGCTGGACCACGCAGACGACGATGTCCGTATCGACGTCCGGTACATGAGTCCCAATGCCGGGCGGTTGCTGCGCATGCCGATCGATCGATGGATCGGCGACGTCGACGCGTGGTTCGATCACATGCATCCCGACGACGTCGGGTGGATGCGGGAGTCGGCTCGGGCGGCTTGGACCATGGGTGAGCCGTGGAGCCAGACGTTCCGGATGATCGCGGGCGACGGTCGGGTCGTCTGGATCCTCCATCGAGGACGCTCCATCGAGCGCGACGCCGTCGGACGCCCCACCCTGTTCCAAGGGGTCATGATCGATGTCACCGAGGACCAGGAGGCCCACGTCGCGATCGCCGCGTCGGCGTCTCGCTACCGCGCGATCGTCGACACGATGCCGGCCGTCCCGTGGAGCGAGGTCGTCGACCCGACCTCGGGGATCAGCCGATACGTCTTCATCGGCCCCCAGGTCGAGGCGGTCTTCGGCTATCTCCCCGACGAGTTGATGATGGAGCCGGAGACCTTCTTCCGCATCGTTCATCCCGAGGACCGCGACCGGCTGCGTGCCGCGAGCGACCGGTGCGACGCGACCGGGGAGCCCTGGGACGAGCTCTACCGACTCCTCCACCGCGACGGGTCGCTTCGCTGGATCTTCAGCTACGCGACCCGCACGATCGAAGACGGCCGTCCGGTGTGGAACGGCATCTCGGTCGACGTGACTCGCCACGTCGTGGCCGGATCGATCCCCGTCCAGGCGGACGCCACTGCCGACGCCGATCCGGCGTGATCAGCCCGTCGAGCGCAACACGCGCACGGTCTCGGGCAGGTACGGATGCAGCTTCTCGGGCAACACGACCGAGCCGTCGGCTCGCTGGTGGTTCTCGAGTAACGCGATCAGCGTTCGCCCGATGGCGGTCGCCGTGCCGTTCAGCGTGTGCGGAACGCCGGTCTTCCCGTCGCTCGATCGCATCCTGGTCTGGGCGCGACGCGCCCCGTAGTCCGTGTAGTTGGAGCACGACGTGATCTCTCGATAGCGCCGCTGCGCCGGCAGCCACGCCTCGATGTCGTACTTCTTCGCGGCCGCCCCGCCCAGGTCCCCCGCCGCGATGTTCACGACCCGGTACGGCAGATCGAGGTTCCCCACGATCTCCTCCTCGATCGAGACCAGGAACTCGAGCTCGTCCCAGCTCGAGCCCGGGTCGCAGAAGGAGAACATCTCGACCTTGTCGAACTGGTGGACGCGGAACATGCCGCCCATGTCCTTGCCGTAGGTGCCGGCCTCACGGCGGAAGCACGTGGAGTAGCCGGCGTAGCGGAGCGGAAGGGCATCCTGCTCGAGGGTCTCGCCCATGTGCAGCGCGGCGAGCGACACCTCCGACGTGCCGACCAGGTAGAGCTGATCGGCGTCGGTCCGGTAGATGTTGGCTTCGTCGGTCGGCAGGAATCCGGAGCCGTACATCACCTCCTCGCGGACCAGCACCGGAGGGATGACGGGCACGAAGCCCTTCCCCACCAGGATGTCCATGGCGTGACGCATCAGGGCGAACTGCACGAACACGAGGTCGCCCATCACGTACACGAACCGGGAACCGCTCGCACGGACGGCGCGCTCGACGTCGAGCACGCCGAGCGCCGCGCCGAGCTCAGCATGGTCTTTCGGCTCGAACGCGAGCTCGGGGGGCTCGAGATGACGACGTACCTCGACCGCGTCCTCGTCGGTGAACCCGCCGGGGGCGCTGTCGTGAGGAAGGTTCGGCGTCTCGGCGAGCAGCGAGGTCAACACCTCGTCGGCCTCGGCGAGCTGCGGCTCGAGCTCCTTCAGCTCGGCGGAGACGCGGGCGACCTCGTCGATCATTCGCTGCTTCTCGTCGCCCTCCGCGCGGCCGATCGTCTTCGACGCCTTGTTCTGCTCGGCGCGGAGCTCCTCGACCTTCGCGGTGAGGGTCCGCCTGCGCTCGTCCGAAGCGAGGATCTCGTCGACGGCGTCGGCGAGGTTCCGGCGCGCGAGGCCGGCCCGGAACCGCTCCGGATCCTCCCGGATCGCCTTGATGTCGAGCATGCTGCTACGGGACCTTGACCTGGTCGCCCTTGGCGTCGGCCTGTGCGGGCTGCGCGGCCTTCCCCTGCTGCGGAGCCGTCCCCGATCCGCCGTCCATGATGCTCTGACCGTGGAAGATGCCGCCTTCCTCGACGACCAGCGTCTTCGACGTGACGTTGCCGTCGATGCGCCCGCCCCGGGCGAGGTGCGCCTTGCCCTTCACGACCACGTTGCCCTTGAACTTGCCCGCGACGCTGACGTTCTGGGCCCGGATGTCCGCCTCGACCTGGCTCTGCGGCGACAGCGTCACGTCGCCGTCGGCGTTGATCTGGCCCTTCACCTGACCATCGATGCGCAGGTTGCCGGCCGAGACGACGTTGCCCTCGAGGCGCGCGCCCGTGCCGACGATCGTGACCTCACCGTTGTCCTCAGCCATGCCGCCTCCTTCGTCTCGTGCCCGTCGTTCGGCGCCGGCGTTCGTCGGCGCCGTCGCCTCGATCGGGTCGGCGTCGTCCTCGTCGCGTCGGAAGATCATCGAGCCTCCACGGGCTGGGCGTCGGTCGCCATGGCCTCGCGGATCGCCTCCGCTTCCTCGGTGGAGAGGTTGTACGAGCTGGAGCCCGAGGTCACCGGCTTCGCGTAGACGCGGGTCTCCTGCCTGCCGTTGATCGACGTCAGCACGACCCCGGTGCCGTGGTCGTCGAGCAGGGCGCAGGAGAACGAGAGCCGTCCACCGACGTCCTCGAACGCGTCGAAGCGCAGCAACGCGACGTGTCGCACGCTGCCGTCGACGAGCACCTGCTGACGCTTGTCGGTGGCATTGAGCGCCCGCGCCGCCTGCTCGAGGCGCTCGATGCGTTGGGCCTGCCCCATCAACACCCCACGCAGCGCCTCGCTCATCTCGATCGGGCCCTCGGACTCCATGGTGCGGCGGCCGCCCCCACCCAGGATCGAGAACAGGACCGCGAGCACGGACAGGACGATCGCGATGAGAGCGACCAGGGTGAGCGTGCTGTCGGACAGGGTCATGGCGACCTCGTGGACATCGACGGTCGTTCCGGGGGCCGTTCAGGCCTGCGGGGGCCTCACTATACGACGGTGCCGTGGACCCCCGGACCGATCAATGGACGTCGCGGACACGGAAGGACACCGTGGCGATCGCCAGGAGTCCGAGCGTGTAGGCGGCCACGACCGTCGCCGCGCGCGCGGGCGTGACGACCGACCCGTCCCCGAGCTGCATGTCGTTGCCGATCACCACGGCGGCGACGCTGTCGCCCAGCAGGACCCGCCCCACCGCCGGCCTCAGCCCGCGAACGATGCCCTCGAGGACCGCCAGGTAGACGAAGACCGCGCCGAGCGCCGCTGCCGTGTTCCGGCCGAGCATGGCGATGGCGCCGCCGATCACCGAGGCGCACGAGGCGAGGGCCGACACCCGGGCGACCACCTCGATCACCTCGGCTCCCCATCCCGGCGGGGTCGCGCTGAGCCCTCGCAGGCCCGTGGCGAGCCAGAACACGGCCGCGAGGAATGCGAACAGGAGGGCGACGAGCGCGAAACATCCCGCGGCGACGACCCCCGCTCGAACCAGCGAGACCCTCACGCGACGCGGTTCCCACGAGAGGATCGTCGTCATGGTGCCGCTCTGCCAGGACGCTCCCACCGAGGACGCGCCGATCACGAGCCCGAGCAGGATCGCGACGAAGGCCGAGCCCCGCACGAGCTCCGGAAGGTCGGACCGCCGCATCGGCGACTCGTCGAGGAAGTGGGACGGCTCGGCGAGCTCCCGGCAGAACGCCTCGACGTCGCCGCCCGGCTCGACCTCGCCGTATCCACCCTGAGCGATGCAGTCCTCGGCGACACGATCGGCCCGGTGCTCGGCCCGCGCGAGCTGGTCGTCGCTCGGGCGCTCCGAGTTCGCCGCGCCGATCCCGACCGCGACCACGATGCCGATCAGCGTCAGCGCCGTCAGCACCTTCACGAGGCGCCGTGACCGCACGCGGAGCCATTCCGAGGAGATCAGCCGGATCACACCGGCGTCCCTTCCTGCTCGTCGCTCGTCAGCTCGAGGAAGACCGTCTCGAGGTCGACTCGGTCGGGACGGAGCTCGGTCACGAACAACCCGTGCTCGGCCAGGGTCCTGGAGACCCGCTCCGACTCGGCCGCCGGAAGGCCGACCCGTAACGCGTCGGCCGTCATCGTCGCCTCGATGCCCTCGGCGAGGAGGGCCTCGCGACCGGCGGGGAGGTCGGAGAGCTTGACGATGAGGCCGTCACCTCCGCGGGCGGCGAGCACCTCGGCGACGGGCCCCGACGTGACCAGCCGTCCACGCGCGATGATCGCCACCCGATCGGCCGTCTGCTGGATCTCGGAGAGGATGTGGCTCGAGACGAAGACGGTTCGCCCTTCGGCCCCTAAGGATCGAAGCAGCTGACGCACCTCGACGATGCCTGCTGGGTCGAGCCCGTTGGCCGGCTCGTCGAGCACCAGCACCGCCGGGTCTCTGAGCACGGCCGCGGCGATGCCCAACCGCTGCTTCATGCCGAGCGAGTACGTCTTGACGAGGTCGCCCGCGCGATCGGACAGCCCCACCCGATCGAGCGATGCGTCGATCGTCGCGGCGCCGATGCCATCGATACGCCCCAAGACCTCG
>Ga0075311_1000246_pt1 | contig 9120 bp, 6 predicted proteins | sample MayberryNE_Catta_FD_120044 | JGI IMG/M metagenome (GOLD analysis project Ga0075311, IMG submission 120044) | Natural and restored wetland microbial communities from the San Francisco Bay, California, USA, that impact long-term carbon... | ecosystem: Environmental > Terrestrial > Soil > Wetlands ...
AAACTGCGCACTTAAAAGGGAAGAACCAACAACCTATGACATTTCTAATATCCAGTTAAACTGTTTTCCTACTTTGTAGGAATACAACAAGGTTTATCAGACTTGTGATTTAAAAATAGCTTTAGAGATATGCTTTGAGTATCGACGCGATAGACTCCAAGATCTTGAAAAGAGTTCTAGTTGATGCAAGGCTTTCGTACAGACAGATGGCCTATCAAATAGGAGTTTCAGCTCCGACTGTTCTTTCCAGAATAAACAAACTCCAATATCATCTAATAATAAAGTCCTATTCTGCAATAGTAGATCATGAGAAATTAGGATACGATTTGACAGCGATAATTGAGGTCACTGCTGAGAAGTGAAAGATCATGGAGGTTGAACGTGCGATGTCTAAATTTCCTAACGTATGCGCTGTTTATGGCATTACTGGGCTAACCGATATGGTAATTATAGCCAAATTCCGAAACCGTAGAGAACTCGGCAATTTTGTCAAAAGAGATCTTGCTCTCCCTTCGATTGAAAGAACAAATAGTCACATGGTACTTGTTACTGTGAAAGAGAACTTTAGCTTTTTCTAGCGAAATAGCTAGGATTATCAACAACAAATTGAAAGAAACCTACAGCAAAGATTGGATCACAATTCGAAAATTCTCTCTTATGCCAATTAAATTTGTTTGTTAGAAATAGCTTATGTCTTGCCAAATTAAGTGGTATATCGATACTAAATCTTTAGGTTACAGGTATCAAAAAAACTGGCAAATGGAAGTTGGGAAGAATTACTGATACCCCCACATTTGCCTTCCATTATAGTCGAAAGCTCTTTACAATTCCGTTAGCGAATTCCCCTTCTTCGAACTGCGACCTAGGAAAAACGCTGTGAATTCTCTTTATCAAGAATAATAGGAACATCCAAAGAATAAAATTGAAAGGTAATTGATAAAGATCGGGGCCGGGGTACCCAAGCTAGGTAAGTCATCGACCCTAAAAGGGGTCAGCCTCGAGATCATAGGCTTACGTGTAAGCTGATGTCCGTCAAGGACTCGTGGGTTCGAGTCCCACCCCCGGCGCCACAGTCGTGGGTTGATACACCTGAAAACCAAACGATTATAGCTGGGTGTAGTGCCTGGGAGGTACATAAAGACTGGTGAAAGACAGCAAACCAACCTGCATAAAGACAATCCAAAATTCATACGCACTTGGCACAACACCTCTAACTATACCTAAACAGAGTAAGAGCGAACTATCTGTCAACGCTGATAGACTTGTCAGCAATCAATCAAACTATATCAAAAAATTATACAGACAAGTTTTAGACGCAAACTCATTTAACGCGATGATCATGCACGATTATATTCGTGCTGAAGAGGCCGAAATCAATATTCAGGAATCTACAAAAGGCGATAAAATAAAAAAGCTCTGCTTGCTGTCTAGGTTTTTCGGTCACAGGAAGTCTTTTTCCAAAATGACAAAAACTGACATACTAGGCTATCTGAACAGTTTACGAAAGCCGCTCGCCGTTGATCCCACACATAGGAGTATCGGAACGTATAACGGAAGACAAATGGTATTCATGAAATTTTTTCGTTGGCTATGTAATCCTGATGAGCCCGATCACAGAAAGAGAATGACGCCTCCATGTATGATGGGTGTAAAAGGTTTACCACGGAGAGAAAAATCTCCATATAAACCAGAAGACATATGGACATATGACGACCATGTACTATTTCTAAAATATTGTCATATGGCTAGAGATAGGTGTTGGCATTCTATGGTTTGCGACACGTCAGCCAGACCTCATGAGATAATTGATCTGAGAATTGGAGATATTAATTTCAAGATCTCCCATGACGGAATTCAATATGCAGTAATTCATGTCCATGGTAAGACAACTCCTAGAACCCTGCCCCTGATTACCAGTATACCATACCTTAAAGAGTGGCTAGGCATCCACCCATTTGCCAGTAACCAAAATTCGAAGCTCTTTGTTTCACTTGGTAGAGCAAACTATGGTCAACCGCTCACACGAGATGGCATGTTGAAACATTATCAATCGTATTATCGAGATATATATTTCCCCAAACTAATGGAAAATCCAATAATTCCTACTAAAGAGAAAGAGACTATCAGTAGACTTTTAAACAAGCCATGGAATCTGTATATATTTCGCCATTCAGCACTGACCCAAAAGTCACAGATATTAAAAGAGGCGACCTTGAGAGACCATGCAGGTTGGAGCATCAATTCAAAAATGCCCTCTGTTTACCTCCATTATTTCGGAACAGAATCATGCAACTCTCTACTAGAAACGTTTGGACTTGTTAAAAAACAAAATGGTCAAGCGTCGCTTCAGACCTCGAAACTATGCCCGAGTTGTAAAGAGCTAAATAAACAAAATAGTAAATTCTGTGTCAGTTGTAAGATGGTATTGACATACGATGCATATAATGAAACATTCGAAAAAGAGCAAAAAAGAGAATCAGAAGTCCAGAATCTGAAAGATAGCTACGAACACGATATCAAATCTATGCGCGAACAGATGAATCAAATTATGGTGATGATCCAACGGAATCCAAGATTGGCAAATATAAAACCAGAGGTCTTGTTAAACAAGAACTCCTACTAATTTTCTGTTATTTCTATCCTACTGATGAGTGGAGCTCCAGACGTCGTAGAAATTCAGGAAACATGATTTCAAATATATGTTGTAAAGACTTGTGCGTGTTTATAATAAATTCATATGTTTCCCTATAATTTTTCAACCTTTCTTGCATAGATTTAACTCGGCTTTCTATCTCATTTATCTTCTCGATCTTCTTTTTTTGCATCAACTTATTAGCCACTGTCTCAACCCAGCCTGCTGTTCGCCGGATCCCGTTCTCCATTTCACGTCTATGTTCGTCATCGTCAATTATGATTCTATTAGCTCGAATTTCTCCCTCTACTAAAGTTAACCATTTCCGTTCTTCGAGCGTCGGGTTTCTAATATATTTCCAGATATTTCGTAAAATTGGCGTTACATATTCGGTAAAAAGATCTTCTAGAAAATAAAGAAGAAAATATAAATCATTATCAACAATTCTGTATACAGGATCACCAGAGGTACGGGGCACCGGATGAAGAACGTTGTCTTTATGTAACAGAACAAAGGCTTCCTCTATTTGATCCGATGAAAAAAATAGATACTGAAATGGCTTGTCGATTCTATTTGCTATAACCGATTCTTTAGTCATTCCTCTTATCTGACAGTTGTATACATTCGTGATGCCACCGTGGTATCGGTTAACATACTCGTTGTCGTATACAATCACACCTTTATCTTGAAATTCGATTATTGTTCGAAAATGTCTTCTCTCTTTGTTAACCTCCCCCTCAGATTCATGCTCATCAGCCATTCTCGCTTTAGAGGCTTTTAGAGGCTTGGGGTGGAATGGCGCTAAAAACGACCGTAATTCATCTTTGTTTTGGAATTCAAATGATGAACTGTGATTGAACATTAGAATCAGAATATAAAGAGCTTTGAATTTTATCTGAGGTGTTATTTCCGTTAGTCTTTTATTCTTGTTCTTTAATGCTCCTGCCTTTAATGCTCTAAGATCCAGTGTTTTTGCTTGGTATTGCCGTGCAGCCTCTGGGATCAGAAAATGTTCTATTATTGTCCCTTTTTGACCTGCATCATTCTTACCAACTATATCATTTTGCAGCAAGAACTTCAGATGCCTATCAAATACATCTTTAGATAGGTTTTTTGAATTAACTCTCTTGTACCGCTTATTTACATGATCATTATAAATTTTATTTCTACCCAGCCTCTTATTGTAAAGAGCTTTGATTATCCACTCACTTATGTCATAATTCCACTCCGCCATTATACATCCGGACTAGCCCGAGTAATATTTTTGTTGCTCCGAGTATAGGAATTATCATGGGTAGAACCATTACCAAACACGTATCAGTGTCAGTACCTAGAAGTTTAATTCTAGAGATAGACCGGAGAAGAGGAGATGTATCAAGAAGTCGATTCTTTTTACGTATGATTGAAAAGTCATACAGTGACTATCTTGATAACTCGGAGGCTTACAAACGATGAACAAAAAGAGGGTTAGAGATACGGTCGATAAGAGAACCGAGATCACAAAATCGACCGTATCTCTGGTACCATAGGTGGTTATACCGATGGTCGCACAGGACAATATATCGTTAATTGGAAATAAAAACATTTGTGACGGACTAGGCTGTTTCAATATCGCAACAAATAGTATCGAAGAAGACGGATGTGATGTTACGCTTATGTTGTGTGATGATTGTATCATAAAGTTCCAAAGAGAGGTAACTGATAAATCACAAGAATTTAACAGGTTTCCAAACCAACGTGTTGTAACACCTCGAACCAGGACTGAACAGTCCAACAGGGGTAGGACCGAATTATGAAATACTGTGATATTTGTAATTCAAGAAAAGCTACAATCTGTATTCAGATCTATGGGCGCGACAAGATAAACATGGTTTATTCATGTAAAAGGTGTGCCAATATGTTTGCCGATCCGCTTTGTTCATGTAAACGCTGTACCAAAGCCAATAAAAAGACGTTAGAACGGGATGTAGAACCAGGTTCTAACGTCAGTCATATACAACCATACCAACAACCCAGGGTGTCGTTAGATGACTGATACAAGTTTAATATTACACAGACCCAAAAATAAGTCTTCTGCTGCGAACACCACGTCTTCGGTTTCACATGATAATGATAATATCTGTTCCCAATGTGGTCATGATCATAATTATAAACCAACTGGCGGCAACGCCATCCAAGAAATGATTTCATTTCTCGATAGAAATAGATCCGAAGTCATATGAGTTATTATAATAATGGTAGTAATCATATATCCGGATCCGTCTTAAATCAATATCTTAAGATGGGTTTTAAACCCGTTCCAATAGCGGATGATGGAGAAACTCCAAATATATGTGGGCTATTAAATTCAGAAGAACAAAAGCGGAGCATAAAAGAATCAAAGATTAGAAAGGTTGAACCGTTAAATTATGTCTATAATCATCCCGAATTTTGGAATGAAGAGAGACTCACAAAAGAAGCTTATAGATTCAAAAATGTAGCAACATTGCCTGGGAGGACTCATCTCAAAACTGAAGATGGCAGTCCATTATATCTCAATACGCTCGACATAGATAGTGAACGAGTCAATACTATGTTAAGCCGTCTAAGCGACAGGAATGGAAAAGATTTCTATTTTATAGATAGAGCTTGCAAATCGACTTTTGTATCAAAAACAAAGAAGAAATGTGGTCGCCATATTTTTTGGTTGTCTGATAAACAACATAAGCCGATTATTACCAGTGAATGCAAACCTGGATCAGAATTTGAAATTAAGACAAGATTTGGTTTAGTATCTCTACCAGGGAGCAGACATAGAGACGATCCGAATTTCCATTATCAAAAGATTGGGATGGACAAGATTGCAAGAATAGATCGGATGTATGATTTATTATTAGATACCCTCAAAGACTGTCTAAAACCTATACATGAGAAAAATACAAATCATTACTCAAAAGAAAATACAAATAATCCAAAAATCAATTTAAATGACGAACAGATAGATAAACTATATCAGTCGCTTTCTCCATGTTATAGAACAGGCTATAGACATCAAATAATATATGGTTTATCTGGGTTAATGCATAAACATCACGTGGCAATTGAGTCATCTATTTCATTAATACAAAAGTTGTCTATCGACGACGAAGAAAAAGGTAACCGGCTATTAAATGTACGTTCTACATATCAGAAGAATCCAAAAGAAGTCAGCGGATACCAATATTTTCTCTCAGTTTTGGAGAATGTGGTAGATGGCGGTCAAATTTACGCAAAAAACATTCTCAGTCATATCATAAATGTAATTTCTGTTCAAACTAACACTCAGGGAATAATCATGGATCTTACAGAGAGGGTAACGACAGAATTCACATTTAAAACCATGAGAGATAATGAAGAAATCTATTATTATGATACTGCAGGATTGTACCGCAAATTTGGTGATAGAGTAATCAAAGAGTACGTAGAGATAATACATCCAAACATCAAAACATTTCAGGTAAATGAAATTATTCAAAAAATAAAGCGAAGAACGCCTGTGGATAGAGACCAATTCGACAACAATCCTGATACAATTAATGTTCAAAATGGGCTACTGAATATTTGGACAGGTGAAATCACAACACATTCACCAGATTTTCTGAGCATTGTTCAATTACCGTTGGTATACAACCCAAAAACCAGATGTCCAAACATCGGGAGGTATCTGGCCCAGGTTTTGCATCCAGAAGATGTTCTTACAGCATTAGAGGTAATTGGATATCTGTTATACAGAGCTGCAATATATGAAAAAGCTGTCATGTTATATGGGAATGGTGATAATGGTAAAGGCGTTTTTATCAAGCTAATAGAAGCTTTTGTCGGTCGGGAAAACTGTAGCCATGTACCGCTACAAGATCTGGATAATGACAGATTTTCTTCAGCTGATCTATGCGGTAAAATAGTAAATACATTTGCAGATCTCAAGTCTCAAAAGTTATTGACAACAGGTAATTTCAAGACTCTAGTGTCAGGAGATTCGGTTCGGGCTCAGGAAAAATATGGAAAGCCATTCAGTTATAGAAACAACGCGAAACTAATTTTTAGTACAAATAAAATACCTGATTCGGATGATAAGAGTTATGCATATTTCAAGAGGTGGTTAATCTTGTCTTTTGATAGAGTATTTCAGGGAATCATAAAAGACACTCATCTTATAAATAAATTGACGACTTCTAATGAATTATCGGGATTGCTCAATCTGGCTCTAATTGCACTAAGACAGTTAAAAAAAGATGGTGGATTCAGAGATATTTCAGTTGAAAAAGTTAGAAAAGAATATGAGTACAATGCGAATACCGTCAAAGCCTTCTTGGATGATAAATGTGTTATTGATCTTACCTCGCCAGATTATATCATACCGACTGTTTATCTGTACAATGAGTATGAGAACTTTTGCCGAGAGAAAGGTACGCGATCATTAGAGATGAATGTATTCGGTTCTAAATTAAAAGAATATGGTATTGAGAAAGATCGCATAAGAAATTACGGGGACAGAGAGTGTCACTATCTTGGCATAAAACTTAGGTCAGATTTGAGAGGTCTGAACCAATCTCTTCTTAATAATTAGAATAAAAGTCATTCTCTTATTCTGCACACTAAATCATTTTCTGCTCGACATCACCGGCTAATATAGCGTACAAACAAATGTAATACAGCCTGTCCCTGGTGTCCCTGGCTTGGTTCGACTATCTCTTTTCTATATACATTATCTTTATACTATATTATACAAATTAATCTAATAATTACGGGGGTAGATAGTGGCTGGTCGCTAGGGACACTAGGGACAGTTATTTCTCTTTGAATCACCACCTAATCTACTACACAAAGATACATCACATGGGAGAACTATGAAGATAGTAAATATGACTAGTTTTCCACCACGCTGTTATTATTGCAATAGTAGAATTCGGCTTTCTGCCTCAACTTTCATTATTGTTATCCTACCTTTTTGCAAGAGTCTTCATGCATCGTTTTTATAATTTGTTGTGCGATACGCGACAGAAGAGACCACCGCGCTTGAGACCATCTGGCACCATATGGGTAGGAGGCAAGTCACCAGGTCATGGTCCGTCTGGTTATCCTACCTTTTTATAATTTGTTGTAAATATACTAGTGACTAGTTAGGGGTAGCAAACAAAATGGAACATTGTATATGTTACTACTATTGCATTGATGTTTGCAATATCGGCAATATGGGTGGATAGTATTTTCTTGTCATTGCAGCAGTCGACTCATGCCACTACGACAACACATAGTGTTATACCTGGTGGACAAATTATAGATGAGAAGAAACTAGTCGAGCTATCAGAACTGTTAGGGGAGCGCGCCGCAGGATTTGTTATACCTGGAGTTGGAGGACGAACCTTGGCACCAATGGCTTCATCCGGCGACAATATCTATATCACCTGGTGGACTAATCAATCGGGAAACTGGGAGGTGATGTTTCGGACATCTGACGATGGCGGTACAATATTTGGCAATAAGATAAATTTAAGCAACTCTACGGATGCCAATTCGCAGGATGCGCAGATATTGGCAGCAGGTAATAAGGTGTTTGTTAGTTGGTGGGAAACTGCGAAAAACGGAACCAGTGAACCTGTACTCAGAATTAGTAATGATAGTGGAAAGATGTTTGGACCAATATTGAATCTTTCTACTAACGGAACTATAGGTAATTAATAGTAGTACCCTCAGCGGTGTGGTCGCAAGACGAACCCCAACATAATGATATATGCGAATACATTTGGATCAATTCTGATATTTGCTGTAAATGATACGATTAACAGTTCAGAGTGGACACGATGAACCGACAAGAAAATATAGTAATGCCCATATAGAATTACGGAGATAGAGCTCGAAATATGGATTTCTCATCTAATGCATTGCCTCTAACTGTGCGATTCAAGAGCCAAACTATTCTAACCTATATTTCCATAGGTTTCGCTGATTGTAAATCCAACCATGATTGCTATAATCAACTGTAACTTATGATTCAGCTATTTTTCAACTCTATCCAGATAATCGGCTATTTCATCAAACGTGTAGCCAGAGTCATTCAAATCCATTAGTAACCTTTCATCGATGTGTGCCTGTTTCATGTTATCGAATGCGGCTAATAAGGTTTGTGCTGAACCGGGCTCATCTTTTCCGTTCCAGCCAAGATATGACATAATCACGCCAATGGCACATCTGCCTTCCTGTCTATCAGAATAGCGCATCTGAATCTGTCTATATTGTTTTCCGTATGTGCGTAGAATCTGAGAGATAGTCATATCTTGATTTAGTAGTTGCTGCTGCTGATTCAACGGATTATTAGTGTAACAAGCTATTTAGAGCCCACATCTAAGGGATTAACAGGACAGCTATATGCCAACATGTATAAAGCTCAACGTTCAATGTCAGAGGACAAATAACTTTGAGTTTAGTCAGTAGACCATTGTTGATAGATAAATATATTATCTATATGAGAT
>Ga0075311_1000254_pt1 | contig 8980 bp, 10 predicted proteins | sample MayberryNE_Catta_FD_120044 | JGI IMG/M metagenome (GOLD analysis project Ga0075311, IMG submission 120044) | Natural and restored wetland microbial communities from the San Francisco Bay, California, USA, that impact long-term carbon... | ecosystem: Environmental > Terrestrial > Soil > Wetlands ...
TCCCCTCCACGTAACCCAGCTCGCGCAGACCCTGACGTAACGCCTCGATGCGGGCCGCATTAACGGCAAATGAGACAGTACTTAGGTAGCCAATCCGCGGAATTTTCGCCTGCTGCTGCGCCTGAGCTATTGAAACAGTAAGCAGAAAGACAGCGAGCGGTAGGCAGCTGATAATCCACCCAATCCTGTGTTTCACTCTCGTTTTCATGCGGCTCACTGCTAACCGCTGACTGCTTGCTGTCATCTGATCACCCAGTCTGCTTACACCTGACGCCTCGCTCCTTACCGAATAACTCTGCCCGCTCTGGCCAAAACATTCGGCGGCATGGTTAGGCCGATCTGCTGCGCTGTTTTCAAATTGACTACGAATTCGAACTTCGTAGGTTGCTCCACGGGGAGATCAGCGGGCTTGGCTCCTTTTAAAATCTTGTCCACGTAAATAGCGGCGCGACGGTAACTTTCAGCATCATTGGCTGAATACGACATCAGACAGCCGCTTTGGACGTAGTAAGGTCCTTCGCACATCGAAGGCACTCGATACCTTATGGCCAGATCTGCAATGTGCTTCGGGTAACGATTGAGCAGGGAATTCCTTATAATGACCACCGCGTTTATCCGCTCTTTGGCCGCGGCACTGAATTTGGCTAGGAAATCGGGGCTCGGTCCACGAACCGCTAAAGATTGAATCGGCAGCTTAAGCACACGGCCAGCATCCTCATAATCTCTAAATGCACTAACGGAGGATCGACTGTCTGTATCCCAGAGGACACCGACTCGTGAGATGCTCGGGGCTACTTCCTTAAGCAATTCCAGTCGTTTTCCGCTTAGCTCTCGGGTAAGTCTCGTCAGCCCGGTGATATTTCCTCCAGGCCGCGCCAAGCTATCAATTAGGCCCGTCTCAACCGGATCTATGAGTGTCACCATGACAATCGGGATCGTTTTCGTTGCTTGCCGTGCTGCATGGATCGCCGGCGAAACCGGCGAGACAAGAACATCGACCTGGGCAGCCACGAGTTCGGCTACCAGTATGGAAATTCGTTCTTGCTTGCCCTCAGCGAAGCGATACTCGATGACAATGTTTTTCCCTTCGATATAACCGAGCTCCCGCATTCCCCTGCGGAACGCCTCGACATACGGGCCGGGATTCTGAGAATCCCCACCCCCGGACAGAAAGCCAATACGTGGGACTGTCCCCGGCTGCTGCGCCTCAGCGAGAAAGCTAAAAGCAGAGAGAACGGCGCAAAGCGCAAGAGCAATGACCCTTGTCCTCATGGCTTTTCTCGGCTTTTGCTGTTCGCTCTGTTCACTGCTGACTGCTCACCGTTTATTGTCACCTGATTACTCTCTCTGCTCTGGCTAAGACACTCGGCGGAACCTTCCGATTTTCGATTTTAGATTTCCGAATCATCTGATCACTTTGTCGGCTCTCGCCAACACACGCGGTGGGATCGTCAGGCCGATCTGTTTGGCTGTTTTTAGATTGATGATCAACTCAAACTTCGTCGGCTGCTCGACCGGCAGGTCGGCTGGTTTGGCGCCTTTGAGTATTTTGTCCACGTAAACAGCGGCGCGGCGGGATAGGTCGGTCAGGCTCGGAGCGTAACTTACAAGGCCGCCGTCCTCTACAAAATCGGGCCTATAGGATATCGTAGCCAAACGACTCTTCCTCGCGAACTCGGCGATCTGCTTGCGCTGGGAAACGAATATTGGTCCGGTCAGGAGAAAAACTGCGTCAGCACGCTTTTTCGTGGCTGTTTGGAATGCAGCCTCGATCTGGCTTCGATCCAGTATGTCTATGTAGTGAATATCCAGATTGAATGCGGCTCCAGCAAGTTCGGTTTCCCTTAACGCTTGCCCGTTGCCCGGTTCGGTTGAAGTACCGAGCACGGCTACCCGCGAGAGCTTAGGAACGATCTCCTTCAACAGTTCCAGCCGTTTTCCGCTCAGGTCAGCGGTCAGCGTGGCGAGTCCGGTTATGTTCCCACCCGGCCTGGCCAGGCTGGTGACGAATCCGTTCCCAACCGGATCGTTGTCATTCGTCATGACGATCGGGATAGTGTTCGTAACTTGCTTTACGCGGCGAGTGACCGAAGCACCGCCCGTGACGATGACTTCGATATTGGAGGCAACTAGATCGGCGGCGAACGCGGACAAACGATCGAACTTCCCCTCTGCATAACGATATTCGATGATAATGTTTTCTCCTTCGATGTAGCCGGCTTCGCGCAATCCTTGGCGAAACGCCTCTCTGCGAGCCAGATTAGCGGATGCGAAGGTGGCGCCGATAAATCCGATCCGTGCGACCTTTACCTGCTGCGCCATCGCTGGGACCGCAGTTGCCACAAAAACAGCTGCCAGCAGCCCGACGAGCATTCCTTTAATCATTGCCTTTCTCCCGATTCGTTGGCAGCCGACGAACACTGATAACTGACTACTGTCATCTGACCACGTGCGGTAGACGCTGACGATTTTGGATTTTCGATTGCCAATTTTCGATTCTCGGATCGAAACCGAAGGATACAGTTCCCGATCTCTTCATGCCTTTGCCTCGAATCAAAATTCAAAATTCAAAATTCATTTGATGACTCTGTCGGCTCTGGCTAGAACATTCGGCGGTATTGTCAATCCGACCTGCTTGGCGGTTTTCAAGTTGATCACCAGCTCGAACTTCGTCGGCTGCTCCACGGGGAGTTCAGCAGGTTTGGCGCCTTTGAGAATCTTGTCGACGAGGCGCGCGGTGTCGCGGCCTTCGGCTGCGAGCTGTCGCCCAATGCCTGTTGCCTAAAACCACCGGCTCACCGTTGACTCGAGAAGTGACGATTGTTATAAAATCTATAATTAGTTTAATAATAGGATGTGTTATGGGAGCAATAGCCGTTTCAAAAAAAGACGAGGAACAAATCGAAAGGCTTCGCAAGGAAATGCGGATACCGACCAAATCGGAAGTGATCCGGACTGCTCTTAGAGCTTTGGAAAAGCAGAACCAGGAACAGAAATTACGACGTGAAATCCGCGAGTCCGTAAGCCGGTGTGCCATCGCCGATCGGGAAGAGAATGAAGAGCTTGTTGCCGCCGGCGTCGCCCGCAAGACTCGTGGTGAGTAGATGCCGATTAAGCGCGGCCACCTGTACGTGATTGATTTCAACCCGCGCATCAAAACAAAACCGGGAAAGCTCCGTCCAGCGCTCGTGCTCCAGTCGGATCTTGTCAATGAAGCGGGGTATCCGTCGACGATTGTCATCCCGACCACGACCCGGCTGATAGAAAACCCGGGAATTCTCCGGCTTCGCCTCAAAAAGGGCCAAGGCGGTATTGTCCGGGACAGTGATCTGCTTCTTGGCCAGATGATCGCGGTTGCTAACGAGTCTTTTCGACAAGAGGTCGGCGCCTTGCCGAATGACCTGATGGAGGAGATCGAGAATCGAATCCGCATTATCCTAACGCTTTGACCGGCATTGGGTCTCTGCTGACGGTCATCGGATCACTGCCCTGCTCACGCTAGCACATGGTGCGAAATAAGCACTTGGATTTGCGATTTAGATTTTCGATTCCGGGTCATCGGATTACTTTATCGGCTCTGGCTAAAACATTGGGAGGAATTGTTAACCCGATCTGCATGGCTGTCTTGAGATTGATCACCAACTCGAACTTCGTCGGCTGCTCAACTGGTAAGTCGGCAGGCTTGGCGCCTTTGAGAATCTTGTCGACGAAAACCGCGGCGCGGCGGAACAAGTCGGTGATGCTTACGCTGTATGTCATAAGCCCCCCGTCTCGCACAAATTCTGGATAGGGGTATATCGCAGGGAGCCGGTTCTTCAGTGCAAGTTCGACCACCTGGGTGCGATGAGAATTGAAGATGGATCCTGCCAGCACGAGGACTGCGTCAGCGCGCTCGTTGCTTGCCGCTCGGAATGCGGTCCCGATATCCTTTGGACCCAACACGTCCAGGTACTGAAGCTGCACACCAAGGGCTCGTGCGGCGAATTCCATTTCTTTTAATGATTGTATATTGCCCGGGTTGGTCGACGTTCCGAAGACGGCTACGCGGGAGAACCTGGGAACGGTCTCCTTCAAAAGCTCCAGTTGTTTTCCGCTTATCTCCGGGGCCAGCGTGGACAATCCGGTGATGTTCCCGCCGGGCCGCGCAAGGCTGGCGACGAAGCCGTTGCCGACTGGGTCGTTATCGAACGCCATGACAATGGGAGTCGATGAAGTTGCTTCCTTGGCGGCACGGTTTGATGTCGGGCCACCGGTGATAATGACGTCTACCTTGAGACCCACGAGTTCCGCGGCGAGTGTAGGTAGCCGGTCCCCTTTGCCCTCTGCAGATCGCCACTCAATGACAACATTTTTCCCGTCCACGTACCCAAGTTCGCGTAGTCCCCGCCGGAACGCGTCGGTGCGGGCCGGGTTAGCGGAGAGGGATGAGCCAGTTAAGTATCCTAGCTGCGGGACTTTCTTCGGCTGCGCATCAGCAACCGTGAGCAGAAAGAAAGTAAGCGGTAAGCAGATTAAACCTCTGATGATCATCGAGTTTTTTCTGTTGCTGCTTACTGCTGACCGCTCACTGCTCGCTGCCTTCTGCCAGCTGTCACCTGATCACCCGATCCGCTCTGGCCAAAACATTGGGCGGAATCGTCAGTCCGATCTGCTTGGCTGCCTTCAGATTGATCACCAGCTCGAACTTCGTCGGCTGCTCGATAGGCAAATCGGCGGGCGCGGCGCCCTTAAGGATTCTGTCCACGTAATATGCCACGCGCTGGTAGCTTTCCGTTTCGTCTGCCGCGTAGGACATGAGTCCGCCAGCGTCTACAGCTTCTCTGTTCTGGTACACCGACGGCAACCGGTTCTTTAACGCAAACCCCACGATTCGATTTCGGTTAGTAGTCAATAGCGGGCCCCCGGGCACGTACAGTCCATCCGGGCGCTCCTTACTCAGAGCAGCGAATACCCGCTCGAAACCTTGTCCAGTGCGTACATCCCACGACCGAACAGTCAATCCCAGCGAACGCGCTGCAGACTCAACCTCTTTGATCTGGAGTATGTGGTTTCGAAGGGCCGGATCGTAGAGAACCGCGACTCGGGCAATTTTGGGAACGGCTTCCTTGAACAGCTCCAGACGCTTGCCGGCCAGTTCCCTATTAAGGAAAGTGAGGCCGGTGATGTTGCCGCTGGGTCGGGCGAGGCTTTCAACCAGTTCTCCCTCGACAGGATCGACCCCAAAGCCCACCATAACGATGGGAATTGTGTTAGTGGCATTCTTGGCCGCCCGAATCCACGGGCCCCCTCCTGCGACCACGATGATGTCGACCTTGAGACGAACCAGTTCGGCCGCGAGCCCAGGGGCACGTTTCAATTTCCCTTCCGCATAGCGATACTCGATGGCGATGTTCTGTCCTTCGATGTAGCCCAACTCGCGCAAACCCAGCCGAATTGCCTCGGAACGCGCAGACTCGCGAGCTGGATCAAGCGCCGATAGATATCCAATTCGCGGAACTTGCTTCAGCTGCTGCGCCAGAGCCATGGGAACTGTAAGCAGAAAGACAGCGAGCAGTAAGCAGTGAATACTGCACCCGATCGTTAGTTTCACTCCCCTTTTCATGCTGCTAACTGCTAACCGCTGACTGCTCGCTGTCATCGGATCACCCGATCCGCCCGCGCCAGCACGTCGGGCGGCACGGTGAGGCCGATTTGTTTGGCAGCATTCAGATTGATGATCAATTCAAAATTCGTGGGTTGTTCGACGGGAAGCTTGGCTGGCGTAGCGCCTTTCAAAATCTTGTCCACATACGTAGCGGAGCGCCGGTCTAAGTCCAGAAGGTTTACGCCGTAATACATAAAACCACCTTCTTCTACAAATCGACCTTGATGGTACATTACAGGCAACTGATTCTTTACCGCGAGATCTACGACCCGTCTTCGCTGAGAAGAGAGGATAGGGCTGTTTAATGTGAGGACTCCGTCAGCTCGCCCCGTGCTTGCAGCTCGAAATGCAGTCTCAATGTCTTTGGAATTTAAAACGTCTAGATATTGAAGCTTTACTCCGAACGCCTTGGCGGTGGGTTCGATCTCTCTTAACACTTGAGCGTTGCTCGGGTAGGTCGAAGTCCCGAGGACGGCGACGCGAGACAGCTTAGAGACGACCTCTCTCAAAATCTCCAGTCGTTTGCCGCTCAGCTCCGGGGCGTAGGTGGACAGTCCTGTGATGTTACCGCCGGGTCGCGCTAGACTGGCGACGAACCCGTTGCCGACAGGATCGGGATCCTGCGCCGTGACTATGGGAATCGTAGCCGTTGCTTTCTTGGCGGCACGGGTCGCCGCCCCGCCGCCCGTGACGATAATTTCTACCCTGAGACGCACGAACTCGGCTGCTAACGGCGGAAGACGGTCGGGTTTTCCCTCCGCAGAGCGCCACTCAACGACAATGTTTTTCCCTTCCGTGTAACCAAGTTCGAGCAAACCCTGGCGGAACGCCTTGATGCGAGTCGCGCTAACGGAAAGGGGAGGAGCAGATAGGTATCCTATCCGGGGAATTTTTGTCGGCTGCTGCGCCTCAACTGGAAGGCAAAGGGCATAGAGCATAGTGCTAAGCGCGAGACCAAAGAATCTTTTTCTCATGAGTTTCCTCTCCCCGCGTTTTCCGATGCGCTCTGCTCTATGCCCCTTGCTCCAAGCTATTTTATGACCCTGTCCGCACGCGCCAGCACGTTCGGTGGAATCGTCAGGCCGATTTGGTTCGCGGTCTTGAGATTGATCACAAACTCGAACTTTGTGGGCCTTTCCACGGGAAGATCGGCGGGTTTCGCGCCTTTTAAGATCTTGTCCACAAAGACCGCAGAGCGTTGGCATACGGCGCTTACGCTCGCTCCGTAGGAAAGGAGGCTGCCCGCCTCGGTAAAATGAGATCCTCCGGCCGCGGTTGGGAGGCGTTTGCCTATTGCTATTTTGAAGATACGTTGTCGATTTTGGGAGAACATTGGGCTTTCCGGAAGGATGAGTGCGTCAGCACTGTCTTGAACCACGGCGGAGAAAGTTTCCTCGAAAGCTTCTGGACTCCTCGCCTCAACGCGCCGCAACTGCACGCGAAGCACACGAGCCTCCTCCTCCATGTTCCGCGGAATAGACGCATGGCCAGGATCTTTAGGATCGACCAAAACCGCCACACGGGAAATCTTCGGCAGAGCTTCTTTCATTAACTCCAGCCGTTTCCCTATGATCTCACTGTCACTCAAGTCCATTCCGGTGATGTTGCCGCCGGGGTGTGCCAGACTTGAAACGATCCCCAGTTCAACCAAATTGCGAGAAACTCCGACAATGATCGGAATCGTTGTTGTCGCTCGTCTGACCGCACGAATTGCACCCAGCGAATGAGTCCAGATAAGATTGGGTTTAATTTGAGCCAGTTGGGCAGCTAAGGGGTCCAATCGGCCGGACTTCGGCATAGCGGGTTTGGATAAGCAAATTTTGGCCTTCTACATAGCCTAAAGCCCGCAGCCCCTGGCGAACGCCTTCATTGCAGACGTTTGTGGCCAGCCCTGGCTCAAGAATACCGATGCGAGGGATTTCTCTCCGTGGCTGCGCCGCGGCGACGGAGCAAAGCGCAAAGGTCGTGGGCGAAAACCAATAAACGGAGCATTGAGTGCTGAAGTCTGAGTGCTGAGGATTGAATCCCGCGCACTTGTTGTCTGTTTATCATTTGCTCAGTTCGTATCGTTGAACGCTCGGCAGCTTCATTCGATCACCCCGATCCGATTCGACTGCGCTAACAGATGTGGCGAAAATCGTGTGCTTTTTGGATTTCGCTATTCGGTCACCGGATAACCCGATCGGCTCTTGCCAAGACATGCGGAGAAATTGTCAGCCCAATCTGTTTGGCAGTCTTGAGATTGATCACCAGCTCGAACTTCGTCGGCTGCGCCGGCAGATGGCAGCTTTTGGCTGCGGTTAGTACTTGCTCCTGACTCATCTCGGCAAAAAGCTTTAGCGGTACTGGCTCGGGCGCAAAGTCTTTAGCTCTACGACGGAAAGGAGATGCGGGTCTGTGGTAATCAGTAAGTCCGCACGCTCGGCCAACCCCGTGGCCAGATAGAGGCCATCATTGTAAGAGAACGCGTTCTTTTTCGAATAGTATTTCCGCCTTAATTCCGCGGCATGAATGGCCAAAGGCGCCGTGATGTTCGAGACGCGCAAATTGTTTTCGGATTCGATGGCTGCACGGGCGATTTCGAATCCGGCCCTGTCCTCCCGCAAATAGACATAGCGGATTTCTCCTAGCACGATCGCTGTAGAAACGGCGCGTAAATGGCCATCCTCGAGTGCCCTAAGAACGCGGGCTGCGCCCGCAATTTCGTCTTTGGGTGCCCGGGTCGTTTCCGGGATCAGCACAGCAAGAAATATGTTCGCATCAAGGCAGACTAAGGGCGGAGCGCTAGCTGGGCTCATGTTCCCAGCCTTCTTCAAACTCCTGATGCAGGCGCCGGAAATCTCCCGGCGACAAGCGGCTGCCAGCCAACCGCAGAGCGTCAGTCAGGCGCGGGGGAACTGCCTGAATGCGATATGAACCGTCCGATTGCTGCACGAAAACGAGCAAGTCTCCCACCTTGGCTTTTAGCGCGCGGCGCACTTCCCGAGGCAACGTAATTTGATATTTTGCGGTAATTTTGGTGCTCGCAGACATAGCCAAGTTCTCCTTACACAAGTTAACAAATCTGACACAGTAAATTATGACGGATAAAGTAGCGTGTCAAGGCGAGGCTGGATGGAGAGGCGATCAAGGGCGCGTTTCGGGAGGTCTAGAGACGCCCCCCAACGTTTGCCGTTACGATCTCCGTTCAGGGCACGCTCCAACAGCCAATGGAGTTCATCGAATCACTCGATCCGCCCGCGCCAGCATATTTGGCGGAACCACTCGATTTTGGATTTCGATGATTTTGGATTTTGGATTGTCCAGGTCATCGGATCACCCGATCCGCCCGCGCCA
>Ga0075311_1000255_pt1 | contig 8965 bp, 8 predicted proteins | sample MayberryNE_Catta_FD_120044 | JGI IMG/M metagenome (GOLD analysis project Ga0075311, IMG submission 120044) | Natural and restored wetland microbial communities from the San Francisco Bay, California, USA, that impact long-term carbon... | ecosystem: Environmental > Terrestrial > Soil > Wetlands ...
AGACGGTCGCTGTCCGGGCTCCACGAGAAGTAGAACGGGGATCCTTGTGCAAGCACTTCGGAAGTGGTCGCACCGACGTCAACGACCTCGAACTCGATGGTCCCTCCGACACTGTTGTGCAAAACGCCGATTCCGTTGCCGTCGGGTGACCAGGACATGTAGAACGGAGGGGCGGTCATCGGGATCGACACACGGTCCCCACCCTGGCCGTCGCTCCAGCCCAAGCCCGATCCCTCGGCGTTGATCTCCGACCAGACAACGGTTTCGGCCACTGGAGAGAAGGCAGGCTGGCGATAGCCGGCCGCATCACCACCATCTTCGGTGATGGCGGCCGCGGCGGAGCCGTCGGGTTCCGTGGTGACGATGTTGCCGCTGTCGTCCACCACCACGAGACGACCGGGTAGCTCCGATACATCCGTCGGCAGGGGCTCGGTCGCTTCTGGCGCAGTCGTCTGGTCCACGACCGTCGACGTCGTCCCCGAACCTCCCGTGCACGCTGCAATCGTGATCAGTGCCGCCGCGGCGGCGGTCAGCCGGTGCATCGCTCAAGGCTACCGATGGTGCCCACCGCGGTTTCCCCACCACCCTGAGGCCCGTTTGATCTGCACTGTGTCTGCAAGGGCGGGTGCGTCTTCAACTCGAAGGGGCAATCTGTCGATAGTCAGACCATGGCACCGACCAACAGGCCGGTCATTACGCCGCGCTTTCGTGTCGCGGTGCTGCTGGCCGTCGTCGTGGCCACCGTGTTGGGTATCGTTGCGGAAGTCGGGGCATGGTCCGCCGCGACGCCTGGAGCCGGATACCGGCTTGCCGCATACGCCGTGGTCGGGTTCACCGCCACCTATCAGTTGATCCGAAATAGGCGCCTCGAGGCGGTGGTCGCCACGGCCGCATTGACCCTTTGCGCCCTCAGCTTGACCGAAACTTGGAGGACCCCCGGGTTCGACAGCGGGTACACCCTGGCGTGCCTGATCCTCATCTCGGTGGTCTACGTGGCAACCCGCGAGGGAAAGTCTGTGGTGCCACTCGTCCTCGTCTCGGGGCTGACCGCCGCCTTCACCGTGGCGTCGCTAGCCCTCGAGCAGCCACCGGCATCGGCGGTCTTCGCCCGGCTGATGATCGGCATCCCCGGCCAGGCGTTGGTCATGTGGATCACATGGCAGCTGATCCAGTCGCTGGCCGACGCCTCGGAGCACCAGGCCAACACGGCGCGAATCCAGAAGGCGCTCGCTACCTGCTCTCAGGCACTGCTCACCGGTCGTGACGAGCAGCCGTTGACCGCCGCGCTACGGGCTCTTCTCGACGCCACCGAGGCCGACTATGCCTACATCGACATCAATCGGGTCACCCAGGACGGCAACGTGACATGGGAGATCGTGGCGGAGGCCCTGGGGAGCAGTGTGCCTCCGGGACCTGGCTCTTTCGACGAGGGCGACTACAGCCAGTTCCCACAGATCATCGAGCTCCTCTCCAAAGGCGAGCCGGCCCGGATACGGGTCAGCGACCTGCCGATGCCGGTGCGGGCCCGATACGAGGCGGAGGGCATTCGCTCTGAGCTGATGGCCCCCATCATGATCCGGGACCAGTGGGTGGGGACGTTGGGCTATTCCGATTTCTGGCGGGACGATGTCTGGACCAATGTCGAAGTCGAGGGGTTGATGAGGGCGGCGGACATGGTCGGCGCGTACTGGGAACGGGAGTCGGCGCGTGAGGGTCTGGAGGAGCTGGCCGAAGCGAAGGACCGATTCATAGCCACGGTGAGCCATGAACTCCGCACCCCGCTGGCGGCCGTCGTCGGTTTCTCCGGTGAACTGGCCGACGGTCTCGATGGCTACTCGAGCGAGGAGATCGCCGAGATGGTCGTGCTCATCTCGAGCCAGAGCCAGGAAGTGGCCCAACTGGTCGATGACCTGCTGACAGCCGAGAGAGCGGCCTCGGGCAACCTGACCATCAGCCCTCGGTCGATCGATCTCCTCGACGAATGCCGATCGATCGTCGAGTCCCTTGGAGTCGACCTCGACGTGGCCATTGTCGGAGACCCTTCGACGGCATGGGCTGACACGTTGCGAACCAGGCAGATCGTCCGGAACCTGCTCACCAACGCCCACCGGTACGGAGGGAAACGGGTGCGCGTCGAGGTGTCCAATCAGCGGAATGTGGCTTCGCTGGTCGTCAGCGACGACGGCCCAGGGGTCGGAGGCATCGACGCCGAGCACATCTTCGATCCTTACTACCGATCTCAGTCCTCGTCTAACGCGAGACCAGACTCGGTCGGCCTCGGCCTCGCCGTCGCCAGACAGCTGGCCCGGATGATGGGCGGGGACCTCGTATACCGGCGTCGGGGCGGCTGGACCCGCTTCGAGCTCAGCCTGCCAATGACCCCCGAGCACGGTGCGTCGCTGGCCGGCTGACTACATCAAACGAACAGCTGGACATCGGCGTCAGCGGCGAAGTCGAGAAATGCGGCGGCCCCGGCGATCTCACACCCCTTGATCAGGTCGCCCTCCTCCACGCCCATGACTCCCATCGTCGTCGAGCACGCGAAGAATCGGACGTCGAGGCCCTGGGCCATCTCGATGAACTCGGGGACGGTGGGCATCCGAGCGTCGCTCATCCACTTCTTCATGATCTTGGTGGCGGCGGCCGTCGCGCCGGGAAGCGCGCCGAGCAGATTTGGGAGCTGGATCGGGCCCGCCGGATTGGCCAGCGATGCCACCTTCAGGCTCCCCAACCGGTCGTTGTGGATGATGTCGAGACCGTAGAACGTGAAGTACACCCCGGCCTCCCATCCGAGGCTCGCCGCCGTCGTGGCCATGATCAGCGGTGGATAGGCCTGATCGAGCGTCCCCTTCGAGGCGACCAGGGCAATCCGACGGCGACGCTCCGCCCGTCGATCCGCGGTTGCAGCATGGGTGAGAGTGTCGGTCACGACCGCACCGCCTTCTCTATCCAGAACAACTGACGGGTCTCCTCGCGTTCGACCGCGAGCAGGATGTTGCCGGTCTGCCTGGCCAGGGCCGGGATGTCCTCCAAGGCTCCGGGGTCTGTGGTGATCAATTTGAGCACCTGTCCGGGCGACAGCTGGCCGAGTGCCAGCGATGCCCGATACACCGGTAAGGGGCAGAGCACACCCGAGCAGTCGAGCTCTGCATCGACGCGCTCGTCTGTGACTTTGGCGTATTGGCTGGTCATGGACCTTCTCCTTGTCTGGTCCGGAGGGGCCCATGAATGACAAAGACCCGCATCCGGTGCCGGTGCGGGCTTCGAGTGTCTGTCTCTTGTGACTCAGGACATCGCTACCCACGCGGCACGACCGCACAGCGACAAGCGCAGCAGCGGGTCGGGCTGGTGGGTGGGCAGGTCATGTCGGTGACGATGGTAGGCGATCTGACAGATCCGGCAACAAGTTCTTCGTTCAGCCTGCCTGGTCCGCAGATCAGAACGTGTCATCGATCCATTCCTCGAGCGGGACCCCGAGGCCATCGGCGATCCGATTGACATAGGCGTAGTAGGACACGACTTCGACCACGTGAAGGATGTCGAGGTCACCGAGGCCGGCTTCGCGGAGCCTCAGAACGTCTTCCGCCGTCATCGCAGCGGGCGTTTCGGTGAGCTTGACCGAGAAACGCAGGATCTGAGTCCGTCGGTCCGACAATCCGGCCGTTTCGAAATCGCCCTCGATCTTCGAGGCCAGATCACCGTCCTTGAGCAGTCGGCGCAGACCACGCCGATGGTGAGTCACTCAGTAGTCGCACCCGTTCACTCTGGAAACGACCAATGCGATCATCTCCCGATCGACCTTCCGCAAGGTGGCGGTGCCTGTCATCGCTTGGCGATAGAGGACATGATGGGCTCGAAGACTGCCCGGGTCGAGCGAATGGACTCTCATGATCCAGTCGACCCGTCCGGTAGCCGGATCGACCACCTCGTCCCTGAGTGCGGCCATAGCCCCTTCCCATTCGTCCTCGTGGGATGTCTCGATCCAGGGCATCTGGAGACGATAACCCTGAGGCTGGGAGGTGCTACCGGCCGCTCGAAGGTTTGCGAGGCCAGTGGAGCGTTTGAGGAGGAGAAGGAGTCCGCTGGGAGTAGCGGAAACTGACTCCACTGGCCCTCGCAAAGTTTGAAGGAGGGGAACAGCTTGTGATTCTGTTCACAAAGGGACAACGTATGCGTGCTCGATTTATTCCCGGAACGCCGAACCACGGCTTCTGTGCTCCCTCAGCGCCAAATGTGGCGCCACGTACCTCAGGTAACGGGTTCAGCTGCTGAACGTGACCGAGAAGGCGGGCGCCCAGCGTGAGACGACCCGGCCGTAGTTCTCGCCGGCGGTCATCATGTCGCCGTCGGCCAGGGCCTCGATCGAGCGTCGCACCAACTCGACGGAATCGTCGAATACCAGTTCCTGTGGGGCGAACAGGTCGGAAACCGTCGAGTAGTCGAGCTCGAGCATCGATCCGCCGGGAAAGCTGTCGATCCAGTCCGACAGCTGGGCCAGCTCCTCGGCCGGCCCCTGGAAGACCTGGAGACCGCGCAGCACGCCAAGGGCATGGTCTACTCGCTTTCGTCCCACGGCCAGATCGACCCGCAGCCGAATCCGGGGAGCGCCGTCGACTTCGTACACCTCTTTGTCCTCAGGCTGGAAGGCGGTGAACCAGCGGACGGGCACATGCCAGGCGGATGTGAGTACGTGCGAGCGATGACCCGGATGTTCCTGGTGATATCGGCGTAGCTCGCTGTCGGCGGCGCGGGCCGCCTCCTCGGGGATGAGCCCGGAGCCGAGACCACGAAATGCATTGGCGAAGGCAACGGTGGACTCCAGGACCCGAAGACGGAGATTTCGAGGGCACACCATTCGCTGCCCATTCCAATCCACCACCCAATCGGCGTCGCCCTCGGACTCGGAGAGCAAGCCGTAACTCCGGACGAAACCCGGCACCGGGTCGCCGTCCTCGGAGGTCTCTGGGGTGTACACCCGGAGATGGGCTGTCTTGGTCACACCTTCATCCTCGCATGGCTTCGCCTGAAGCTCACCCGCCTTGTCAAGCGCCCTGAGGCGCGGGCCGTGCCAGGGGCGTCCAGGTAAGATCGGTCACGGAGTGAGTACCGCCCCTCGAGGATGGAGCACCGGACTTGGTCGTATTCGATGAGGTTGCCCGCGGAGGTCACGAGCAGATCATCTATTGCTACGACGATGCATCGGGCCTTCGGGCCATAATCGCCATCCACTCCACGGCTTTGGGTCCCGCTCTCGGCGGGACCCGCTTCTTTCCATACGAGACCGAACAGGACGCACTCGTCGACGTGCTCCGCCTCGCCAAGGGAATGACTTACAAGGCGGCCGCCGCCGGTCTCGACCTGGGAGGCGGCAAAGCCGTGATCATCGGCGACCCGAATACCGACAAGACCGAGCGCCTCCTCAGGGCGTACGGCCGGATCGTCGACTCCTTGCGCGGTCGCTACATCACCGCGGAGGATGTGGGGACCACCACGACCGATATCGACATCATCCGCCGGGAGACCCGTTGGGCTCTAGGGAGCTCACCCGCTGAGGGCGGGGCCGGTGACCCATCACCCGTGACGTCTCGCGGCCTCTTCGCCGCATCCAGGGCGGTGGCCGACTTCCTCTGGGGAGACGCAGATCTCGCCGGCCGTAGATTCGCCGTCCAAGGAGTGGGCAAGGTAGGAACTGCCTTCGTCCAGCTCCTGGTCGAGGCGCGGGCCGAGGTCATCATCGCCGATTCGGTTGAGGCAACGGTCAGGGACGCGGCGGAGAACTACGGGGTGAAGAGCGTCGATGTGGAGGACATCCACACCGTCGACTGCGACTTCTACTCGCCGTGCGCCCTTGGAGGCGGCCTCAACGAGGCAACGATCCCCCGTCTCAACTGCCAGGCAATCGTAGGCAGCGCCAACAATCAGCTGGCCACCGACGAGGACGCCGATCGCATCGCGGCCCGGGGCATCACCTATGCCCCGGATTTCGTGGTCAACGCCGGCGGTCTGATCAATGTCTACGACGAACTGCACGGCTATTCGAAGATGCGGGCCCTACACAGGGTCGATGCGATCTTCGGCGCGACGAGGGCCATCCTCCTCGCATCCAAAGAGCAGCAGATCAATCCGAATCAGGCGGCGGTGATGCTGGCCGAGGATCGGATCCGGGAGATCGGCGATCTGCGCCGCTTCCGCCGCAGCGGAGACGACCTCAGTTGACGAGCCATCGCAGCTACGGCATGGACTTCGACCGGAATCTCCACCATGGGGAACTGGGTCTGACCGACGAGCAGGTCGTGGAGATGTATCGGCTCATGCTGACGACGAGACGCATCGACGATCGCCTCTTCGCTCTCCAGCGTCAGGGCCGCGCTCCCTTTGTCGTCGGGTCCTCGGGTCACGAGGCGGTCCAGGTGGCCTCGGGCCTCGCGCTGGATCGAGAGAGGGATTGGGTCCTCCCCTACTACCGGGACATGGGGGTGGCACTGGCCTGGGGCTTCGAGCCGGAGGAGATCTTCCTCGGCGCCTTCGCCAAGAAGACCGATCCGATGTCCGGGGGCCGTCAGCTCCCCGGCCACTGGTCCAGCCGGGAGCGCCGGGTCCTGACCCAATCCTCGGTCATTGGCACTCAATACCCCCATGCCGTTGGCATCGCACAAGCCGTGGCCAACCGTGGTGACGACTCGGTCGTGGCCGTGTACGGGGGCGAGGGCTCTACGTCTGAAGGGGACTGGCACGAAGCGATGAATTGGGCCGGCATCCACCGACTCCCCTTGATCTTCGTCATCGAGAACAACCGGTACGCCATCTCGGTCCCACATGAGGAACAGGTCGCCGGCAGTCTCGCTGCACGGGCCAACAGCTACGGGTTCCCCGGTGTCGAGGTCGATGGCAACCGGACGCTTCGGGTGTACAGGGTGATGCAGGAGGCAGTTCGCCGGGCCCGGGCGGGCGAAGGCCCGACCCTGATCGAAGCCGAGACCTATCGCTACTACGCCCACACCTCCGATGACAACGACACCTTGTACCGCAGCCGGGAGGAAGTCGAGACATGGCGCAAGCGCGACCCGGTGGCTCGGGTCCGCCAATATCTCATCGAGAACCGCCTGCTCACCGAGGCGGAAGAGGAGCGAATCGACAACGAGGTGATCGAGACCCTGGCACATGCAGTGGAGAATGCCGAAGCGGCTCCCAATCCGGATGAGGCGACCAGCCGGGTGTACGCCAAGGTCATCGAGCCAGGTCCCCCGGTGACCGAACCAGAGGAGGTTTCCGGCGGAGAGACCGTCAATCTCATCACTGCTATCAACATGGCCCTCCACGAGGTGTTGGAGGCCCACGATGATGCAATTGTGTTCGGCGAGGACGTAGCCCGGCGGAAGGGTGGGGTGTTCAAAGCGACTCAGGACCTCACCGATCGCTTTGGGCCCGACCGTTGCTTCAACACCCCGATCGCCGAGTCGTCGATCATCGGCGCCGCGATCGGCATGGCCGCCGCCGGGTTCAAGGTGATCCCCGAGATCCAGTTCGCCGACTACATACACCCTGCATTCGACCAACTGGTCTCTGAAGCTGCGCGAATCTCCTTCCGGTCCGACGGGAAATGGAACGTGCCGATGGTGGTTCGGACCCCGTACGGAGCTGGTATCCACGGGGCGCTATATCACTCCCAGTCGATCGAGTCCTTCTACGCCCACGTGCCCGGGCTCAAGGTGGTGGTGCCCTCGACCCCGGCAGACGTCAAGGGTTTGCTCTTCACGGCTGTGGAGGATCCCGACCCGGTCATGTTCCTCGAACCTAAGAAGCTCTACCGCCTGGCCAAGGGCCCCTATCCGGAGGGTCAGCATCGGGTTCCTCTGGGCCGGGCGGCCATCCGACACCAGGGCGATGATCTGACCATCATCGCCTACGGCGCTATGGCCCACTTCGCCGTGGAGGCGGCAGCGTTGCTCGAGGAGCTGGACATCAGCCCCGAGGTGATCGATCTGCGCAGTCTCAAGCCACTGGATTGGCCCACCATCGAAGAGTCGGTGAAGAAGACCTCACGCGCCCTGATCGTCTACGAAGACAACGAGTTCGCCGGATACGGCGCCGAGCTGGCAGCCCAGATCGCAGACAAGACATTCGAGTGGCTCGATGCCCCGGTTCGTCGCTATGCGCTTCCCGACGTCCCGATCATGCCCTACGCCGGTCCGCTAGAGAACGAGCTCTATCCCACTCCTGAGGGCATCGTCCGCAAAGCACAGGAGCTAGCCAAGTACTAGGTACTTGGTACCTGGTACTTGGTCGGAGGTCCTAAGTACTGTCGATCGATATGTCCCTTCTTTCTCATCTTTCCTCCATTGCCGGCGAGACATTCGAAGAGCTCGGGTTGCCCGCCGAGTTGGGTGAGACGGTTCCGTCACAGAGACCCGAGCTGGCTCAGTTCCAGGTCAACGGCGCGATGGCCGCGGGGAAGACAACCAACCAGCCGTCCAGGGAGATCGCCCAGAGGGTGGCTGACAAGCTGGCCGGGCATCCCGATATCGCAAAGGTCGAGGTGGCCGGCCCCGGCTTCATCAACATCACCATGACCGACGCCTCCATCGCTCGGATCGCCGCAGAGCACGCGGCCGACCCCTATCTCGGGTTCCCCGTAACCGGCGATCCCGAGAACGTCGTCGTTGATTACGCCGGCCCCAATGTGGCCAAGGCGATGCATGTCGGCCATCTCCGGGCCACCATCATCGGAGATTCGCTCGCCCGGCTCTTCTCGTTCGCAGGGCACAAAGTCACCCGTGATCCCCACTTCGGCGACTGGGGCTTCCAGATGGGCCTCCTCATCGCCGCCATCGACGAAGAGCAGCCGGATCTTCCCTATTTCGATCCCGATGCCGTCAGCTATCCGTCAGAATCCCCGGTCACGCTCGACGACCTGCAGCGGATCTACCCGGAAGCCTCGGTCCGGGCCCGCAGCGACGATGACTTC
>Ga0075311_1000264_pt1 | contig 8775 bp, 9 predicted proteins | sample MayberryNE_Catta_FD_120044 | JGI IMG/M metagenome (GOLD analysis project Ga0075311, IMG submission 120044) | Natural and restored wetland microbial communities from the San Francisco Bay, California, USA, that impact long-term carbon... | ecosystem: Environmental > Terrestrial > Soil > Wetlands ...
GACGAGCGGGTGGAGAAGCTGATAGAGAGTCTCTGAAGGCTCAGCCTTCAGAGACGTCGGTTCTGGTCGCCTAGCGACCAGAATCGACTGATGCAGAACGTCGTCGAGAGGGTGATCAACCTCCTCATCTACCTCCTCGACTCGCCCAACCCGGTAACCGCAGATCAGGTCCGCCAGACGGTGGCCGGATACGGGGAGCAGAGCGATGAGGCGTTCCACCGCATGTTCGAACGCGACAAGGGCCTACTGAAGCGAATGGGTGTGCCGCTCGAGTTGAAGGCGACGGACAAGTGGGAGATCGACTTCGGATATACGGTCGACCCTGAGGAGTATGCGATACCCGATCCCCGGCTCACCGAGCAGGAGCGTGTCGCGCTTTCTGTAGCGGCGCGGATGGTTCGTCTCGGAGGCACCAATGCGGGTTTGGCCGGCTTGCTCAAGCTGGGTGGGGTCGAGGTTGGCGCAGGCATCGAGCCCCTCGCCGCCGATCTCGGCGCAGAGGCTTCCATACTCGGTGATCTGTTCCTGGCTATCAGCGAGCAGCGAAAGCTGGAATTTGACTACGCGGGCAGCAGACGGCTGCTCGACCCCTACGGAATCGCCCACAGGCGAGGTCACTGGTACCTGATCGGCCAGACCGTCGATGGCGAACGGGTCTTCAGGGTAGATCGCATATCAGGTGTGGAGATTGGGAAGCAGGCGCGGGCTTTTCGGCGGCCGAAGGGCTTTCAGGTGAAGCGAGCCATGAGCACACACCCCTGGGAAGCCGGTACCGATCAGGCAGTTGAGGCGACGGTCAGGTTCGATCCCGATGTCGCCTGGTGGGCGGCACGACACCTGGGTGTGGAGGCCCCGAGGGTAGGCGAGTTGGAGGTCGTGTTGCCGGTCGCCAACCGGGATGCCTTCATTGGCTGGGTGCTTGGTTTCGGGCCCGATGCCGAGGTCCTCGCTCCGGACGAGTTGAGACGGCAGGTATTGGCACGGGTCGAAGCAGCGGTCCAGGCGGCGGGATGACCAGCGACCGCACTGCGACCCGTCTCTCCCGGATCCTCGCCCTCATCCCATACGTGCTGGCCAAGGACGGGGCGAAGGTGAGCGAGATCCTGGAGCGATTCGGCTACACAGAGGCGGAGCTGACCCGGGACCTCAACACAGTGTTCTTTTGTGGGCTCCCCGGCTACACCCCGGGGGATCTCATGGAGGCGTACATCGACGGCGACGAGGTCATCATCGATGCTGCCGACTACTTCGCACGGGCGCCACGGCTCACCTCGATGGAAGCGTTAGGGCTGATCGCCGCCGGTATGGCGATCCTCGGGTCCGGTCAGGGCTCGCCGGAACTGGGGAAGGCGGTAGACAAGCTGACCAGAGCGCTCTTGCCCGATGCCGGCGCCGCAATCGACGTCGATGTGTCGGGGGATCCGGAGAACCTGGCCGCGCTGAAGTCGGCTGCAACTGAGAGACGGGTCGTCCGGATCACCTATCGATCTCTAACCCACGAGGAAGAAACGGTGCGAGACATCGAGCCTTGGGCGGTGGTCACGACCCTGGGTAACTGGTACGTCCGGGGCCATTGCCGGATGGTCGATGCGGAGCGTGTTTTCAGAGTTGATCGAATTCGCCATATGGAGGTCCTGAACGAGGAATTCGAGCGCCCCAAGGATCTGACCGATCCGGGGATCGGTTACACGCCGTCCGATGACGACATCGCGGCCCGGATCAAGCTCTCGCCGGGCGCGCGGTGGGTCCTCGACTACTACCCCGTGGATGTACTGAAGGAGACGAAGACCGGGATCGAGATCCGATTCACGTCGCCCGACGCGGAGATTCCCGCCCGTCTCCTGCTCCGTCTCGGGCCTGACGCCCGTCTGCTCGAGGGAGACGAAGTGCGGGAACGTCTTGCGGGCATCGCCGGAACCTTGCAGGCCCGGTACCGATAGGGTCGTGAGACCTAGGGCGGCGCGCTACAGATTCTTGCCTGTTCTGCCGATCACCCCTCTTGAAATGGGAGACCGGAGACCAGGGATGACGACCATCAAGACAACGTGCGCCCGATGCGGTGACATCCACCTCACACCGGACGATGTAGCGCTGGAGCTGCGTCCCGGTGGCCGGGAAGGTGACTACCGCTTCAATTGCCCGACCTGCACCGAGCCCCAACGCAGACCGGCCAATTCCAGGGTTGTCAGTGTTTTGTTGGCAACGGGGGTCGCCTTCGAGGTCATCAACCCTGATCCGATCACCGAAAGAGAGATCGATGCGTTCGTCGCTGCCCTCGAGGCGGAATCGGATCCGTTCCGCCTCCTGGCCGGCTGACACACGCTCATCTCTTCGATGAGCACCAAGGGCAGGGTGCTCTCGACACACAAAGGGTGGCGATCCTCCGGATCGCCACCCTTTCTCGTGGGGAGCGTTCCATGGAGAGGTAGCCAGTACCCTCAACCGAATGCTCCAGGGTGGAGAGATCATCATCATTCTCTTGCTTGCACTGGTCGTGCTCGGCCCGACCAGGCTGCCCGAGCTCGCGAGGAAACTCGGGGAGTGGACGGCCGAGTTGAGGTCGGCGGCCCGTGACCTTCGACGGGGGCTCGAGGCGGAGGTAGCCGACATCAAGCAGGTTGGTGAGGACCTGAAGGCCCCTCTCGACGAGTTGAAGAAGTCCTCCGATGAGGTCCGCAAAGGGATCGAGGAAGCAGGGGTGAGCCGTCTGGATTGGGAGGGACCCAAGCCGATCTCCGGGCCCACCCCGGCGGACGCCATGGCCGACCTCGACGAGATCGAGAAGAAGGCAGCCGAAGAAGGCCCGCCGCAGTGATCGAGGACAAGCCCCAGTCCATCCTCGCCCATCTCGAGGAGCTGCGGTGGCGGGTCGTCAAGATCTTCATCGCCGTGCTGATCGGGGGCGCTGTTGCCCTGATCTTTGCCGACCAACTTCGCAGCATTCTCGAGGCGCCGTTCCACGCCGCGGCCCCGGACAACGAGCTGCAGACACTCGCCGCCACCGAGCAGTGGGGGGTCTGGATGCGGATCGGGCTGTTCGGGGGGGTGATCCTGGCCAGCCCGGTGGTCCTCTATCAGATCTGGGCCTTCATCCAACCCGCCCTGACGTCGAACGAGCGGAACTGGGCATGGCCCATCGTCGGCGCTCTCGTCGTCCTCTTCGTCGGAGGCGTCGTGTTCGGCTATTTCACCCTGCCCCGTGGGCTCGAGTTCCTCCTCCAAATCTTCCCCGATGTGGACACCAACCTTCGGCTCGGCGACTACTACTCGTTCACCCTTCGCTTTCTGCTCGCGTTCGGGCTGGCGTTTCTGTTCCCGGTATTCCTGTTCGCCGCAGCGGCCGCCGGGATCATCAGCTCAAAGCAGCTCGCCCGGGGGCGACGCTGGGCCATCCTGATAATCGTCATCGGCGCTGCCCTCATAACCCCAAGCGGCGACGCATTCAGCCTCCTGGTCCTCTCGGTTCCGCTCTACTTGATGTACGAGGCCACCTACTGGCTGGTACGTCTGGTTCTGAGGAAATGATCCCCTGTATTTCACCCCGGCGAGCTCAGCGAGCGTTAGGGGGAGTGGCCCGGACGTTCAAATGGGGTCCCGGCCTGCGGCGGCTGTCCGCCGTTTGGATGGAGAGATGAGCCCACTCGACGAATTTTGGGCGCAGCTCCCTTTCCGGCCGGACGACTTTCAGGTGGAGGCTGCCGAGGCGGTGTCCGAAGGTCATTCCGTCGTGGTCACGGCGCCCACCGGTGCAGGCAAGACCTTGGTGGCCGAGGCCGCGATCCATCTCGCCCTATCACGGGGCGAGCGCTCCTTCTACACCACACCGATCAAGGCTTTGTCGAACCAGAAATTCTCCGATTTCGTGGCCGGCTACGGGCCGGAGCGGGTTGGCCTCCTGACCGGGGACAACGTCATAAACGGGGACGCCGAAATCGTTGTGATGACAACAGAGGTGCTCCGCAACATGATCTATGCCGAAGGGACCCGTCTCGACAAGGTCGGCCTCGTGATCCTGGACGAGGTGCACTATCTCCAGGACAGGACCCGTGGTGCGGTTTGGGAAGAGGTGATCATCCACGCCCCACAGCATCAGCAACTCGTTTGCCTGTCGGCGACTGTCTCCAACAACCAGGAGTTCGCGGCGTGGGTCGGTGAGCGACGGGGGCCTACCCGGCTCATCGCCACCGATCATCGGCCGGTGCCACTCGAATCGATGTACATGGTCCGGGATCGAATGGGCGCACAGACCCTCCACCTGCTCCCGACCTTCGTCGAGCGTGAGGGGAGGAGGAGGCCCAATCCACGAATCGAGCACATGCTGGGCCTGGAGCGGGGTCGGCGCCGGCGATTCAAGAGCCCGAATCGGATCGAGACCGTGGAACGTCTCGCCGAGGAGGGGATGCTTCCCGCCATCTTCTTCATATTCAGCAGGGCGGGCTGCGATGCCGCTGCCCATCGTCTTGTAGATGCCGGCGTCCGGTTGACCGACGCCACCCAGCGGGCGTCGATACGAGAGATTGCTGAGACCCGGACGGCCCATCTCGGGGATCAAGACCTCACAGTTCTTGGATACGACCGCTGGATCGCAGGTCTCGAGGCCGGAGTTGCCCCTCATCACGCCGGTCTGGTCCCCGCCTTCAAGGAGACCGTAGAGGAGCTGTTCGAGGCGGGGTTGTTGAAGGTCGTGTTCGCCACCGAGACGCTGGCGCTGGGCATCAACATGCCGGCGCGGACAGTGGTACTGGAGACGCTCTCCAAGTTCAACGGCGAGACCCACGAGCTGATGCGACCGGGTGACTACACCCAGCTGACCGGCAGGGCCGGTCGCCGGGGAATCGACGTCGAGGGATATGGCGTGGTTCTGCATTCGCCCTTCGTCCGCTTCAGCTCGGTCACCGAAGTGGCCTCCACCGGCTCGCATCCACTCCGGTCGAGTTTCCGCCCCACCTACAACATGACGGCGAACTTGGTGGCCAATTACGGCCAGGAGCAAGCCGAGGAGTTGTTGGAGGCTTCGTTCGCCGCCTTCCAGCGCGAGGGCGACAAGCACGCCGCCGAGACAACCATCGAAGCACTGGAGCACTCTCTCGAGAAGGAAGAGGCGACGGCTCGATGTGAGAGGGGTGACGTCGAGGAATACATGGCGCTCGTAGAGTCTGCTCAGCCCGAGGGCCACAACGACCGAATCTCGTCGATACTCGGCGCGGGGCAGGTGGTCGACGTCCCCGGTGGCGCTCGCGACGGGCGCTATGTGATTCTGAAACGGCTGGCCCGAAAAGATGGTGGTGCCCGATACCTGGTTCTCGCCACATCGGGTCGGGTCTCGACCATCGGCTATCGCGACGTGGTCGACGGGTCCTCGATCGTCGCCGAGATGGAGATCCCCCTGCCGGTGCGCCCGAAAGACCGGCGATACATCCAGGACCTACTCCGCACATTGCGCCGGGTGCCGCCGCGCGCGTCGAGCAAGGAGATCCGGAAGCACCCGATCATCGACCACCCGGTCGCGGGCTGCCCGGACGCGGCCCGACATCTAGCAGCAGCCCGCCGTGCGGTGCGGATCCGGCGGCGACTGGAGCAGTATCGAACGGCTCGCAGAGGCTCAGGCCACGGCTTGGTGGAGGAGTTCAACGGAATCCGCCGCCTGTTGGAGGAAATGGACTACCTGGAGGGGTGGCAATTGTCCGAGCGAGGTCAGCGGCTCAGGGGGATCTACAACGAATCGGACCTCCTTCTCACCGAGGCCCTCGAGCAGGGTCTGTTCCACGGCTTGGAACCTGCCGAAATCGCCGCCCTCACCTCCGTGTTCGTCTATGAGCCGAGAACCGACACGGCGTCGTTGGCCGAGTGGCCCACCGCCGCGCTCGCCGAGCGATGGGAGCAATTGGAGCTCGTGTGGAAGGACCTGGTCGACCGGGAGCGAGCACTCCGGCTCACCCCGACCCGACGGCCCGACCCCGGGTTCGGCATTCAGGCCCATGAGTGGGCGTCGGGTGCCGACTTCGACGACCTGACCAACAAGGGAATGGCACCCGGAGACTTCGTTCGTGTCTCACGCCAGCTCGTCGACCTCGTGCGGCAATTGCGAGACAGCGCACCGGGCCTTCGTGATGAGGCCGTGGCCGCCCTCAGGGCGATCGATCGAGGGGTCGTAGCCGCTCAGGGGGTTGGCTAGTTGCCCAAGTGGCACGTTTATGTGAATCGGGCTGCGGGGCGGAAGGCATACGAGCCCATGCTGATACGCGACCTGCTCCGAGAGCTGGGCCTCGACTTCGACCTGCAGGTCCCCGATTCGCCGGATGAGACGAGAGGTCTGATGGAAGATGCGGCAGGCTCCGGCGCCACACATTTCGCCATGGTTGGAGGGGACGGCACGGTCAATCTCGCCGTGAACACATTGATGCCGCTCGCGCTGTCGGCTCCGCCAGTGATCGGCGTACTGCCCGTAGGCACGGGTTGCGACCTGCTGCGCACCTTCGGATTACCCCAGGAGGTGGCCGGGGCGGCGCGCCATCTGACCGGTGACGACATCTACGACATCGACGTGGGCACGCTGGAAGGCACCTGGGGGCTTCGCTATTTCGTCAACGTCGCCCAGACCGGAGTCGGGGCCGCCGCTGTCCAGACTGCGGCGTCGCTTGGCCGTCGCCTCGGGGCGGCCCGATATCCGCTGGCTTTCGCGGCCCGCCTTCCCGGGTTTCCGAGGGCATCGGTCAAGATCACCACTGAACGCCGCACCATCGAATCGGAAGCCCTCGCGGTGATCATGGCCAACGCCCAGTTCTTCGCAGGCGGCTGGAACGTCGCGCCCAAGGCAATGCTGGTCGATGGGGCCCTGGACATCCAGATCATCGACTGCCACAAGACCTACGCCCCCGCACTGGTGCCGAAGCTCATCAAGGGCACTCATCTGAGCGATCCTGCGGTGCGAAGGCTCTCGGCGGCCGAGTTCAGCATTGAGACCAACCTGCCGTGGCCGATCGAATGCGACGGCGATCTTGTAGGGAATACAGCCGTGAAAGGCCGTGTTATCCCGGCCGCGATCAGTCTCAAGATCTGAGACGAAGTCGTCTTATACTCCCGCGCCGCCAGGGGCTGAAAGCCGAGTGGACGATGGCCAAAGAAAAAGTTGAAGAGATCACCGAAGGGTTCGAAGACGAGCTCGAGGACCCGCCAGAGGAAGAGCTGGACGAGGACGCAATACCCGAGCTCGATGAGGAGCTCGAGGACGTCGATCTCGAGCCCGAGTTCGAAGACGAGGCTTTCGAAGAGGAAGATGAGTCCGAGGAAGCCGACTACGACTCCGGTGAGGACGAAGACACAGAGGAGCAGGACGAGGAGACGACCGAGGCCCTCGAGGAGCTCGAAAGCGAGGAGTTACAGCTGCTCGATGAAGAGGCTGGAGAGGCCCTTCTCGTCGACGAAGCCGAGGAGCTGCGCGCCATCCGCCGCGAGGAGCTCACCATGAACGTCGACGCCCAGCTGCAGAGGTCGGACGAGTTCGTTTGCCAGAATTGCTTCATGGTGAAGCGGACGAGCCAGCTGGCCAATCGCAAGAAGATGCTGTGCGTGGACTGTGCCTCCTGACCGGGTAACGGTCGCCATCCCCACGTACAACGAGAGCGAGAACCTCCCCGACATCTCGACGGCAGTCACCGCCCACGGTTATCACCTGCTCGTGGTGGACGACTCGTCCCCTGACGGTACAGGGGAGCTCGCTGACCGGCTCGCCACCGAGGATCCTCTGATCTCGGTGCTGCACCGCCCAAACAAGGAGGGGCTCGGTCCGGCGTACGCGGCCGCCTTCGACAGGGCGTTGGCGGATGGCGCCGAGGTCGTCATCGAGATGGATGCCGACTTCTCTCACGACCCGGCGGATCTTCCCCGCCTGGTGAAAGCGATCGACGACGGCGCTGATCTCGCTATCGGATCCCGGTATGTGCCTGGGGGAAGCACTCCCGATTGGCCGGTGACCCGCCGCCTCATATCCAAGGGGGGCAATCTCTACGCCCGGGTCATGCTCGGGATCCCTACCCGTGACGCGACCGCCGGCTTCCGCGCCTACCGGGCAGAATCGCTGAGGGCCCTCCCCTATCCGGAGGCGCAAGCCTCGGGGTACGCATTCCAGGTGGAGATGGCGATGCGGGCCCACGAGACCGGGTTGCGCGTCGTCGAGGTCCCAATCAGCTTTCGTGACCGGACCAGGGGCACCTCGAAGATGGGAACCGGGATCGTCATGGAGGCGATGAGACTGGTGACGGTGTGGGGCTGGCAGCGTGCTGCGCGAAGGGTGCGTTCTTGGACGCGGTGACTGTCACCGCCAGGAGAGCCGGTCTCGATGATGTTCCCTCATTGGTCGGGCTCTACCGGGGCCTCGAAGAAGAGATGACCGCTCTACACCCGATGTGGCCCCTGGCCGACGGTCTCGCCGAGCCAGTGGACCGTTCCTTCGAGGATCTCCTCCAGGATCCCGACGGTCTTGTGGTGATAGGGGAGCTCGATACGTACCCGTTCGGCTTCGCCACAGCCATGGTCGAGGAGATCCTGCCCCAGGCAAAGGGGGAGAGGGTTGGCTCGATCCGCCTCATCTACGTCGAGCCAGGTGCGAGGGAGGTCGCTCTCGGAGAGGAGATGCGTGATCTGGTGATGGACCTGCTGCGGGAGCGCGGGATATCGAAGTTCGACGCCCACGTTCTTCCCGGTCACCGCCTGGCCAAGAACTTCTTCGAAGCGGGAGGCTTCTCGGCCCGATCAATCGTCATGTACCACGATGAC
>Ga0075311_1000265_pt1 | contig 8704 bp, 8 predicted proteins | sample MayberryNE_Catta_FD_120044 | JGI IMG/M metagenome (GOLD analysis project Ga0075311, IMG submission 120044) | Natural and restored wetland microbial communities from the San Francisco Bay, California, USA, that impact long-term carbon... | ecosystem: Environmental > Terrestrial > Soil > Wetlands ...
ACATACGAATTTTATATGCCAATCCATTCTGATGATAGATGCACATTTTTGATTCATGACAACTCGTTACCAGAGTCCATCATGTTTACTCCCTGGAATTATGGAGAGTATTCTATAAGTAAAGTATGCTTATAGTGCAATGCAATGCATCTTATATTCTCTAGACCGGTCAGAATTTTTTCAGGTTCAGATCTATGTAAGCATTGGATTCCTAGGATGTCTTCTTAGAATATCCCTATGGTTATCGTTATGTTCAGTCAAACCGCTTCAAATTAATGATCCAGTTAAATTCAATCTTTCCTATACCCACAACACTCTGAATCATTCTATACCAAACTAATTTCATAAATCCCACACCTGAGTGTTTCGTCACCATCATTCAATTACTTCAAGCTCATTTCGGCACCTGCTTAAATGTCTTCGTATTAGAATCTGTGGAGGTAAAACGACCTATTTCCATGAAATCTATCTAATTAATACCACTGGACAATTCGCTATTTCTGATACCCATCTAGAAACGCTTCCCACGCCCTTTCGCTCATGCAGCTTCTTCAACGATCCGCTGCTACCCATTATTATAGTGTGAACCATTTCATCTCTTGCGACATTTATTATCACATCAGCAGGATCCCCTACCCTAACAAGAGGTCTTGCCTCTATGCTCTTTTGATTCAGTTGCATCAATTTTTCCTTGATCATTTCCTCTGCCCCTTGTATCAGTTGATCTACATAATGATCCCTTGCCCCTTCAAACTCATTTACATCCTTGATGTATTCAAGTATTTTCCCCGGGCAGAGACACGTGATGTCCACAACATATAACAGAATGAGCTTAGAATCGGTATTTTTGGCAAGCTCACATGCTCTATCTAATGCCTTGATGGAAAGCTCCGTTGAATCGAAAGGAATTAAAATTCGAGAGTTATTCTGAATCATTTCTGGTAACTATAATATCTTAATCGAGAGTTTAAGTGTTATTCTATTCACTTATCAGTCTTACAGGCGAGTTGAAAGTTCTATCTTGCTCAACAGTTGCTCATAGTCATATCCTGTTCACGACAGGCAGAATTGTGATATATTGCTTTTGCTCCTGCTCCTATCTTTTTATAACTATGCGCATATGATTAGTCGTAATAAGAGATGCACAGTAACAATAACAACGGTGATGAGACCGGCCTAGGCGAAAGGGATAGTATTGACGAGGAGACTTTTAGCCTGGCAGTCGCTGAAGTTAGCAGCAAAGATGTCGGACGAAGAATTGCCAGAATAGATCCAAAGGTCGCACAAGATGGCGCAATACATACTGGAGATGCGTTGAAAATATCCTCCGAAAAAACAGACACTGTTGCCCTAAGCTGGCCAGCTAAGCAGGATGATTACGGTAAGGGCCTAATAAGAATTGATGGCTATCTACGCAATAAGCTCGATGTGGGTATAAACGATAGAGTGCGAATTACAAAAGCCATAACAAATGATGCAAGAAACGTTACGCTCGCACCAGCCGAGCCATTGAGAATACTTGGAGCGGAAGAATATCTAAGTGAGATTCTGGAAGGACAAATTGTAACGCGAGGTGATATAATTCCATTAGGCATCATGGGTCAAATCATTCATTTAGTAGTTGTTTCCACCAACCCGTCAAAAGGGGCCGTCTTGATAACAAGTAATACTAAAATAGCTATTTCAGAGGATGCAGCTGCCGCCATCTCAAAGGATGAAAAAATGATAACCGTTACGTATGAGGATGTAGGGGGTTTAAGAAACGAGGTCGGCAAAATTAGGGAGATGATCGAATTACCGCTACGCCATCCAGAGTTATTCAAGAGACTTGGAATTCAAGCTCCTAAGGGTGTAATATTGCACGGTCCGCCAGGTACAGGAAAAACATTATTAGCAAAGGCTATTGCAAATGAAACCACTGCAAATTTCTATTCTCTAAGTGGACCTGAAATTATGAGCAAATTTTATGGAGAGAGCGAAGAACGGCTAAGAAATATGTTTCAGCAAGCAGAGCAAAATTCTCCATCGATTCTTTTTATAGATGAGCTGGATTCAATAGCTCCAAAAAGAGAAGAAGTTTCTGGAGAGGTAGAACGAAGAATTGTATCCCAACTATTGTCTTTGATGGATGGCCTTTCTTCTAGAGGCAAGGTTGTCGTCATAGGGGCAACTAATCGAGTAAATGCAATTGACCCTGCATTGCGTCGGCCGGGCAGGTTTGACAGGGAGATAGAATTAGGTGTCCCCGACAAAGAAGGTAGACTAGAGATTCTAAATATTCATACCAGAAACATGCCTTTATCCAAAGACGTAGACCTAGATAAGATATCTGAAGTTACTCATGGATTCGTTGGAGCGGACTTACAATCTTTGGCCAAGGAAGCTGCGATGTCAGCTATAAGACGAGTTCTACCCGAAATTGATCTAACTCAAGAAAGTATTCCACACGAAACACTTAATAAGATTAGCGTTACCATGCAGGACTTTACAGATGTTCTTCGAGACATAGAGCCTTCAGCCATGAGAGAAGTGTTCGTAGAGATACCAGATGTCACATGGAATGATGTTGGTGGGCTCTACAGTGTTAAAGAGGAATTATTGCAAGCAGTAGAATGGCCACTGAAATTCAAAAAGCTGTTTGGTCGGGCCAGAATAAAACCACCAAAGGGGATTTTCTTGTATGGACCTCCAGGGACCGGTAAGACACTATTAGCCAAGGCTATCGCAAATGAGAGTGAAGCCAATTTCATTAGTATTAAAGGACCCGAACTATTGTCGAAATGGGTAGGAGAATCTGAGAAAGGAATACGAGAAGTATTTAGAAAGGCAAGGCAGGCCGCACCCTGCATCATATTTTTTGACGAAATTGATGCGATAGCTCCTGTGCGAGGTGGAGAATTTGGTGATTCCCACGTGACTGAACGAGTTATAAGTCAGCTCTTGACTGAGCTTGATGGTCTTGAGGAATTAAGAGGCGTAGTTGTTATAGCTGCTTCAAATAGACCAGATATTGTAGATCCGGCATTGATAAGACCTGGCAGATTTGATAGGCTATTATACGTTCCCCTCCCTGATTATGATTCCAGATTGCAAATACTCAAAATACATACTCAAATGATGCCTCTAGCAGATGATGTCAATATAGCAGCTTTATCTAAGATGACAGACGGATATACGGGAGCGGATATCGCATCTTTTACTTCTGCTGCTGCCATGATTGCCATGAAGGAACACATAGCCAAGTACGAACAAGACTCTGAAGAAGCCGAAAGACAATCTACTGAATTAGAAGTGCATATAGGCGACTTTGAACAGGCGTTGAAAAAGATACGTCCGCTTTCGCCACAGGAACTAAATTGGTACCAAAGAACGGCTCAGGAATTTGGAAGAAATATTGTATCCTCCAGAAGGGCAAGTGAAGTAACTGAAGGGGGAGTTCTCTAACTCGTTAAGTAAGCTACTAGATGATGCGTAGTCTTAGATATTCGCAGCGGTAGTGCAGAGGCGACGTGACATGGAGAAGATAGCGCTCGCAAAATGGTCTTACTATATTGAATCCAATGGCTATTTAGTGCAGACCAGTAAATCCGAATGTAGGACAGATAAATAGCTTATCTATATGTAGTCTCTAATTATTCCTATATGCCATACAAGATGACTAACCCAAAATATAGCGACGATAATGATATCAATAACGATAATGATTCTATTCCCGGTGGTAAGTATCATCCAAGAGCTATTGGAATCAACGAACTGAAGGTAGAACATTTTATGACTAATAATCCCGTAATGGCTCGCTCAAATGTAAACCTCCCGGGCGGCGTTGATATTATGACTACCAATAACATAAGCAATTTAGTTGTCGTAGAGAATAGAAAACCAACAGGTGTTCTAACTGAAAGAGAGGTATTACACTACTTGACAAATTATAAAACAATACCTGCCGACAAATTACTTAAAGACATCGTTCTTCAGCCTTTCTGCACAGTAGATTTAAAAACAACTTTACTTGATGCCGCTAAAAAGATGATTAGAAAGAAATGTAGAATATTGGTATCCAGTACTGGTAGCAGTGAAGTTAAAAGGGACTCTGCCGGAAATCAAGATAGTGATGAAAAGATCGTTGGAATCATTACTGCATCAGATATGGTAAAAGCCTTTGCTGAGCAAATGGATAAGGACCCAACATTGAGATCCGTGATGAGCAAGAGAATATATTTTGTTAATTTAAACGATCCTATTTATGATGCAATCAAGATTATGTACACAGATGATATTGGAAGTGTCATTGTAGTAGAGAATGAGAGAAGTGGAAACTCTAATTCAAAGAGGAGAAGGCTATACGGCATATTTACAGAAAGAGATTTGTTGACAAGAGTATTGTCAAATGATGTTTCAATTGATGAGCATGTGAAGGATTATTGCTCCACAGAGTTATTAACGGCCCATATAGGAATAAGAGCAACCGAAGCGGCAAAAATCATGCGCATAAGAAATATAAAGAGACTTCCGTTGACGACTGAAGTGCCAGCGACGAGAACTCTTGGAGCAACATTAGACGAAATAATAAGAATCGATAACAAATATAATCTTGAAGCAATGGTAACTGCTAGAGACTTGGTAGATCTCTTCCAAAGTAACAATTAAACATGGACTCATGTAGGAACTTGGATGAATTGCCTTGCCTATAATACTGGCCCTTTTTTGTCGGCCAACGTCTGATCGTCTCCTTAGCCTGGCAACCGAGTGTGTAGCAAATTTATCATCCATTGCACCTATCAATTACAAATGGAAATAGCCTGAACAAATCCATTGGCAAATTCCACTACTATTTGTTAACTATCAATGCTCGTGCCAAATCTGTCTTCGTTATAATGCCGCTCAGATGACTATTCAAATCATCTGCAGGACTGCCACTTATCCTTTTGCTATGCATAATCTGAGCTGCATCCGCTTAATCATCATTTACATTGAGCATTATGGGCTTCATAGCATCCCTTGCCAATATTATGTAACCTATACTTGATAGATCCAGCGGTTCAGTAGCAGCAGTATTGCCTTCAACAAAATTTGTAATGGGCATAAGATCTCTAAAGGTTATTATCCCAACAACATCTTTTTCTCGTGTAACGACCAATCGAGAGATCTTGTTTTTAATCATTAATATCGATGCCCATTTCAATGAATGCGATGGAGAGATAGTTATTACGTTTTTGGTCATGAAATCTTTAACAAGGTGTTCTCTTCCGTGACTCTGCATATAATTTTACAAGGTCGCTTTTCGTAAGAATAGTCACGTAAGCATTATCGACAACCACAAGTGAGCTTATTTTATTTTCTATCATCATCTTTGCGCAAGTATCAATACTGGTATCCGCTGCTACAGAGATTATTGGGCTCCTCATCGCCTTGGAAATGGGTATCTTGTCAAGTGGGTTGGCAGCATTTTTCAATAAGTAACTCCCTATTGCCTTCTCTGTAACCTTGCTAACGGGGCTCCCATTTACGACTACAATAACCCTGCTTATATTGTATTCAAGCATTATATCTCGAGCACTGCCCATGTTACTAGTTACTTCAACCGTAATAGCTCGTTTGCTAAATTCGCCTGCTTTAGATTCCATCCATTAGTGCAGCTGTTGCTAAATGTCCTATAATATATATTGGCGTACGCTATACGAGATCGGACTTCTCTACCGCTTGCCCCCAACGAGTGAAAGATATATGTATATCTGAAAAAGAAGCCCTATGCCATCTGATAGAAAGAAGCTCGGGTAAACGTCAACACTTTGATTTACCTCCTCTCAAGACAATGAGATTAATCAGTCTGTCGCCCATCTAGTCTTTGATGAACCAAGATGTATTATGGAAACTTCATACTATAACAACAATTTTTGATAACCACTTACTATACTTTGACATTGCCTTGCAAATGGATTCTCCCATACTTTATAGCTTCTCTAATTATTGTTATCTCAACCTGCTCAGCCATTTTACTTAATTTAACTACATCTTCTTTGTAATCTTCATAAGAAGTATGATTCTTGCTTCCCAGGAAAACCTCCTTGCCGTGATAACCTAGCATGGCTGTCTCTATCAGAAACCATATGTCTATGCCCCATCCATCTGGAGAACCTTGTACGTCTAACAATCTTTCCCACATCTGTCTTCTAGCACAAACCTCGCCGCTCAATGGCTGTTCAAAATGTGTTAGCTCGGGAAAGAATATGTTCAGCATTGGTCTTGCAATAAGCTTTGTAACTGCGGCATCTCTTGGTTGTCTCTGATAGAATCCTCTGGACATATCACAGTTATTTTGTATCAGAGCTTCGACCAACTTATCTATCCACTCAGGTGATAGATTACTTATGTCTGCGTCAAGAAACAAAGCAATGTCAGCAGATCGATTCCTCACTGCCTCTCTTAAACCTGCTTTCATTGCATTTCCTTTACCTGGAAATATCTGTTCTGGCTGCTGGATCACAATCGCCCCCGCTTTTTTGGCTAAATCTGCTGTACTATCACTGGAGTATGCATCAACAACAATTACTTCAGGGTTGAATTTACTTGTTGATGCAATATTTATTACGTTTTCAATCGTGGATTCCTCATTCTTTGTAGGAAATATTGTTACCACTTTTAGATCTTGTCCTGTAACTACGCTATTATCATTATTATCACTATCGATATCTATGACATTTTGAGACACTATAGCCGTCATGAAATCATTTAATCAAAACAGATCAAAATATGTGTTTAGATCACATTTTGCAATCTCAACCTCTCCGTAATAGTTTATCCCCTTACGAATATGAGTAAGAGTTTTGTAAGAAATAAGTCCAGAAATAACAGAATTGGAATATATTATTTAAAAAATTACGAATTTAGAAAATTCTTAAATAAAAGTTAGGCGGAGTTGAATGTTATTAATGGTCGGAGCTCCTCTGCTATATCCAGATAACCGTGAAACAAGAACTCAATATAAACAAATACATAGGAAGACAAGAAGCATCACCTTCCGACTAGACCCAAATATAATTAATGAACTCCAAAGAGATGCCGACCAGGAAGAAATTTCTCTTAACGTGCTAGTAGGTCACATTTTAAGAAGATATTGTGATTGGGATAGATATCAAGAGTAGTTAGACATGATCCCTGTTCCAAAAACATTTCTCGTTCATATAATGGATTATGCTACTTACAATATTTATGGGGATGGAATGAAAAAGATAAGCCCATACAGAGAACAGATAATAGAGGAAATAGCCCTGCGTGCTTTTAACGTCGTAAAGGATTCTGTACTGTTTATTAAAAAGAACTATGATTTGTGGACGGAATTAGCACTTTTGCAGCTGTATATGAAAGTTTCAAACATAACTTCAGATCATATAATGGAGGGTGAAAAAAGGCATCTTTTCATCATACAGCACGACCTAGGTCGAAACTGGTCTTTGTTCACGGAGGATCTTTTGAACCATATATTTGAGAACCTTCCTAATGTAAGAGCATATGTGGAAGCGTCTTCTAATTCAGTCGTTGCCAAAATTGAGTTCTGAAAAACTATGTAAAGAACAAATTTAGAAAACCACTCTAATGGAATCTCTAAGGAATCTGATGTAATATTCATCCTAGAACAGATTTTGAGATTATATGATCATTGTCCTGGATTAACAGTCCTACCATTTGGCCCATAACAATCAAAAGCTCATTATTTGGTATACAGTTCATATCTATATGTTTTTCATTACACAATACGATTGGTTTTGCTTTAATTTTGCTTAGCAAACATTCAAATCTGTTCTTAGCACTATCTACAGAATTTCTGACCTTATATGTGGGCTCAAAATACACACAAAGGAATGCACCTCGGTCGGCACTGGAATAAGGATCGTGAAGTATATTACCCAGAGAAGTAATTGCCAATATGACATTATCCTTACTGCATCCTGACACCTGAAAATAAGTCAGTGCGTTATCTCCGCCGATGCTTCTGGAGACAAACAAAGGATTATTATTGCTATTAACATCTTCGGTTGAAAGGGCGCAGCACTTTTCTATTGTCCATAAAAGGAAATCTGAGTAAAAGAAATACATATCACCACAATTGAAATCAACTCCAAGTGTTACTTCAATCTTTGCATCCCCTATACGCTTGGAACTCTTAACAGCGTCAGTGTCATTTTCTTTATTAGTCATATTATTTGATTGGATGGACCTGCTTTGTCCTACTAGCAATTTTCCACTCCGATCTGCGATACATACAAATTTGATGTGTCGATCCATTGTAATAATATCTGAGCATGTTTGATTCACGATCGCACGATCTTTTCTATCCATCGATCGTCTGCATTTAATGTAGATATTATAGTTGGGGTATGTCTGCTCTGCAGTGCAGTTCAGTGCATTACTATGGCTGTGAATACATGGATCTAGAAGTAAGTAGTAATAATACTACAAATACACTGTGCTCAACACCACTTTCTGTGGTGGTGGATATACAGGTCAGAGGCAAGGTTGTCGTCATAGGGGCAACTAATCGAATCGAATAAAAGTAATTGATCCGCGTTACGTAGGCCAGGCAGATTCGAAACGGAGATAGAGTTAGGTGTCCCAGATAAAGAAGGTAGATTAGAGATACTAAATATCCATACGCGAAACATGCCCTTACAAAGAGCTTATGTATGATGCAGAATATAACACTAAC
>Ga0075311_1000266_pt1 | contig 8688 bp, 9 predicted proteins | sample MayberryNE_Catta_FD_120044 | JGI IMG/M metagenome (GOLD analysis project Ga0075311, IMG submission 120044) | Natural and restored wetland microbial communities from the San Francisco Bay, California, USA, that impact long-term carbon... | ecosystem: Environmental > Terrestrial > Soil > Wetlands ...
CGTGGGACTATGCACATCCGAGCGCGGCGATGTCACCGCCGCTCCTTCGCTCATTTCACGATAAAGAATCTCGAGCGCGTCCATGGTGTCCTTCATTGTCACTACTTGCTCGACTTCTTCATTGTTCAACAGTAACGGCATAATTCCCTCGGAAATCTGACCTTGGGTGAGGACTTTGATTCTCCGTTCGTCTAACCGTAGCCAAAGACTTTTCGCTCTACCGTTCCAGCCTCGGGGTCGTACCAGTTGCGCCAGAGGTTCTCCATCTCGCGGCTGCGGATCACCACGCTCCAGTTTTCCGTCCGGGCGATGATGGCATGCGGCGCGCCGACCGGAATGATGATGACCTCTCCGGCCCGTTGACGGATCGGCGCTAGCGGACGCAACGTAGCTCGCCCGGGTTCGCTGCCATCGTCGAGACGCTGGTAGATCTGCTGAACCGTCTCGCCAACGAGTATGCCGTAGACCGCCCATCCGAGATCTCCATGATCATGCGGCTGACGGCTGGTTGTGGAGCGCTGGTGCGTAGGGCGGATGCAAAAGAGATGATTCGGATCGGTGTAGAGTCTCCAGGAACCGTAACCTTCCTGATCCACCGGCTGGCCGTATGGGATAGCCTTTCGGGCCAGAACCCGCTCCAGAGATTCTTTGACCTGATCCAGGGAGGCGGGATCGGCGAGAAACCGTTCGAGGGACTCCTTTGTGCGTTCAAGGATTTGCCCGATCGTCGTCTCGGTTTCGAAACCGACGCGGGTCTCAGCAATAAGTTCTTGCACGGGATTGGCGACTCCTTGATTCATGTCAGGCTCCTAGCCCGGATTTCTCTAGACGCTTTCGGCAAAGTCTGCCGAAGTGGCAAGCGTGGCCAGATGGCCCATGATATGAAGCGAAACCCGATGGGCTTCCTCGGAAAAGGACGCGCAACAATCCTCCAGCACGATCACTCGGAAATCCGCATCGGCGGCGTGTCTGGCGGCTGCCTCGACGACAAATTCAGTGGCCACACCCATTAAGACCACCGTATCGATGTCCCGGCTCCGCAGCATGCTCTCGAGAGCTGTGCCAAAGAACGGGTTCATGCGCGGCTTTCGGATCACAGGCTCCTCGCCAACGGGTTGAACCTCGTCGACAATTTCCAAAAGCTCGGCCACATCGACGCCGGGGGCGGACAAGACGGGGATTCTGATCTTCTGCAAAAATTTATTCCTCGGTGAAAAAAAGGCCGGCTGATAATCGATGACGACGTGGAAGACGAGAATGCCAGCGTTCCGTGCCGACTCCAGTACGGTTTTAGCCGCCTGTCCCACATTGCACTCGCGGAACATAGAGCTTCTTCTCGCGGTGGCTTTTTGAATGTCCATGGAAAGCACCGCCGTCTTGGCGCGGTCGAGATTTAGATTTGGCATAGAGCATCCTTTCTCTTCGGCTTATATCAGTGAGGTCAAACACTGAAAAGCGGATCGGGTGACAAGGACAGCGTAAGCTCATCTGCAATTCGCTATATGCTTTTAGGGGCGGGTGCGCAATTGACAGGTATGCTCGCTTACTCTATGGGAAAGAATCGACGATTTAACGATTGGAGGTTCTTGTCTAACTTTGGATAGAGACCCACACGTTCTGGCGGAGAGCATCTCGCGCATCATGCCGCTCATGACGGCGGCCGACTTCTGCGATCGCAATGCCCGGGAGTTCGGCGCCAAGGAGGGCGTGGTGGACCGTCGGCAGCGCTTGACTTGGTCGCAGGTGAAGCAGCTTTCGGACCGGCTTGCCGCGAGCCTGGTAAAACTCGGACTTCAGCGCGATGCCAAGGTCCTGGTACAGCTGCCCAATTGCGCGGAGCTGTTTCTAAGCCGCCTGGCCTGTGAAAAAGCCGGTCTTCGGCTTGTCACTGTGGCGCCGACGTTTGGCTTGGCCGAGCTTGCGCCGATCATTCGGTTTACCGGTCCCGAAGCGGCGATCATTCCGAAACTCCATCGCGGCGTCAATTACCTCGATCTGCTCGAAGCCGCGCGCACGGAAAAGCTGCGGACGGTGATCGTCACCGGCGAGCAAGTACCGTCGGGAGCGCTCTGTTTCGACGAAATGCTGGCTCGACCGGCGGCAGCAAGCGATAAAGAGGAGATCAACGGCCGGCGCTATGGCATCCTCGACACGTGCCAGATTGCGACGACGAGCGGCAGCACAGGAATTCCCAAGTGCGTGGAAGTGCCGCTTTACACGAGACTCCTCACCGGTTGGATTCATCTCAAACGCTTTGGGGTGAGCGCCCGGGACAGGCTCGCCGCGGCGACCTCGATCGTGACCGGCACAGCCGACGCCCTGGGCTATAACGGTAGCTGCGCGGCCGGCGCCGCCATCGTATTGATCGATCACTTTGCGCCCGAAGAGTGCTGTTCCGTCATGGCAGCGGAGCAGGTCAGCGTGATACCGCTGGTGCCGACGATGATGGCGCGGATCTTGGCCATAACAGATCTTTCCCCCTACGATCTGGGCGCCCTGCGAATCGTCATCAACCATGGTTCAAGTCTCCCCCGGTCGCAAGCAGAGGCGCTAGAAAAAAAATTGGGCTGCCGGATTGTCCAGGCTTATGGCAGCGTCGACTGCGGCGGCATCTCGGCGACGAGCTGGAATGACCCGCAAGAGGTGCGCTTGGGGACACTCGGGCAGCCGCTCGACGGTAACGAGATAAAAATTGTCGATTCCGATCACCGAGAGGTTCCGGCCGGACAAGTTGGAAGACTGCTGGTGCGCGGGCTGCACGCCGATGCGCGCTTTCTCAACAACCCGGAGCTCGACAGCGGCCGGCGGGTCAACGACTACTTTGATCTTCAGGAGCTTGGCAAAAGAGACCCGGACGGCAATATCATTCTGATGGGCCGAGAGCACGATCTCATCATCCGCGGCGGCCAGAACATCTTCCCGGCCGACATCGAGGCGGTGTTGAGCCAGCACCCGAAAATCCTGGAAGTTGCGGTGGTCGGTTTGCCCGATCCGGAGATGGGCGAGAGAGTCTGCGCTTTTGTGGTTTGCCGCGATGGATTAGCTGTGACGTTGAACGAGGTGGTCTCGTTCCTGCAAGAAAAAGGGCTGGCTCGCTTCAAACGGCCGGAGCGGCTAGAAATTTTGAATACTCTTCCCAAGGTGGCGTCGGGTCATAAAGTCGACAAGAAAAAGCTCAAGGAAAGTCTCGTCGCCACCGCTTCGCGCCGCTCTTCTCCGTAAATACTTTACTCTGCGCCTCGGCGCCTCTACGGTGAGTTTAGTCTAGTCTAGCGAAAAAATTTCCTGAAAGCAGGATCCGAATGGGTCTACATCTTTCGTCAACGGACATGCACCTTCAAGGCTGCGAATTTACAGTCCCACTGGCAGACAAAGCAGCCCTGGCAGTCTTCGGGATAGGCCATAAAGGCTTTGTTCTCCTGATCGAGACGCAAAACATCCGGCGGGCAGGTCTCCACACAGACGCCGCAACCGGTGCACGCCGCCCGGTTCACCTCAACGTACGGCATGGGCTCCTTCGCTTTGGCGGAACACCAGGTGCATGTGCTGGGTCGGGCGGACCGGCACGACGTGAAACGATTCGGGCAGAGGTTCATCCCACAGTTTGAGAGAGCCCTTGTGCTTTTGCACGATCACCATCTTCACCCAGTTGACGTTGTCGATCACCGGGTAGTCCTCACGAATGAAAGCCACTCGACTTTCGGTGCGATAGAGATAAGCGCGCAAGGTCGCTTCCAAGACCCGGGTGTAGTGCATCAGACCCCAAACCTTGGCGAGCTCGTGGGGGTCGCGCGCATACAAGCGGGAAACCTCATCGTCGCGTAACGCCAGAAGCTCATCGAGCGCGGTTTGCAAGCGATCGCCGCGCAGCACGAGACCGACTTTTTCCATGACAAGCTCTCCCAGACGGCGATGGACCGGCGCATAACGCACTCGATCGGGCCGTTTGAGCGGAGCTTCGATGTCGCGGAGCGCTTGCTCGACTTGGCGTGGGACCAGCGGATCGGGCTGCGCCCCGGCAGAATAGGCGCGCGCCGTCTCGCCTGCCCAATGGCCGGTGACCGAACAGAAGGGAAGGTGGCCTCCCGGCAAATAAGCGAGGTCCGTACAAGTGCCGCCGGCGAACAGCCCCGGAACACTGGTTTCTCCTCGTTCGCTGATCCGCGCTCCCGCGCCGAAGATGCCGGCGGTTCCGGCGACCTGATAACTGTAGGGCACCGTTTCCTTGGTGATGTCCAGGCCCAATCCTTCGTAGCTGGAAATCACGATCGGAATCGCTTTCTTGAGCAGCTCCAGGCGCTCGAAATTAATTTCGCGAAGATCCATCGACGGGATCTTCCCCGATTCTTTTTGATGCGCGACGGCGAAATAAAGAAGGGCACGGCTGGTCATCTCCATTCGCTTGGGGTCGTAATCCGCGAGAAAGCGCCGGCCGTTTTTGTCGACGAACTTCGCGCCTGAAGGCATCAGCGACTCCAGACCCGGCGCGCACAGGAGATTGTCGGGGTTTAAATTGATGCCGCCCAACTCCAAGCGCGAAAGCTCCGCACCGGCTTGAAGCATCATGGCGATGCCGTCGCCCGAGAGATCCACGGGCATGTAACCGAGAGTGCTGCCCGGCCAGGGATAGGGAAACTTGTATGGACCGGTGCACATGACCGTGGCCTTGGCATGAATCGCGTAAATCTCTCCGCTGCGGACATTAAACCCGGTGGCGCCGATCACTTGTCCTTCGGTCGGGAGCTTACCGTCCGAGGTCAGCAGCTGGGTCACCGCGACCCGATTGAGGACCTCGACGCCGCTTTCGAGCACGCCGGCGCGTACCGCCATCATCATCTGCGGCCCGCCTTCGGTCATCCACACGCCGTTTTTGAAGGTGCGCCCGGGCGCGCCCATGCGGACGATCTGTTTGCCCTCTTTGAGCCACTTTACGCCCCAGCGGTCCATCGTCATCAGGTGCTCGTACATCACCGGAAGCGACTTTACGAGCAAGGCCTGATTGACCAGCGGCCCGGCACCGAGGCCGTTGATCCAATCCTCGACTTTGTCTCCCGGCATATAGGAAGGATAGACTCCCGACGCCAACGCGCTGCATCCGCTGCGGCCAAAATAAGAACGATCGACCAGCAACACGCGGGCTCCCGAGGCGCGCGCCCGGTACGCGGCAAAAGCGCCGGCGATGCCGCCGCCGATCACCAGAACGTCGGTGTCAATTTCCTTCAGCATCGGAGAGATTTGCATAGCTTGGGTCGATTTCATTGTCAACGAAAGGGACGAGAGATGCGGCGATTAACGGCCGTTCTGATTGCCTGCGCGGGAGGAGGATGGTATGGCTCGCTGAAATTTGTCGCAACGACGACAAAAGCTACGGACGGAGGAAGTTCTAATGGCAAAAAAGTTGCAAAACGAATTGAAACAGAAGGTCGCGACCGCGTGCAGGATTCTTGCCGCCTCAGGAATCTGCTCGGGAGTTCGCGCTGCGGTCGGGCACGCGAGCGCGCGGATTCCCGACAGCGATCTCATCGTCATCAAGGGACGTGGATACCGCAACGATGCGCTCGAATCGCTCCGTCCCGAGGATCAGCTCGTCATCGATCTCGACTGCAACATTGTATCGGGGCCGAAGGGCATCGCCCCTCCGGCCGAGATCAAGCTCTATGCTCACGTTTACAAGAGCCGGCCCGAAGTGGGCGGCATCGTCCACGCCCATCCGCGCTTTGCCACGGTCATGAGCGTGGTCAATATCCCTATGTCGGTGGTGTGTCACGAAGGCGCGCATATCACCCTGCAGGGAGTTCCGGTTTTCGATGACATGAATCTCATATCGACCGACGAAACCGGTTCCGCGATGGCGGCGGCTTTGGGTCAGAAATCCGCGTTGTTGCTCAAAGCGCACGGCGCGGTCACGATTGGAAAGACCGTCGAACAGGCGACCGTCAACATGATCGATCTCGAAGAGCAGGCGAGGATGAATCTATACTGTCTCAATGCCGGCGGGCGCGACTTTCCGAAAGTTCCGCCGAAAGAAGTCGAGGCCTTCGTCAAATTCCGCCGCGAACAGCTCCATGAGCTGCCCTGGCTCAAGCGCTACGGTTTCACCCAGCTCTTGGAGGAATCGGCCTGGACCTGGAAGTATTTCAGCGGGAAGGTCGCGAGAGCGAACCGGCGCTAAGCGCGGACTTTATTTTGCTCGCCTGGTCTTCAGCACTTCATCGAGCGGACCGTAGTCCATGACTTGCCGGCTGCTCGCTTTCTGCTGAATCTGGCCGTTTTCATAGGCGGTATCGAGAAATTCCTGGACGTCCTCGAAACTCATTTTTCCGGTTGCCACGAAGGTGGGACGGGCGAGACGCTCGGTTTCTTCGGCCAGTTGCGGACTGAGTTTCCACTGGCGCTGAATATAGCCGGTGACAGCGCGCTTATCGGTCTCGATCAGTGCCAAGGCATCCAGCATGGCTTCGATCATCCGTTTGATTTGCGCGGAGTCTTTTTGCAGCTTGTTGGCATGGACCGTCAGACCGGCGGGAGGAAAATTGATTCCCGCTTCCACTGTCGAAGCGAGCTGGTTAAATCCTTTTTGCGTCATGATCACATTGTTCGGAATGGAAAGTAGCGCGCCATTGACCGCTCCCGAGTTGAGCGCAGCCACACTGTTGGAGACCGAGCCGGTCTGAATGTAGGAAATCCGGTCCGGATTGACTCCCTTCTTTTTGAAAATCGCCTTGGCGGCGATATATTGGAGCGCGCCGACCGTATCGACGGCTATTTTTTTCCCGAGAAGATCCTCGATCCGCTTCGTCCCCGGCTCAGAGACGATATAGAAGAGCGGAGTATTGACCGCGATCATCACTCCGCGCATGGGCAGGCCCCTCACGGCGGCGAAGAGCGCCGGACTCACCGCGGCGCCAAAGTCGATCTCTCCAGCGGCGAGCGCCGCCACCTGGATCGGCCCGGCCATCTGAATGAGTTCGACGCTAAGCCGGTGTTTTTGGAAAACTCCGGCATCTCTGGCAAACAGGTGCGGGAGAAAGCTCAGGCTCAAAGCGGAATAGCCGATGCGAATCCTTTTCGAATCCTGGGCAAGAACTTGTCCGGTGAAAAGAACGAGAAGACAAAAAGCCGTTCCGCAAGCAAACCGTTTGGGCCGAAATTGCCAGGTGTTGCTCTTCATGGTCGCGCCGCTTTCCTTTTCGCCCGGAATATAGAGCTTGACGGCGAACGAAATCAAGTCGTTGAACCGGAGAAAGCCGGCGCGCGGTTGCATGAACTCCAGTGCAAAATCGGATCTTCGCGGCTGAACAATGAGGATCCAAGCGAGCTTGTGCAGGATGAAAAAAGGTGGGTCGCATGGACCGATGATGTTCCCGGCGCGCTGACCCGGGGCGCGACGTTGGAAGAGGCCCGAGAGAATCTCATCGATACGGTACGGAAACCCGCACATCGTCTTCCGTGCTATAATCCGGATCTGAGGGCGTAGCGGAGAAGATGTAGCCGAAATGGAAGGAAAAATTGCCAATCGTTGCGTCGACATTCTAGTCGAAGAAGGGATTTTCATCTGCTCCGCAATCCTACGTTAGCCGGGCTTGATTGACCTCGTATTCTGTTTAGGTCGCATCAGTCACATCGGTCCCATCCCACGAATACGTTTATCACCCTTGCCCCTTGCTTGCTTTTCAAATCGGCCTTCCGCGTCGTGCCTGACGGCTCTTGCTGCCCTGCCTGCTGGTTATTCGACTATTGACGAGCTTACGTCAAGGCTATATAAAGACTATATGAAGACTCTCACGATTACGGATGCGAAGAAGAACCTGGGCCGCTGGCTCGCAGCGGCAGCTCGGGGAGAAGATATCGGCATCGTTTGCGGGGCCGACATCGTGGCGCTCCGCAAGGTCGATGTCGAATCTACCGACTATGCGCAACGGGAATACGGCGCTACGGCCAACCAGGTGGCCGCCCTTGAGAAAGCCACCGAACAGCGCTATCGCCGCTTGAAGCGCGGTAAAAAGCTCACGACGACCACGGCCGAAGAGCTTCGGGAAATGCTTGAGTAAACTTCTCACCATTGATCCCAGAGTTATCCGACGATTGCGTGAACTGCCGAAGAACGAGCGAGTGGAATGTCTTCTCGCTATTTGCGATCTGGTCGACGGCTTCGGTCAACCCCATGTGCACAGCGGGCTTGGCATCCGCAAGTTGGGCGGCAAGCTTTTCGAATGCCGTGGCAACCGCGATCTGCGGTTTATCTTTCAGGACCGAGGGACCGAGCTTTTCGTGTCCTTTCTCGGCAACCATGACGAGATCAGAACCCTACTGCGCCGGGGCCGTTATGACTGATCCAGTCTATCCGGTTTGCTTCGTCGTCGCGGGCAATTAATATCGCCGCTGAAAAATATCGCGAATCGCGGATCTGCCGGCTGCTCGGGAATCCGGTTATTATCAGCTAATTGTTTTGCTGGATAACGGCGGGCCGACGACGCCGAGCATGCTCGCCAAGCGTGCCGGCCGCTCCGTGCAGACCATCAGCAACCACCTGGCCAAGCTCCACACTGCCGACCTCGTCCGCTACGACAGTGACGGGAAGAACGTCCGTTACTGGCTCAAGCACCGCGGCGAGACTCGGGGGGCTTTTGAAAGCCCTGGAAAAAATCGTCAAATCAGCGAGTCGATTAGGCTAGGGACCCTCATTTC